>JAESFN010000520.1_pt1 | contig 33561 bp, 24 predicted proteins | sample 9269411 | NCBI WGS metagenome assembly JAESFN01 (sample SAMN14505399, study PRJNA617100) | algae metagenome | isolation source: Iphinoe sp. HA4291-MV1 and co-occurring heterotrophs from trail next to... | place: USA: Maunawili Falls, Hawaii | collected 2009-07-25
CTTAGCGCCTCGTGGGCCAACGTAATCCTGAGCGTTCTGGGGCTGATTGTACGGGTTAAGCCGTAGTTGTCAACGGGTTAACCCGTAGTTTTTTGGGTTGGGGTTTTTGCCGCGAGAGAGAGCAACGCGAAGGAGTGAGGGATGCGAAGAGGGCTATTGGGTTCGGCGGGCCTCCTGTGCCGAGGCGTGTTCCGGCGGTGTACAATGCCTGCATGAGCCAACACGTCGAAGCGATTTTCGAGAATGGCGTTTTCCGGCCGCTCGGCCCGGTCGAGGTCGATGACCGCGCGCTCGTGCGACTCGTGATCGACGCCTCAGCGACGGACGAGCATCAGCCCGAAGGAGGCGAGACGGCTTTGATCGCCCAGCAGCGAGCAGCACTCGCCGAGTTGCGAGAGCAGATGAATGCCCTGCCGACGAACTCGCCCGCAGACGGCTTCAGCGGTTCGGATCACGACCGTCTGCTCTATGGCGCGCCGTGATCTTCGTCGATACGAGCGCCTGGTATGCGGCCTATGTGCCAGGCGATCCCCGGCATGCTGAGCTCAAGCTTTTGGTCGAATCCGCGCCGCGCCGACTCGTGACCACAGATCACGTCTTGGCTGAAACGCTGACTTTGCTGCGTGTTCGCGGTGAAGGAGCGCGAGCTATTCTGCTCGGCAGGGCAATGTTAGCCGAAACGTGCGCCGACCTCATTCGCCTCGAGAAGGCAGACCTGGAACGCGCGTTTGAGATCTTCGCTGCGTACGCCGACAAGCGCTGGAGCTACGTTGACTGCTCGAGCTATGCCGTGATGGAACGGTTAGGCATTGTCGACGCCTTTGCCCTAGATCGGCACTTCCATCAGATGCCCGGCATCGTGACTCGGCCTCATCTGCTTTAGGACGCGCGGTTGTCGCCGCCCCTCATCTCGCTCGGCGTTGCAATCACGCGGTCGCTTGTATACGATACATTCGTTCACGTGTCTCGAATCGACCAGCGAGGGCCTCGTGCAAATGTCTGAGCGACCGGAGCGGAAGGTGCATGGCCGCGGCGCTCAGATCGAGCCGGCCAATCGCTTTGTCGCGACACGGCGCGAGGACGATTGGGAACAGCTCGCCGCCGACGATGAGTTGCTCGCCGACGAGCGCAGGCTGCCGACCGAGTTCTTGCCGGACGCCTCGCAGTCGATCGTCAGCGAGAACGACAGCCCCGACATCGGCTTTCGCTACAGCATTAATCCGTATCGCGGCTGCGAGCATGGCTGCGCCTATTGCTATGCCCGGCCGGGGCACGAGTATCTGGGGTTCAATGCCGGGCTCGACTTCGAGTCGAAGATCATGGTCAAGCATGACGCCGCGAATTTGCTGCGCGAGGCGCTGCAGAAGCCGTCTTGGCGGGGCGAGTCGATCTCGATCTCCGGCGTCACCGATTGCTACCAGCCGGCCGAGCGGCGCTTTGCCCTCACGCGCGGCTGCCTCGAGGTCGCGCTAGAGTTTCGTCAGGCGGTCTCGATCGTCACGAAGAACGCGCTCGTGGTCCGCGATCTCGATCTGCTCGAGCAACTGGCGGCGCTCGAACTCGTACACGTTTACATCAGCGTCACCACGCTCGACCCCGAGTTGGCCGGCAAGCTCGAACCGCGCACTTCGCGTCCGGCCGCGCGGCTCGCGGCCGTGCGCCGCTTGGCGGCCGGCGGCGTTCCGGTCGGCGTGCTCACGGCGCCCGTGATCCCCGCGGTGAACGACAGCGAGATTCCGGCGCTGCTCAAGGCCGCGGCTGAAGCCGGCGCGCGAACCGCCGGCTACGTGCTCTTGCGGCTGCCGCTGGCGGTGCGGCCGATCTTCGAAGATTGGCTGACGAGAAACTTGCCGGAGAGGGCAGAACGCGTGCTGGCCCGCGTGCGCGACACGCGCGGCGGACGCCTGAACGACGCCGAATTTGGCCGCCGCATGCGTGGCCAAGGCGAATACGCCGACGGCATTCGCCGCACGTTCGAGGTCTTCGCTCGCCGACACGGGCTGTATGAACGCTTGCCTCCGCACGACACTTCGCTGTTCCGCCGGCCGGATCCAGCGGGGCAGCGGCGCTTGTTCGACGAATAGCCATTCGCTCAGAATAAGGTGCAACCGCCCGCACGCTGAGTTTATGTCGCCGCCCATGTCGTTCTTGTCTCGCCGTGAACTGCTGATCTCCCTGCTGGGGATGCCGGCGCTGTCGCTCCCTGGCTGTGGCAGTCGAGATACCGCGGCGGAGTTCGACGGCCAGTTCGTTGGCGCTGCCGACGACTTCGGCCATCGACTCCGCGCTGGCGGGCCGGTCCCGCGTCCGGCGGATGACCGCTGGACCGACATCTCCGTCGCCATTGTCGGCGGCGGCGTCTCGGGCCTCTCGGCCGCGCGGCGCTTGCTGAAGTCGGGGCGCGAAGACTTCGTCCTACTCGAGCTCGAGCCTGCGCCCGGCGGCACGGCGCGCGGCGGCGCGACGGGCGGGCTCGCGCACCCTTGGGGTGCGCACTACCTGCCGCTGCCGACCGCTGACAACGCGCCGCTCGTGGAACTGCTTGGTGAACTCGGGGCGCTCGACGGCCGCGATGCCCAGGGGCAACCGATTGCCGCCGAGGAGTGCCTGGTCCGCGAGCCGGAGGAGCGCGTTTTCTATAAAGGACGTTGGTACGAGGATCTCTACCTGCACGTGGGGGCCACGGCTGAGGATCGCCGGCAACTGGCCGCGTTTCAGGCCGAGGTCGACCGTTGGATCGCCTGGCGCGATGGCCGCGGCCGGCGGGCGTTCACGGTGCCGGTCAGCGCTTGTTCCGATGATCCGGTCATCACCGAACTCGATCGGCAGTCGATGGCCGATTGGCTGGCCGTGCGGAATCTAACGTCGCCGCGGCTGCTCTGGTGGATCGACTACGCCTGCCGCGACGACTATGGTCTGCGTCTCGAGCACACGAGCGCTTGGGCCGCGCTGTTCTACTTTGCCGCCCGCGTGCGCGCAGCAGGGCGCGAGTCGCAGCCGCTGCTTACTTGGCCCGAGGGGAACGGGCGGATCGTGCAACACTTGGCTGGCTTGGCCAAGCAGCAACTTCGACCGGGATTGCTCGCGGCGGAAATCGTTCCGAGCGAGACCGCCGGCGGCCCGATCGAGGTGGTGGCCCTCGATCGGCAAGGCAGGCCGCAAGGCTTTCGCGCGCGGAGCGTGATTTTTGCGGCGGGGCAATTCGTGGCCGGCCGCGTGCTGCGTCCTTGGCGAGAGCAGCCGCCAGCGCACCTGGCGGATTTCGACTACGGCGCCTGGCTGGTCGCGAATCTTTCGCTCAGCAATCGCCCGCTCGAACGTGGGTTTCCGTTGAGCTGGGACAACGTGCTCTACGAAAGCCCGGCGCTCGGCTACGTGGCCTCCACGCACCAGCGCGGCATCGACCACGGCCCCACGGTCTTTACCTACTACTACCCGTTCTGCGATCCCAGCGGCCGCGCGGCGCGCGGCAAGTTGCTCGGCTTGAACTGGCAAGACTGCGCCACGACGACCGTGGCCGACCTGAGCCGCGCCCATCCCGACTTGCCTGGGCTGGTGACGCGGCTCGATGTGATGCGCTGGGGACACGCCATGATTCGCCCGCAACCCGGCTTCGTGTGGGGCAGCGCGCGAAGGGCAGCGGTCCAACCATTCCGCGGCATCCACTTCGCCCACAGCGACCTCAGCGGCGTGCCGCTGTTTGAAGAGGCGTTTGATCAGGGAGAGCGGGCTGCCAAGGAGGCGTTGGCCTCAGTCAGCTAGCGCACCGCAGCAACGCTCATCAGTTGAGATGTTGAGCGTCGCTCAACGCTTGGTGATTGCCTGGACGGAACCACCGGCTCGAAAGCAAAAAGCTAACTCCCGCGCCAATCAAGGCTCCGAAAAGCCCTTGCCAGACGACCAAGCGCATGAACTGCCAATTCGCCATCCACGACACATGAACTACAAACCAGTCGCGAGAGTCCATTAGTCCCCAGGCGATGCTGTGCGTCGTCAAGGCCATTTGAAACGCCGCCGCGGCTGCTCCCCACATGATACCGGCCACAACACCTGCCCCAGTGAGCCGCCCTCGATAGCTACGGGCACCCCACAAAGCCGCGATAACAGCCAAGACACCGGGAGAGTACCAGTCAACGGCCTCTTGAATCGCTTGATCCGGATAGCGGGCGTTGATGCGAACGAGCGCCAATGAGATGCACGCCAACGTGACCGCACCGAACAGAGTTGAAAGTCGAAACCTATGCATTCAGTCCAACCTATCCGCCAACGCATCGCGCGTCACGCTCGTTTGCCCGGCCGGCACGGCGACCGCCGCTGGGCCGCCGCGTGAGCAGCCAGCGTGGTAGGATGGAACGTCCGGCCGGGGGCGTCAGGGGCAGGTTGCGCCGCTCACGCCGTCTGTAGCGGCGGCGCGCGTTCGCAGCCGTGCGTCGCCAGCGCCCTCGGCCACGCTCCGCTTTGGCGACCATGCGCCCCATGATGAAGATCACGTCGATCCCGCAGATCTACCGCCACGTGAATCGGTGGCGGCGCATTCTGGCGGTGGCCAGCAAGTATGGCCTGGCCGACTGGATCAGCCGCTACGATCTGCATTTCGCCCAGGGCCTGTTCAAGGATCGCGACGGAGAACTGCTGGCCAGCCATTCGCGCGAAGCCCGCATTCGCTTGGCCCTCTCCGAGCTCGGCCCCACCTTCATCAAGCTGGGGCAGGTGCTCAGCACGCGGGCAGACGTGGTGGGCGCTGAGCTCGCCTCGGAGCTCTCGGCGCTGCAAGATTCGACGCCTGCCGATTCGGCGGAGAGCGTTCGCCAGGCAATCGAGCGCGAGCTGGGCCGGCCGCTGGCCGAGGTCTTCGCCCGGTTCGACGATCAGCCGCTGGCCTCGGCCTCGATCGGGCAGGTGCATGCCGCTTGGCTGCCGACGGGCGAGGCCGTGGTCGTCAAGGTGCAGCATGCCGGCATCGAAGACACGGTCCGCGTCGACCTCGACATTCTCGTCGGCCTGGCGCAGCTTGCCGAAGGCGTGCCGGAGCTCAAGAACTATCGCCCCGGCGCGACAGTGCATGAGTTCCAGCGGACGCTCAAGCGCGAGCTCGATTTTGGCCGCGAGCTGCGCAACATGCAGCGGTTCGCCGCTGACTTTGGGAGCAATGCGGCCGTCCACATTCCGCGGCCGTATCCCGAGCTGAGCACCAGCCGCGTGCTGGTAATGGAGCGGCTCGACGGCGTCAAGCTGAGCGAAGCGGCCGAAGTGGCCGCCGCGTCGATCGACCTCGACGCCGTGGCGCTCACCGGCGCTCAGATGTATATGGAGATGGTCTTCGACAACGGCTTCTACCACGCCGATCCCCATCCGGGGAACATCGTGCTGCTGCCCGAGGGCGTGGTCGGGCTGCTCGATTTCGGCATGGTCGGCCAGATCGACGAGCACCTGCGCGAAGACATCGAGGACATGCTGCTGGCCATCAGCCAGCAGGACTCCGAGCGGCTGACCGCAGTGATCATGCGGGCGGGCGATCCGCCACCGGGCTTGGATCAGTCGGCACTCGCGCTCGAGGTCGGCGAGTTCGTGTCGCACTATGCCCATCAGTCGCTCGACGAATTCGATTTGAGCGGCGCGATCCAGGAACTCACCGACATCATCCGCCGCTACGGCATTCGCCTGCCGGCGCGGATCGCGTTGCTGCTCAAGCTGTTCATTATGCTCGAAGGGACCGCGCGGCTGGTCAGCCCGCGGTTCGCGCTGATCGACGTGATCAAGCCGTATCAGTCGAAGATGCTCTGGCGGCGGCTATCGCCGGCGCGGCAAGCGCGCAAGGCCCGCCGGGTGTACTACGAGCTCGAGCGGCTCGCGCGGGTGGTGCCGCAAAAGCTGACCGACATTCTTCAGCAGATGGAGATGGGGCGCTTCGACGTGCATCTCGATCACCGGGGGCTCGAGCCGTCGGTGAATCGGCTGGTGTTGGGGCTGCTTTCGAGCGCGACCTTCCTGGGCAGCACGCTGCTGCTTTCGCGCGGGGTGCTGCCGGTGCTATGGGGCGTGTCGGTCCCGGGCGCCATCGGCACCGCGATCAGCCTGGTGCTGGGCGCACGGGCCCTGCGCGGCATTCGGAAGTACTGATTTCGGCAAGGCTTTGCGGCTGTGCACGAAGTTCAGCCGAGCGGTGAGAAAACCGCCCTTGACCCTCTCCGGCGATTGCCATATTCTCCCGCCCACACGTGTGACACGCAGCTTGGCCCGCGGCCGAGAAACGCGTGACGCAGGTGCCCAAAACAAATCAATTACGAGCCACGTGGATGGGTCTGCATACGGGGTTCGGGCTTCGGCTCGAACTCTGCGGACCACGAAGCAGACCTCGTCGGCAAGGAGGTCGGCAGGTCGCTTCGAAATACAAAGCGCGGCGCGCCGCCTAAGGGCTGTGCCGCTCAAAGAAACGCCGACCCGAACAGGGTCCCGCGTCCAATCGCTCCCGGAAACGGATGGAGTCCTTTGCCCCCCTGGGACCCGGCCTTTCCGGGGGCTTTTTTGCGCGCACAGCGCGCAAGTCCCCTCAGATCGCCATCGGTCCTCGTAGGTTATGCTTCAGCATAACTGAACCGCCGCAAGCCGAACCGGGCGCAGCGCGATACCACGAGTTGCTGCCGTTAGCATAGAACGCGGTGCAAGCTAACTGCTCGCCGCACTCTTCCAGTAGTCCGGCAAGTCGGCCTTCGTCTCGCGCAAGATCTCGACGATCGCCTGACGATCCGCCGGGCTCAGGTGCGGGGCGGCCTCGTCGTTTTCGCCGCTGAGAATCTTCCATAGCCGCCCATACACATACTCCTTCATCTCGCCAGGCAGGGCGTCGAAGGTCTCGGAGTAGATCAGGTAGCTGAGCGGGTAGCGGAACATGCGCGTTTCAAGGTCGAACTCGCGGAGCGAGCGCCCTTTTGAATCGTGCGGTCCACGGGCGGCGAACTCTTGCGTGAAGTTCGACGAGCCGACGACGCGGTCAGTCAGCGGAACCTCATCCGCGAACAGCAGGTGCTTGACCACCTCATCGCCGACCTCTTCCAACCGCTTGCGGGCATCCTCGGGAGCGCCGCGGAAACGGCCGCCCAGTCGGCCGGCCTGGGCCAGACGGTTGAACATGCCCACCTGATGCTCGAACACCATGAGGGCCACGATGTCGCTATGGGCGTTGGGGTAGCGGGCCGCGGGAAGCTGTGCCGCCACGTCAAGCACCTTGGCTTCGATCGGAGCGCCCTCGTCCGACTCGCTGGGCTTCGCGCCCGGCGGCGGACCAATGCGGTTGCCCAAATGCGTTTGCTGGCCGCTCGTGCCGGTGACATACCAGCCGCCCCAGCGCTCGGCGAAGGGGCTCGAGTGCTCGGTGCGATGCGTTGCCTGGTCGAGCAGCAGCCGCCCGCCTTGGTCGACGGAAAGGGAACGCACGAGAAGCCCAGTCACGCCGCGCGTGGCCGAGGTCGAATGGCAGCCCACGCAGGTCAGCCCCGGCCGCTCGAAGGCCGGCTTCTCCGCGCCCGGAGTTTGGTCGACGGTGAAGAAGGAAGTGTTCGAGCCGTCGGCCGCGGCGATCTCGATGAGCGGAGCGTCGGGAATGTAGCCCACCATCACGTGATCGTTGAAGTAGATGGCGCGCGGAGTAGCGGGCGAGATATGGTCGCGCTGCAGGCTGGTCTTCGAAAAGACCAACATCTGCGACGACTCCGGCACGTCGAGCTCCTTGAGCACCGACCGCAGGTAGCCGTGATGATCTTCGAACTTCAGGTTCGCCGTGCCGGCGCCCACCTGGTCTTGCAATGCCGCTACGGAGTTCTCGCCGCGGGGGCGCTGGGCCAGTGCGTCCGCGGCACTGAGCGGCAGGAGGGCCGCCGCAGCCAAGGCAGCGCGAGTGAGACCACAACGGCGGTGACTCGTGAGTCCAAACTTCATCCTGCGCTCTCCCTGTAGGCGGCGGCGTCTCTTCGCTAGCACAATTCGATCGTCGTTGCCAACTCCGCGACAAGTATACCGAGCGGAGCGCGGCGGATGAAAGCGGACTCGCGGCTCGCGGCCCTCCTCTGACGAGCAACTCGCCGTGCGGGGCTAGCCAGCTTCACGCGGCCCGCCGGCGCGGTATGCTGCCTGTGCGGCGGCTTGCTTCCGCCGCCCCCCTTTTCTCACCAGCGCCCCATAGCAATGGGAGCTTGCCATGCGGTGGACTACGATTCTGCTCTGCACCTGGTTCGGCTCGGTCTTGGCCCGGCCTGTCGCGGCCGAAGAGTGGCCGCAGTTTCGCGGCCCCGCCGGCGACGGCGTCTCCGCGGCGACGGGGTTGCCCATCGAGTGGAACGCCGAGAAGAACATCTCTTGGCAGGCCGCGCTCCCGGGGCTGGGCTGGTCGCAGCCGGTGGTTTGGGGCGACCGCGTTTTTGTGACGACGGCGGAGCATGGAGCCGAGCGGCCATTCCGCTTCGATTGGAGCCCCGGCGTCTCGGGGCTGCGAATGCTCGGCATCGGCAGCGATCCAGCGCCCCCGAAAGAGACTTACCGCTGGCATGTGCTGTGCCTCGACGCCGCGACCGGCAAGACCCTGTGGGACCAGGTCGCCCACGAGGGTTCTCCCTCGCACCACATCCACCCCAGCAACAGCTACGCGTCGGAAACCGCTGCGACCGATGGCCAGCGCGTGATCGCCTCGTTCGGCATGTCAGGCGTCTATTGCTATGACATGACCGGCAAGCTGCTCTGGAGCAAGAACCTGGGCACGTTTCCCATGCAGTACGCCTGGGGGACGGGTAGCTCGCCGATCCTGCTCGGCGACCGCGTTTTTCTGCAGTGCGACAACGACCAGCAGTCGTTTCTCGTCGCCCTCGATAAGCGCACTGGCGACGAGCTGTGGCGCGTGGCGCGCGAGGAACGCTCGAACTGGTCGACCCCTTATGTGTGGCGCAACGAACGAAGGACGGAGCTGGTGGCCGCCGGCGGCGGCAAGATGCGCTCCTACGATCCGGCCACTGGCGCGCTGCTTTGGGAGCTGGCCGGCGACGGCCGCACGGCGTCGACCCCCGTCGGCACGCCGCAGATCCTGTTGGTCGACTCGTACGACCGCACCATGGGGCGCAGCGGTCGGCTGACGGCGATCCGGCCCGGCGGCAGCGGCGACCTTTCTGCCGAAGGCGACGCAGAGAGCCCGTTTGTCGCCTGGAGCACATCGGTCAGCACTCAACGCGTGGCGTCGCCGCTCGTGTACGAGGGCTGCGTCTACGTGCTCGAGCAGATCAGCGGCCTCGTCCGCTGCCTCGACGCCGATACGGGCAAACAGCTCTACCGCCAGCGTTTGCCGGGGGCGGGCGGGTTCACTGCCTCGCCCTGGGCTGCGGCCGGGAAGGTGTATTGCCTGGACCAAAACGGACTCACAACCGTGCTGGCCGCCGGCCCCAAGTATCAAGTGCTGGCTTCCAATCCGCTCGAAGGGCTCTTCTGGGCATCCGCAGGCGTGTCGGGCGACCGGCTGCTGCTGAGGAGCGCGGACCGGCTTTACTGTATCGGGCCCAAGTAGCTCGCGGCGGCGTAGGTCTGGGCCGCGGCGGCCGGCTCTTTACGCCTGGGTTGTCTTTGGCCCCAGCGCGGCGGGATTCTGCTCCCTCTAGTGACCAGTTAAGCGGAGTGTTAGAACTTCGTTAAGATTTGGTTAAACGCGCCCGCTGGTGCCCAAGGATTGCCGCCCCATGTCGGAGAGTTCCCTGCCTGCCTCACGTACCGGGGCCTACGAGATCAAGTTCCTCGTGGAAGATGATCGGGCCGATGCCCTGCTCGCCCGTGCCCGCGAGCTACTGGCGGCCGATCCGCATGCCGAGCCTGGGCGGGGCGACACTTACCGCATTCACAGCCTGTACTTCGATACGGCTGATCTGGCCGTTTTCCGCCGCGTTGGGGCGCATGCTCGCCGGAAGCTGCGGCTGCGCCGCTATGGCGTGGAGCCGCTGATCTACACCGAGCGTAAGGCCAAGTTCCGTGGCATCGTGACCAAGCGCCGCAGCGCGATCGTGGCTGAGGAACTCGACTGGCTCGTCGATGGTCAGTTGCGGCCCGGCTGGGCGGCCAGTTGGTTCCGCCGTCGCCTCGACCTTCGCGGCCTGTCTCCCAAGCTCTCGGTCGTGTACGACCGGGTTGCCCGCGTCGGCATGACCCCCGAAGGCCCGATTCGTTTCACGGTCGACCGCGATGTCCGTTGCCTTCCCTGGAATGGTTCTGGCTTCCCCTCGGCCAGCGACGGGCAGCAAGTGCTCCGGGGGCTGAGCATCGTGGAGTTCAAATACCGGGTCGCGCTTCCGGCGGTGTTCAAGGGCCTGATTCGCGAGTTGGGACAGGAGCCAACCGGCGTGTCGAAGTACCGCCACGGCGTGGTCGCCTGCGGATTGCAGCAAGTCAGCGAGCCGATCGAACGCGAAGTCGCTGCGCCTGTAAGACTGCGAACTGCTTAGAGCGCAGGGCCAGTCATTGCTCAGCCGCGGCCGACCGTGCTGGCGGTGACTTCACAGGCTGGAAGCCTGTGCCACGAGGGGGCTGAGCTATCCTGCTGACGACCTTCGTGGGGCAGGCTTCCAGCCTGTCTGTGTTCCGACCCTCAAAACGATCACTCGGTCACCAACTCTTCTGATCGCAGTTAAGAATGCGCACGCGTCATGCCTGATTGGCTGAATCAATCGTTTCACAATACGACCGAAGCGCCCTTGGCGGTGATTGGGCTGCGGCTGCTCGCGGCCCTGGCCCTGGGATACGGCGTTGCGCTGCTCTACCGGGTCGTGCGGCGAAACCATGCGATTTCGCCGTCGTTTCCTTCGACGCTGGTGCTGCTGGCGATTCTGATCGCCGTGGTCACGCAGGTGATTGGCGATCACATTGCCCGCGCGTTTAGCCTGGTCGGCGCGCTGTCGATCGTGCGGTTCCGCACCGTCGTGGAAGACACGCTCGACATCGCCTTCGTCATCTTCGCCGTTGTAGTCGGCATGGCGGTCGGGGCCAATCACCTGCAGGTGGCGCTGCTGGGCTTTGTGATCGTGGGCGCCGCCGCGGTGTTCACGCAGCCCCGTCGCTCGCCCAATCCGTGGGTCGACGAAGAATCTCGGCTCAGTGTGCGCGTCGGCATTGGCCGCAGCGCGGAGACTGTAATGAAAGAGCCGCTGTCGATGTACTGCAGCCACTGGTCGCTGCAGGCTGGCAGCACCAGTCAGAAGGGCGCCGCGGTCGAGCTGACCTATCGCGTCCGCTTGCGCCCCGGCATTCCGCCGGCCGACGTGATCGATGCGCTCAATCGGCTCGACGGCGTTCAAAGCGTCGAGCTGCGCCGCGACGCCGGCTGATGCTGGCTGTGAATGCAGGCGAAGCCGCGAGCGTTTCGTCGGCAACGACTCGAATAACACCAACGCCGCGCAGGCGTTTCCCATCGCCGGACAAGGATACTCGTCGCATGAAAACGTTTTTGAGTTGCACGCTGGCGTGCTTGATGTTGGCCGCCCTGGCCTGGGCTCAGCCTCCGCGCGGCGGACCAGGGGGTCCCGGCGGCGGCCCAGGCGGACCGTTTATGTTCGGCTTCGGCGGGCCGGCGCAAGTGGGCATGTTGCTCGAAATGCCCGAGGTGCAGAAGGAACTTGCCCTCAGTGACGAGCAGAAGACGAAGATCCAGTCGATTCGCGACGAGCAAGAAGACCAAATGCGGGCCGGGTTCGACTCGTTCAACCCGCAGGAGCTGGATGATCTGAGCGATGAACAGCGCGAAGAGCGCTTCGCCGCGATGCGCAAACGTGGTGAGGAGGCCGCACAGAAGGCCAACGACAAGATCAAGGAGACGCTCGACGCCAAGCAGTTCGCACGTCTCGAGCAGCTACGGCTGCAGCGCGAAGGCGCGCGAGCGCTCTTGCGGCCCGAGGTTTCCGAAAAGCTCGCGCTCAGCGATGCGCAGCGTAAAGACCTCGAGGAAAAACTGCCGCAGGGCGGACCCGGCGGATTTGGGCCCCCTGGCTTTGGTCCTCCGGGCGGCGGCCCCGGCGGTCCCGGTGGCCGCGGCTTCGGACCTCCGGGCGGTCCGCAGGGCAACAACGACGCCGCACTAGCCGTGCTCACCGACGCGCAGCGCACGCAGTTCGCCGAACTCAAGGGCCTTGAGTTCAAGTTTCCCGAGATGGGCTTTGGCGGGCCGGGCGGACCTGGCGGCCCGATGGGCCAAGAACGCAAGTATGTAGCGAAGTTCGACGCCAACAAGGACGGCTGGCTCAACACCGAGGAGCGCAAGCTCGCACGTGAAGCCGCCAAGGCCGAGCCGGCGCGCGGTCCCGGCGGGCGCGGCGGGCCGGGCGGGCGTCGCCGCGGCCCCGGCGGAGGCCCCGGCGGTCCCGGTGGCTTTGGCCGTGGAAACGAGGAGCCTGGCAAGCCCGGCCCCAAGGTTTCGCCTGCCGACGTGGCGTCGCATGGCGACAAGCCGCTCTACGACCCCAGCGTCATCCGCACGCTGTTCATCGACTTCGAATCGCCTGACTGGCGCGAAGAAATGGGCGACTTCTATCGCACCGATGTCGAGGTGCCCGCCACGCTGACGATTGACGGCAAGACCTATCCGCAGGTGGGCCTATCCTATCGCGGTCAGTCGTCGTACTTCACGGTCGACGCCGATCACAAGCGATCGCTCAACCTCACGGTCGATCTGGCCGGTGGCAAGCAGCGGGTGCTTGGCTATAAGACCTTGAACTTGCTCAACGCCCACGAAGATCCCACCTATCTGCACACGGTGCTCTACTCGCACCTGGCGCGTAAGCATATGCCGGCGCCGCAGGCGAACTTCGTGAAGGTGGTGATCAACGGCGAAAGCTGGGGGCTGTTTGTCAACGCTCAGCAGTTCAACAAGGAATCGGTGTCCGAGTGGTACGGCGACGGCAAGGCCGCCCGTTGGAAGGTGCCTGGCAGCCCCGGCGGCCGCGCGGGCCTGAACTACTTGGGCGACAACGTCGAAGATTACAAGAAGCTCTTCGACATCAAGACCAAGGATGACGAAGCCTCGTGGCAGGCGCTGATCAAGCTCTGCAAGACGCTCGATCAGACGCCGCTCGACAAGCTCGAGGAAGAGCTCGCGCCGCAGCTCGATATCGACGAAGCGCTGTGGTTCCTGGCGCTCGAGAACGTGCTCGTCAACGGCGACGGCTATTGGGTGCGGGCCAGCGACTATAGCCTGGTGCGCGACGCGAAGGGCAAGTTTCACGTCATCCCGCACGACATGAACGAAGCGTTCCAACCGGCCATGGGCCCCGGCATGTTCGGCGGCGGACGTCGCGGCGGAGGACGCGGTCCCGGTGGCGGAGGACGGGGCCCAGGTGGTCCCGGCGGCGGTGGTCCCGGTGGGCCGGGCGGAGGTCGTGCCGATCTCGATCCACTGGTCGGCCTCGACGACGCGAGCAAGCCGCTGCGCAGCCGGTTGCTGGCCGTGCCGAGCCTGAAGAAGAAGTACCTCGAGCATGTCCGCACGCTGGCGAGCGAGATCGATTGGTCGGAGCTGGGCCCGGTTGTCGCGCAGTACCGTGCCTTGATCGAACCGGAGCTCGCGGCAGACACACGGAAGCTCGCGAGCCTCGAGGAGTTTCACGCGGCCCTCGGCGAAGGCAGCGGCGGTGATGAGGGACCGCGCCGTAAGCCGAGCCTGCCGGACTTCGTTCGTCAGCGGCGGGAGTTCTTGCTCAATCATCCGGAGATTAAGGCGCTCGACTCGAATTAACAGCGCACTAAATCGCCGCGTGGCGACAAACTCGCCAAATGTTTGACACCTGTCGTCCATGGCGCGCTGATTTCAGCGTGCCGTGGGCGACTTTTTATTTGTATAGACGCACGGCGCGCGGCAAGCGCATAATGATCCGCCATGAGCCTTCGCTGCGTGCAATGCAATTGTGTGATCGACGATGTGGATGGGCAGCTTTCGCCTTCGGAGGAATGCGAATGCGAGTCCGGCCTATGCGCCGACTGCTGCGAGTGCGGCGACGATCACCTGGCCGCCAGTGTCGCGCGTCTCGCCGATGCTCCTCTCTCCGCCGCAAAAGCTTCGCCGTTAGAGCCGGGCGCTCCGCAAGCGTAGAGCATTCGCCACCACGCTCACCGAGCTCAAGCTCATCGCCGCCGCGGCGATCATCGGGCTGAGCAGTAGTCCGAACACCGGATAGAGAATTCCGGCCGCGATCGGCACGCCAAGCAGGTTGTAGGCGAAGGCGAAGAACAGGTTCTGGCGGATGTTGCTCATCACCTGCCGGCTGAGGCGCACCGCGCGCACGATCCCCTGCAGATCGCCGCCGAGCAAGGTAATGCCGGCCGCTTCGATCGCCACGTCGGTTCCGGTCCCCATGGCGATGCCCACATCGGCTGCCGCGAGCGCCGGCGCGTCGTTCACGCCGTCGCCGGCCATCGCCACCTTGTGCCCCGCGGCTCGCAGCGCTTCGATCCGCTCGTGCTTGGTGGCCGGAGTCATGCCTGCGCCGATGTCGTCGATCTGTAATTGCGCGGCGACCGATTTAGCCGTGCGCTCGTTGTCGCCCGTGAGCATGATCACGCGCAGGCCTAAATCGTGCAGAGCTTGAATGGCCGCCGGCGTGGTGGCTTTGATCGGATCGGCGATCGCCAGCAACCCCGCCGCGCGGCCATCGACCGCGACGGTCACCACCGTTTGCCCCTGCTCTTGAAGCTGCTGCGTTTGCCGCTCGAGCGCCCCCAAGCCCCCCACCCCGGCGCTCTCGAGAAACGCCCGCTGACCGACCAGCACGCGGCGGCCATCGACCTCTCCTTGCACGCCGCCGCCAGTCGTCGACTGGAAGTCACGTGGTTCGGCGGTCTGCACGCCTCGCTCGCGGGCAGCGGCTACCACCGCTCGCGCCAGGGGATGCTCACTTGCCTGCTCGAGCGAGGCCGCGAGCCGCAGCAGTTCGTTTTCGCTGAGCCCATCTTGCGTCACGATCGACACGACCTTGGGCCGACCCTCGGTGAGTGTTCCGGTCTTGTCGACGACGAGCGTGTCGATCGTCTCTAGCGTTTCAAGCGACTCGGCGTCCTTGATAAGCGCGCCGGCCTGAGCCCCGCGTCCCACGCCGACCATGATCGACATCGGCGTCGCCAGCCCCAGCGCGCAAGGGCAGGCAATGATCAGCACGGCCACAGCGTTGACGAGCGCGTAGCCAAACGCCGGCTCGCGCGGCGACCAGATGGCCCAGACGACGAACGTGAGGATCGCCACGCCGATCACCGCCGGTACGAAGTACCCAGCCACCTGATCGGCCAGCCGCTGAATCGGCGCGCGGCTGCGCTGTGCTTCTCCGACCATGCGCACGATCTGCGCAAGCACGGTTGCTTGCCCCACGCGCTCCGCCCGCATGCGGAACGCGCCGGTCTGGTTGACCGTGCCGGCGATCACCTGGTCGCCGGCATTCTTCTCGACCGGCAGCGGCTCGCCCGTAAGCATCGACTCGTCAACCGTGCTGCGGCCGTCGAGCAGAACGCCATCGACCGGGATCTTGTCGCCGGGCACGACGCGCAGCGTGTCGCCCGTTTGCACTTCGTCGAGCGGAATGACCTGCTCGGCGCCCACGGCGCTCAAGCGGCGCGCTGTGGGGGGCGCGAGCGCCAGCAGGCCGCGAATCGCGTCGCCCGTGCGTCGCCGGGCACGCAGTTCGAGCACCTGGCCGAGGAGGACGAGCGTGATGATCACCGCGGCGGCCTCGAAGTACAGCTCGACGTGCCCGCCATGGCGAAAGGCGTCGGGAATCGCGCTCGGCACGAGCACGGCGAACGCGCTGTAGAGAAACGCGGCCCCAGAACCAATTGCGATCAGCGTGAACATATTGAGCTGCCGCGTCAGCACCGAGCGCCAGCCGCGCTCGAAGAACGGCCAGCCTGCCCACAGCACGACCGGCGTGGCCAGGGCGAATTGTAGCCAAGCGACCGTAGGGGGCGCGAAGAATCGGCCGAGTTCCACGCCGACCATTGGCAGCATGGCGATCGCCAGTAGCGGCAGCGACAGTGCGGCCGCCACCCACAGACGCCGCGTCATGTCGATCAGCTCCGGATCGTCGGCCGTCGCTTGCGCCGCGGGATCAGCCGGCTCGAGCGCCATGCCGCACTTGGGGCAGGCGCCAGGGCCAATCTGCCGGACCTCGGGATGCATCGGACAGGTGTAAACCGCATCCTTCCCCGCCGCCGGCGCTGCAACCGGCTTGGTCGTCGCCGCGTGCCGATGGCAGCACGCATGCCCGCCGCTAGCCGGCTTCGCGATTTCGACCATAACCGGCGAACTGACCGTCAGCGACTGCTGCGCGAGGAACTTCTTCCGGCAGCCCTCGCTGCAGAAGTAAAACGTCTGGCCGTCGCGCTCGGCCCGCAACGGGCTCGAGTCGGCGACCGTCATTCCACAAATCGGATCGATGGGCATGAAAAACAAACGGGGCTCGGGCTGGTTGGGTATCGTTATTGTTCAGCCGCAGGGGATGCCCGACTAGGCCCCTTCGCGTTTGGGCGGCGCCGCCACATCGCGCGGGCAGGTTGCCGGAGGCCGCCGTGCATGGCAAACTCCACGCTCAGGCACTCCATTCCTTCGTCCCTGCGTTTCGCCCCATGCCCACTGCCGCCGTCGTTGGCTCCGGATTCATCGGCCCCGTTCATATCGAGGCCCTGCGCCGGCTCGGCGTGCGCGTGAAAGGCATCCTCGGCTCCTCGGCCGAAAAGAGCCAAACCGCCGCTCGCGATCTGGGGCTGGAAATCGGCTATCCGAACTACGACGCCCTGATCGCCGACGGCGAGATCGACGTGGTTCATATTGCCTCTCCCAACCGGTTGCACGCGGCGATGGCCGAACAGGCGCTGTTGGCGGGTAAGCACGTGGTGTGCGAGAAGCCGCTCGGCATGACCTCGGCCGAGACGGCGCGGTTAGTCGAGCTAGCCCAGAGCCGGCCCCGGCAGATCGCCGCGGTGAACTACAACGTGCGGTTCTATCCGCTCGCGCTCGAAGCCCGCGCGATGATCGCCCGCGGCGACCTGGGGCGGATCTATAGCGTGCGTGGCGCGTACGTGCAGGACTGGCTGCTCTATGAGACCGACTGGAATTGGCGCGTCGATCCGGTCGAAGGGGGCGAGCTGCGGGCAGTCGGAGACATTGGCACGCACTGGATGGACCTGATCGGCTTCGTCACCGGTCTGCAGCCGGAATCGCTCCTGGCAGACCTTCAGACCTGCTTGCCGACGCGCGTGCGGCCGCGCGGCTCGGTCGAAACGTTTTCCGGCAAGCCGCAGGAGGGGGACCGCGTACCGGTCGCCACCGAGGATTGGGGGAGCGTGCTGTTCCACTACGCCGGCGGCGCACGCGGGTCGATGAACGTCTCGCAGGTCACGGCTGGGCGCAAGAACCGCATCACCTTCGAGATCGCCGGCGAGAAAGCGGCGCTGGCATGGGATTCGGAGCGGCCGAACGAACTGTGGATCGGCCGCCGCGGCCGCCCCAGCGAGTTGCTGCTCAAAGACCCGGCCCTGCTCGATGAAAGCGTCCGCCCGTTCGCCAACTACCCCGGCGGCCACAACGAAGGCTTCCCCGACACCTTCAAGCAACTCTATCGAGCGGTCTACGGCCGCCTCGACCGTCCCGACTCAAACGAACTGCCGCTCTACGCCACGTTCGCCGACGGCCACCGCGAGCTGCAACTCTGCGAGGCTATTTTGGCGAGCCATCGGCAACGGGCGTGGGTGAGCGTGTAGCCCTTCGAGCGGCTTATCGTGAGCGGCGGTGTCGCGGCGGAATTCCCCCCCGTCATTGACGGGGGGCTAATGAGATGGAGCAAGCCAAAGTTAGCCCCCGGCGAGTCGCCGGGGGGAGGAGGATCGGTGTTGCGGAAGAGGCGGTAGAGAAAGATTTCGCTTTCTTACTCGGCAACGCGTCCCTCGAGCTGCGCCGGCTTCTGCGTCGCATACTCCTGGAACCGCTCCGCGATCTTGCCGGCCTCGGCGTCGCCTGCGTGCAGGACCACGCGATAGCGCAGTGTCAGCGATTCACCGGCGGCCAAGTTCACGCTGCCATCGGCTGCTTCGTTCTCGGTGAATTCTTTGAGACCAAACGGATTGGCCGCGAAGAGGCCGTAAGGGCGTACGTGCCAGCGCGTGGGGTAGCGGTAGCTTGTGGGGTGATTGAGCACCGCCACGCCGAGCGTCTCGTCGCCGACCGGTCCGCTGTAATCGACCCAAGCCGCCGGCTGGCCCCAGGCCTTGGTGTCGGTCAGCCCCTCGCTATTGACGATGCGGCCCCCCTTGCCGGCGTCCACATCCATGCTGGTCGGCACGCGAAGGCCGAACGTGCCTTCCTTCGTGTCGCCGAAGCGCACCGGCCCGGCCGTGGCCGAAAGCGTGATCGCTACGTCGATGATGCGGCGATCGGACTCGGCGGAGAACGCGAACACGCGGCGATCCTCGAGCAGCTTGCGGCCGTCGGGATCGAACCAGTCGTTTACCGTTTCGATCACGGCCGGCGGCCCTGCGTCGAGCCGAGCCACTTCTCGTTGCACGATCGTGCCGCGCTGCCCCTGTTCCATCCAAAAGTCGACGCCGTTCACGTCGCCATGCGTGAACCAGAGCGAGCGCTGATGCGGATGGTCGGTCTTCTCGCCGTCGACCTTGGCCATAGGGTACGACCGCGTCATCTGCGCCCCGGTCGGCCCATGGATCGGCCACAGGATCGGCTTGCCATGCGAGTCGAACACGTACGTGGCGAAGGGCTGGCCGCCGGCCAAGACGTCGATCGCGCCTTCCGTTCGCTTGAACGTGATAGGCTCGGCCGCGAAAGCCGCGGTTGAGGACAACAGGAGCAGCACAACCGAGACTACGATCATTCGGACGTGAACAGGCATGGCGGGGCTCGCGAAGGGGCAGGCGGGAGCGGCGGTCCTCGGAGTGACCGCCATCCCCGCTCGAAAGTTTGCTAGCGCGACGACAAGCTCGATTGCCGAGTGTTACTCCCGCACTTGCTGCAGCAAGAACACGCCGCGCTTGTTCGCGGTCACGATGTCCGGCAGGCCGTCGGCGTTGACGTCGGCGATGGCGAACTGGGTGCCGACGCCGCTTTGGCGGTCGGCCACGTGCAGCTTCCACTGGGCCTTGCCGTCTTTGCGCGACAGCTCATACCAATGCACGACCGGCGGATCGGCGGGGTTGGCGTCGCCGTTCGGACCGTGCGCCCACCAGCGCTTGCCGGTCACCAGGTCCGGCAGGCCATCTTGGTTGATGTCGACCAGGTGCAGCGAGTGCGTTTGCGACAGGCTGTTGTCGATCTCGTGGGTCTTCCAGCCGTCGGCGGTCTGCTCATGAAACCAAACGCCGATCTGGTGCGCCGCGGTGCTCACCACGTCGTTGTCGCCGTCGCCGTCGAAGTCGAAGACGAACATGTCGGCGCAATCCTCGCCGAAGGGGGCCGCGTGAAACTTCCACTCGGCGTCGACGCCCACCGCCGGCGCTTCCCACCAGCCTGACTTCACGAGCACGTCGTTGCGGCCGTCCTTGTTGACGTCACCGATGCCCAGGCCGTGGGCGAAGCGCTGCGTGCCGGGGGCGTCTTTGGCCGAGATGGCGGAAATGAGCCAAGGCTGCTCTGCGTCGGGGCCGCGGCGAATGAGCCCCATCTGGCGGAGCGGGCCGTCAACGTCGTCCGGATTCGGCGAAAAGCCGCAGACCAATTCCTTCTTGCCATCGCCGTCGACATCGGTGTAGGCCGGGCTTTCGTTGCTCGTCACCCGCGTCGCTAGATGCCGCTTCCAGGGGCCAGCCGCCGGCCCCGGATTCTCGAACCACCACGTGTGCCGCCCGGGGAAGTCGACCACGAGCAGATCGGGCCGCCCGTCTTCGTTGACGTCTTCGGCCCAGTTGGCGAACGAGTTGCTGTAGCCGTGCGGATCGTATTCGAGTTGCTTGCCAGGCTCGACGATCGTGTGCATCTTCCAACTCGGCGCCTCATACCAGACCGGGCCGGCGGCGATGTCGAGTTTGCCGTCGCCGTTGAAATCGGCCACGGCCACGCCTTCGCTGCGGAACTTGTTGTCGAGCTCGGTCCGCTCGAAGCGAATCTTGCTGCCCTCTTCCGCCTGAACAACACCGATGCCTACGAGGAGCGCTGCGCCCCACAGGGCCGAACACAGATGAACACGCATGAAGACGACTCCGGCAGGCGACTGGGGGGAGGTAGGTGGGCGGTCGGCCGCGAGTGCGCGCCGCGGGCCTAGTTTACCCCGGCCGCCGGCATGGGGGAATTAGCCCGGCCCAGCTTCGCTACGCGTGCGGCTGCGACACGAACAGATCGAGGCCCAACCGCTGCGAGAGAAACCGCGCCACGAGCTGCCCTTTGACGCTGTTGCCGGCGGCGTCGAGTGGGGGCGCGAAGGTGCCAAGGCCTCCCTTGCCGGGGGACACCGTGACGATGCCGCCTCCGATGCCGGACTTGCCTGGCAGGCCGATCTCGTAGAGCCAATCCCCCGAGGTCTCGTAGAGGCCAGCCGTGGCCATCACGGCCAAGGCATAGTGGCAGACTTGCGCGTCGACCACGCGCTCCTTGGTAATTGGGTTTACGCCGCCGTCGGCGAGCGTAGCGCCCATCACCGCCAGGTCCTTGGCCGAGACGTTGAGCGAGCACTGCTTGGTGTACAGGTCGGTCGCTTCAGCGGGGTCGAGATAGATGCGGCCGAAGCTTTGCAGCAGCCGGGCGATGCTTTGGTTACGGAAGTTGGTTTCTGTCGCCGAGGCGTAGACCTCTTCGTTGAGCGGCAGCGTGCGACCGGCGAACCGCGACAGCCCCTCGTGAATGAACCGCCAGCGGCTCTCCAAGGTATCGCCCGGCACGAGGCTCGTCGTGGCAATCGCCCCGGCGTTGACCATGGGATTCGTGCGGCCGCCGGGGCCCTGTTCGATTGCGGCCAGCGAATTGAAGGCGAGCCCCGTGGCGTTCACGCCCAACCGCTCGCGCACTTCCTGCGGCCCCAGCAGTTGGCACACGAGCGCGAAGACAAATGGCTTCGACACGCTCATGATCGAGAACTCGTGCTGGGCGTCCCCCACGGCGTAGACTTCGCCGCCGGTGCCCACGACACAGACGCCAAAGAGATCGCGCCGGGCGCGCTCGAGCGCCGGATAGACCGCTGAGTTCTGTCCCTCGTCGTTCGACTTATAGAGGGCGTAGGCTTCGTCGACGAGCGCGGTCACCAACTCAGGCGGCGGGAGCCGCCCGGTGGAGACGTAGGCCGGCGAATCGGAAGGAGACATACTTCGCACTGCCTAGTACTTGCCGCTATCGATCGGCAAGCCGTCGTTCGAGGCGTTGAGCCGCTGCCAGGTGAGATAGTCGTTGAAGCTGGTGATCTCCCACTGATTGCCCTTCTCAACGTAGTCGCTGATGAAGCGGACGCTCGAGTCGGCCATCGCCACGAACACGCCCCCAGGGTGCATACTGCGCGTGGTGGCCTGATCGTTGTTACAGCCGGGGCAGCAGGTCATGCACTCCTGCTGCAAGACGAAATCTCCGCCAGCCTGCGAAATGATCGTGGAGCAGCCACGAATGTTGTCGGAAGCGGCCAGGCAGTTATTGGGACCGATGGCGTCATCGCTCCCGTGTCCCCACAAGCTGCTCGCGCCGGCGGCGCTCATGGCCCAGGTCCCACGGCGATCGGCCGAAACGACACCGACCCGCAACTCTCCCAGCATGATGGTGTTGCTGGAGCCGTCACCGATGTCGCCGATCCGGAGCGAAACGTTGGCGCCCATCACGCCTTGATACAGCTCATTGCCCCACATCGTGCCCGGACCCACGCAGTTGCGAAAGGTCTTATTGGCAAACGCCAGGCAACCGTTGGCGCCGTAGTTTCCACGGGCCCAGCCCCCGCCGTCGCCTGCCATTTCAAACGGCGTCGAGTGCCGGCTAGCTTCGGTGGGGCAAGCGAGCGCCGGCAGCCGGACACCGCGCGGCGCTAGGTTATCGGCGTGCGAGATGGGCTGATTCATCTTGAACGACCCGTACAGCGCCTGCTGCTCCATGAAGGGGAGCGCAAGGATGATCCAGTTAGGCCCAAACTTCGTGCTGACCGCCGGATCTTCCGTCTTGGGGTAGTTGATGCTCGGAGGGAAGAACTTGTGCTGGTCGTGGTAGGTGTGGCAGGCCAGCGCCAACTGCTTGACGTTGTTTTGACACTGGGTTCGCCGAGCTGCCTCGCGGGCCGACTGCACGGCCGGGAGCAGCAGCGCGATGAGGATGCCGATGATGGCGATCACCACGAGCAGCTCGACCAGCGTGAAAGCCTGACGATTGTTCGCCGGGGCGCGCATGCTTGCTATCTCCGCGAGGGTTTTTCGACTTTGATGTCGAGGTTGGTGTCGCCGCCGGCTGGAATCTCGAGCTCGAGCGGGGTGTTTTGATCCGATTCGTAGTCGGCGGCGATCGCCTTATTGGGAATGGAGTGACCGCCCGGACCTGTCTTGAACGCGTTGACCACGACCTTGTGTTTGGCGACCACGACGCCGTCCTGCATCTTTCGGGTCGTGGCATTGCCAAATGTGCCCGTCGCCGGATCGACCTCAACGCGGGCAGCGCCGGCGGCCGCCTTCCCTTGGGATTCGATCCCCTGGGGGATGAACGTGATCACGATCCGGTCCCCCTTCACCAAGCTGCCGTCCTTGTAGCTCAACTTGCCGCCGACGGGCGCCATACTGAAAGGCGAACCATCTCCGCAGCCAACCGACAGCAACGTACTAATGCCGGCCAGAAGAAGGATCGCAAGCAAACGACGACGCTGCACGAGGTTGGGCTCCGCAAAAAAAAGTTCCAAACTTTCGGCTGACTCTATCATCGGCGGCCAGGAAACGCAACGATTTCCTTGAGGAAAACGTTAGCCAGCAAGGGGTTTCCTAGCGTCGTCGTCAGCGCCGATTGTCCAGCATTTCTTGTCGGCTTTTTCACGACGATTCTGACTTTTTCGCCCAAGCAAAGTCTTCGGACTGTACGGCCTGGTCCCCTTACGCCGATGGTGTCGATAGGGAAAGCTGGGTTCGGTTGCGCGAGTAATCGGCCACGGCTGCTCAAAGGCTTCGGGGGGAGTCTGTTCGTCATGGCTATTCGTCTGCGCTTTGCCGGCCTTGCGGTGTTGCTCGGCGCCTTGGGCGCCAACCAGCGCGCCGAGGCACAAACCTTTGGCGTCGAACTGCACAACACCCTCATGCCGGCCGCGGGCGCCATGGCCGGAGTGAGCATCGCGCAGCCGCAGGACCTGATTTCGGCGATCAACGCCAACCCGGCCACGCTCACCCAGTTCCGCGGCACCCAGTTCATCATGGGCGGCTCCTGGGGAGAGCCGACCGTCGATATCGCCCATCAGCAGGGCGTTTTGCCGGCGCTCGGCACCTTCTCGGCCAAGAGCGAGGCTCAGGGCGTCATGGCGCCGGCGATCGGTGTCACTCAAGATCTTTCGATGATGGGGCTGCCGGCTACCTTTGGCATTGGCTTCGTCTCGAGCGCCGGCGGATTCGTCGATTTCCGCCAGGTGCCCCAAAGCGCCGGCACGAATTCGGCACTTAGTGTGTTTGAGGCGATCACCGCGGTCGGTGTGAACCTCACCGAGCGGCTCTCGGTCGGCGCCTCGATGGCGGTCGGCCTGGCCATGTTCGACGCGCCGTTCGTGGGCATCGGCGGCGAAACGCTCGACTACGCCCTCCGCGGCGTGCTCGGCGCGAGCTACGACCTCACGCCCGACACCAAGTTGGGCCTGTACTGGCAGACCCGCCAGCACTTCGTTTTCGACAACGCGGTGCGGCTGGTGCTGCCCGATACTTCCTATACCGGCGTATTCGACGTGCGGATGGACCTGCCAGAGAACGTGGGCGTCGGCATCTCGAACACCACGCTCATGGACGGCAACCTAATGCTGGCTGCCGACCTGCTCTGGAAGCAGTGGGACAACGCCGACATGTTCAAGGCGGTTTACAACAACCAATGGGTCGGCCAGTTCGGCGCCCAGTACACCGCCGGCAAGTGCCGATATCGCCTGGGATACGCCTACTCAGGCAGCCTGCTCGACCCGCATCCCAGCCTCACCGCGGGCGGCATTACCCCGCCCGGAGGACAAGAGGCGATGTACTACACTCAGGCCCTGCTGGCGGTCGCCAACCCGCACCGGCTGACGGGCGGCGTCGGCGTGCACGACGTGCTGCCTGGCATCGACCTCGATGTCATGGCCGGCGGCATGTTCGACTACGCCGTGCAAGAAGGCCCGCTCACGGCCAGCAGCATGGCCAGCTACTGGGTCGGCCTCGGCCTCACGTGGCGCTTCGGCGCTGAGGAATGCGACCCAACCGTCGCCGCGACTTGCAGCGACGTCGAGTAACGCTCTCAGGCGGCTCGTTTAGAACAAGCTGCCGAATTCTTGCTCATCGGACGGCTGCGGCGGCGCCGGGGGGCGTGGCTCGGCTGCACGGCGGCGGACGCGCGGTTTCGTAGGCGCGGCAGCGTCGTGAGTCGGCTGGTCGTCGAAGGGCGCGGTCACGGCGTTGCCTTCGGCGTCGACTCCGAGCAGAATCTCGATGCGGCGCTCGGCGGACTCGAGCATCCCGTGACAGAGCTTGAGCAGCCGCACCCCTTGCTCGTATCGTGCCAAGGACTCGGCCAGACCGATCCGCCCTTCCTCCAGGTCATGCACCGCCTGCTCGAGCTCGGCCAGGGCTTGCTCGAAGGTCGGTTGGGGCGAGCCGGAATCAGAGTTCGATGACGACACGAAGCGAGTTTCCATCCATGAGGCGATCGGCCGGAAGACGCGTGCGTGCCTATCCTAGCGGTCCCGTCCGCTTCTGGGAATCAGGCCGATGAGCATGGCGCACCCCGAGATCTGGGAGGTGATCGTCATCGGCGCCGGAGCAGCAGGCTTGTTTGCCGCCACGCGCGCCGCCGAATGCGGCCGCCGCACGTTGCTGCTCGAAAAGAACGAGCGCCCCGGTGTGAAGATCCTGATGTCGGGCGGCACGCGCTGCAACATCACGCACAACACCGATGCCCGCGGCATCGTCGAAGCCTATGGCCGCCCGGGCAAGTTCCTGCACTCGGCGCTGGCCGGGCTGGGGCCGCGCGAGGTGGTCGAGTTGATCGAGGCCGAAGGGGTGGCCACGAAGATCGAAGAGACCGGCAAGGTGTTTCCGGTCAGCGATCGCGCGGTCGACGTGCTCGACGCCCTATTGGCGAGGCTGCGTCGCAGCGGAGCCGAGTTGGCGCTGGGGCGCGGCGTCAGCGAACTGCTCCGCACCGAGGAAGGCTTCTTGCTGCGCACGACGCGCGGCGACTATTTGGCGCCTCAAATCATTCTCACGACCGGCGGCCAGTCGTATCCAGGTTCCGGCACCACGGGCGACGGCTATCGCTTTGCCGCGAACCTCGGACACACGATCGCTCCGCTCCACCCGGCGCTCACGCCGATCACGACCGACGCCAACTGGGTGCGCGAGCTGACCGGGCTGACCATCCCAGACGTGGCCGTAGAGGTCGTCCGCACAGAGGCGTTGGCGTCGCGCGATCGCAAGGCGGTGTTGGCGAGTGCCCGCGGCTCACTGTTGTTCGCGCATTTCGGCCTCTCGGGCCCGGTGGCGCTCGATGTGAGCCGGGCGATCAGCGGCGCAGAGAACCCGCGGGCGCTCAGCTTGCGGTGCGATTTCTTGCCGACGATTCCAGCAACCGAAGTCGAACGGCTGTTGCAGCCGGAAGGGGGCGGCGGGCGTACGGTCGCCCAAGCATTGAACGCGCATCTACCTCGACGCCTGGCCGAGGCGCTGCTGCAGGTAGCTCAGATTCCGGCGGACCGGCGCTTCGCCGAAGTCGGCAAGGCCGATCGCGCACGGTGGCTCGACACGGTGAAGCGGTGCCCCATTCTGGCCTCTGGCACCAAGGGCTACGGCAAGGCCGAGGTGACCGCGGGCGGCGTTTCGCTCGCCGAGGTCAACGGCCGCACGATGGAGAGCAAGCTCGTGCCAGGGCTCTACCTGGCCGGCGAGGTGCTCGACCTCGACGGGCCCATCGGCGGCTACAACTTTCAAGCCGCCTTTAGCACCGGCTGGCTGGCCGGCTCGGCCGATCCGCAAACTGGTGCGTAATAGCTCGCTTAGCCGAGTCTCCCGCGACGAAACCGCGCGACGAAACTCTGCTACGAACCTTTACGCGCGGAGGCGCTACCGGATAGCCTTAGAAATCCCCCCCCCTCTTAGGCGGAGTTCCATGGCTGCCCAATCCCACGCCCACCCGTCTGCCGAGCCGCAAGATTCTTGGCTACCCATGATCGTGATCGCCATGGGGCAGATGCTCATGTCGTTCAACGTGGCGGCGATCCCCGTCTCGATGGGCGGCATGGTCGAGAGCTTCGATACGCCGCCGACCACCGTCGGCACCGCCATCGTGCTCTACTCGCTCGGCGTCTCAGGCTTCATTTTGCTGGGCGCTAAGCTGGGCCAACGGTTTGGCGCCAAGCTGTTCTTCCAGGTCGCGGTGGGCCTATTCGCCCTGGCGATGGTCACGATGGTCATCAGCCCCACGGCCATCGTGATGCTCACCGCGCAGGCTTTAGCCGGATTGGCGGCGGCGGCGCTGGTGCCGACGCTCGTGGTGCTCATCGCCAACCACTACCGGGGCAAGCAGCAGGCCAAGGCGGTCGGCTGGCTCGGCTCGGCGCGGGCGATCGCGGGCGTGCTGGCCTTCGTGATCGTCGGCTACGTGGCGGCGATCAACTGGCGGCTGGCCTTTGCGCTGCTGATCGTGCATGCCTGCGCGATTCTCGCCTTGAGCTTCAAGCTCAAGCCTTCGCCGGCGAAACCCGAAGTGCAGATCGACGCCGTGGGAGTGGCGCTCGCGGCGCTGGGCATCATCGGCATCACGTTCGGCTTCAACAACGTGCGCAATTGGGGACTGCTGCTCGCGCGGCCCGCGGCGCCGTTCGACCTGCTGGGCGTGTCGCCTGCGCCGCTGCTGATCTTGATCGGCCTGGTGCTCGTGATGGGCTTCTTCCTCTGGACGCACCGTCGCGCGGCCGCAGGCGAGACGCCGCTCTTGGCGCTCGAGGTCGTCGATTCACCGCGCGAGTGGGCGACCGTACTCACGCTGTTCATCATCGTGAGCATGGAGGCGGCGATTAATTTTTCGGTGCCGCTTTACATCCAGATCGTGCAGGGCCGCAGCAGCATGGCCACGTCGGTGGCGATGATGCCCTTCATGCTCACGGTCTTCTTCACGGCGATCCTGATCGTGCGGCTCTACGAGCGCTTTACGCCGCGCACGATCGCCCGCTGGGCGTTTGTGCTCGTGACCCTCGGCACGGCCTGGCTGGCCTTTGTGGCGAGCAACGACTGGAGCGTAGCGCCCGTGATTTTGGGGCTGGTCACGGTCGGCCTGGGACAAGGAGCGCTCGTGACGCTGCTGTTCAACGTGCTCGTGACCGCAGCGCCGAAGGACCTGGCGGGTGATGTCGGCTCGCTGCGCGGGGTGACGCAAAACTTGGCCGCGGCGGTCGGCACGGCGCTGATGGGCGCGTTGCTCGTGGGCTTACTTAGCTCACTGATCCTGCGCGACCTGGTTGACAATCCGCTGATTCCGCCGGAGTTCAAGCGGGCCGAACTGCAGGCGGAGTTCGACTTGGCGAATATCAACTTCATTCGCAACGATCAGCTCGAGACACGGCTGGAGCAGACTTCGGCCAGCGCAGAGCAAGTCGAAGAAGCGGTGCGGATCAATACGGAGAGCCGTCTGCGCGCATTGAAGATCGGCTTTCTCATCCTCTCAGGACTGGCGCTGTTTGCCATCGTGCCGTGCGGCTGGCTGCCGGACTATAAGCCAGGCGAGGTGCCTTCCGAGCAGGGTGGAGCAAGTAGCCGGCGCAGCAAGCGATGATCCACAGGGTGTAGGACAGAGGCTGGAAGCCTGTGCCACTCTGGGTACGAGTGTAGAACTTCCTCGTGGCACAGGCTTCCAGCCTGTGTAGACACACCGCCAAGCCCAGTCATCCTTAGGCCAAGGTCGCCAGCGCCACCGCCAGCCGGCAGCCCTGCAGGAACTCTGGCAGCACCACGTACTCGTTCACGGTGTGAATCTCATGCTGCCCCGCGCCGATCGTGACGGTGGGCACGCCGTGTTGCACGAGCCAATTGGCGTCGAGCCCGCCGTTTGAGAAGTGGCACGTAGGCGCCAGGCCGATTGATTCGGCCGCCCGCTTCGCGTGTGCGATCACAGCGTCGCTCTCGGCCAGCTTGAACGGCGGGTACGACACGCTGGCGTCGAACTTCGCCTTGGCCGATTCTCCGTTGATGTCCTTGACTGCCGCCGCGCCCTTTTCGAACGCGGTGCGATAGGCCGCGGTGATTTGGCTCGCGAACGCGGCGTCGGAACTGCGGGCCTCGCCCTTGAGGAACGCGAAGTCAGTCACCACGTTCGTCGCGTCGCCGGCCGGCTTGCCAGGCTTGCCGCCGAAGACGCCGATGTTGCTCGTGCCACGGCTCTCGCCCTTCACGATCTTGCCGAACCAGCCGCCGCGATGCACTTCTTCGAGCGCGAGCGCCGCCGCTAAGGTCGACGAAATGCCCTTCTCGGGCGCGACGCCGGCGTGCGCCGCCTTGCCGTGGATCTCGATGGTGAAGCTTTCTTGCCCCACTGCACCCAGGATCAGGTCGTTCGGCAGTTTGCCGTCGACGTTGAATCCCATCGAGATTCCCTCGAGATCGGCCGGATCAAGGTAGCGCGCTCCCTGCAAACCGCTTTCCTCGCGCACGGTGAACAGCAGCGTGATCGGCGGATGCGGCAAGGCGTGGTTAATGAGCGTTTCCGCCAACGACACGAGCACGGCGCAGCCGGTGCGGTTGTCGCCGCCCAGAGCCGTGGTTCCGTCCGAAACAATGCGATCTCCCTCGCGGCGCGGCTTCGCCCCGGCGCACAAGGGCACGGTGTCGAGATGGGTCGAAAACATCAGCCGCGGCCCCGGCTTTGTGCCCGGCAGATCGACGAACAAGTTACCGGTTTGCGTGGGGAGCGGGATGCGCTCGTTGACCTTGTCGAAGCGGATCGCGGACTTCGGCACGCCGAAGTTCTGCAGCTCGTCGGACACGGCCTCAGCAATAGCCCGTTCTTCGCCGCTCACCCCTTCGACATCGAGGAAACGCAGCAGATGATCGATCGCGGTCTGCTCGTTGAGCGGCACTTGGACGGCCATAAGAGTCGGCTTTCTAGCGAGAAGGTGAATGATTGGTCCGCACAGCGGACCCTACGTAGGGTCCGCTGTGCGGACCATGGAAGCGGTGTACGGTTTTATAACCCCCAGGGCAGCCCCAGGATCTGCCACACGGCGAACAGCGCTGTCCAGAGCACGAACATGATCACCACGTAGGGCAGCATCAACGACACGACCGTGCCCACACCGGCATTCTTGTCGTACTTCTGAGCAAAGCCCACGACGAGGGCGAAATACACGTTGAGCGGCGTGATGGCGTTGATCGGCGAATCGCCAATGCGGTAGGCCGCCAGCACCGCCTCGGGCGACACGCCCAACTGCATCAGCAGCGGCACGAACACGGGTGCGAAGATGGCCCACTTGGCGATCGCGCCCGTGATGAGCAAGTCGATGATGCCGACAACGACGATGAACCCGATCAAGAGCGGCAGAGCTCCGATGTTGGCGTCTTTCAGCAGGTCGGCCAGGCTTACGGCCAAGATCGTGCCCATGTTCGTGTAGTTGAAGTAAGCCACGAACTGGCTGATGATGAGCAGCAGCAGGATCAGGCCGCCGAGGCCGGAGAGCGCCTTCTCCATGGCCTTGATCACGTCGTTCACGCTGGCGATCGTGCGCGCGCCCAGGCCATAGCCCACGCCCGAGGCGAGAAACAGCACCATGATCACGGCGATCAGCCCGTTCATGAGCGGCGAATTGCCGATCAAGGCGCCGGTATCGGGATTTCGCAGCGGCGCTCCTGGTGGCAACGAGAGTGCCGCGAACATGGCCAACACGCCCACCACAGCCAGCGCGGCGAACTTGAGGCCGCGGGCTTCCTCGGCCGTCACGCCGGCCTGCTGCGGTTCGTCGCCCCCCTCGGGCTCATACTTGCCGAGCCGTGGCTCAATGATCCGCTCGGTCACGATCGCCACTACGAAGGTGAGAAACACGACCGACGCGATCGAGAACCACAGGTTGGCCGTCAGATCGATCGACACGCCTGGGTTCACGAGGTGGATGGCGTCGTTGGTGAACTCAGTCAGCACGGCGTCGAGCGGCTTGATGAGCATGTTCACGGTGAACGCGCCTGCCACGGCTGCAAATCCGGCCGCGAGCCCGGCCAGCGGATGCCGGCCAACGCTGATGAACGCCGTGCCGGCCAGCGGAATCAGCACCAGATAGCCTGCGTCGGCGGCGACGCTCGAGACGATGCCTACAAACACGAGAATGTAGGTGAGCGCCTTGGGAGGCGACACGCTCACGAGCTTGCGAATCAGCGCCGTCACCAACCCCGAGGCCTCGGCCACGCCAGCGCCGACCATGGCCACGATCATCAGCCCCACCGCCGTGAAGCCCATGAAGTTGGGAATCAGCGAGGTGTACATGAACCGCAGGCCCGCGGTCGTCAGCAAGCTCTTGGCTTCCGAGGTTTCGTTGGCCGCTTCGTGCGTCACCGGGTCGATCACCTGGTAGCTCACGCTGGCCCCGGCCAGGTAGAGCGCGTGCGAGAGCACGATCACCAGGCCGATCAGGATCATAAAGATTACGGCCGGATGCGGCACCTTGTTTCCGACCGTTTCCACCAGGTCGAGAAACCGCTGCATCAATCCCTTTTTCGCCGGAGCGGTTGCGTTCATGCAAACCACGATCTGTTCTAGGGGCTAACGTCGAAGCGAATTCAATACAGGGCAAGCATAGCCCCTTTAGAGGGGCAGCAGCAGGGGAACGAGCAAGACGCTCACGATGAGCACGACCAGACTAAACGGCACGCCGATCTTCACAAAATCGCCAAACGTGTAGTTGCCTGGCGTAACCACGAGCGTGTTCACCGGCGAGGAGACCGGCGTCATGAAGGCCGTCGAGGCGGCCAGCGCCACGATCATCGCGAACGGATAGGGCGAAGCGCCGAGATCCTTGGCCACCGCCAGCGCCACCGGCGCCATCAGCACCGCGGTGGCCGTGTTCGAGATGAACATGCCCAGGAGCGCCGTGATGGCGAACAAGCAGCCCAGCACGCCGTAGGAGCCCATGCCCGAGGTCACGGCCATGAGTCCGTCGGCGGCCAGGTCGACTCCGCCGGTGGCGCGCAGCGCGGTCGAGAAGGGCAGCATGCCGACGATCAAGACAATCGTTTTCCAATCGATCGAGCGATAGGCGCTCGTCAGATTCACACAGCCCAGCGCCCCCATCAGCAAGCAGCCCAACAGCGCCGCCTGCACGTTCGGCACCCGGCCGCTGATCATCAGCCCGACTACAAGCGCCAGGCAAACCACGGCCTGCGGCGCTTTGCCGGCTACGGGCAAGACGTCATCGAGTTCGATCGGCAACCGCAGAATGACAAGATTGCGGCCGTTGAGACGGAGCTTCTCGATGTCTTTCCACGATCCGACGACCAGGAGCGTGTCGCCCAGCTTGAGCTTTTCGGCCCGCAGGCCACTTTGCACGGCCGCCGTGCCGCGCCGCAGGCCGATGACCGTTAGTCCCATGCGGGAACGCACGCTGGCCTCGGCTACCGACTTGCCGATCAGCTCCGAGTCGACCGGCACCATCACTTCGGCCATGCCGATTTCTTGATAACGGTCGTTGAAATACGCGCCTGAAATCGGCAACAGGTCGAGATCGAGCCGCGAGCGTACGAGGTCGATGTCTTCCTGCGGCTCCGACAGGTCGACGAGCATCACGTCGCCCACCTGCAACTGCGTCTGCGCGGACACGCGCAGCACCTCGCGCACCATGCGCGTCTGCCTTTCGAGCGCGATGATGCTCGCGCCCAACGAGTCGCGGAGTTGCAGTTCGCCCAGAGTCTTGCCGACCAGCGGCGAGGACGCGCCAATCCGCACGCGGTACTCCCGCTGCGCAAGCTGATACTGCTCGACCCAATCTCCTAGGCTCGGCCGGCCGCCCCCGCCTGTGGGCTTTTCCCCCTCAGGCAGCAGCTTGCGGGCGAATACCATATAGACGACGCCCAGCACCAGCACGGTGAGCCCAAAGGGCGTGAAGCTAAAAAAGCTGAAGCCGTCCCTGCCGCTCCGCACGAGTTCGCTGTTGACCACCAGGTTCGGCGCGGTGGCCACGAGCGTGGTCATGCCGGAGATCAGCGCGGCAAAGCTGAGCGGCATCATCAGCCGGCTGGGCGAAGTGCGCGTGCTCTGCGCGATCCGCAGCACCACGGGGATGAAGATCGCCGTCACAGCGGTCGAGCTCATCACCGAGCCCAGGCCGCACACCACGATCATCAGCAGCACCAGCAGTTTGAGCTCATTGCTGCCAGCCTTGGCGGCCAGCCAATCGCCCAGATTGCGCGCCACGCCGGTGCGAACCAGGCCGTCGCCGATCACGAACAGCGCCGCGATGAGCACGATATTGGGATCGCTAAATCCGGCGAGCGCCTCCCCCATCGTCACCGCGCCGGTGAAGGGGAGCAGCGTCAGCGCGATCAGCGCCACGGCGTCCATCCGCGGCCGATTGACTGCGAACATCACGACCGCGGCCGCGAGCAACACCAACACCGCTGTCAAAGAGCCGCCCATTAATGCGCTTTCGAGAATGCCTGGCCAAGTTGGTTCCAACGTTACCGCATTCCCCCTTGCGGGGGAACCGCGAGCCACGTTGCTCGTGAGCTGTCGGACTGGTTAGACGCAGCATCGACGCACGACACCCAAACGCGGTGTGCCCCTTAGCACACAAACGACCAACGCAGGCCGTCTGGCTCAAAGCTGCTTGATTCTTGACTTCCCCGGCAGTCAGCTATGCTTTACCGACCTACTCGGCGGATTCTCTGTGACCCCTGACTGAGGACACTTTCCCATGTGTCGTTCCAAGAACCTGGCGGTGGCACTGCTAACCTTGCTCGCCTGCGCGAGCGCATCGCCTGGGGCGTGGGCACAGGAGGATGCCGCCGTGCGCAAGGCGGCGGAGCAGCTCAACGCGGCGTTCGATGCCGGCAAGGTCGATGAGCTCGTCGCCGGATTCTTGCCACAAGGCGAGTTGATCGACGAGGAGGGCACGGTTTATCAGGGCAGCGAGGAAATCAAGAAGCTGTTCGAGGCGTTTTTCGCCCGCTATCCCGGCGCGAAGCTGTCGGTCAACATTGAATCGATCCGTCTTGTCGGTCCGATCGCGATTGAGGAAGGAACCCGCACGATCACCACCAAGGATGGCGCCACAAAATCGCAGTTCCGCTTTCTCGCGGTCCGCGTGAAGACCGACGACGGTTGGAAGATCGCCTCGATCCGCGACTTCTCCGACGATCCCGCGCCGACCGCCCATGAGCACCTGCAACAGATTGCCAGGCTCGTCGGCGACTGGGTGAACGAAG
>JAESFN010000521.1_pt1 | contig 33503 bp, 28 predicted proteins | sample 9269411 | NCBI WGS metagenome assembly JAESFN01 (sample SAMN14505399, study PRJNA617100) | algae metagenome | isolation source: Iphinoe sp. HA4291-MV1 and co-occurring heterotrophs from trail next to... | place: USA: Maunawili Falls, Hawaii | collected 2009-07-25
AGTCTTCCTTTGCCTCGCCCGGCGGGAACACGGCGCGCTCGGCGAGCTGCACGCGACCCTCGGTGTTGACGTAGGTGCCCGACTTCTCGGTGTAGGCGGCGGACGGCAGGATCACGTCGGCGCGGTGTGCGCCGGCATCGCCGTGCGTGCCGACATAGACGACGAACGCCTTGCCCATTGCCCCGGTGTCGTACTCATCGGCGCCGAGCAGGAACAGCACGTCGAGCTCGCCCTTGCCGGCGAGGCCGATCTGATCGGCCGAGCAGACGCCGCCGTCATGCGGCACGAAGCCGATATCGAGGCCGCCGACACGACCGGCCGCATTGTGCAGCAGCGCGAGGCCGTTCCAGTCTTCCGAAGCGCCCGAGCCGGTGGCGAGCTTGGCTGCCATGGCCAGCACGTCACGGCCGATCTGCTTCGAATGCGCGGCGCCATGTGACACGGCGCCCTCGCCCACGATGATCAGCGGTCGCACAGCCTTGGAGAGGATCTCACCAAAGCTGCCCTTACGGGCGACGAGATCGGCGAGCGCCGACAGGCCATTGCCGAGATACTCGTATTTGTAGGTGAGGTCGGCATTGTCGCCGATCACTGCAATCGGGGTGTTCTTGGCGCGCCAGGCCTTGCGGATGCGCGCATTGACCAGGGCTGCTTCCTTGCGCGGGTTCGAGCCGATGATCAGGATCGCGTCGGCTTCTTCGATGCCCGCAATGGTCGGGTTGAAGATATAGGCCGCGCGCGGCATCGAGGGATCGATCCCCGACATCGCCGGACGGCAATCGGTCATCCCCGAGCCGAGCGAGGTCATCAGCGCCTTCAGCGCATACATGTCCTCGACCGCTGCCAGGTCGCCGGCAATGGCGCCGACCTTGTTACCGCCGCCCGAGGCCTTGATGGCCTTGGCAATGGCGGCGAACGCCTCATCCCACGATGCCGGCTTCAGCTTGCCGCCGGTACGGACATACGGCCGATCGAGGCGCTGGCTCTTGAGGCCATCCCAGATGAAGCGGGTCTTGTCGGAGATCCACTCTTCGTTGATCGCCTCGTTGACGCGCGGCAGGATGCGCATCACTTCGCGGCCACGGCTGTCGACGCGGATGTTGGAGCCGACCGCATCCATCACGTCGATGGTCTCGGTCTTCACCAGTTCCCACGGACGCGCATGGAAGGCGTAGGGCTTGCTGGTCAGCGCACCGACCGGGCAGAGGTCGATGACATTGCCCTGTAGCTCGCTGGTCAGCGCCTGCTCGAGATACGAGGTGATCTCGGCGTCTTCACCACGGCCGAGCAGGCCCATCTCGGTGATGCCGGCAACCTCGGTAGTGAAGCGGACGCAGCGCGTGCAATGGATGCAGCGGTTCATCTCGGTCTTCACCAGTGGCCCGAGATACTTGTCCTCGACGGCGCGCTTGTTCTCGGCGAAGCGGTTCTTGTCCACGCCATAGGCCATGGCCTGGTCCTGCAGGTCGCACTCGCCACCCTGGTCGCAGATCGGGCAATCCAGCGGGTGGTTGATGAGCAGGAACTCCATCACCCCTTCGCGGGCCTTCTTGACCATCGGGGTGTTGGTGAACATCTCCGGCGGTTCGCCGTTCGGGCCCGGACGCAGGTCCTTGACCGACATGGCGCAGCTGGCCTGCGGCTTCGGCGGCCCACCCTTCACCTCGACGAGGCACATGCGGCAGTTGCCGGCCACCGACAGGCGCTCATGGTAGCAGAAGCGCGGGATCTCCGCGCCGGCCGCCTCGGCCGCCTGCATCAGCGTGTAGTAGTCGGGGACCTCGACGAGTGTACCGTCGACTTTGATGCTGGCCATTGGCCTTACTCCGCCGCGATCGAGGGCACGGCGCCCTCGCTGGTCGAGGACCAGGTATATTGGTCGATCCGCGCCTCGATGACGTCGCGGAAGTTGCGGATCAGCCCCTGCACCGGCCAGGCCGCCGCATCGCCGAGCGCACAGATGGTGTGCCCTTCGATCTGCTTGGTCACGTCGAACAGCATGTCGATCTCACGCTTCTGGGCGCGGCCTTCGACCATCCGCTCCATCACGCGCATCATCCAGCCGGTGCCTTCGCGGCATGGCGTGCACTGCCCACAGCTCTCATGCTTGAAGAACGCCTGGATGCGCCAGATCGCCTTGATGATGTCGGCCGACTTGTCGAGCACGATCATCCCGCCGGTGCCGAACGACGACTTCTTCTCGCGCAGCCCGTCGAAATCCATGATCGCGGTGCGCATGTCTTCGCCACGCACCACCGGACAAGAGGCACCGCCGGGGATCACCGCGAGGAGGTTGTCCCAGCCGCCGCGGATACCGCCGCAATGCTTCTCGATCAGTTCTTCGAAGGTGACGCCGAGCGCATCCTCGAACACCGCCGGCTTGTTGACGTGGCCCGAGGCCATGAACAGCTTGGTGCCGGTATTGTTCGGCCGGCCGATGCCTGCGAACCAGGCGCCGCCACGGCGCAGGATTTCCGGCACGACCGCAATCGACTCGACGTTGTTGACCGTAGTCGGGTTGCCGTAGACGCCCATCGCCGCCGGGAACGGCGGCTTCAAGCGCGGCTGGCCCTTCTTGCCTTCCAGCGACTCCATCAGCGCGGTTTCTTCGCCGCAGATATAGGCGCCGGCGCCGTGATGGACGACGATCTCGAAGTCCCAGCCATGCACGTTGTTCTTGCCGATCAGCTTGGCGTCATAGGCCTGCTGCACGGCGGCTTCAAAGTTCTGCCGCTCGCGGATGAACTCGCCGCGGATGTAGACATAGGCGATGTGCGCGCCCATGGCGCGACCGGCGAGCAGGCACCCTTCGATCAGGTGGTGCGGGTCGTGGCGCAGGATCTCGCGATCCTTGCAGGTGCCGGGCTCGGACTCGTCGGCGTTGACGAGGAGCTGGCTCGGACGGCCGTCATTGACGCCTTCCTTGGGCATGAAGGTCCACTTGAGCGCCGTCGGGAAACCGGCGCCGCCGCGGCCACGCAGGCCCGAGCCCTTGACCTCGTTGACGATCCAGTCGCGACCGTTGTCGATGAACTTCTTGGTATCCACCCAGCCGCCACGCGCCCGGGCGCCTTCGAGGCCCCAGTCGCCAGTGCCGTAGAGATTGGTGAAGATGCGATCCTGGTCAGCGAGCATCAGCGCGGGTCCTTCCCGAACACCTTGCGATATTCCTCGACGCCGCCCTTGGCGAGCGCCTTGGCCTGCTTGATCCACTCATCACGGGCCACCCGGCCCGGGAATGCGAGGTGATCTTCGAGCTTTGCGATATCGGCCTTCTTCAGCGTCGCCACCTGAGCCCAGGTGGTGATGCCGATGGCGTTGAGCTTACCCTCGAGCACCGGGCCGACGCCCGAAATCAGCTTGAGGTCGTCCGGCTTGCCGGCGGGCGCTTCGAACAGCCTGGCGCCGGCGTTCTGGCTCGGCGAGATGGCCGTGGCCGGAGCGGGTGCGCGCTTTGCCTTGGTATCGGTCTTGCCGGCGTCGATCTTGCCGGCTGGCGACTCAGCGCCGGTTGCGGTCTCGCGCATCGCCTTGTTCGGCGCGCCGTCGGCCTTGGCCGCCTTATTGGCAGCCTTACGCTCGGCTTCCGCGGTTGCGGTCGAGACCTTCTCGGGCGACGGCGACTTCAAGGCCGGCGCTGTCTCTTCCGTCGTGACGTTCTTCCGACCCGCGGCAGTCGGCTCGGCTGCCTTGGCGGCCGGAGCCGGCGCAGTGGCGGCTGGAGCAGCGGGAGCTGCCGCACCGGGCGCAGCTGCCGGGGCGGCCGGCGGTGGCGGGAACGGCTTGTAGGTGCGCTTGGCGGTCGGTTTTTCGAGCAGCGTCGTCTGGCCACCCTCGGCCGCGGCGAACTGCCTGACCACCTGCGGGCCCGGCTTCACGCTGCTGCCCTTGCCCTCGGCGAACTTGTCGAGGATCGCCTCGAAGCTGTCGACCGTCAGGTCTTCGTAGGTGTCGCTGCCGACCATCACCAGCGGAGCGTTGACGCAGGCACCGAGGCACTCGACCTCTTCCCAGCTCAGCGTGCCCTCGGCATTGGTCTCGAACGGCTTGTGGTTGATCCGGCGCTCGCAGATATGGCGGATCTCTTCAGCCCCACGCAGCATGCACGGGGTGGTGCCGCACACCTGGATATGGGCGCGGGTGCCGACCGGCTGCAGCAGGAACTGCGTGTAGAAGGTCGCGACTTCGAGCACGCGGATATAAGGCATGTCGAGGAGTTTGCCGACCGCCTCGATGGCGGCGCGGCTGACCCAGCCCTGCTGCTCCTGCGCGCGGAACAGCACCGGGATCACGGCCGACTGCTGACGGCCCGGCGGATACTCCGCCATCTTCTTTTCCGCCCACGCCTGGTTTTCCTTCGTGAAGGCGAAGGTGGTCGGCTGGACGGCCTCATCTGCTAAACGGCGGACGGACATTACCGATCGACCTCACCAAACACGATATCGAGCGAACCGAGGATGGCGGCGACGTCGGCCAGCATGTGTCCCCGGCAGAGGAAATCCATCGCCTGCAGGTGCGCGAAGCCCGGAGCGCGGATCTTGCAGCGATACGGCTTGTTGGTGCCGTCGCTGACCAGATAGACCCCGAACTCGCCCTTGGGCGCTTCGACCGCGGCGTACACCTCGCCGGCGGGCACCTTGTAGCCTTCGGTGTAGAGCTTGAAGTGATGGATCAGCGCTTCCATCGACTGCTTCATCTCACCGCGCTTGGGGGGCACCACCTTGCCATCGGTCGACGACACCGGCCCCTGCCCTTCGGGCGAATTCAGCAGATCGAGCACCTGCTTCATGATGCGGATCGACTGGCGCATCTCGTCCATGCGGACGAGGTAACGGTCGTAGCAATCACCGTTCTTGCCAACCGGCACGTCGAACTCGAGCCGATCGTAGCACTCATAGGGCTGCGCCTTGCGCAGGTCCCAGGCATCGCCCGAGCCGCGCACCATCACGCCCGAAAAACCCCACTTCCACGCATCTTCCGCCGACACCACGCCGATATCGGCGTTGCGCTGCATGTAGATGCGGTTGCCGGTGAGCAGTTTCTCGAGGTTGTCGAGCACGAGCAGGAACGGGTCGCAGAACGCGCCGATATCGTCGATCAGCGCCTGCGGCAGGTCCTGGTGCACCCCGCCTGGACGGAAATACGCCGCATGCATGCGGCTGCCCGAGGCGCGCTCGTAGAAGATCATCAGCTTCTCGCGCTCGTCGAACCCCCAGAGTGGCGGGGTCAGCGCGCCGACGTCCATGGCCTGCGTCGTACAGTTCAGCATGTGCGACAACAGCCGGCCGATCTCGGCATAAAGCACGCGGATCAGCTGGCCGCGCAGCGGCACTTCGATGCCCAGCAGCCGCTCGACCGCGAGGCAGAAGGCATGCTCCTGGTTCATCGGCGCGACATAGTCGAGCCGGTCGAAATACGGCACCGCCTGCAGATAGGTCTTGGTCTCGATCAGCTTCTCGGTGCCGCGATGCAGCAGCCCAATATGCGGATCAACCCGCTCGACCACTTCACCGTCGAGCTCGAGGATCAGGCGCAGCACGCCGTGGGCAGACGGATGGATCGGCCCAAAGTTGATGGTGAAGTTTCTTACATCGACTTCAGACATGCGCCTTCTCCGAAGTCGCGCGAGTAGCGAGTAGCGAATAGCGAGTGGGGAAGAACGCGATCATTGTTTGTCTTGCAGTGAACGGATCAGAGAACGCAACATCCGTCCTAGTTCATCGCACCGGTCCAGTATCGGGACCGCCGTGGATTCGCTCAATAGAGCGACCCGTTGCGCCAGGATCAGATGAGTTTCCAGCTCCTTCAGGGAACCTTGGGCAATACGCAGGAACTGGATGAACGATGCCGTTCCGTCTCTGCCGTGCCCTTCTGCGATGTTGGCCGCTATCGATGCTGAAGCCCGTCGGATCTGAGAGGTCATTCCGTACGCTTCCGTTGCCGGGAACGACGTCGTCACCTCATAACACCTGACTGCCAGCTCAATGGCGGACTTCCAAACCAGAAGATCCCTGTATGAGCTAATCGCCGTTCTGCTCTCCTTTCCTATTCGCTACTGGCTATTCGCCATTCGCTAGTTTTTTGCCTTCTCGTCGCCGGGCAGCACGTAATCCGTACCTTCCCACGGTGACAGATAATCGAACTGCCGGAATTCCTGCGGCAGCTTCACCGGCTCGTAGACGACGCGCTTGCGCTCTTCGTCGTAGCGGACTTCGACATAGCCGGTGGTCGGGAAGTCCTTGCGCAGCGGATAGCCGTCAAAACCGTAGTCGGTCAGCAGCCGGCGCAGGTCCGGGTGGCCGGTGAACAGGATGCCGAACAGGTCGTAGGTCTCGCGCTCGAACCAGTCAGCGCCCGGATACATGCCAGTGATCGACTGCACCGGCTGGGTATCGTCGGTGCTCAGCTTCAGCCGCAGGCGAAGGTTCTGCCTGGGGCTGAGCAGGTGATAGATCACCTCGAAGCGTTCTTCGCGCTCCGGATAATCCACGCCGCACACGTCGATGATCGAGATGAACGCCTCGTGGTCGTGCAGGAACGTCGCGACATCGATGATGGCGTTGCGCGCCACCGTCAGGGTCAGCTCGCCATAGGCCAGCTTGTGGTCGAGAATCTTTTCGCCGAGCGCGTTACGGGCGCGTTCAGCGAGCGCCGCGAGCGGTGAAGGAATGGGGCCGTCAGTCATGGCCGGTCCTAACGTTCGATCGTGCCGGTGCGGCGGATTTTCTTCTGCAGCAACAGGATGCCGTAGAGCAGTGCTTCGGCGGTCGGCGGGCAGCCCGGGACGTAGATGTCGACGGGCATGACGCGATCGCAGCCGCGCACCACGGAATAGGAATAGTGATAGTAGCCGCCGCCATTGGCGCAGCTGCCCATCGAGATGACGTAGCGGGGCTCCGGCATCTGGTCGTAGACCTTGCGCAGGGCCGGGGCCATCTTGTTGGTCAGCGTGCCGGCAACGATCAGCACGTCGGCCTGGCGCGGCGAGGCGCGCGGCGCAGTGCCGAATCGCTCGATGTCGTAGCGCGGCATCGACATCTGGATCATTTCGACGGCGCAGCAGGCTAGGCCCGTCTGCATCCACATCAACGAGCCCGTGCGGGCCCAGGTGATCAGCTGCGAAGCAGTCGACACCAGGAAGCCCTTGTCGGCGAGCTCGGCGTTCACGTCCATCATGAACGGATCGTCGGCGCCGATCGGCTTGTTGGTGCGCGGATCGATCAGGCCCTTGGGCTGCGGCGCGACCAGCGTCTGTTCACTCAATCCCATTCCAGCGCGCCCTTCTTCCATTCGTAGATGAAGCCGATGGTCAGGACGCCCAGGAAGATCATCACTGACCAGAAGCCGAACCAGCCGACATCGCGGAACGCCACGGCCCACGGGAACAGCAGCGCCACTTCGAGGTCGAAGACGATGAACAGGATCGACACCAGGTAGAAGCGCACATCGAACTTCATGCGCGCATCGTCGAACGCTTCAAAGCCTGCCTCGAACGCCGACACCTTCTCAGGGTCGGGGCGCTTGTAGGCAACGATGAAGGGGGCAATCATGAGGGCCAGGCCGATAACGGCAGCCAGACCGACGAATATGATGATCGGCAGGTAGTTGCTGAGCAACTCGTTCATTGTGCAGCCTAATGGTCGGGCCGGCTGGAGTGGCCGGCTCGCGCGGCCTGACGGGCAATTGTGGGCCCCTCCGACGACGCGACTTCGTGTGGCACGGGCTTAGCCCACGCCTTGCAGCGATTCAAGGAAAACTAATGTTGATCATTGCGCTCAACTTAGCACGGAAAACCGGCTGAGACGCCTGGCCAGCAACGCTCTTGCGACTATTGGCGTCGGTTGAGTGTTTTGGACACCCGTCGAGCCCTGCAAATGGAACATGGCTCGACGGCAGATGCCGTCGGACTCACCTAGAAATGGAAGCGCGCACCGAGGCTGAACTGGTCCTTGGGATTGCCGCCCTCGAGGTCGAAGCCGCGCAGATACTCGGCATTGATCGAGATATCGTCGTTGACCGCATACTCGAGGCCGCCGCCTGCTAGGAAGTCACGCTCGCCAGTGCCGCTGAGTTCCATGCCGTAGCCGGCCGAGGCGTAGGCCAAGAGGTCATCGGTGACCAACAGGCCACCACGGCCGGTCACCTGGCCGTAGGCCGTCTCGATGGTGTCGCCGGTCAGGCCGTGCAGCGCTACCTCGCCGCCGACGAGGAAGAAATCGAACTGGGCGTTCACGCCGGCTTCGATTCCCGCGCCGACCTCGGTGCCACGAACAGGGCTCGACTGCACCACGCCATAGACGCCGGCATAAAAGCCGCTCCAGTCGAACCCGGTGGCCACGGGCACCGCGACGTCGCTCGTGCCCACCGGCACGGTGATCAGGTCGGAGGCCGTGGCCACACCTGCCGTGGCAGCCAGCATCATTCCTGCAATGATCAGTCGCAATGGCGCCAGCATGGCCGGTCTCCGGGGATCGCCTCCAACAGTCCTAAATGCGCATGGCGCACCCGCGGTTCCGCCGGCACGCGATTCATAGTTTAGAAATGTGGTTGGGGGACGGCCATTGCAAGGAGACGGTGAGGCCTCAATCCGCACAGCGTGCGGCCACCCGAAAAACTTCAACGATTTGAAGAGAAAGGGTGGCGCGAGAGACGGGGCTCGAACCCGCGACCTCCGGCGTGACAGGCCGGCGCTCTAACCAACTGAGCTACTCCCGCAGCGCTTGGCGAACAAGTCGTCCGCGCAACGTGGCGTCCGTTTAGAGGGCGGGTCGGAGAGTGTCAAGCGTCGAAACCGCGTCGCCCGCATACTTTCTTCCGACTTTTCCACGTCCGCCTGCAAATGCCTTTGCGGACTGGGCTTTTTGCCTGCTCGTCGAGGGCCCGCGTTATTCGTCCACACCTGCCGGGCGGATGTTGTGGTTGTGGCGGAACACGTTGTCGGGGTCCCATTTGGCCTTCAGCGCCCGCAAGCGCGCGAGCTTCATCGCACCAAACGATGCGTCGACCCGCTCCTGCCCCTCGTTGCCGATGTAGTTGAGATAGACTCGACCGGTCGACCACGGCTTCAGCACCGAGGCGATCTGCTTGACCCGGGCGATGTTGGCGTCGTTGTCGGCCGGGTCGGTCCAGCCACAGATGTAGTGGACGTTCCACGGCGCGGTACGCATGCCGAAAGCCGTGGCCTCTTCGTCGACGCGCGACGGCGCGCCGCCACCCGGCACCAGGATGACCGCCGACTGCGGCGATAGCGGCGTCAGCGCCAGCACTGCAAAGGCATCGATCGCCTCGTCCGGCAGCTCGTTGAGGAAATCGGCGGTCCAGTAGTTCTGCGAGCCCGGAAAATTGCCGCCCATCTTCTGGAACTCGGTGTAGGGCATCGGCTGCACCAGGTCGGCGGCCGGCGGTCCGAAGGCGCGGAGCGGCGCCAGCACCTGGGCCCCCTCCTCCATGTCGCCGGCGTAGATCACCTGCACGACGACGACCGGCATGCCGCGTGCCGGTGCCGGCACGAACGGCGCGTCGGGTGCGGTGGTGAACGCCATGCCCATGCCGACCTCGTCCGGCGCGGTGCGGATGAAGTCGCGCATGTTGCGCAGCACTGCTGCCGCCATCGGCGCGGGATACATCAGCGCTCCGCCAAGCACGATCGGGCCGAGCCGGTGCAGCCGGAAATGAAACGCCGTGACGGTGCCGAAATTGCCGCCGCCGCCACGCAGGCCCCAGAACAGGTCGGGATTCTCGCTCTCCGAGGCGACAACCTTGCGACCATCGGCGGTGACCACCTCGGCCGAGATCAGGTTGTCGCAGACATAGCCGAATTTCCGCTCCAGCCAGCCGCTGCCGCTGCCCAGCGACAGGCCGGCGATTCCCGTGGAGGGGTTGCGACCGCCGGTGAGGACGAGCCCGTGGGCGGCCGTCGCGGCGTCGAACTCGCCCCAATTGAGCCCGGCCTCGGCGCGGCAGGTCAGCGCAACCGGGTCGATACGCATGGCCTTCATGCCGCGCAGGTCGATGCAGACGCCGTCGTCGCACACCGCCGAACCAGTGACCGCATGGCCGCCGCCGAACACCGAGACCGGCAGTCCCTTCCGGCGCGCCAGGGCAAGCGCCAGCACCACGTCGTCTGCGTTGTTGCAGCGCGCGATGAGCGCCGGCCGGCGATCGATCATGCCGTTGTAGACGCGGCGCGCCTCGTCGTAGGCGGCGTGGCTCGGGTGGATGAGCGTGCCCGCGAAACCGGGCAGATCGAAATGGCCTACCTCGGCAATCGACATCTAGCCCTCCCTGGCCATAGTCAGACAAACCGTCAGCGTAGAGGGGCTATTCTACAGGGGGATGAGGCGGGGGCACAGCCCCGGGGAGCGCGTAGCGCGCCTTCGCTTGCGAAGGCTGGTGGGCGGTGACGGTCTCGAACCGCCGACCCTCTCGGTGTAAACGAGATGCTCTACCAACTGAGCTAACCGCCCATCGGCGACGGTGACGTCGCGATGCGGGGCACTAACTAGGGTTTCGTCCGCCGGGCGTCAACCCGCAGCCCGTCCCCTGCCCCGAAAAGCAAATGGCCCCGGCGACGAGCGCACGGGGCCATGTGGTCTGTTCGACCGAGGATGCGATCTTAGTTGATCGCGTCCTTGAGGCCCTTGCCGGGCTTGAACTTGGCCTGGTTGGAGGCCGGGATCTTGATCTCCGCGCCCGTTGCCGGGTTGCGACCGATCGAAGCCTTGCGCTTGGAAACCGCAAACGTGCCGAAACCGACCAGACGCACTTCGTCGCCCTTCTTCAGCGACGCGGTGATGGCGTCAAACACGGCATCGACAGCCTCCCCAGCCTGGGCCTTGGTCAGGCCCGCCTTGTCGGCGACGACGCCGATCAGATCGTTCTTGTTAGACATAGCGTTTCCTCACTGTGGGATGCCCGCCCTGTGGAGGCGAACCAAAACGCCGTGACCCTTCTTCGATTCTGCTCGGAACGCAAGGAAATCCGGGCTTTTCCGCAGGTGGGGCACAGCAATTCTGTTAATGAAGGGTCAATTCTGGCTCAACTTTGTCAGCCGTCGGGCGTCACTGTGGCAACCCGCGTCCGGCGGATGCCCAAAAGCAGCGGCAAGGCCAGCAAATACACGGCTCCCCCGACGATCCAGATCAGCCCCGGCCAGGTCGGCTTGAGGGCGAAATACACCGTCGAGAAGAACAGCGGGCCGAACACCGCCGAGAGGCTGACGAGGCTCGCCAGCACCCCCTGGAGCTTGCCCTGATTGTCGGCATCAACTTGCTGCGTGGTCAGCGACTGCAGCGCCGGCATGCCGATACCGCCGAGCGCGAACAGCGGCGCCAGCGCGAACAGGATCCAGCCCTGCGTCGCAAAGCCGAGAATCAGCAGCGCGGTGAGTTCGCACGCCATGCCGAGAATCATCGCCCAGCGCTCGCCCAGCCGCGCCGCGGCGGGACCGGTCAGCAGGGCCTGCGCGCCGGCGTGGAACAGCCCGAAGGCGCCGAGCGACAGCCCGATCATCAGCCCGTTCCACTGGAACATGTCCTGGCCGAACAGCGCCCAGATGGTGCCGTACATGGTGCCGACGAAGTTCATGATGACGAAGATCGCCATCAGCGGCAGCAGCGAGGTGAAGCTGAAGGCCCAGCCGAGCGGCCGGAACGGGTTGAGCGTGGCGAAATCGAACTTGGTATTGGCATCGCCCTTGCGCGATTCCGGCAAGACGAACAGCGCCAGCGCGAAGTTCACCGCATTGAGCCCCGCCGCGACGAGGAACGGCGCCCGCACCCAGATGTCACCGAGAATGCCGCCAATCACCGGCCCGATGATGAAGCCGATGCCGAACATGGCGTGGAAATAGCCGAAGCGCTTGGCGCGCTCCTCTTCGGCCGAAATATCGGTGATGTACGCGGTGGCAACCGCCATGTTGGCGCTGGTGATGCCGGCGATGGCGCGTCCCACCACCAGCAGCCAGAGCTCCGGCGCGAACGCCATCACCAGGTAGTCGATCGCTGCGCCGGCCAGCGACACCAGCAGCACCGGCCGCCGGCCATAGCGGTCGCTGAGGACGCCCAGCACCGGAGAAAACAGGAACTGCATCGCCGAATAGAGCGCCAGCATGATGCCGATGATCATCGTCACCTCGCCGGTATGGGTGACGTCCTCGAGCAGGCGCGGCAGAATCGGGAAGATCAGGCCGATGCCAATCGCATCGAGCGTCACCGCCGCCAGAATGATGATCAGTGCCTTGTTCAAGTCGGGGCCCTCCAGCCGGCTGACACGCGGGGCGTGTTCTATATTCGTTCCCGTTTGGCGCTGCAAACGAATTGCCTAGGTGGTGATCACGCAGCCGTTACACCAGAGGGACAGGGCAACTTGCACAGATAGTCGAGATCCTCCTGGCGAGATCGTCCCCTCACGCCATCTGCGTCGCTGCGCGGGCCCTTGCCGTCACCCAGGCGAGTACAGGAATCGCCAGCAGGTACAGCGCGGCCGCGACCAGCCAGACTGTGCCGATGAAATAAGGCTTGGTCCAGAAGTACACCGTGGTCGCCAGCAGCGGCCCGGCGATCGAGGTGAGGCTCGCGGCGCTGGCGAGCACGCCCTGCAGTTCGCCCTGGCGGTCATCGTCGACCTGCGCCGACATCAGCGACTGCAGCGCAGGATGCCCGACACTACCCAGCGCAAAAAGCGGCGCCAGCACGAATGGCATCCATCCGGCCGTCGCAAGGCCAATGGCGACGAACGCTACGCTGTCTGCCACGACCCCGAAGATGATTGCGCCGCGATCGCCCAGCCGCCGCGTGATCGGCCCCGTGAGGAACGCCTGGGTGAGCGCCTGGAAGACCCCGAACACCGCCAGCGACACGCCCATGGTCAGCGTGTTCCACTGGAACTTGTCGGCGCCATAGAGCACCCAGATGGTGCCGGGGATGTCGCCGTTGATCGCAAAGATCAGGAACATGGCGATCAGCGGCGCCAGCGCCGGGAAACTGAAGGCCCAGCGCAACGGCGCGAACGGATTGAGCGCCTTGAGGTCGAGCCTGTCACGACTCGGCACCCTCGACTCCTTCAGCACAAGCAGCGCCAGCAGCAGGTTGAGCCCGTTGAGCAGAGCCGCGGCGAGGAACGGGGCGCGGATGAACCAGCCGCTGAGCAGCCCACCCAGCACTGGCCCGATGATGAAGCCGACGCCAAACGCCGCACTCATCCAGCCGAAGCGCTGTGCCCGGTCCTTTTCCTCGGTGACGTCGGCGATGTAGGCGCTCGCCACCGCCATGCTGGCGCTGGTGATACCCGCGATCACCCGCCCGACCACCAGCACCATCAGTGACGGCGTGAACGCCATGATCAGGTAGTCGATTGCCGCCCCGGCCAACGACACGATCAGCACCGGCCGGCGCCCGAACCGATCGCTGATCAACCCGAGGATCGGCGAAAAGATGAACTGCATTGCGGCATAGGCCGCGAGGATCAGGCCGTAGGTGGTTGAAATCTCGGCTGAGCCCGTAAGCTCTTCCAGCAACCCCGGCAGGATCGGAAAGATCAGCCCGATTCCGATGGCGTCGAGCGTGACCACGAACATGATGACGAACACGGAACGGCTCATGACCGTCTCCTTATCAACGATAAATCAATTTATCGGTGATAAATGCCCTTATCGATGATAAGTCAAGTACCATGGCAATCGAACGCGACAAGATCCTTGATGCAGCCCTCAACCTGCTCAACGACGTAGGGCTGGACCAGCTGACCACCCGGCGGCTCGCCGAGCGCCTCGGCGTGCAACAACCGGCGCTCTACTGGCACTTCCGCAACAAGTCGGCGCTGCTTGACGCGCTGAACGAGGAGATGCTGGCGCGCTTCCACGGACGGCGCCTGCCCGAGCCCGGCGAGGATTGGGAGGCGTTCACGCTCGCCAACGCCCGCGGCTTCCGCAAGGCGCTGCTGTCGGTGCGCAACGGCGCCCGCATCAACGCAGGCACGAGGCCGACAGCGCAGCAATTCGGCGACGCCGAGCGGCAGCTCGAGCTCTACGTTGCCGCGGGCTTCACCCCGCAGGAATCGCTCAACATCGCCATCTCGATCACCCGCTACGTCGTCGGCTACGTCCTCGAGGAGCAGGACGAGCGCGACCGGGTCGAAGAGGAACCAGAATGGATGGGCGATCCGATGGCAGAGATCGCCAAGTTCCCCATCCTGTCGGTTGCGCTCGAGCCGCTGGTCAAAGGCGGCACCATCAACACCGAGAGCGCCTTCGAGGGCGGCCTGCAGTATATGGTCGCCGGCATCCGGGCGAGCCTCGGACGCAAATAGAAACGGCGCCCGAGGGCGCCGCTCCCTGTTGCTCGAACGGAACCGTCAGTTCACGGCGATGAACGTGCCGTCGGGCTTGAAATAGCAGTTGAAGAAGGTCGTCTCGCCGCCATCGTCGTACCACCCCTGCGAGACGTAGAGCTTGCCGCTCTTGAACGCGGCGTTGGTGGTGATGTCCTGCGGGCGCACGTCAAACTGCGCCGAGGCCTCGCCGGCGCAGTAGCGTGGCATCATCGCCACCGGGACGCCGTCATCAGCGGTGACCGGCGGCTGGTAGGCCGGCGGCGGCGTGACTGGGCGCGACGGGCGCGGCGCGAGGGTCGACTCGTGCAGATACTTGCCGGACACCCAGCCGCTGAGACCGCTGTCGGACTGGATGCTGCACCAGCGGGTGGCGCCGTTCATCTTGCACCCGAGATTGCGAATGACGTCACCTTCGTAGAGCACGCCACGAACTGCCGCGCCGGACGATGCCGAGGTGCGCACGTTGAGCGTATCGCCTCGCGTCAGCCCGTGCACCTGCCAGAAGTCCGGGCCGCCAGAGAGCCCGTCCGCGAAGTCAGGAGCCGGCTTGCTTGGCGCCTGGGCGGCTGTCTTGCCGGTCACCGCGATGGTGAGTTCGTAATCTGCCGTCTCGCTGCGGCGCGCCGCATTGCGCATCAGGTAGACGTCGACCTTGTAGTTGCCGCTCGACGGGATGGTGAACGATGCGCTGTTTCCGGAGGTCGAGCCGATGAACAGCGCCGCCGAGGCGCCGGGCGCCGTGATATTGAAGTAGTTGCTGGCATTGTCGGTATCGAGCTGCACGCTCATCTTCTGCCCGGCACTCACGCCGACGACGTAGCTGACGCTCTCGTAACCCGTGATGCTGTCCTCGATCGAGGTGCTGCTGGCGCCGCGCTTGAACTTCACCGTCTCGGTTCGCGCGTCCTGCGCGAGCGTCGGAGCCGATAACGCAACGAGAGCCGCCAGTCCGATCAATAGCCGAGTGAACCACCTGCCCGTCATTCGAGTTCTCCTTGTGAGGTCTGTCGCTCGACTAGCATCAAGCGGACACTCCGTGAAGATTTCGTGGCAGGAGAGCATCGCCTTTGGGCACAAAGAGAAACGGCGCCCAGGGGGCGCCGCTCTGATCTTGTCGTTGCTGTGCCCGCTCAGTGCGGGAGGCTCGCGCCGCTTTCGTCGCCGTCGACGGAACCTTCGACTACCGGCACGGTAGCAGCCGGCTTGTCGTCGTCGTACTTCCACTCGATCGGCTCGGGCTGCCGGATCAGGGCGCGGCTCAGCACCTCGTCCATCCGGCTCACCGGGATGATCTCCATACCCTCGGTCACGTTCTTCGGGATCTCCTTGAGATCCCTAGTGTTCTCCTCGGGGATGAGGACGGTCTTGATGCCCGAGCGGAGCGCCGCAAGGAGCTTTTCCTTGAGCCCGCCGATCGGCAGCACGCGACCACGCAGCGTCACTTCGCCGGTCATGGCGATGTCGTGCCGCACCGGAATACCGGTCATCAGCGAGACGATCGCCGTGGCCATGCCGATGCCAGCGGACGGACCATCCTTCGGCGTCGCGCCTTCCGGCACGTGCAGGTGGATGTCACGCGTGTCGAACAGCGGCGGCTTGATGCCGAGATCGACGGCCCGCGACCGGACGTAACCAGACGCGGCAGTGATGGATTCCTTCATCACTTCCTTGAGGTTGCCGGTCACCGTCATACGGCCCTTGCCGTGCGTCATCACGCCTTCGATCGTTAGGATCTCGCCGCCGACCGAAGTCCAGGCGAGGCCCGTCACCGCGCCGACCTGCGGCTCGGCGTCGATCTTGTCGTTCCGGAAGAATGCCGGCCCGAGATATTCCTCGAGCAGCTCCGGCGTGATGACCACCTTGGTCGTCTTCTTGACCAGGATGTCGCGCACGGCCTTGCGCATCAGCTTGCTCAGCTCGCGCTTCAGGTTACGCACGCCGGCTTCACGGGTGTAGTTGCGCACCACGGCCATCAGCTGGTCATCGTCGATGACGAATTCCTTGGGCTGCAGGCCGTTCTCCTTCAGCGTCTCCGGGATCAGGTGGCGCCGGGCGATCTCGAACTTCTCCTCTTCGGTGTAACCCGAGAGGCGAATGATCTCCATGCGGTCCATCAGCGGGCCGGGGATGTTGAGCGTGTTCGAGGTGGTGACGAACATCACGTCCGAGAGGTCGAAATCGACCTCGAGGTAGTGGTCGGCAAACGTGTTGTTCTGCTCCGGATCGAGCACTTCGAGCAGTGCCGACGACGGATCGCCGCGGAAGTCCTGCCCCATCTTGTCGATCTCGTCGAGCAGGAACAGCGGATTAGACTTGCCCGCCTTCTTGAGCGACTGGATCACCTTGCCTGGCATGGAGCCGATATAGGTCCGGCGATGGCCACGGATCTCGGCCTCGTCGCGAACACCGCCGAGCGCCATGCGCACGAACTCACGGCCGGTCGCCTTGGCGATCGACTTGCCGAGCGAAGTCTTGCCGACGCCCGGGGGGCCGACGAGGCAGAGGATCGGTCCCTTGAGCTTGCCAGTGCGCGACTGCACCGCGAGATACTCGAGGATGCGCTCCTTGACCTTCTCGAGGCCATAGTGATCCTCGTCCAGCACCTGCTCGGCGTAGACCAGGTCGCGCTTGACCTTGCTCTTCTTGCCCCAGGGGAGCGTCAGCAGCCAGTCGAGGTAGTTGCGGACAACCGTCGCTTCGGCCGACATCGGGCTCATGGTCTTGAGCTTCTTGAGCTCGCCATCGGCCTTGATGCGGGCTTCCTTCGACAGCTTGGTCTTCTTGATCTTCTCTTCGAGCTCGGTCAGCTCGTTCGAGCCTTCCTCGCCGTCGCCCAGCTCGCGCTGGATCGCCTTCATCTGCTCGTTGAGATAGTACTCGCGCTGCGTCTTCTCCATCTGCCGCTTGACGCGGGAACGGATGCGCTTCTCGACCTGCAGAACGCCGATCTCGCCTTCCATCAGGCCAAGAATCTTCTGCAGCCGCTCGGCCACCGAAACGGTGCCCAAGAGCTCTTCCTTCTGCTCGATCTTGATCACCAGGTGGCTGGCGATGGTGTCGGCAAGCTTGGAATGGTTGGTGATCTGGCTGACGGCGTTGACCACCTCGGCCGAGATCTTCTTGTTGAGTTTGACGTAGTTCTCGAACTCGGACTGCGCGGAACGCGCCAGCGCCTCGAGTTCGGTCTCGTCTTCCTCCGGTTCCGGCAGCGTCGTCGCTTCCGCTTCGAAGTAATCGACGGTCTGCAGGTACTGGTCGATCTTCGCCCGACGCAGGCCTTCTACCAGCACCTTGACGGTGCCGTCCGGCAGCTTCAGCAGCTGCAGCACCGAGGCGATGGTGCCGGTGGCATAAATCTCATCAGGCGACGGATCGTCGTCCTGGGCATTCTTCTGGGTGACGACGAGAATGTGCTTGTCGTCGCGCATCACTTCTTCGAGCGCCTTCACCGACTTTTCGCGGCCGACGAAGAGCGGCACGATCATGCCCGGAAAGACAACGATATCGCGTAGCGGCAGCACCGGGTAAACCCGATCGCGATCGAATCCGGCGCCGCCTTGGGTAACGTCCGACATATTTGGTCCTTTCCTGGGCGCAGGGCTCGTTTCGGGAGGATGGGCGAGCCCGCGCCCGTCTAGCAATCGGGCCGGTCCCCACGATGGGCGGCGAGCCTGATTCTGCTGATTAAATAGGGCGCCCGCGGCAAAGGGCAAGTCAACCTACCCGTAATGACGGGTATGCTCTCAATGCGGCACTACTGTGTGCTGCGGCTGCATCAGCCTCAGGCCCCGACAGCCGGCCCCACATAGCGGGCGCGAGGCCGGATCACCTGGCCGCTCGCCGCCTGCTCAAGCATGTGCGCGAGCCACCCAACACTGCGGGCCAGGGCAAAGATGGTGGCCGGCGCATGGGCCGGCAAGTCGTGGGCCGCGGTGAGCGCCGCCAGGGCGAAATCGACGTTCGGCCGGTCGCCGAGCAGGTCGTCGGCGGCCAGCGCAAGGTTGTGGAAGCCCGACGGCACCTCGATGGCAGCGAGCAGCGCCTCGGCACGGGCGTCGCCGCGCGGATAGAGCCGGTGACCGAAACCGGGGATGATGCGCCCTTCCCCCAGCCACTCGCGCAATCCGTCGCCCGGCCGGTCGGCGTGCGGCCCGATGTCGTGTGCCAGCGCCAGCACCGCCGAGGCAGCGGTGCCGTGGCGCGGGCCGGTGAAGGTAGCGAGCCCCGACAGCGCACCCGCGGGGAGAGAGGCGCCGGTCGATACGGCGACACGGGCGGCAAAGGTCGAGGCGTTGAGCTCGTGATCGGCCAGCAGGACCATCGTGCGGCGGAGCACGTCCGCCGCATCGGGACGTCCGAGGCTGACGGCGAGGCGCATATGTAGCGGGCCGGAACCGGCGCCCAGCATGGCGTCCGCCACGCACCCCAGTACGCTCGCAGCCTCCCCGCGCAACTGCCACGGCCCGAGCCCGGAGCTCGGAGCGCTGAAGACTGCACGTTCGGCCAGCACGATGAAGGCCCTAGCCATTGGGGTCGCGGCGGTGGGGCCGCTTTCACTTGCCGGAAGGGTCCACGCACCGTCCCAGAGCAGCGTTGCGACGTCTTCGAGCGTCGCCGTGTCAGCCAGTTCGACCGCGTCCACACCCCGGTAGTAGAGCCGCCCGCCGCCGACGGTGGAGATGGCCGATGGCAGCACCGGGTCGCCCCAACTGATTGCCTCAGACGCCACTGTGGCCGAGCTACGGCGGCCGCGGGCTCGCGACGCCAGCCGGTCGACGTCTTCCTCGCGGTAGAGGCTGCGTCGGGTGTCGATCGGGTCCGGCTTGGCCCGGATGCGGCCGCGGCTGACGCTGGCATAAAGCGACTGCGGCTTCGAGCCGAGCCGCGCCAGAGCTTCGGCCGCGCTGAGCCACATGTTGACCTCTCACGTTGATCAATATGATCAAGATTGACGTCAATGTTAGCGCGCCTACCTTCTTTGTCAAACTGCATGGAGGCTCAGATGAGCAACGGACTCGAAGACGTCGTCGCCGCGGAAACCGTCCTCTCGGATGTCGATGGACTGGCAGGCCGGCTGATCATTCGCGGCCAGCCGCTCGGGTCACTGGCCGGACATGCCAGCTACGAGGACGTGCTGTCCCTGCTCTGGGACGGGTTCTTCCCCGATCTGCCGGATGATCTGCGCCAGCCGCTCGCCGACGCCAGGGCCCGCGTCTTCGCTCTGCTGCACCGCGAGTTGTCGCTGGTCGCCGACCACCCCGCCTTCGATGCGATGCGCGCGCTGATGGCGCTGCTGCCCGATGGCACCGATCTCGAGAGCGCGCTGCTGCTCGCCGCCGCACCCGGTGCTTTCCTCCCCGCCCTGCTCCGCCTCAGGGCCGGAAACCAGCCTCTGGCGCCGGATACCGGCCTCACACACGCAACCGACGCGTTACGGATGATGAATGGCGTCGTGCCTCGTCCCGAGTTGGCGAGGGCACTAGACACCTACCTCGTGACGGTCGCCGATCATGGCCTCAACGCCTCGACCTTTGCGGCACGCGTCGTCGCCTCGACCGAGGCCGGATTGACGTCGTCGGTGCTCGCCGCCCTGGGTGCGCTGAAAGGACCGCTGCATGGCGGTGCGCCGGGACCGGTGCTCGACATGCTCGACGCCATTGGCAGGCCTGACAATGCGGAGCACTGGATCGGGGGCGAACTCGCTCGTGGCGGCCGCCTGATGGGGTTTGGCCACCGCATCTACCGCGTCCGCGACCCGCGTGCCGACGCCCTCAAGGCGGCACTGGCGCGGATCGGCGGCGGCGGACGCGCGGAGCTCGCAGCGACCGTCGAGGGCGCGGCGCTCAAGGCACTGAAACGGCACAAGCCGGATCGTCCGCTCGATACCAATGTCGAGTTCTACACGGCGCTGCTGCTCGAAGCGGTAGGGTTCCCGCGTGACACCTTCACAGCGGTGTTCGCGGCCGGGCGCGTCGGCGGTTGGATCGCCCACGCAAAAGAACAGGCGGCCACCGGCCGCCTGATCAGACCGAAATCTCGCTATGTCGGGCCGGTGCCGAAAGTGGCCGCCTGACTGGGCTGTGGCGGGCGGCCGCTGCGGCCGCCCTGCCCCTTATGCCGCGACCTTGGGCGGCAGCTGCTGGCCCGGGGTCGACACCGAGATCGCTTCTTCTTCGGGCGTCATGTCGGCCGGCACGTCTGCGAACAGCGGGGTCGAAAGGTAGCGCTCGCCGGTGTCGGGCAACATGGCGAGGATGGTCGCCCCCTCCGGTGCGCTCTCGGCAACCTTCAGCGCGGCGGCGAAGGTGGCGCCGGCGGTGATGCCGACAAAGATGCCTTCCTTCTGTGCCAGCATCATCGACTGCTTCATCGCATCGGGGCCGGCGACGGTCACGATCTGGTCGAACAGTTTTTCGGTGACCGCCTCGTTGGTGATCCACGGGATGAAGTCCGGGCTCCAGCCCTGGAACGGATGCGGCTTCCAGGCCGAGTGGCTGCCGGTCGCGGCATGGTCGGCGCGACGCTCCTGGCCTTCACCGCTGGTCAGCATCGGCGCGCCCTCGGGCTCGGCTACGATGATCTTGGTGTTCGGCATCTTGTCGCGCAGCACGCGGCCGACGCCGGTCAGCGTACCGCCGGTGCCGAAGCCGGTGACCCAGTAGTCGAGCTTCTCATCGGCGAAATCGCGCACGATCTCCTGCGCGGTGGTCCGCGAGTGCATCTCGGGGTTGGCTTCGTTCTCGAACTGACGCGTCTGGAACCAGCCATTCTGCTCGGCCAGCGCCTCCGCCTTGCGGATCATGCCGTTGGCACGCTCGGCTGCCGGGGTCAGCACCACCTTGGCGCCGAGGAACCGCATCAGCTTACGCCGCTCGACCGAAAAGCTCTCCGCCATGGTGACGACCAGCGGGTAGCCCTTGGCCGCGCAAACCATCGCGAGCCCGATGCCGGTATTCCCCGAGGTGGCCTCAATCACCGTCTGGCCGGGCTTCAGTGCGCCGGACTTCTCGGCCGCCTCGATGACGCCCAGCGCCAGGCGGTCTTTCACTGACCCAAGCGGGTTGAACGCCTCGACCTTGACGTAGAGCTTGACGTTTTTGGGGCCCAGCTTGTTGATCCGGACGATCGGTGTGTTGCCGATGGTCCCCAGAATGTCTTTGAACTTCATGGTACGTCCTCTTGGTGCCCCGCTGAACCATGAGATTAGCTCTCGCCCCCCGTAGCCACAAGTGAACCGATGGTACGGAACTGAGCAGACGACTGGGCTAGGCGGGCGTCGCGTCGCCCCAGTCGAGCTTCTTCGTCGCCTTGAACGCCGGCTTGTCGCGACTCGGTACCACGCGTGTCTCGAGCCCATCAGCCGCGCAGACCGCCAGCGTCACCGAGAACTTGTTCTCCTCCGGCCGGCGCAGCACGCGGCCTAGCGCTGGGGCGCCGATCCCGGGGCGCGCCACGATGAGGTAGCTGAACTTCTCGTCCTCGTAACCGAGCGTGCCGCCCTTCATCCGCATGTGGTCGCGGCTGCGGCTGAGCCGCACCGAGAAGTGGCACCAGTCCGGCTCGACCAGCGGGCACTCGCGCTCATGCGGGCACGGAGCCAGCACCCTGCCTTCGAGCTCGATCAGCCGGTGGCGCACCGCCATCAGCCGCAGATAATCGCGCGGGCGGCCGGGCTCGATGATCGCCAGCACGCCCTCGCTGTGCCGCCACAGCCGCTCGGCCGCGGTCAGCATCTCGGCGTCCGTTAGCTCGGTCAGCGCATAGGCGCAGGTAACGAGATCGTATCGCTTTGGCAGCTCGAACCGCCCGAGATCGGCCTCCAGCAGCTCCGCTTCGGCCAGCGCCGTTCCCTCTGCCAGCGTGCCGGCGAGAGCGAGGAACGACCGGTTGTGATCCATCAGCGTTGGGGCGATGCCTTCGAACGCCTCGGCGACGGCCCAACCCGCCGTCCCCGGCCCTGCCCCGGCGTCGAGCAGCGTCCGAGGTGCAAACTCCGGCGCGCGCGCCTGCAGCTCCTCTAGCACCGCGGACACGGCGGCATAGGTCGCCGGCATGCGGCTCAGCGCGTAAGCCACGGCATCATCGGAGCCGCCGATCACCTGCCGTGACGCGCCGCGCTGCCGGTAGTGCTCGGAGATGCGCGCAGAGCTGTCTCCCAACCCCTTGCGCCCCTCGGCGAGGCGCCGGACGGCCGCCGCCAGTTCGGCCGGCAAATCGTTCACCGGCGCCCACTCTTACGCAGGCTGTGGGCCAGCAGCGCGTCGGTCACCGCGCGCTTGAAGCGCTCCTTGTCGGCCGTGGCGTTTTCGACGATCTCGCGCACCCGCCAGAACTCGCTGCCGCCGAACGGCCCGACCTCGGCCCGCACGTAGACATCAGGCGGGTACTGCAGCACCGTGGCGTCGACCAGCTTCTGCGACATGATCTCGGTCGCCACCACGGCGGAATCGGTGATGCTCGGCTCGCGCGAAGCATCGAGCAGTTCAGGCGTGCGGTGCACGTCGATCCCGATGAGCACGTCGCACTTGCCGGCAATCAGCCCCAGCGGCAGCGGGTTGGTGACACCGCCATCGATGAAGTAGCGGCCCTCGACGTTCACCGGCCGGAACAGGCTGGGGATCGCCAGCGAGGCCGCAATCGCCGGGCGCAGCGGGCCGGCACTGAACACCACTTCGTTCCAGGCGTAGAAATCCGTGGCGACGACGTGGAACGGGATCTCGAGGTCGGAGAAGTCGTCCGGGAAGCCATCTGGCAGGAACGCCTTGGTGATCCCCATCGAGTTCACCTGCATAGAGAGCCCGTCTTCAACCATCTGCTTGAAACTGAACCGGTTGCGGTTCCACAGCGTCGAAGCGATCTGCTGCAGGCTGCCCAGCACGCTGTAGGCATGCTCGCGCAGCTCGGCGCCGGTCATGCCGTTGGCCCAGCCCGATCCGATCAGCGCGCCGATCGACGAGCCGGCGATCATTGCCGGCTTCAGCCCCAGCTCGTCCATCGCCTCGATGTAGGGAATGTGCGCCAGGCCGCGTGCCGCGCCGCTGCCGAGTGCCACGCCGATCCGCATCGCTTGCCCTCCACGTCCGCCCCTTATGCGACGGCCGCGCCCCAAAAGAAAAGGCCCCGTCGTTCCGCGGGGCCTTCGATGGCGCTATCGCCCTACTGGCGCGATCCCGACCACTGCCCAGCCACCTCGAACGGGTCGGCCGAGTTGCTGAAGGTGCCGTCGAACGACTCTCCGTCATCCGCCAACCGGAAAACGCCACTGCCCGCGTAGCCCTCCTGGCTCCAGGTGTAGATCAGCCGGCCGCCATCATCGACCGTCCCCTCTATGCGGCCGTTGCCGGGCTGATAGCTGCCCGTCACGACACTGCCCTTCTGGCGAAGGCTCAGGATATAGGCGTTGCCCTGATCAGTGATCGTCGACCAGTTGCCGGCAAACGACAGCTCCACGAGCTTCTGCTCGGCTTCCGCCGCCGGCTTCTCAGGTTGGCCGCGCGTCGGAGATCCGGCGTTTTCGTTGGCCATTTCGGGCTCGGCTCCGCCACCTCCACCCTTTCCCGTCGGCGTATCGTCCAACAGCGTCTCCGAGATGTAGGCCTCCGACAACCCCGGCACCACGACCTCACACCAGCCGCCCTCGCAATCCACGATCCCCACCTCTGTGCCACCGGGCAATGTCCTCAGAACCTTGGCCTTGCGCGAAGGGCCGGCACGCACATTCGCCTGCTGCGTGAGCGTCGCGAACATCGTGGGCTCGCCGGTCAGCGGTGGTGGAGGAGACTTTGCGGGCGGCTGAACCATCTCGGGTTCAGCAACTTCCGGCTCGGGGAACACTGCCGCGCCCTCGCGCGTACCGTCCCAGCTGCCATCGGCGGTGCCAGGCGCGATGGTCTTGTCCCCCTCGGTCCATTCGCCGCTGAACCTGTTGCCGTCGTCGCGCATGGTGAAGAGCACACGGCCCTTGCTGCCGTCCTGGCTCCAGATCGCGTGCAACTGGTCGCCGATCACCACCCCACGCTCCAGCGACCCATCGCCACTGCCCGCTTCACCCACATAGCTGCCGGTGACCTGCCCTTTCCGATCCTGCAGCAGGCTCATCCGGAAACGACCGCCGCTTGAACTTTCGGTTTGCCATATGCCGGTGAAATCAACGCCGGCGGACGGTGCGGGAGCGGGCAGTACGAACTGCGGCGTCGGCTCGGCCGCTGGAGCGGTCTTTTGTGCTGGTGCAGCCGCAACCGCACGAACACCGGACGAACAGCACCGGTTGCCGAACGCCTGTGGAGCGAAGCTCTTGAGATAGCAAAGTGCGCTGTCGCCCTGATAGCCCGGCAGAACGAATGTCCAGGCTCGGCAGGCGGTGTCGGCCTCGCAAGCTGCCTTGCATTGGAACACCGTCGTCGTGTTCGTCAGGCGCTGGTAGTCGCCGCCGGGCATGTCGGTCAGGAAGGCGATTTCGCCCTCCGCGGGCGCCGCCACCGCCTCGGGTGTGGGCTCTGGAGAATCAATGCGATAGGTGTACTCCTCAAAGTCATTGCACCTATCTTTCAGTGCGACGCCACCGCTGACGCACGCTTGGATAGCATACGTGAAGCTGCCGGTGCCGTAGGCCTCGAAGCTGAATGTGCCGCTGCCGCCACCGCTCGTGTCTATGGAAAACTGGGGCCGGTTGGGGACGAGGACGTTGAACTTATCGTACCAGGACAACGTCAACGTCGCGAGAACGGTGATCCTCGTGCGCACCGGATCGAGCTGGACGTGGCTGGCATTGACACAGGTGAACTCCTTGCACTCGGCCTCGGCGTTGGCCGCACCGGTCGGGAGCACCACAAGGCCTAGCAGGATCGTGGCAAAGAGCAAACGAAGGAAGGTGAACATCGCGCACCTCGCAGTTCGCGTCACTCCCCGCCCTGGAACCTTATCAAATTCGACCTAGGCCGCATAATCACAACGCCGGACCATGGGCCCGGCGTCGTGTCATTCTTGGATAGGTACTGCCCGTATGCGAACGATCGACTGATCACGCGCTGGTGGACAGCGCCTCTTCCTTCTTGCGCTCGGCGTAGATGTACAGCGGACGTGCGTCCTTGCCGTTCACCACTTCCTCGCTGATCACCACTTCTTCCACGCCATCCAGCGACGGCAGGTCGTACATGGTGTCGAGCAGGATGCCTTCGAGGATCGAGCGGAGGCCACGGGCGCCGGTCTTGCGCTCGATGGCGTGCTTGGCGATCGCCTTCAGCGCATCCTCGTGGAAGGTCAGTTCGACCTCTTCCATCGAGAACAGACGCTGGTACTGCCGCACCAGGGCGTTCTTCGGCGCCGTCAGGATTTCGATCAGCGCGGGCTCGTCGAGATCTTCGAGCGTCGCGAGGATCGGCAGACGGCCGATGAATTCGGGGATCAGCCCGAACCGCACCAGATCTTCCGGCTGCACGTCCTTCAGCAGATCGCCGACGCGACGGTCCTTGGGGTCCTTCACCACGGCCGAGAAGCCGATGCCCGAACCCTCGCCGCGCGCCGAGATGATCTTCTCGAGCCCAGCGAACGCACCGCCACAGATGAACAGGATGTTCGTCGTGTCCACCTGCAGGAATTCCTGCTGCGGATGCTTGCGGCCGCCCTGCGGAGGCACGGAGGCAACGGTGCCTTCCATGATCTTCAGCAGCGCCTGCTGCACGCCTTCGCCCGACACGTCGCGAGTGATCGACGGGTTGTCCGACTTGCGGCTGATCTTGTCGACTTCGTCGATGTAGACGATGCCGCGCTGGGCCTTCTCGACATTGTAGTCGGCGGCCTGCAGCAGCTTGAGGATGATGTTCTCGACGTCCTCGCCGACATAGCCGGCTTCGGTCAGCGTCGTCGCATCGGCCATCGTGAACGGCACATCGAGGATACGGGCCAGCGTCTGCGCAAGCAGCGTCTTGCCGGTACCGGTCGGACCGATCAGCAGGATGTTCGACTTCGAAAGTTCGATGTCCTGGTTCTTGGTGGCGTGGTGCAGGCGCTTGTAGTGGTTGTGCACCGCAACGCTCAGCACGCGCTTGGCGCGCGACTGGCCGATGACGTAGTCATCCAGCACCTTGCAGATTTCGGCCGGCGTGGGCACACCGTCCGAGGACTTCACCATCGAGGTTTTGTTTTCCTCGCGGATGATGTCCATGCACAGCTCGACGCATTCATCGCAGATGAAAACGGTCGGTCCGGCGATCAGTTTCCTGACCTCGTGCTGCGATTTCCCACAGAACGAGCAGTAAAGCGTGTTCTTTGAGGATTCGCCGCTGGTCGTGTCCTTGGACATCCTGTCACTCCTGGGAGTTGGGGCTCCCATTCCCGGCTAGGATAGAACGCTAGCCCCGGATACCTAAACAAAATGTAAGCCCGACCGACCTTAACGGCCAGCCGGGACCCACACAATCACACAAGTGTCACACTCGCGTACGCCGTTGAGATTCACCTTAATAGGTAAAACCCCAATCACGCGTCGGGCGCCGCCCGCTTCTCGAAGATCGAGTCGATGAGACCGAAATCCTTGGCCTCTTCGGGGCTGAGGAAGCGGTCGCGCTCGAGGGCGTTGTGGATGGCCTCGTAGTCCTGGCCGGTATGCTTGACGTAGATCTCGTTGAGCCGGCGCTTCAGTTTCTCGGTGAACTGGGCGTGGATCAAGATATCGGTCGCCTGGCCCTGATAGCCGCCGGACGGCTGGTGCACCATGATCGAGGCGTTCGGCAGCGCTGCGCGCAGACCCTTCTCGCCACCGGCGAGTAGGAGCGAACCCATGGAAGCCGCCTGCCCGATGCACAGCGTCGCCACCGGCGGACGGATGAACTGCATGGTGTCGTAGATGCCGAGACCGGACGTGACCACGCCGCCGGGCGAGTTGATGTAGAGGCTGATTTCCTTCTTCGGGTTTTCCGACTCGAGGAACAGCAGCTGCGCCGCGATCAGGGACGCCATCTGGTCTTCGACCTGGCCGGTCACGAAGATGATGCGCTCCTTGAGGAGGCGCGAATAGATGTCGAAGGCGCGCTCGCCACGCGTCGTCTGCTCGACCACGGTGGGCACGAGGTAGTTGTAGAAGGTATCGACCGGATCTCTCATTTCGAGATTTGCCCCTTATGGAAGGAAGAATCAGCGCTCGCGGCCGACTGAAAGCGATGCCCTGTTAAGGGCGGGTAAAGCGACAGATAGGCGCCAATGTGGCGGGCCGCAATACTCACATATTCGCGCAAAGCCGGGGATCAACGGAACCTGCCCGGATGGGGAGGGTAACCCGGCGCTACGCCTTGAACCCCACCGAGACACCGCGCTTCTTGAAGTAGGACTGCATCATCTTGCGGCCCTGGCGATTGTTCTGCGCGAGCTTTGCCGGATCGAACACCGCTTCCTTCGCGCCCTCCTTGGCCATTGCCGCCTTCAGCGCCGCGATGTGAACGTCGATGTCGGCGTTGTTCTCGCGCAGCGAGGTGTAGATGTTGTCGATGGCTTCGTTGAGGGTGAGGTCGCTCAAGGGCTCGAACTCCAATCAGTGTCTGGCGAGGCTACTAGCCGGTTTTTCCGCTGCGGCAAGCTGTTTCAGCAGGCCGTGACGGCTTCCCGTCCGGGCAAGGCGCCGTATAGCATGGCTCGCAGTATCAGTTTCAACGGGTCTAACCTTGTCCGCAGCCGCTCCCTTTACCCTCGCCGACCGTCACGCCAGCGCCCAGCCACGCGAACTCGCCTTCTACCGCGACCCCTATGCCTTCTATGACGCGGTGCACGCCGCCTCGCCGGCCTTCTTCTGGGACAACTACGACCACTGGTGCTTCGCCGGCTTCAAGGATGTGAGCTTGCTGCTCCGCGACAAGCGCTTCGGCCGCCAGATCCTCCACCTGATGAGCCGCGACGAGCTTGGCATGGCGCCGCCCAAGGCCCACACCGCCGCTTTCGACCAGACCGAGAAGTTCAGCCTGCTGAATCTCGAGCCGCCCAGCCACACCCGACTGCGCGCTCTGGTCAACCGCGCATTCGTGTCACGCAACGTCGAGCAACTGCGGCCCCGCATCGAGCGCCTCGCCAACGAGCTGATCGACGGGTTTGAGGCCAACGGCCAGGTCGAGCTGCTGCGCGCCTTCGCCGCGCCGATCCCGGCCATCGTCATTGCCGAGATGATCGGCATGCCCGCCGACATGGCGATGCAGCTGGTCGATTGGTCCAACCGAATGGTCGCCATGTACATGTACGGCGTCACCCATGAGACCGAGCTCGACGCCAACCAGGCCTCGATAGAGTTCATGGACTATGTGCGCGAGATGATCGTCGAGCGCCGCCGCCAGCCGCGCGAGGACCTGCTGACTCACATGCTGACCACCGAGGTCGACGGCGAGAGGCTGACCGACGACGAGGTGATCTCCACCACCATCCTGCTGCTCAACGCCGGCCACGAGGCGACCGTCCACACCACCGGCAACGGCGTGAAGGCCATCCTCGAGAGCGGGCTCGATCCCAGGACGCTTTTCGCCGATGCCGACCAGACCGAGGCGACGGTCGAAGAGTGCATCCGCTTCGACGCGCCGCTCCACATGTTCACGCGTTATGCCCTGCAGGACGTGACGCTGGACAACGGCCTGAGCTTCAAGCAGGGCGACACCATCGGGCTGATGCTTGGGGCCGCCAACCGCGACCCCTCGCGCTTCGCCGAGGCCAACCGGTTCGACCCGTTCCGCCACGACGGCGCCAATGTCAGCTTCGGCGCCGGCATCCACTTCTGCATCGGCGCGCCGCTTGCCCGCATCGAGCTGCAGGTGGCAATGAAGACGCTGTTCGACCGGCTGCCGGGACTGAAGCTCGCGACCGAGCCGCAGTACAAGAACATCTACCACTTCCACGGGCTGGAGCGGCTTGAGGTAGCGTGGTGACGCCGGGCATCAGATAGGAGGCGTCAGTTGGAAGAGCCTCGTTTCCTCGACAAGCTCGTCCTTGGATTTGGGACCGGCTCGAAGGCAATCGCGAAGGCATACGTTGGCGACCATCTGCAGGTCTTTTCGCTGGTCCGCGGCGGGAAGCGGCTGATTGGGCTCCGGCACTCGCATGGTGGCGACGTCAGGTACTACGCCTACCCGGAAAACGAAGCCCGCGCGCTGGCCGACAAGATCATTCAGCTCTTGCCGCCCGCTACGCCCAACGCAGAGCCCTAGGCGAGCGCGAGCAACTCCCTCAGCACATCCGGGATAAGCCCCGGCAAATCCTCGGCGATCAGCCCCGGCCCGCCCCAGAGGTTGCCGGTTTCGCCGTGGATCCACACGCCGGCGCAGGCAGCATCGAATCCCTTCATACCCAGCGCCAAGAGCCCGGCGATGATGCCGGCGAGCACGTCGCCGGAGCCCGCTGTCCCCAGCGTCGGCGGTGCGTTGTCGTTGATCACCGCGTGACCGTCCGGCGCCGCGACCACCGTGTCGCTGCCCTTCAGCACCACGATGGCCCCGGAGCGCAGCGCCGCCGAGCGGGCGCGATCGACCTTCGAACCATCTACCTTGCCGAACAGCCGCTCGAACTCGCCCTCGTGCGGCGTCATCACCACCGGCCGCTCCGCCTTCGCCTTGATCGCCGAGAACAGCGCCTCCGGAGAGTCCTTGAAGCTGGTGAGCGCGTCGGCATCGAGGACGACGGCGGCATCGCTTTGCAGCACCGCCAGCACGTTGGCCTTGGTCGCCTCGCCGAGCCCCGCAGCCGGCCCGATCACTACCGTGTTGATCCGGTGGTCCTGCAGCAGCAGTTGCAGGCTGGCCGCCCCATCCACCGGCTTCAACATGATCGCCGTGACATGGTTGGCCTGGATCAGCAGCGAGGAGTGCGCGCCGGCCAGCGTCACCAGCCCTGCCCCGGTTCGCAGCGCCGCCATCGCGGTCATCCGGCTGGCGCCGGTCTGCAGCGGCCCGCCCGACATCACCACGCAGTGCCCGCGGGTGAACTTGTGCCCTTCGGCATCGAGCCTCGGGAGGTGCCAAAGCTCCGGGTCGTTCCGGCTGAGGGTCGAGCGGATTTCGCCCAGCACCGTTTCGGGAATGCCGATCTGGCTCAGCACCACTTCGCCGCAGCGCGCCCGGCCCGGCAGCAGCAGGTGCCCAGGCTTCAGCCGGAAGAAGGTCACCGAGACATCGGCCTTCACCGCGACGCCGCGCACCTGCCCGCTGGCCCCGTCGATGCCCGAGGGGACGTCGACCGCGACGATCGGCACGCGCAGGCCATTCACCGCCTCGATCAGCTCCGCCAGCCCGCCCTCGATGTCGCGATCGAGCCCGGCGCCGAGCAGCGCATCGACCACCACCTTGGCCCCGCGCAGCCCATCCGGCCGCGCCGCCTGGATCGGGCCATTCCACAGGTCCGCGAAGAACGCCGCATCGCCGGTAAGGCGCTCACGCTCGCCGAACAGCGCGACCCGCACCTCGCGACCGAGCTCTTTGAGCTTCTTCGCAGCGACAAACCCATCGCCACCATTGTTGCCGGGACCGCAGAGGATCAGCACCTGCCCCTCCGGATAGCGCTCCGCCACCAGCTCGGCCACGGCGTTGCCGGCTGCCTCCATCAGCTTGAACGACTGGATGCCCGAGGCGACCGCCAGCGCATCGGCGCGGCCCATCTCGGCAGGCGTGAGGAGGATGTGCTCGGTGGTCATGCCGCCGACCCTAACCGCCCCCACCGAAAACAAAAAGGCCGCCCCGAAGGGCGGCCCTGAACTTGTGATGCACCCACCTGCTTAGTGGTGGTGCTCCTCCGGAACCTCGTCCTCTTCCGAAGCGATGATCTTCGAAAGCTCGGCGCGGGTCATCGGCTTGTCGGTCTTCTTGGCCAGCTCGGTGACGAAATCCACCACCTTGTTCTCGAACACCGGCGCACGGAGGCCAGCGAGGGCCTGCGGGTTCTTGCGATAGTAGTCGTAGACCTGCTGTTCCTGGCCCGGGAAGCGACGCACTTCGGCGATCAGCGCCTGCTGGTGCTCTTCCTCGGTCACTTCCACCTTGTTCTGGTTGCCGATCTCGGCGACCACCAGGCCCAGGCGCACGCGGCGCTCGGCGATCTTCTGGTACTGCTCCTTGGCCGCTTCCTCGGTCGTGCCCTCGTCTTCGAAGGACCGGCCGTGGTGCTCGACTTCGTGCACGACGCGCTGCCAGATAGTGTTGAACTCGGCTTCCACCAGCTGCTCGGGAACGGCGAACTTGTGGCCTTCGTCGAGCTGGTCGAGAATCTGCCGCTTGATCGCCTGGCGGCCCATCGAGTCGAGCGCCGACTTCATCTGGTCCTTCACCGCGTCGCGCAGGGCGGCAACGTTCTCGAGGCCGAGGTTCTTGGCGAACTCGTCGTTGAGCTCACCGGCCTTCGGGCCGTCGATGTGGAGGATGGTGACCTCGAAGTCGGCCTTCTTGCCGGCCAGTTCGTCCTGCGCGTAGTCCTTGGGGAACGTGACCTTGACGGTCTTGGTCTCGTTCTTCTTCATGCCCACGAGCTGCTCTTCGAAGCCCGGGATGAACTCGCCCGAACCGACGGTCAGGTGCGCATGGTCGGCCGAGCCGCCCGCAAAGGCCTCGCCCTTGATCGTGCCCTTGAAGCTGAGGCCGAGACGATCGCCGTTCTCGACGACGCCGTCCTCACCCTTTTCCTCGTAGCCGCGCTGCTGCGCGAAAACGCGCTGCACTTCGGTGTCCACGTCCTTCTCGTCGAGCTCGACCACCGGCTTGTCGACGGCGAGCGACTTGAAGTCCATCAGGGTGACCGGCGGCAGCACTTCGTAGCTGACCTCGAAGTTGAGGTCGGCTTCGCCGTCCAGCACCTGGTTGATCACACCCTGGTCTTCCGGCAGGTCGACCTTGGGCTGGGTAGCGGCGCGCTCGGAACGGTCGTCGAGGGTCTTCGACACGGTCGAGTTGATCGCGTCCGACAGCACTTCCGACATGGCGGAGCGGCCATAGACCTTCTTCAGGTGCGCAGTCGGCACCTTGCCGGGGCGGAAACCCTTGATGTTCGCGGTGCCCTTGAGCTCATCGAGCCGCGCATCCAGCCGGTCGCTGAGATCCTTCTTCGGGATGACCAGGGAAAGTTTGCGCTTGAGGCCCTCGTTGAGGGTTTCTGTGACCTGCATTGGGGTATCCCGTTGTCTCTTCAAAACTCGTTTGGCCGAAGTCGCTGGCAGTCGCGCTGGCAAGCTCTGGTGCGGGTGAGAGGGCTCGAACCTCCACGCCTTGCGGCGCTGGAACCTAAATCCAGTGCGTCTACCAGTTCCGCCACACCCGCAAGGTGCCCCGTCGGCCGGGTCGCGTGCATATATGTGAAGAATTGGGGAAGGTCAAAGGGAGAGGTGGAGCGTCACGCGCAGTTACTCCAGCCGAGCCTTGGCTGCCGCAATGAATGTGCCCTTCAGCTCATTGTACCTGCCGCGACCGACCGGCGCTTCCGCAACGGCCCGTTCCTTCTCCGCGACATATGCCTGTCGAAGCTCCGCGTCATTTCGCAGCGCATCACGAAACGCCAGGTTGCCGGTCCACGATTGGCCTCGGTACTCGACCACGTGCACCAGGTGCGTTCGCTCAGTTGCGTCGCGGCCCCGGCCGAAGATGTAATGGCCCGGGACGCCGGCGTTCTCGGCGTAGTCGTAGCCGAGCGCCAGAAGTGGGTCATGGCAGAGGTGCCAGTTCTCGAGCGGCGTCACCCCCACGAGCATGTCGAGGATCGGCTTGGCGCGCATAGCCGGGACGGCGGTGGAGCCGTAGTGCTCGATACTCTGAGCGATCCCGGCCAGCGCCGCAGCAAGGCGCTGACGCTCGCGCTCAAACTCCGCCGGCCAATCCGGATCGTAGTCGGCCAGCGTGTTCGTACCGTGCTTCAGCCCAAGCATTTGCCCACTTTCGCTGCAAACCGATCTTTGCCACTGTCCGTTTGCTCGTTTCGGACCACCGAAATGAACAAACCGAAAGCATTATGCACATTCTTTGTGCACACACCTGCCGTCACGCCTAGTGCGGCGGATCAGATGTTCGTCCTAGGCGCTTATTTTGGCAAGGTTTTCTCCGGCGCTGGCGAGCTGGCACGGACCCTGCATACAACCGAGCGGCACCCGACCGGTGCCTGTTGGAGGCCTGAATGAAGAAGATCGAGGCTATCGTAAAGCCGTTCAAGCTCGACGAAGTGAAGGAAGCGCT
>JAESFN010000522.1_pt1 | contig 33455 bp, 32 predicted proteins | sample 9269411 | NCBI WGS metagenome assembly JAESFN01 (sample SAMN14505399, study PRJNA617100) | algae metagenome | isolation source: Iphinoe sp. HA4291-MV1 and co-occurring heterotrophs from trail next to... | place: USA: Maunawili Falls, Hawaii | collected 2009-07-25
CCGGCCAGTGCTGGGCGCTGAACACCAACTGCCCGGTACCCGGTCCGGTGCCGACCAGCCCGGCCAACCGCGACTACGCCGGCGGGTTCGCCGGCCGGCTGATGCTCAAGGACCTCGGCCTGGCCATGACCGCCGCCGGCGAGCACGGCGTCGTCTCGGCGCTGGGTGAACTGGCGCGCCACAGATACGCCGAGCTGGTCGACCGCGGCGGCGCCGACCTGGACTTCTCCTCGATCATCACCGACATCCGTTCTCAGCTCAAGGAGACCCCGTGACCGGCACACTCAAGGACGTCAGCCACGAGACGATCATCGTGGAGGAGCCGGGCGACCGGGTCGCGGTGATCCGGCTCAACCGGCCCAAGGCGCTCAACGCGCTCAACCTCACCGTCATGCACGAGCTGACCACCGCGGCCGCCGACCTGGACCGCGACCCGGGCATCGGCGCGATCGTGATCACCGGCTCGGAGCGGGCGTTCGCGGCCGGGGCGGACATCGCCGAGATGTCGGCGCTGAGCTACGCCGACGTGGTGCGGGAGGACTGGTTCGCCGGCTGGGACGCCCTGGCCCGGGTGCGCACCCCGCTGATCGCCGCCGTCTCCGGCTACGCCCTGGGCGGCGGCTGCGAGCTGGCCATGATGTGCGACGTCCTGGTCGCCGCCGACACCGCCGTGTTCGGCCAGCCGGAGATCAAGCTCGGGGTGATCCCCGGCATCGGCGGCTCGCAGCGGCTGACCCGCGCGGTCGGCAAGGCCAAGGCCATGGACCTCTGCCTGACCGGCCGCACCATGCCCGCCGAGGAGGCCGAGCGGGCCGGTCTGGTCAGCCGGCTGGTCCCGGCCGGCACCGTGCTCGACGAGGCCCTGGCCGTGGCCCGGACCATCGCCGCCATGTCCATCCCGGCCGCCGCAACCGCCAAGGAGGCGGTCAACCGCGCCTTTGAGACCACCCTGACCGAGGGCGTCCGGTTCGAGCGGCGGGTGTTCCACGCGACCTTCGCCACCGCCGACCAGAAGGAGGGCATGGCGGCGTTCCTGGCCAAGCGGCCGCCCTCGTTCCAGGATGCCTAGGCGGCTGCTGGTCATCGGGATCGGCGTCGGCGACCCGGACTGGATCACCGTCCAGGCGGTGAACGCGCTCAACCGGGTCGACGTGTTCTTCGTGCTGGACAAGGGCCCGGCCACCGCCGACCTGGTCGAGGCCCGGCGGTCGCTCTGCGCGCGGCTCATCGGGGACGACCGCTACCGGTTCGTCGAGGTGCCCGACCCGCCCCGGGACCGGACCACCCCGGCCTACGCGGCGGCGGTGGAGGACTGGCGGGACGCCCGGGCGGCGGCCCTCGAACAGGTCGTCGCCTCCGAGCTGGACGACGACGGCGTCGGTGGCTTTCTCGTCTGGGGCGACCCGTCGCTCTACGACGGCACCCTGCGGGTGATCGAGACGATCATGGCGCGCGGGACGCTGGAACTGGAGTACGAGGTGATCCCCGGGGTCAGCACCATCCACGCGCTGGCCGCCCGGCACCGGATCACCCTCAACCGGGTCGCCGCCCCGGTGCACGTCACCACCGGCCGGCGGTTGGTCGAGGGGTTGCCCAACGGCGTCGACGACATCGTGGTGATGCTGGACGCCGACCTGGCCTGCCGCGCCCTCGCCTCGGATGGCGACATCGACATCTACTGGGGCGCGTACCTGGGCACCGAGGACGAGATCCTGGTCTCCGGCCGGCTGCGCGAGGTGATCGACGACATCGCTCGGATGCGGCGGGAGGCCCGCGAGCGCAAGGGCTGGATCATGGACAGCTACCTGCTGCGGCGGAACCCGGACCCGGGTTGAGGCGAGCGGGCCCGGTGAATGGATCCCCGCGCGGGGATGCACGTCGGCGGTACTACGGCTGGTCGGGCGGACCATCCGGCCGGCTGCGCCCCGCCAGCCCGTCGAGCATCAGGGTGAGGGTGAAGTCGAACCGGTCGTGGCCCTCGCCGGCGGTGAGCTCGGCGGCGTGCCGGGTGGTGTGCGGGAACGTCTCGGCGGGCAGTGCGGCCAGCCGTCGGCGCAGGTCGTCCCGGTCGCCGTCGCCGGTACGCGGGCCGGCCAGCGCGGTCTCCAGGCAGTAGCCGGCCACGTAGAGCAGCAGGGCGTCGACGGTCCAGGCGGCGTCCCGGGGGGTGGCGCCACCGGCCAGCAGCACGGCCAGCATCCCCTCACCGACCCGCAGCGTCTCCAGGTCGGTGGGGGCGATGGCCAGCGCGGCGCGGGAGATCCCCGGATAGCGCAGGTAGCCGTCGCGCAGCTGGGTGCACACGTCCCGGATCTGCGCGCGCCAGCGGTCCGGATCGGGCTCGGGCAGCGTCACCTCGGCGCACAGCCGGGCGATCAGCAGCTCGTCCAGGTCGGCCTTGTTCACCACGTGCGCGTAGAGCGAGGCGGGCCCGGTGTCCAGGGCGGCGGCCAGCCGGCGCATGGTCAGCGCCTCGTACCCCTCGGCGGCGACCAGCTCCAGCGCGGTGTCCAGGATTCGGTCCGGGGTGATCGGGTCGGCGCGTCGCCGGGGTGGCGGGCCGGGGCCGTCCTCGGGGGGTGTCGGCGGCAGGTGACGGGCCGCGCGCCGCTGCTTCGCGTTGGGCACCGCACCACAATACCTTGACACGAACAGTGTTCGTCTATAGAACAGTGTTCGTGTCTATCGATCAGAACGCAGACGTCACCGTGGTCGGCGCCGGGCCGGTGGGCCTGATGCTCGCCGCCGAGCTGGCGCTGGCCGGGGCGTCCGTGCAGGTGCTCGAGCGGCTGGCCGAGCCGGACCCGGTGGTCAAGGCCCAGGCGGTCAACGTGCCGACGGCCGAGGCCCTGGACCGTCGCGGCCTGGGCCCGGCCGCCGAGGCGGTGCACCGGGAGATGCTGGCCCGGCAGGGTTCACCGGCCGGGCACGGCCGGCCGGACCCCCGGTTCACCGGGCACTTCGCCGGGGTCGTCCTGGACCCCGACCTGGTGGACTGGGCGGACCCCGAGCTGGCCGCGCACACCGCCGGCGCCGGCGCCCGGATGGTCCCGCAGCCCGCGCTGGTCGCGCTGCTGGCCGAGCACGTGGCCCGGCTCGGCGTCCCGGTGCACCGGGGGGTGGAGGTCACCGGGCTGGAGCTCGCCGGGCCGGGCGGTGCCGGGCCGGGCGGTGCCGGGCCGGGCGGCGCCGGGATGGGCGGCACCGGGCCGGGCGGCGCCGGGGACGGCGTGCGCCTGGAGACCTCCGCCGGGCCGGTGCGCACCGGGTGGGTGGTGGGCTGCGACGGCGGGCACAGCGCGGTCCGCCGCCTGGCCGGCATCGGGTTCCCGGGCACCGACCCCGAGCTCACCGGGCTGCAGGCGGTCGTCGACCTGGCCGATCCGGAGAAGCTGGCCGACGGCTGGGTGTGGTCGGCCGGGGGCGTGTACCGGCAGGGTCCGCAGCCCGGGCGGGTGGCGATCGTGGAGTTCGACGGCGGCCCCGCCGACCGCGCGGCCCGCTCGGCGCCGGTCACCCGCGAGGAGGTACAGGAGCGGCTGCGCCGGGTGTCCGGCACCGACGTCACGGTGACCGCGCTGCGCGGCGGCGCGTCCCGCTGGACCGACAACACCCGCCAGGCCGCGCACTACCGCCTCGGCCGGGTGCTGCTGGCCGGCGACTCCGCGCACGTGCACCCGCCGTTCGGCGGTCAGGGCCTCAACCTCGGGGTCGGCGACGCGATGAACCTCGGCTGGAAGCTGGGCGCGGTGATCGCCGGGTGGGCGCCCGAGCGGCTGCTGGACAGCTACGAGGTCGAACGCCGCCCGCTCGGCGCCTGGGTGCTGGACTGGTCGCGGGCCCAGGTGGCGATGCTGCGCGGGGACGCCCGGTCGGGCGCGCTGCGGAACATCGTCATCGACCTGCTCGGCACCCGGGACGGCGTGACCTGGGCGGTCACCCAGCTGTCCGGGGTCACCCAGCGCATCGACCTGCCCGGCGAGCACCCGCTGACCGGGCGCCACCTGCCCGACCTGTGGCTGCGCGACGGCTCCCGGCTGGCCGACCACGGTCACGGCGGCGGATTCCTGCTCCTCGACCGCACCCCGGACGGCGCGCTCACCCGGCTCGCCGCGCCCTGGTCCGCCCGGGTGATGGCGGTGGCCGACGGCCCCGTCGACGAGGCGCCCGCCGGCGTGCGGGCCGAGGTGCCGGCCGGGGTGCCCGCTGAGGTGCTGGTCGGCGTGCCTGCCGGCGTTGCCGTCGCGGGGGCGCTGGTCGGGGTACTGGTCCGCCCGGACGGCGTTGTCGCCTGGGCCACCGACACCGCCGACACCACCGGCCTCGCCGACGCCCTGCACCAGTGGGCCGGCACCCCCGCCGACGCGCCCCTCCCCGACCCGCCCGACTTGTCGTTGGCAATACCCGCGACAGGAGGCTCTTGTCGTTCGAAGTAACCGCGACAACTGGGGGTGGAAGCCGCGACAAGTGGCCCCGGGGTGCCCCGGGGGGGCGGAGGGCGCGCAAGTGGGGCGGGGGCCCCGGGTGCCCTGGGGGCGGAGGGTGCGGTAAGTGGGCTGGTCAGCCGCCGTTGCGGTCGCCGTCGGGGTCGAGGAGGTCGGGGTCGATGCCGTGGGCGGATCGCCACCGGTCGAGCAGGTCCGAGGGGCCGTCGAGCACCGCCAGCTGGCGCAGCGCGACCGACACCGCCGCCCGGACGGGTGGGGCGGCCGGCCCGGATCCTGATGGTGGCTCCCGGCCCGCGTGTAGCGCCTCGATGACGGTCGCCTTGGCCCGGGTCAGTGAAGGGTCGCCGTAGCGGGTGAGCAGCTCCTGGAAGGCGTCGTGCCGGTGCCGGTCGAACGGGACCGGGCGGCCCAGGTGGTCGACCGTCGGGTGCGGCGGGTAGCAGTACGCGGCGGGCGCCCAGCCGGTCGGGACCGGGGCGGTCGGCGGGTGCGTGCGGTCGGGGTTCAGCAGGTGCGGCAGCAGGTGGGTGTGCGGGCCGTCGGGTGAGCGGCCGTCCGGCGGAGGGATCGCGGCGTACACCTCGACCCGGCCGCATGCGGTCTCGAACACCCGGTGCGGCCCGGCCTGGATCACGACCCCGACCAGCGTCGACCCCGGCTCGAAGAGGGACCGCCCCGCACCGGCCCGCAGCGCGTCGACCAGCGGCGGGTCGGTGGTCCGCACGCACACGTCGACGGTCGGGGTGCCCAGCCCGAGGTCGAACAGCAGACCGGTCCCGCGCAGCGCGGCGTGGTCCGGGCCCAGCTCGGTGACGACGGTCCGGGTCGCCCGGCGGGCCGCCGCCGATTGCAGGCACAGCGCGACGGCGTGGTTCCAGTGGTCGTGCGGGCCGGCCGGGGTCTCGTAGGCCACCGCGCGCAGCCCGGCCGGGGGCGTCAGCCGGATGCCGCCGCGCGCGGTGACCGCCGAGTCCGGGGTCAGCTCGACGGGCTCGTCGGCGTCCCGGACGAACTCCGCGATGGCGCCGACCGTGCCCATGCTCCAGCCGGTGTCCGGGTCGGCCAGCCGGTCCAGCACGTCCAGCCGGTCCAGCACGTCCAGCCGGTCCAGCACGTCCAGCCGGGCTCGCGGGTCCGGCCGGTCCGGCGGCTCAGCGGTCACCGCGCCAGCCTCGCACACCAGTGATCGCCGTTTCGGTGCGAAAGCGGATACCAGGCTTCCGCTTTCGCGCCGAAACGTGGATCACCGCAGTGCGCCCGGGTGCGCGGGCGGCGGCCCACCCCGCCCGGACCCACCCGGGGGCGGGCCCGGGCGGCGGCTCACTCCCGGGCCGCCCCCGGACGGCGGCCCGCCCCCGGGCTCACCACCGCGCCCGAGTGGCGGCTCACGCGTCAGCGCACGGCGGCGGCCGCCGCGACCAGGTTGCGCAACGACGCCACCACCTCCGGCTCGCCCCGGGTCTTGAGGCCGCAGTCGGGGTTCACCCACAGCCGGTCGGTCGGCACCCGGCGCAGCGCCGCCTCGATCAGCCCGACCAGGTCGGCGACGTCCGGCACGTCCGGGGAGTGCACGTCGTACACCCCCGGACCCAGCCCGCGCGGGATCGCCTCACCCGCCTCGTCGAGCACCTCCATCTTCGAGCGGGCGGCCTCGATCGTGGTGACGTCGGCGTCCAGCCCGTCGATCGCCTCGACCACGTCCCCGAACTCGGAGTAGCAGAGGTGGGTGTGCACCTGGGTGGCGTCCGCGGCCCCGCCGACGGCCAGCCGGAAGGCGTCCACCGCCCAGGCCAGGTACGCCGCCCGGTCGCGCTCGCGGGGCGGCAGCAGCTCGCGCAGCGCCGGCTCGTCGACCTGGACGATCCGCAGCCCGGCCGCCTCCAGGTCGTGCACCTCGTCGCGCAGGGCCAACCCGACCTGCCGGGCGGTGTCCGCCAGCGGCTGGTCGTCCCGGACGAACGACCAGGCCAGGATGGTCACCGGACCGGTCAGCATGGCCTTCATCGGCCGCCCGGTCAGCGACTGGGCGTAGGTGCTCCACTCCACGGTGATCGGCGTCGGCCGGGAGACGTCGGCGTACAGGATGGGCGGCCGCACGCACCGGGAGCCGTAGGACTGCACCCACCCGTGCTCGGTGGTGGCGAACCCGTCGAGGTGCTCGGCGAAGTACTGCACCATGTCGTTGCGCTCGGGTTCGCCGTGCACCAGCACGTCCAGCCCGATCTCCTCCTGCAGCCGGACCACCCGCTCGATCTCCGCGCGCATCCGGTCCCGGTACGCGGCGGCGTCCAGCCGTCCGGCCCGGTGCGCGGCCCGGTCGGCCCGGATCGCGGAGGTCTGCGGGAACGAGCCGATGGTGGTGGTGGGCAGCGCCGGCAGGCCCAGTCTCTGACGTTGGACGGTGGCCCGCTGCGCGGCGTCGGCCCGCCGGTAGTGCCGCTCGCCGAGCGCGTCGATCCGGGCCCGGACCCGGTCGTTGCGCTCGCTCGGCCGCGGCTTGCGGGCCGCCGCGAACGCTTCGGCCACCGAGTCCCGCCCCTCGGCCAGCGCCCGGGCCAGCAGGGTGATCTCGGCCAGCTTCTGCCGGGCGAACGCCAGCCGGTCGCGCACATTCTCGGGCAGCGAGGTCTCGGCGGCCACGTCGTAGGGCACGTGCAGCAGCGGGCAGGAGGAGCCGATCTCCACCCGGTGCGCCGACCCCAGCAGGGTGGCCGCCCGGCCCAGCGCGGCGTCCAGGTCGGTGCGCCACACGTTGCGGCCGTCGACCACCCCGGCCACCACGGTCTTCTCCCGCAGCCCGGGTAGCGACACCGCCCGGTCCAGGTCGGCCGCCCCGGCCACCAGGTCCAGGGAGATCCCGTCCACCCGGGTGTCGGCCAGCACCGGCAGCGCGTCGCCGAGCTCGCCGTAGTAGCCGGCCACCAGCAGCCGCGGCCGCTCGGTCAGGCCGGCCAGCCGCCGGTAGGCCACCCGCAGCGCGGACAGCTCGGCCGGGGTCCGGTCGGCGGTGAACGCGGGCTCGTCCAGCTGCACCCACTCCGTCCCGAGCCGGCCCAGCTCGGTCAGCACGGACGCGTACACGTCCAGCAGGTCGTCCAGCCGGTCCAGCGGCCGGAACCCGGCCGGCGCCCCCGCAACCGGCTTGGCCAGCAGCAGGAAGGTGACCGGCCCGAGCAGCACCGGGCGGGTCGGCAGCCCCAGCTCCCGGGCCTCGACGAACTCCTCGATCGGCTTCGGGTCGGCCAGCGAGAACGTGGTGTCCGGGCCGATCTCCGGCACCAGGTAGTGGTAGTTGGTGTCGAAGAACTTGGTCATCTCCAGGGCCGGCGCCCCCGCCCGGCCCCGGGCCATGGCGAACATCAGGTCCAGCGACTCCAGGCCCGCGAACCGGGAGGGGACCGCGCCCACCATCAGCGCGGTGTCCAGCACCTGGTCGTAGTAGGAGAACGTGTTGCCGGGGATCGAGCCCAGCCCGGCGTCGGCCAGCTCCAGCCAGGTGTCGCGGCGCAGGCCGGCGCCGACCCGGCGCAGCTCGTCGGCCTCCATGCCGCCCGCCCAGTAGCGCTCCACGGCGCGTTTGAGCTCCCGGTCCGGGCCGATCCGGGGGTATCCGAGCACGCTGGCGCCCAGCGGTGTGTCCGTCACGACTCTCTCCTCGCGAGTGCGTCCGAGGACCCCGGCGACGCGTGCGGGAGGGCGCGGTGTGCGCACCCGGCCCGCCCACGAGGCCGAAGGTCCGCGCGCACCGGTCGGCACGCGCACCGGTGGCAGGTCTTCGGACTCGCGGGCGACCGGACGCTCGCGCACCCGGACCTACTGGCCGTCGCTTCCCGGGCTGGCGCCCAGTGCTTGTTGACGGCGGTCGTTCCCGCTCACCGCTGCGGGGCAGTCCCGGACTCGCACCGGGTTCCCTCTTGCCTCGCGGCCCTCCTCGCGGAGGAACGCGAACCACCAGCGGCTCCCACGCTAGCCCGCGCCGGGCCGCCCGGACAACGGAGTGCCCGTCACAGCTAGGCTCGGGGTCGTGCGCGCCCGGCTGCCCCTCGTCGTGGTGCTGGTGGCGTTGCTCGGTCAGGTCGGCCTCGGGTGGCTGGCCTGCGACCTCCTCGAACGCGGTGACCAGGTGGTCCCGCCGGTGGCCGCCGTGGCCTGCGCCGACGCCGACGGGGGCGCGCCGGGAAGCCCGTGCGAGCACGGTCCGCTCGGTGGGGAGCGCTCCGCCGGCGCGGTGGTCCGGGCCCTGGACGCGCCCCCGGTCGGCTACGTCGTCGCCCGGGTGAGCGTCGAGCGGGACGGCGCGCCGGCCCGGGCGGACGAGCCCCCGGTGCCGGCCGCGGTGCGCGCGCCGGTCGCGGTGCTGGGCGTCGATCGGAACTGACCGGCTCGTCCGGTCCGTTCGTCGATCCGTCCCCGATTCCGCTTCGTACCCGATCCGCTTCGTACCCCGATCCGCTTCGTACCCCGATCCGCTTCGTGCAGCCCAGAAGGGTGTCCCATGTCCTCGAAACCCCCGTCCCTCAGGGGCAAGAACCGTCCGTCCCGCAACGTCGTGCTGTCCGTGATCGCGGTGCTGCTGTTCGCCGCCGTGGTGGCGGTGATGATCAGCATCGAGACCCGCCGCGCCGGCCCGGAGGGCGGCACCGCCGCCGCCGTCCGACCGGAGAGCCACCGGCTGTCCGCCGTGCCCGGGGCCAAGGCCACGTTCGTGGAGTTCCTCGACTTCGAGTGCGAGGGCTGCCGGGCGGCCTACCCGGACGTCGAGCAGCTCCGCGAGCGCTACGCCGGCCGGGTCGAGTTCGTGATCCGCTACTTCCCGCTGTCCGGCCACTTCAACGGCGAACGGGCCGCCCGCGCGGTGGAGGCCGCCGCCCAGCAGGGTCGGCTGGAGCCGATGTACAAGCTGATGTTCGACACCCAGTCCGAGTGGGGCGAGCAGCGGGTGCCGATGGACGACCGGTTCCGCGAGTACGCCGGACGACTCGGCCTCGACCTGGCCCGGTTCGACGCCGCCTACAACGACCCGCGCACCCTGGAGCGGATCCAGGTCGACCAGCGGGACGGCGAGGCGCTCGGGGTGGAGGGCACGCCGTCGTTCTTCGTCAACGGCAAGAAGCTGGAGCCGGAGTCGTTCGACGACATCACCCGGGCCATCGATGACGCACTCGCCGGTCGCTGAGTCGGGCGCTGCCCGGCCGGAAGGCGGGCCGGCTCCGGAAGCCGGGCCGGGGGCGCCGCCGGGAGCCGGGCCGGGGCCGGGGGCGCTACCCCGGGCGCTGCCGTGGCTGTTGCTGGTCGGCGGCGGGCTCGGGCTGGCCGCCGCGCTGGTGCTCACCGTCGAGAAGATCGCCCTGATCGCCGACCCGAACTACCGGCCCAGCTGCAGCATCAACCCGGTGCTCAGCTGCGGGTCGGTGATGACCACGGCGCAGGCGTCGGCCTTCGGCATCCCGAACTCGTTGATCGGCATCGCCGGGTTCGCCGTGGTCGCCGCCACCGGGGCCGGGTTGCTGGCCGGGGCCCGGTTCGCCGGCTGGTACTGGGCCGGGCTGCAGGTCGGGGTGCTGTTCGGGGTGGGGTTCGTGCACTGGCTGATCGGCCAGAGCCTCTACCGGATCGGGGCGCTGTGCCCGTACTGCATGGTGGTCTGGGCGGTGACCGTCCCGATCGCCTGGTATGTCACCCTGCGCAACCTGGCCGCCGTCCGCGACCGGCTGCCGGTACCCGCGCGGGCCGCCGTGGCCGGTCTGACCGGGGCGCACGGCATCCTGCTCACCGGCTGGTTCCTGCTGGTCGCCGGCCTGATCGTGCACCGGTTCTGGGACTACTGGGTGGTGGCGGCGGGGTAGCCGTGGCCGGCTGAGCGGCCGGGCGGCGCTCCCGAGGAACGGCGGAGCACGGAGCGCCTCGCTTTGCTTTGCATACATATACGCACCGGGCTCCTACCTGCGACGACGCAATCGGCAGGCCTGTGACCTGGGGCGATGGGTGTTGCGCCGGTGTATGCAAAGCAAAGCGACCCGGGCGGCGGGACGGACCCTCCGGTCTCGCCCCGAACGGCGACCGCAAGCCGAAGAGCCGCACGCCGGTAGCGGAGTCCTTACCGTCCGCGGTCGACCGGGGCGATCACGTTGTCGGCGCCCGACGGCCACGCCTACGGTCCGGGCATGCCGCCCCCCGAGCCGGCCCGGCGGATCTCCCCCGGGCCCCGGCCCACCCATCGACGCGGGCTCCGGACCGATCTGGCCGCGGTCGCCGCGACCGGCCTGCTGGTGGTCGCCTCGGCCCTGGTCGGCTGGGGGTACCTGCGTTCCGGCCGGGACATCATCCTGCCGTTCCCGCCGCTGCTGGCGGACTGGGATCCGCACCTCGGCCCGGGGACGCCGGCCGCCGTGCTGGTCGCGGCCCTGGTCGTCACGTACGGCCCGCGCGCGGCCACCCGGATGCCCTGGCGACCGCTGCTGTGGTCGGCCTGGGCGGCGTCGCTGGCCTGGACGCTGGCCCTGGCCCTGATCGACGGCTGGACCACCGGTGTCGCGGGCCGGCTCACCACCAGCGATGAGTACCTGCACGACGTGCCCCGGGCCGGCGACATCGCCACCCTGCTGCGCACCTTCTCCGACCACATCCTGACCGACCAGCCCGACTTCTGGACCACCCATGTCGGCGCGCACCCGCCGGGCGCGTTCCTGGTGTTCGTGCTGCTCGACCGGGTCGGCCTGGGCGGCGGTGGCCCGGCGGGGCTGCTGGTGGTGCTGGTCGGGTCGTCGGCCGCCGTGGCCGTGGCGGTCGCTGCCCGGGCCCTCGGCGCGGAGGCGGGCGCCCGGGCGGCGCTGCCGTACCTGGTGCTGTTCCCCGGCGCGGTCTGGATCGGGGTGTCCGCCGACGGGATGTTCGCCGCCGTGCTCGCCTGGGGGGTCGCGCTGCTCGCGCTCGGCGCCACCAGCCAGGACAGCGCCACCGGCCCGAACCGCCGCGCAGACCTCGCCGCGCTGGCCGGCGGGCTGCTGCTGGGCTGCACCCTGTACCTGTCGTACGGGCTGGTCCTGGACCTGCTACTGCCGCTCGCCGTGATCGCCATGACCCGGGACCGGCGGGCTGCGCTGCTCGCGCTCGCGGCGGCGGCCCTGGTCTGTGCCGCGTTCACCGCCGCCGGGTTCTGGTGGCTCACCGGCTACCAGCACCTGCGGGTGATCTACGCCGCCAGCGCCGCCGCCGCCCGGCCCTACGGCTACTTCGTCTGGGCCAACCTGGCCGCGTTCGCCTGCGCCATCGGCCCGGCCGTGGTCGCCGGCCTGAGCCGGCTGCCGCGCGTCGCCGCCCGGGGGCCGGCAACCCTGCTGATAGGCGCGGCGGCCGCCGCGGTGCTGGTCGCGGACCTCTCCGGGCTGAGCAAGGCCGAGGTGGAACGCATCTGGCTGCCGTTCGGGATCTGGCTGGTCCTGGCCTGCGCCTGGCTGCCGGCCCGGCACGCCCGGGGCTGGCTGGTCGCCCAGGCCGCGCTGGCCCTGGCGGTCAACAGCCTGCTGCTCACCGTGTGGTGAAGCGTGAAGCGGCCTACGAGACGCCCTGCAGCTCGCGGACCCGGTTGTCGACGAACCGGGAGCAGGTCGGGCACCGCTCGTCCCCGACGGTCAGCGTCCAGCCCTGCTCGCGCGCGGCCAGCGCCGCCCGGGCCACCGACGAGAAGTGGGCCACCTCGTCGTGCCGGTCGCGGAAGGTGGCTCCGCAGCTCACGCAGCTGACCGCCCAGCACTCCCGAATCCGGCGCTTGGCGTCCGACCCGGCGGGACGCCGCTCGTGGTGTACCTCGTAACCGGAGCCCTCGACCACGGTCCAGCACCGGCGACGGCGGTGGATCCCGGCCCCGACGAGGTGCCGACGCCGCCCCTCCGGCAGGTGCAGCCGTCGCCAGCGGACCCCGTCCCGCCAGCTGGCCAGCGCGAACAGCAGGTAGCACAGCAGCACGAACCCGAGGACGAGCAGCCCGGACCGGAACGACGGCAGGGCGAACAGCGCCCACACCTTGGCCCCGAACAGGGCGAGCAGGGCGACCGCCTTCTTCACGAAGAGGGCGACGGCGGCCCAGGTTTGACTGACGACGATCGGCACGTGATCAACGCTAGGAACGGCCCGGCCAGCGGCACGGACGATGTTGGTTAACGCAGGGCAAAACACCCTGTGGTTACAGTTTGAGAGTGGCCAGCCTGCTGGTGGTGGAGGACGACGAGACGATCGGCAGCGTGCTGAGCTCCACGCTGCGCAACCACGGTCACGACGTCGCCTGGGAGCGCTCGGGGAGCGGCGCGCTCGCCGCGGCGGCGGACACCGAGTTCGGGTTGGTGCTGCTCGACCTGGGGTTGCCCGACCTGGACGGGCTCGAGGTGTGCCGCCGGATGCGCGCCGCCCAGCCCGGCTGCGTGCTGGTCATGCTCACCGCGCGCACCGAGGAGATGGACGTGGTGGTCGGCCTGGAGGCCGGCGCCGACGACTACCTCACCAAGCCCGTCCGGCTCGGCGAGCTGCTGGCCCGGATCCGCGCCCACCTGCGCCGGGCCGCGCCGCCGCCCGAGGGGCCGGAGGGTCCGGACGACACCGAGGTGCTGACGGCCGGGCGGCTGCGGCTGGATCCGGCGGGCCGGCGGGTCACCGTCGGCGGGGTGGAGCTGCCGCTGCGGGCCAAGGAGTTCGACCTGCTCGCCCGCCTGCTGGCCAGCCCGGACGTGGCGCTGAGCCGGGACACGCTGATGTCCGACGTGTGGGACGAGCACTGGTTCGGGCCGACCAAGACCCTGGACGTGCACGTCGCCGCGCTGCGCCGCAAGCTGGCCGGGGCGGCCCGGTTCGGTGAGGTGCCCCGGATCGTCACGCTGCGCGGGCACGGTTACCGGCTGGAGTCGCCGTGCGCCGCCGGATAGTCACCCTCGCGGTGCTGGCGTCCACCCTGACCCTGGTGTTGTTCGGCCTGCCGCTGGTCGCCGCGACCGCCCAGTACCTGGTGGACGAGGAGCGCTCCCGGCTGCAGAACGAGGCCCGGGGGATCGCCGCCCAGGTCGCCCCCGCGCTGGACGACGGGCACACCCCGGGTAACGGCCACGGGCCGGCCCTGGCCGCGGGCGAGGACATGAGCGTGGCGGTGTACGACTTCGACCGCCGCCGGGTGGCCGGGACCGGCCCGGACGTCCTGGACGCCGATCTGGGGGCGGTCTTCGAGGGTCGGGGCAAGCTGGTGCGCAGCGACGACCAGCTGATCGTCGCGGTCCCGGTGACCCGGGGCGAGCATCTGGTCGGCGCGGTCCGGATGGCCAGCTCGGAGGCGCGGGTCTACCGGAAGGTGGCGCTGATCTGGGCCGGGATGGCCGGGCTGGCGGCGCTGTCGGTGGGCGCGATGTGGCTGGTCGCGCGCTGGCAGGCGCAGCGGCTGGCCGCGCCGCTCTGCGCGATGGTCGACAGCGCCGGCCGGCTCGGCGACGGCGACTTCAGCGTCCGCGTCCCACCCGCCGACGTGGCCGAGATCGACTCGCTCGGCCGGGCGCTGAACACCACCGCCTGCCGGTTGGACGACCTGCTGGCCCGGGAGCGGGCCTTCTCGGCGGAGGCGTCCCACCAGCTGCGGACCCCGCTGGCCGGGTTGCGGCTGCGGCTGGAGGCGGCGCTGGACGGCTCGGTGGACGACCTCCCGGCGGCCGTGCGCGCGGCCATCGGGGACGCCGACCGGGTGGAGCGGACCATCGACGAGCTGATCACCCTGGCCCGCCGGGGGAACGGCGGATCCGAGCCGACGGACGTGCCCGGGCTCCTGGAGGAGGTGCGGCGGGACTGGCCCGGGCGGCCGGACGTCGGCGACCGTCCGCTGGTCGTGGACCTCGAGCCTGACCTGCCCACCTCGCTGGCCTCGACCGCCGCGATCCGGCACGTGCTGCACGTGCTGCTGGACAACGCCGCCGCGCACGGGGCGGGCACGGTCACCGTCACCGCGCGGGACACCGGCGGGGCGCTGGCCATCGACGTGGGGGACGAGGGCGCCGGGATCGACGGCTCCGAGGCCGAGATCTTCGCCCGGCGGGCCGACGGCCCCGACGGCCGGGCCGACCCCGACGCCGACGGGCACGGCATCGGCCTGGCGCTGGCCCGCCGGCTGGCCGAGGCCGAGGGCGGGCGGCTGCGACTGGCCCGGCCCGCGCCGCCGCTGTTCACCATCATCCTGCCGCCGGCCCCGGACGACGCCGCCCAGCTCACCGGGTCTCGACCAGGGTGACCATCCGGGCCAGCGACGGCGCCCGGGGCGTGGAGCCGAACCCGAACCGCACCGGCGGGTGCACGTCGGCCAGCCCGCCCTGGTCGACGCCGTCCCAATGGACGTCCGCGCCGGTGATCCGGTGCAGGTCGAGGGCGGCGTAGTACTCGGTCCGGCCTGAATCGACACCGCCCGCGCTGCCCCGGGTGCGGACCCCGGGCAGCACCCGCCGGGCGATGACGTCGATCGCGCCGATCCAGCCCGGGGTGACGGCCAGCCGGCGCGGTACCGCGCGCAGCAGCAGGCCCAGCGGGGAGCGGCGGCCGACGGTGAACGCGCAGGTCAGTGGGCCGGCCGCCACGGTCCAGCGGCCGCTGGAGATCTCGGTGGTGACCGGGACCAGCCGGGTCTCGTCGAACCGGTAGGTGGCGCCGACGAACTCCGCGACCTCGGCGGTCGGGGCCAGCAGCACCCGGTGCCCGCACCCGTGCTCGACCATCACGTCGGTGAACGGCCCCAGCGGCGACGACGGCCAGTGCCCGACCACGCAGCGCAGCCCGGTGGGCGTCCCGAGGCCGGCGATCCAGCCGTCGAAGCGCATCCGCATGGTCGGTTCACCGTAGCGGCCCCGGCCTGGTCGAGCAGGCCTTGTCACGGCGTCGTCGGCAGTGATCGAATCTCGGTCGGCGCCGAACGGACGACGCAGTCTCGGAGGAACCCGTGCAGCTCACCAGCAGGACCGCGACCTGGGATCCGCCCGAGCGCCCGGACTGGGCCGAGCGGATCAACGCCGAGGGCTCGTTCATGGACATCGGCGGGGTGGTGCCGCTGGACGAGGCGTCCCTGCTGGCCAGCGCCGAGCGCAACACCGGGCTCTCCGACTACGGCGCCGACCACTGGCGCGAGCCGTTCGCGCACCTGGTCCGGTCCTACGACACCGAGGCCCGGCTGAACCTGCTGGGCCGGCTGCGGGTGCGCTCGGACCTGCTGATCTGGCTCGAGGCCCGGCTGATGATCGAAGCGACGTACCAGGACCACCCGGAGATCGACGACGAGACGATCGAGCAGCCGATGATCATCGTCGGGCAGGGCCGCTCCGGCACCTCGGCGATGATCAACCTGCTGTCCGCGCACCCGGACAACGGCTGCGTGCGCACCTGGGAGGCGATGTTCCCCTGCCCGCCGCCGGAGCGTGAAACGTACGAAACCGATCCGCGGATCGCGAAGGCCGACAAGCTCATCCAGCAGTGGAACCGCATCGTGCCCCGGATCGAGGCGCTGCACGAGTACACCGGGATCATCCCGACCGAGTGCATCCAGGCGCTGAACATCAGCTTCATGGGCTACAACTGGCTCAACGCGATCGCCCCGGTGCCGGGCTACAGCGCCTTCGCCGTGCAACAGAGCATGGTGCCGGCGCTGACCGACTACAAGCGGCTGCTCAAGCTGCTGCAGTGGCGCAACCCCCGGCAGCGGTGGGTGCTCAAGGCGCCGTCCCACCTGGCCTGGCTGCCCGACCTGGTGACCGTCTTCCCGGACGCCCGGTTCATCTGGACCCACCGCGACCCGCTCAAGGCCATGGCCTCGGTGGTCAACCTGATCGGCTCGATGCAGTGGTGCTCCACCGACCACCCCTTCGGAGACGGCGCGCTGGCCACCTACACCGACAGCGCCCTGGTCGCCGGGCTGCTGGACCGGGCCATCGACTGGCTGGAGGAGACGCAGCTGCCCCCGGACCGGATCTGCAACCTGCAGTTCCAGGCGTTCGTCGACGACCGGATCGCCGGGGTGAAGCAGGTCTACGACACCTTCGGCTTCGAGCTCACCGACGCCGGCCTGGCCGCCATGCAGCGGTACGTGGACGACAACCCGCGGGGCAACCGCAAGCCGCACGTCTACTCGATCGGGCCGGAGGATCAGGTGCGGTACGAGCGCACAGCGTTCGCGCGCTACCAGCGCTACTTCGACGTCCCGGACGAGTCGTGACCGCCGGGGTGCGCGCGGGAGTCGACCTGGAGCGGAAGAGCGCGGTGGCCTGCGCGTGGAGCGGGGCGGCGTTCTGCGTGCTCTTCGGGGTCGGGTTCGTGCTGTTCGCCCGGTTCCTGCCGCCGCCGTCGCCGGCGCTGGACGCCGCCCAGGTGGCCGCGATGTACGCCGACAACCGGTTCGGGATCCGCACCGGCGCGGTCATCGTGTTCTTCGCCAACGGGTTCTTCCTGACCTGGACCGCGGCGGTCTCCTACCTGATGTGGCGGTCCGGGTTCCGGCTGTGGAGCTTCGTCCAGCTGCTCGGCGGGGCCACCGGCTCGATGGGCCCGTTCGTGTCCCCGATGCTCTGGATGGCGGCCGCCTTCCGCCCCGAGCAGGACCCGGGCGTCACCCAGGCGCTCAACGACGTGGCCTGGCTGTTCACCATCGCCTACTTCGTGCCGGTGTTCTTCCAGTTCGTCGCGGTGGGGGTGGTCGGGCTGCTGGCACCGGCCGGGCGGGCGCCGTGGCCGAGGTGGGTGGGGTACCTGGCCCTGTGGTTCGCCTCGATGGGCGTGCCCGCCGCGTTGATCCCGTTCTTCACGACCGGGCCGTTCGCCTGGGACGGGGCGTTCGGGTTCTGGATCCCGGCGGTCGCGTTCTTCGGGTTCTTCAGCGTGATGGTGCCGATCGTGGCCCGCGGCGTGGGGCGGGCGGCCGTCGATGGCTGAGCTGGCCGCCGCCTGGGCGCAGTGGCACCGCACGCTGGACGAGATGCGCGCGGCGGTCGAGGCCACCCCGCGCTACCGCGACCACCCGGAGCACCGGGCGCAGGCGATCCAGAGCCTGCTCGAGGCCGAGGCGATGGTGCACAACCAGGTGATCGCGCCCCGGCCGGAGCGGCCCCGCTGCTTCAACCGGACCGGGTGGAACCCGGACGTGCTCGCTCTCGGCCAGCCGGCCGCCGACGGCCTCTACGGCCACCTGCTGCTCGACGGCCGCCGCAGCTACACCCTGCGCGGCCGGATCGGCGAGGTCCGGATCATGCTGCTGCAGGTCTACAACGAGGTGTTCGGGCACGCCGGCTACCACATGCTGGGCAACTACGACGTCTCCACGCTGGCCGCCCCGGACGGCACCTTCGAGATCACCTGCAGCGCGGAGCGGCCTGACGCCGGGCCGTGGATCCCGCTGGACCCGGCGTCGGGCCACAACTTCGTCCTGGTGCGCCGGTTCTTCGACGACTGGTTCGTGGACATGGGCTCGCTGGACGTCGAGGTGCACGGGGCGGCCGAACCGTGGCCGTTCACCGACGAGGCGGCGCTGGCCCGGCGGCTCGAGGCGGCCACCAGCTACCTGCGCTACCTGGTCGTCCGGTTCACCATCGGGCTCTACGACTTCTACCTGGACGCCGCCGGGGGCCCGAACCGGATCGACTACTCGGCCGGCGAGACCATCCCGGACATCGCCGGCAACCCGGTCACCTACTACGGCTGGGGGGTGATCGAGGTCGGCCCGGAGGACGCGGTGATCGTGGAGCAGGAGCTGCCGGACAGCGCCTACTGGAGCTTCCAGCTGGGCGACGTCTGGTCGCGGCCGATCGAGCCGATGCACCGGCAGAGCGACCTCAACGCCCGCCGCGCCGTGGTCGACGCCGACGGCCGGGTCCGGGCGGTGATCAGCCGCCGGGACCCCGGGGTGCCGAACTGGCTGGACCCGGGCGGCCGGTCGGAGATGGTGATCGTGACCCGCAACTACCGCGAGCGCAGCCAGGTGGCCGGGCCGGTGGTCCGTACCGTGCCGTTCGCCGAGCTGCGCGAACACCTACCGGCGGGCACCCCGACGATCACCGCCGAGCGGCGGGCCGAGGCGCTCGCGCACCGCACCCTCGGCCTGTCGCGGCTGTTCGAAGGCCGGTAGCCGCCGGGGTCAGGCGCCGCGGCCCGCTACCGGGGTCAGGCGCCCCGCTTGCGGGCCACGACCAGCGCGGCCGCCCCGCCGAGGACCACGGCGACCACGGCGATCCACACCCAGCCGGGGATGCCGGAGCCGGTGTCCGCCGCGGCCGGCGCCACCGCCGGGTCGGCCGGAGCGGCGGCGGGCGCGGTCGCGACCGGGGTCGCCTCCGGAGCGGCGGGTGCGGGAGCAGCGGGAGCAGCCGGTGCGGCGGCCGGGGCCGGCGCGGCCGGAGCCGGGGCGGCGGGCGCGGGAGCGGGCGCGGCGACCGCGTTGGCCAGCGTGAAGTTGATCCGGCCGGAGATGCTGTCCCCGTCGTCGGCCTTGACCCGCCAGGTCAGGGTGTACGCCCCGGCCGGCCCGGAGGCGGTGACCGGGGCGGTGACCTTCGCCCCCCGCGCGGTGGCCTTGCCGACGTTCCAGGTGGCGCCGCCCGGGCCGGTGACGGTGATCGACGGGGAGCTGACCGCCTCGCCGAAGGTCAGGGTGACCTGGGTGGGGGCGGCGGACAGCGTCTGCCCGGACGCGGGTGAGCTGCTCACCAGCTCGGTGTGCGCCCAGGCGGAGGGCACCACGACGAGCAGGCCGAGCAGGGCGAGCACGCCGGCCAGTACGGTTCGGAAGGCGGTCATCGCGATTCCTTTCGGGGGGCGCGAGCACGGTACTTGCCCACACCAGTCGTTCGGCGGCCCCGTCTGGTTCCCGTCACCTCATCCGGTGATGCCGTGGACTTGACTCATTCAAGAAAACGGTCCAGACTCCTCCGCGTGCCGACCACACCGACGACTCCGCCGCCGCCACCGGCGGGGCCCGTCTTCGAGCACATGCTGCGCAACGCGGCGTTGCGGGTCACCCGGCCGCGGCTGGCGGTGCTGGCCGCCGTGCACGGTAACCCGCACGCGGACACCGACTCGATCATCAACGCGGTCCGGGCCGACCTGGGCGACGTGTCGCACCAGGCGGTGTACGACGTGCTGCGCGCGTTGACCGCGAACGGCCTGGTCCGGCGCATCCAGCCGTCGGGCTCGCCGGCCCGCTACGAGTCCCGGGTCGGGGACAACCATCACCACGTCGTGTGCCGCTCGTGCGGTTCGATCGCGGACGTCGACTGCGCGGTCGGTGAGGTCCCGTGCCTCACCGCGGTGGACGACGCGGGCTACGAGATCGACGAGGCCGAGGTCATCTACTGGGGCCGCTGCCCGGACTGTGTAGCGGGCTCGTAAAGATCTCCCGAACCACCCTCCCACCATTGAAGATGACAGGAGAAGGACGGACGTGTCCGAAAGCGAAAACCCGGCTCTGCACGCCCCCACCCCCGACACCGAGCACAAGGCGCTCACCCTCCAGGACTGGTGGCCCAACCAGCTCGACCTGAGCGTCCTGCACGCCCACTCGCCGCAGGCCAACCCGCTGGGTGACGACTTCGACTACGCCGAGGCGTTCCAGGGCCTGGACGTCGACGCCCTCAAGCAGGACGTCATCGACGTCATGCGCACCTCGCAGGACTGGTGGCCGTCGGACTTCGGGCACTACGGCCCGCTGTTCATCCGGCTGTCCTGGCACGCCGCCGGCACCTACCGGATCCACGACGGCCGCGGCGGCGCGGGTGAGGGCCAGCAGCGGTTCGCCCCGCTGAACAGCTGGCCGGACAACGGCAACCTGGACAAGGCCCGCCGGCTGCTCTGGCCGGTGAAGAAGAAGTACGGCCAGGCGGTCTCCTGGGCCGACCTGCTGGTGCTGGCCGGCAACGTGGCGCTGGACGACATGGGCTTCCAGACCTTCGGGTTCGCCTTTGGCCGCCCGGACACCTGGGAGCCCGAGGAGATCTTCTGGGGCCCGGAGGACGTCTGGCTGGACGACCGGCGCTACAGCGGTGACCGGGAGCTCGCCGACGGGCTCGGCGCGGTGCAGATGGGCCTGATCTACGTCAACCCGGAGGGCCCCAACGGCAACCCGGACCCGCTGGCCTCGGCCCGGGACATCCGGGAGACCTTCGGCCGGATGGCGATGAACGACGAGGAGACCGTCGCGCTGATCGCCGGTGGGCACACCTTCGGCAAGTGCCACGGGGCCGGTGACCCGGACCTGGTCGGCGCCGAGCCCGAGGGCTGCCCGGTGGAGCACCAGGGCCTGGGCTGGGCGAGCCAGTTCGCCAGCGGCAAGGGCAGCGACGCCATCACCAGTGGTCTGGAGGTCACCTGGACCCAGACGCCCACCAAGTGGAGCAACTACTTCTTCGAGAACCTGTTCGGCTACGAGTGGGAGCTCACCCAGAGCCCGGCCGGGGCCAACCAGTGGGTGGCCAAGGACGCCGAGGCCGTCATCCCCGGCCCGTCCGAGGGTGACCCGAAGCGGCTGCCGACCATGCTCACCTCCGACCTGGCGCTGCGCTTCGACCCGATCTACGAGCCGATCTCCCGGCGGTTCCTGGAGAACCCCGACCAGCTCGCCGTCGCGTTCGCCAAGGCCTGGTACAAGCTGCTGCACCGGGACATGGGCCCGATCAGCCGCTACCTCGGCCCGTGGGTGCCCGAGGAGCAGCTGTGGCAGGACCCGGTCCCGGCCGTCGAGGGCGAGCTGATCGACGACGGCGACGTGGCCGCGCTCAAGGAGAAGCTGCTGGCCTCGGGCCTGTCGGTGACCGAGCTGGTGACCACCGCGTGGGCCTCGGCGGCCAGCTACCGCGACACCGACAAGCGCGGTGGCGCCAACGGTGCCCGCATCCGGCTGGAGCCGCAGAAGGACTGGGAGGTCAACAACCCGCCCGAGCTGGCCAAGGCGCTGGAGAAGCTGGAGCAGGTGCAGCGGGACTTCAACGCCGCCGGTGGCCACCAGGTCTCGCTGGCCGACCTGATCGTGCTGGGCGGGGCGGCCGCGATCGAGAAGGCGGCGAAGGACGGTGGCCTGGACGTCACCGTGCCGTTCGCCCCGGGCCGGACCGACGCCGCCCAGGAGCAGACCGACGTCGAGTCGTTCGAGGTGCTCGAGCCGCTGCACGACGGGTTCCGCAACTACGTCCAGGCCGGTGACAAGCTGCCGGCCGAGCAGCGGCTGGTGGACCGGGCGTACATGCTGAACCTGACCGCGCCGGAGCTGACCGTGCTGCTCGGTGGCCTGCGGTCGCTGGGCCTCGGGCAGGTCGGGAACGGCGGGTTCACCGACCGCCCCGGCACGCTGAGCAACGACTTCTTCGTCAACCTGCTCGACAACGACGTCGAGTGGAAGGTGTCGGAGTCGACCGAGGGGCTCTACGAGGGCCGCTCGCGCTCCGGCGGTGAGCTGGTCCGCACCGGCACCGCCGTCGACCTGGTGTTCGGCGCCAACTCGGTGCTGCGCGCCGTGGCCGAGGTCTACGCCGAGGCCGGCTCGGAGCAGCGCTTCGCGCGCAACTTCGTCGCCGCCTGGAACAAGGTGATGAACGCCGACCGGTTCGACCTGCGCTGAGCTGATCGAACTCCTCCGGGCCGGTCGCGCACCCCGCGGCCGGCCCGGACGGCTGTCCGAACCCGGTTGACCGGCCGGGGACGATCACAGCGTGGACGACTACGTACGGCTGAACCGGGCGAACTGGGACGAACGCGCGCCGGTGCACGCGGCGTCCACCGACTACGCCATCGATCGGTTCGTCGCGGACCCGGCGTTCCTGTCCGAGGTGGTCCGGTTCGACCGGCCCCGCCTCGGCGACCTCGCCGGGCTGCGCACCGTGCACCTGCAGTGCCACATCGGCACCGACACGATCTCCCTGGAACGCCTCGGCGCGGAGGTCACCGGCCTGGACTTCTCCCCGGCCGCCCTGGCGCAGGCCCGCGAGCTGACCGAACGCACCGGAGCCGCCGCGCGGTTCGTCCAGGCCGAGCTGTACGACGCGCTCACCGTGCTGGAGCCGGCGTCGTTCGACCTGGTCTACACCGGGATCGGCGCGCTGTGCTGGCTGCCGGACGTCCGCCGGTGGGCGGATGTGGTCGCCGGGCTGCTGCGGCCGGGTGGGCGGTTGTTCATCCGCGAGGGGCACCCGATGCTGTGGAGCCTGGACGACGCGGTCGGTGACCGGATGGTCGTGGAGTACCCGTACTTCGAACGCCCCGAGCCGATGGTCTTCTCGGACGGTGGGACGTACGTCGAGACCGACGTGGTGCTCGCCAACGAGGTGACCCACGAGTGGAACCACGGGCTCGGCGAGATCGTGTCCGCGCTGCTCGACGCCGGGCTGGTGATCGACGGCCTCGAGGAGCACGACAGCGTCCCGTGGGAGGCGTTGCCGGGGCAGATGGTCCGGGACGGGACCGGGGAGTGGCGGCTGACCGACCGGCCGTGGCGGTTGGCGGCCAGCTACACGCTGCGGGCCCGCCGAATGCGCTGACGCGCTCGTGAGTGATGCACCGACGAGCCCGAGCAACATGGCGGCCGGAGCTGTCCTGATCGGGAGCGTCATGAGGTCGAGGTACCCGCCGACGCCGGCCTTACCCGCCGACCAGTGCCGGCGGCCGGCCGCACAGCGCGTCCAGCATCGCCGCACAGCTCGCGTGGCTCGGCACAGCCGCCGCAACATGTGTGCGGAGCAGCGAGAGCTGTGCGGCCGGAGCGGCCGGTGGGTCGCGCGGCGGAGACGACGGCGACCGCGGTCGAAGTGGCGGCGGAGAGCCGGGAGCCCGGCTAGCCCAGCGGCTTGTTGTCGTCCCGGGGGCTGACCGCCGCCGACGGGACGAGCTGCTCGCTCCAGATCGTCGTCTCGGGGCGACCGTCGGCGTAGTGGATCTCGTAGTTGACCACGGCCAGCCACTCACCCGTCGAACCGCGTTTCCAGCCCAGCAGGATCCCCCGGACCCGGCCGGTCAGCCGCAGCCCGTACACCACGGCCTGGTGCCGGGCCGGGTCCTGCGCGAACAGCTGGTCCAGGTGCACCCACACCGGCCGGGTGGCCGGGCGCGGACTGGGCGGGCCGGTGTTGCGGGGGTCCACGATGTGGCGCTCCCAGTCGCGCGGGATCGAACGCATGTTCGACAGTCTGCGGCCCGCTCCGCCGCCCCGCAAGCCGCTGTGTGGTCGCTTACGAGGCGGCGGCGAGCTTGCGGGGGCGGCCGCGGCCGCGCTTGTGCGCGACGATCGCGCCCTGCTGCACGATCTGCCCGCCCCACACGCCCCACGGCTCGCGGCGGGCCAGCGCGTCGTCCAGGCACGGTCGACGCAGCGGGCAATGTCGGCACAGCGCCTGGGCGACGGCGAGCACCTCGGGTCGCTCGGCGAACCACAGGTCGGGCTGGTCGTTCTGGCAGGGCAGCGCGCTGCCGGTGGTCTCGGTGCTCACGGTCTGGGTGCTCACGGTCGTCCCCCCTCGGGCCGTTCGGTCTGTTCGGTCGGTTGCGCCCGGACGCCGAAGTCGGCGAGGCCGGCCTCCAGCAGGTCCAGCGCGCGTTCGCTGCCGGCGCTGCGGCTGCCGGTGAACTGGGCGAAGGCGAACCCGGCGCGCAGGCAGCCGACCAGGGCCACGGCGACCACGAACGGCTCCGGGGCGTTCGGCGGTGCCCCGGTCTCCTCGGCCAGCACCGCGGTGAGGCGTTCCTCGATGCGGGCGTCCATCTGCCGGCGGTGGGCCAGCAGGGTCGGGCTCCCGGTCATCATCCGGCGGAACTTCTGCCGCATCTCCGGGGGCGAGCCGTCACCGATGTCCGGGTTCTCCACTCGCAGCTCGTGCCGGACGGCGGTCACGATCGAGCACCCGGGCGGACGCTCCCGGATGGCCCGTTCCAGCCCGCCGACCACGTCCTCCTCGGCGTCGAAGACCAGCTCGGCCTTGGTCGGGAAGTAGTTGAAGACGGTCTTCTCCGACACCCCGGCGGCCGCCGCCACCTCGGCGACGGTGACCGCGTCGAACCCGCGCTCCAGGAACAGCCCGAGCGCGGCGTCCGCGATGTCGTCGCGGGTCCGCCGCCGGGTCCGCTCGCGCAGCCGACTCATGCCCTACCTCCGTCACCCGACTTCTTACAGTGACTGTAAAAGGCACAGTCACCGAAGCCAACGGAATTACCGGTGCTGGGCGCACCCGCAACGCCCCCCCGCACCCGACTTCGCACACTCGTCGTGGTCCTCGCACACGCCACGGCCCGTGCGAGGAGCGCGGACCATGTGCGAAGTGGGGATATCCGGTCGTGGTCCGACTCCGCGTGCACGGGCGCGCCAGCGCACAATGGACACCCGAGCGGTGGAGAGGTGAGCGGTGATGGGCCCTGAGCGGACGGCGGTGGCGGACGGGCTGGCCACCGGGGCCGACCTGGTGGTGGCGGCCGAGTCGGCGGTGGCCCAGGCGCTGGCCGGGCTGGACGGGCGGCGGCCGGACCTGATGTGCGTGTTCGTCAGCGGTGACGACCCGGCGGCGATCACCGACGCCGGGGCGGCGGCGGTGAAGGCCGGCGGCGCGGGCACCACGATCGGCTGCAGCGCGGGCGGGGTGATCGGCGCCGGGCGGGCGGTGGAGCAGGCCCCGGCGGTGTCGGTGTGGGTGGCGGTACTGCCCGGCGTCGAGGTCCGGCCGGTGCACCTGTCCGCCCAGCGGGTCGGCGACTCGATCATGGTCACCGGGTTGCCGGAGGGCCGCGCGGACGTCGGGGTGGTGCTGGCCGACCCGTACGGCTTCCCGGTGGTGCCGTTCGTCAACCGCAGCCAGGAGCTGCCGCTGGTCGGCGGTCTGGCCGACGGCCCGCTCGGCCCCGGCTCGGTGCGGCTGTTCCTGAACGACTCGGTGTGCGACGGCGCGGTCGGGGTGCTGCTGGGTGGTCCGGTGTCGGCGCACATCGCGGTCAGCCAGGGCTGCCGGCCGATCGGACCGCCGATGACGGTCACCCGCGCCGAGGCCAACGCGCTGGTCGAGCTGGCCGGTACCCCGGCCTACCGCAAGCTGCAGGAGATCGTCGAGGAGCTGCCGCCGGAGGACCAGACCCTGGCCATGCGTGGGCTGCACCTGGGCGTGGCGATGAACGAGTACGCCGAGACCCACGAGCGCGGCGACTTCCTCATCCGCGGCGTGCTCGGGATCGACCAGGGCAGCGGCGCGGTGGTGGTCGGGGACACCGTGGAGGTGGGCACCACGGTCCGCTTCCAGGTGCGCGACGCCGCCTCGGCCGGCGAGGATCTGGCCGAGCTGCTCGGACCGGTCGCGGATCGTGGGGCGGCCGGGGCGCTGCTGTTCTCCTGCAACGGCCGGGGTCGGACCATGTTCCCGGACGCCGACCACGACGTGCTGGCCGTGCGGCGCTCACTCGGGGTGGACGCGGTGGCCGGGTTCTTCGCCAACGGCGAGATCGGTCCGGTGGCCGGCAAGAACCACGTGCACGGGTTCACCGCGTCCGTCCTGGCCCTGGGCGCGTCCTGACGGCTAGACCGGTAGCTCCACGCAGTCGCTCGCGCACCGGCCGTCGCCCGGTTCCGCCGCGGTGGGATCCGTCGCGGTGGGCGCGGGCCGGTGCAGCACGGCCCGGGTCGGGGTGACCAGCAGCTCGTCGCCGTCCGGTACCGCGGTGCCGTCCACGATCAGCGAGTAACCGCCCGGGTCGGCCGGTGGCCAGACCAGGCTCAGCTCCGGGTTGAGCCCGGCGTTGCGGCGCGAGGTGCGGCCCAGATCGGGGATCCGCAGGACGCCGTCCACCAGCGCCGGGTGCACCGCGACCAGGTGTGCCCGGGGCTCGGCGCCGACCGTGGCCAGGTAGGCCCAGCCGTAGTCACGCAGCCGCTCGGCCAGCTCCGTCGGCTCGACCCGGATGCTCACTAGTCGCCGCCCTTGCCACCGCCGCCGCTCTTGCCGCCGCCGCCCTTGCTGCCGCCGCCCTTGTCGCCGCCGCCCTTGTCGCCGCCGCCCTTGTCGCCGCCGCCCTTGTCGCCGCCGCCGTCGCCCTTGCTCTTGCCGCCGCCCTTGTCGCCGTCGCCCCTGCTCTTGCCGCTGTCGCTCTTGCTCCGACCGCTGTCGCCCTTGCTGCTCTTGCTCTTCTCGCGGGACTTCCCGCCGGACTCGCCGCGATCGCGGGATCCGGACGAACCGCTGCTCTTCTCCCGGTCGGCCGAGGCGCGGTGCCGCCCCCCGGTGGACTTGCCGCCGTCCGCCGACGACCCGTTGTCGCTGGCCCGGTGCCGGCCCGACCCGGTCGAGCCGCGCGACGGAGTACCGGACGCCTCGCCCGAGCCGGCCGGGCGAGCGGCCGAACCACTCGAGGAACCGCCGTTCCCGCCCGAAGCGCCCGCCCCGGAACCGCCGCTCGTGGGGCCGCTGCCGGTGGATCCGCTGCCGGCGGACGCACCCCCGCTCGGGCCGCCCGGGCCGCCGCCGGATCCGCCCGAGGCAGGCGCGCCCCCCTCGGCCCCGCCCGCGGGTGGTCCCCCGGCTGGTGGCCCCCCGGCTGGTGGTCCCCCGGCTGGTGGCCCTCCGGCCGGCGGTCCGCTGGCGGGTGGTCCGCCGGCTGGTGGCCCTCCGGCTGGTGGTCCGCTGGCCGGCGGACCACCCGCAGGCGGCCCGCCGGTAGCGGGAGTGCCCGGAGCGGGAGCCCCGGCAGCAGGAGTGCCGGGTGCCGGAGCCTCCGCGGCGGGAGCACCCGGAGCCCCAGGAGCCGGAGCCCCAGGAGCCGGAGCCCCAGGAGCCGGAGCCCCAGGAGCCGGAGCTCCGGGAGCGGGAGCCCCGGGGGCAGGAGCGCCGGGAGCGCCGGCAGCGGGAGCCCCGGCTGTAGGAGCGCCCGCGACGGGAAGCACGGTGACAGGCCCACCGGCCAGCGGGTCACTGGCCACGGGACCGACCGGACCGGATGGACCACCGGGCCAACCCGGAGGCCAGCCCCCGAGCCAACCCGGCGGCGGCCACTCCCCATTGGGAGGCCAGCCCGGGGGCCAGCCGCCGGGCCAGTGGGGCGGCCCACCGGGATGGTCGCCGCCGCCCGAGTGATCGTCGTCGTCCGAGTCATCCGAGCCGCCGGCGCCCGAGCCGCCGGAGGACGACCGGTCGGGCGAGCTCACGTCCGAGCCGCGCGGTAGCAACCAGTCGAGGAACCCGCCGGAGGACACCGAACCGCTGGTGAGCTCGCTGCGGCCGCCCACCAGACGGTGGCCGGGCGGGAGGACCTGGGCGATCACCGGCGGCGGGCCGGACGGCACCGGGGCGGCCGAGCCGAGGGAACCCAGCGCGAGCGGGCCGAGCAGCGGAACGGCTCGGGAGGCGACGGCGTCGGCGACCACCATGACCCCGCCGAGCGCGCCCACGGTCAGCACGGCGGCGGTCGCGGCGGTGCGGGTCAGCTCGACCCGGCGGAGGTCGACCGGGGCCCGGTGCGTGGCCCGGCGGGCCAGGCCGTCCGCCACCGGACGCGCCGCCGGGCCGGCCAGCGCGGGAGGGATCCGGCGTTCGGACGGTGACGCGTCCCGTTGCGTCGGGATGTCCCACGGCGCGGGCGCCGGAGTCCCGGCCGCCGGCGCCGGGTCCTCGACCGCGGGCTCGGGAACCGCGAACTCGGGCTCCAGCGGCGGCAGCCGGCCGGGCACGGACGGCTCGAACAGGCCACGGAACGCCTTCGGTGGTGTCGCCAGGTAGGTGGTCACGAATTCCTCGGTCGCCTTCTTGTCTCGCGCCGGATGCACCCGTTCGGGGGAGTTGGTGAACCCGGTCGCGTGACCTTGGTATCGACCCTCCGTGGTCAAGACCAACCGCCGAACGGGTTACCGGAGACGGGGTGTGCCCTGCCGTCGCCGAGATGCAGGCGCCGACCGAGCGGGAACCGTTCGCCGACCGTCTACCGACCCGGCCCGGTCAGGGCGTTGCGGACGAACCGTTCGGTGGTAGTCACCAGCTCGGCCACCGAGCCCCGCGACGGATCCCACCAGTCGGGCGCCCAGTTGAGGGCCCCGATCAGCAGCATCCGGGCGCTGCGCATGTCCAGCCCCGGGTCGACCTCGCCGGACGCGACCGCGTCGGCCAGCAGCGACCGCCACAGCGCGCCGTACTCCCGCTGGTCGGTGAGCTGCCGCTCGCGCATCTCGGGCGGGATCTGCCCGACGCTGCGCACCGCCGCCGCCGCGTACTCCGCCGCCTGCAGCACGGTCTCCAGGTGCGCCCCGGCCGCCGCGCACACCCGGTCCAGGCCGGTGGCCGACGGCGGCAGCGAGGCCAGCCGGGCCCGCACGTGCTCCATGGTGCTCCGGGCGCCGATCGAGACGACCTCCTCGAGCAGCTCCTCGCGCGACCCGAAGTAGTAGTACACCGCCGGCACCTGCAGGTCGGCGAGCTGGGCGATCTCGGTCAGCCGCGCCCCGGCGTACCCGCGACGGTTGAGCACGTAGGCGGCCGCGTCGAGTAGCCGGCGGCGGGTCCGGTCCGACTTCCGCTCGCGTTCCGGCGCTGCCACGCTGGAACCCTACCTTGACCCGTTCTCTAACCGCTGTTAAATTCGAGTGGTCGTTAGAAAATCTGAGGAGGCAGCGTGGCCGTCGCGCCCGAGAACACGTTCGACGCCCTGGTCGTCGGGGCCGGCGCGGGTGGCTTGTTCACCGCCGCCCGGCTGGCCCACGCCGGCTACCGCACGCTCGTGGTCGAGCGGCTGGACGAGGTCGGCGGCCGCGCCTCCACCCGGGACATCGACGGCTTCAAGGTCAACGTCGGGGCCATCGTGATCGAGGTCGGGGCGCTCACCGAGGAGACGTTCGCCGAGGTGGGCGCCGAGTTCGACGTCCGCATGCCGAGCCCGCCGCTGCTCTACCGGGTGGGGAAGAAGAACCTCGACGTGACCCGGGGCGGGTGGGGGCTGCTGATGCAGAACCTCACCCGGCAGGGCGCCAAGCTGGTCTCCGGGATCGGCGCCGCGCGCAAGGACGAGGGGCTGCCGGTCGACGATCAGCTGTCCACCGCCGAGTGGGTCGCCACCTACACCAAGAACGAGGCGGTGCACGGCGTGTTCCGCAACATGTGCGCGTCGATCTTCTCCGTCGGCTCCGACGAGCTGCCGGCGCGGGTGTTCCTCACCTACTTCACCCGCAAGTCGGCGTTCAAGAAGTTCGGGTTCTGCCCCGAGGGCACGGTCGGGGTGTGGCGGTCGCTGGCGGCGGCGTTCCAGGGGCACGGCGGCCAGCTGTGGCTGTCCTCCAGCGTGGAGAAGCTGCACGTGGAAGACGGCCGGGTCACCGGGGCCACCATCAAGCGGGAGGACGGGAGCACCGTCGAGGTGGCCTGCGCGGTGGCCGTCTCCGACGCCGGCCCGACCAACACCGTCGCCCTGGTCGGCGCGGACAACCTGCCCGCCGAGTACCGGGAGCAGGTCAGCGCCAAGGACCGGCCCACCGCGATGATCTCGGTCAACTTCGCCAGCCAGGAACGGCTGGTCGACGTCCCGGGCATGCTGGTGTTCTCGAAGAGTCGCAGGCTCTGCTACATCGCCAACTTCACCGACACCTGCCCGGAGATGGCGCCGCCGGGCTGGCACCTCTACGTCGGCACCGCGGTGCCCGAGCCGGCGATCGGCGACTTCGACGAGGCGGCCGAGACCGAGCTGCTCATGGAGGACCTGCGCGAGCACGTCCCCGGTTTCGACGAGGCCAAGGTGCTCAACATCCAGGTGACCCGGGACGGCTGGCCGCCGCAGCGGGCGGTGGCCGGCTACGACCTGCCGAACACCACGCCGATCGCCAACCTGTGGAACGTCGGCGACGGGGTCAAGGAGTACGCCAACGGCGGCACCACCGCCTGCGCGGAGACCGCCCAGCTGGTCGTCGAGCAGATCAAGCAGCAGTACCCCGTGGGAGCGAAGGCATGATCGTAGGAGACACCGACGAGCGGGCGGCGATCCGCGAGGCCGTCGGGAAGCTGGTCGGCAAGTACGGGCACGACTACTTCGCGGAGAAGGCGAAGAAGCACGAGGAGCCGACCGAGCTGTGGGCCGACCTGGGTAAAGGCGGCTTCCTCGGTGTGCACCTGGACGAGGCCTACGGCGGGGGCGGCGGCACCATGTCCGACCTGGCCGTGGTGATCGAGGAGGTCTCCACCCAGGGCTGCCCGCTGCTGATGATGGTGATCTCCCCGGCGATCTGCGGCACGATCATCGACAAGCACGGGTCGCACGAGCTGAAGCAGCGCTGGCTGCCCGGGATCGCCGACGGCTCGGTCAAGGTGGCGTTCGCGATCACCGAGCCGGACGCCGGGTCGAACAGCCACGAGATCACCACCACCTCGTTCGACGACCAGGACGGCACCGGCTACCGGATCCAGGGCACCAAGTACTGGACCTCCGGCATCGACGAGGCGGACGCGGTGCTGGTGGTCACCCGGGACCCGGAGCCCCGCCCGAACGGCCGCCACCCGCTGTCGCTGTTCGTCGTCCCCACCGACAGCGAGGGGCTGAGCTGGCAGCGGATCGACGCCGCGCTGCAGCAGCCCGAGCACCAGTTCACCGTGTTCTTCGACGACGTCCGGGTCGGGCCGGAGGCACTGATCGGGGAGCGGGGCAACGGGCTGCGCCAGGTGTTCGCCGGGCTGAACCCGGAGCGGATCACCGCTGCCTGCATCAGCAACGGCATCGCCCGCTACGCGCTGGCCAAGGCCACCCGGTACGCCAATGAGCGGGCGGTGTGGAAGGGCGTGCCGATCGGCGCCCACCAGGGGGTGGCGCACCCGCTGGCCGAGGCGTACATCGGCACCCAGCTGTCCAGGCTGATGGCCTACCGGGCGGCGGAGATCTACGACCAGGGCGGCGACGCGGCCGAGGCGTCGAACATCGCCAAGTTCGCCAGCGCCGACTCGAGCCTGAAGACCCTGGACCAGGCCATGCAGACGCACGGCGGCAACGGCATGTCGCTGGAGTACGGGATGGCCGACCTGTGGTTCGTGGCCCGGATGCTCAAGACCGCCCCGGTCAGCCGGGAGATGGTGCTCAACTTCGTGGCCCAGCACAGCCTCGGGCTGCCCGCCTCCTACTGATCGGGGTTTCGTCATGGATGTCCTGGCTTGGTACGACCAGTGGCTGGTGGCCTGGAACGAGCAGCGCCCGGAGATGTGCCACGACCTGCTGACCAGCGATTTCGAGTTGTCCACACCCACATTGCGTAACGCCGGCGGCCCGGTCACCGGCCCGGACGCGTGCGCCGACTACCTGCGCTACGTGCTGGGCATGTACCCGGACCTGACCTGGGAGCGCACCGGCCCGCCGATGCTCAGCGCCGATGGGAGCCGCGCTTCGTTCACCTGGCGGGGCGCCGGGACGTTCACCGGTCGGATGGACCCGCCCGGCATCGACGGCACGGGTAAGTCGTTCGCGTTCACCGGGGTCGAGGTGTTCGACTTCTCCGGCGGTCGGGCGTCCGCGCTGGACGTGTCCTACGACCTGCTCGGCCTGCTCACCCAGGTCGGCGTACTCGGTCGCGGGAGCAGCCGCCGCTAGTCGAGTGCCGCGACGGCGAGCCCGGCCAGCCGCTCCGGGTCGGCGATCACCTCGTAACCGCTGATCAGGCCGTCCGCCGTCACCTCGAAGCGCAGCGCGAACCGCAGCCGGCCGCCGGACACCAGCACCGCGCCCACCCGGCCGTCCACCAGCGCGAGCTCGGCCTCCCGGGAGCGGGCGGCCAGCAGCACGGTGCCCTCGGCGACCGTCCGGGCCCCGCGCACCTCCGCCGGCACCCCGGGCGGCAGCGCGGCGGCGTCGGCCCGGCGCACCACGTCCGGGGCCAGCACGGCCAGCACTCCGTCCAGGTCGGCGGCACGGGCGGCGTCCAGGAACGCGGTCACCGCGGTGCGCTGCCGGGCCAGCTGCTCCGGCGGCACGGCAGGCCGGCCGCGCACCTTCGCCCGGGCCCGGCTGGCCAACTTCTTCGCGGTGGCCGGGGTGCGGCCGACCAGCGGCGCGATCTCGGCGAACGGCACGGCGAACATGTCGTGCAGCACGAACGCCACCCGCTCCTCGGCGTCCAGCGTGCCCAGCACCAGCAGCAACGCCCGGCTCACCGCGTCGGCCAGCAGCACGCTCTCCTCCGGCCCGGGACCGGGCGCGGCGGGGTCCCGGGCCTCCAGCGGGGTCTCCCGGCGGGCCCGCGGCGTGCGCAGGGCGTCCAGGCAGATCCGGCTGACCACGGTCCGCAGCCAGCCGCCGACGTTGCGCACCTCGCCGGGCTCGGTACGGGACAGCCGCAGCCACGCCTCCTGCACCACGTCGTCGGCGTCGGCCGCCGACCCGAGCAGCCGCTGGGCCAGCGCCCGCAGCCCCGCCCGGTGCTCCTCGAACGCGTGCTCCCCGAACCCCTGCTCCCCGAACCCCTGCTCCCCGAACCCGTCGGCCAGAACGCTCACCGGTCACCTCTCCACTCGCCGGACCGTCACAGCACTGACGAGTACCGACCGACCGACGTGACCGTCGACTGAGAAGGAGTGTCCGACATGCCGTCCCTGCTCCACCTGGATTCCAGCGCGCACCGCTCACCCGAGTCGGTGAGCCGGGCGCTGACCGCCGAGTTCGCCGACGCCTGGCTCTCGGGTCGACCCGGCGCCGGGTACCGGTACCGCGACCTCGCCGCCGACCCGGTCCCGCCGCTGACCAGCGGGTTCTGCGCGCTGGGCCGCCGGCTGGAGCGGTCCGCCCCGCCGCGCCCGGTGCCGGAGCTGATCGAGACCGACGAGGAACGCCGGGAGTGGTCGCTGACCCGCGAGCTGGTCGACGAGATCCTGACCGCCGACACCGTGCTGGTCGGCGCGCCGATGTACAACTTCACCGTGTCCGCCACGCTCAAGGCGTGGATCGACCGGGTGTGCTTCCCCGGCGAGCTCGCCGACCCGCGCGGCACCACCGTGGTCGTGGTGGCCACCCGGGGCGGCGGCTACGGGCCCGGCACGCCCCGCGAGGCGT
>JAESFN010000523.1_pt1 | contig 33447 bp, 28 predicted proteins | sample 9269411 | NCBI WGS metagenome assembly JAESFN01 (sample SAMN14505399, study PRJNA617100) | algae metagenome | isolation source: Iphinoe sp. HA4291-MV1 and co-occurring heterotrophs from trail next to... | place: USA: Maunawili Falls, Hawaii | collected 2009-07-25
GCCGCGAGGGCCAGCTGGCCGTCGCCAACGTCATCATCAACCGGGCGATGAGCAAGAAGTATCCCTCGACCATTTGCGGCGTGGTGTTCCAGAACGCCGACAAGGGTCGCTACAAGTGCCAGTTCACTTTCGCCTGCGACGGCCGCTCCGACATGGGGCGCGAACGCACGGCGTGGAACCGCTCGATCAAACTGGCCGAAGACGCGTTCTATGAGTTCCAGCGCGGCGAGCGCCCGGGCGTGGTGCCGAACTCGGTACTGTTCTACCACACCACGGCAGTGGCACCGAAATGGTCCCACACCTTCAACCGCGTCGCCGCCATCGGCTCGCACGTCTTCTACTCGACGAACTGAGACCTAGCAGTTTCTGGATGAATGGGCCCTGAACGGGGCCTTTTTCATTTTTGGGGGCGCGCCCTCTCGTTCATTGCCCCCACCGCCGCGGCCAGCAGTCGGCGTCCCTCTCCCGCTTGCGGGGGAGGGGGACCAGCCGAACGGCTGGTGGGAGGGGGGAGCCGCAGACGCTGGCTTTACCCCAGCCGCTCACTGCGGGGGAGTGGGCGTGACCGGTAGTCCGAGCGCAGCCACCCACGATCACTGCGTGGGGCCGCCCCCTCCCACCACGCTTTCGCGTGGTCCCCCCTCCCCCGCAAGCGGGAGAGGGTCGCCGACTGGACCATCGGTGGCGCCCCAAAAACAACAATCCCCGCTCGCGCGGGGATCGTCACACTCAGAGAAGTCCGCCGCCCTACTCGGCCGCAGCCTGCACCGGCTCGAACTTGCGGTAGTTCACCGCGAACAGGTCCTGCAGCTTTGCCGCGGCCGCATCATAGGCCCCGACGTCGGCCCAGTTGGCGCGGGGGTCGAGTGCCCGGGGCGGAACGCCGTCGACGCGGAGCGGCACCTGCATGCCGAACAGCGGTTCGGTGCGCAGCTCGGCGCGTTCGAGTTCGCCCGACAAAGCCGCATCGAGCAGCCGGCGGGTGGTGGCGATGTCGATGCGCTTGCCCACCCCGTAGCCACCGCCGGTCCAGCCGGTGTTGAGCAGGTAGATGCGGGCGCCCGTTGCCTCGAGCCGTTGCTCGAGCAGCCGGCCATAGACGGTGGGGTGGAGCGGCATGAACGGTGCGCCGAAGCAGGCCGAGAAGGTGGCGACCGGCTCGGTGACGCCGCGCTCGGTGCCGGCGACCTTGGCGGTGTAGCCCGAAAGGAAGTGGAACACCGCCTGCTCGGGGGTGAGCTTGGAGATCGGCGGCAGCACGCCGAAGGCATCGGCGGTGAGGAACACCACGGTGCGGGGCTTGCCGCCGACGCCACCCGGCGCCACGGCGGGAAGGGTTTCCAGCGGATAGGCGGCGCGGGTGTTTTCGGTGAGCGAGATATCGTCGTAGAGCGGCACCAGCCGCCCATCGAGCTTGAGGTTCTCGAGCACCGTGCCGAAGCGCTGGGTTGCCATGTGGATCTGCGGCTCGGCCGTCGGGCTGAGCTTCACCGTCTTGGCGTAGCAGCCGCCCTCGAGGTTGAACACGCCATCGGCAGTCCAGCCATGCTCGTCGTCGCCGATCAACAGGCGCTCCGGGTCGTTCGACAGCGTGGTCTTGCCGGTGCCCGAGAGGCCGAAGAACAGGGCTACGTCGCCGTCGCGGCCGATATTGGCCGAGCAGTGCATCGGCATGGTGCCGGCGAACGGGGCGTGGAAGTTGAACAGCGAGAACACTGATTTCTTGATCTCGCCGGCATAGGCGGTGCCGGCGATCAGCACCAGTTTCCGCGCCATGTCGAGCGCGATCACCGTGCCGCTGCGACTGCCGTGGCGGGCCGGATCGGCGGTGAAGCTGGGCAGGTGGAGGATGGTGACATCGGTAGTGCTGCCGACCGTTTCGGGACGGATCAGCAGGTTGCGGATGAACAGGGCGTGCCAGGCCGTCTCGGTGATGACGCTGACCCGCATTTGCTGCCGCTCGTCGGCGCCGGCCAGCAGATGCTGGCCGTGCAGGGTGCGCGCCGCGGTGGCGGCGACCATGTCGGCGAGCAGGGTTTCGAACTGCTCGGGCGCCATCGGCTGGTTGTTGTCCCACCAGACCTGATGCTCGGTCGCCGCGTCGCGAACGATGAACTTGTCCTTGACCGAGCGGCCGGTGAACACCCCGGTGGTGACCGCCAGCGCCCCCCCGGCGGCGAGCCTGCCCTCGCCCTCGGCGAGTGCGGTTTCCACCAGGGTGGGGGGCAACTCGTCCCAGCGAACATGGGCCAGGGCCCCGATCCGGGTCGCGAGTTCTGTGTGAATCTGGTCGTCGATACGCAGTGCCATGGCCGTTACCCTCGGTCTGGAATGACCATGAGTTACGGCCGCCTGAGCCCCGCCGCCCATCGGGAAATCCGGCTTAAGACGGAAGTCCTGCGACTTCGGTTGAGTGCGGCATGCTGGCAATCATTGGCCCCACGCCTTATTTATGCGCAATTGTGGCAGTCAATGCTCGCCACAATTGGTGGCGCGATGCTTGAATCGCGCCAACCAGATCCGGATGAAAGGGAGCTCAATGCCCAAGATCGCACTGGTGGACGACGACCGCAATATTCTGACTTCGGTGTCGCTGACGCTCGAAGCCGAGGGCTATCAGGTCGCCACCTATACCGATGGGGCTTCGGGCCTGGAAGGATTGACCGCCGACCGGCCGGATCTCGCCATCCTCGATATCAAGATGCCCCGCATGGACGGCATGGAACTGTTGCGCCGGCTGCGCCAGAAATCCGACGTGCCGGTGATCTTCCTCACTTCGAAGGACGAGGAAATCGACGAGCTGTTCGGGCTGAAGATGGGCGCCGACGATTTCATCACCAAGCCGTTCAGCCAGCGCCTCCTGGTCGAACGGGTGAAATCGGTGCTGCGCCGCGCCGCGCCGCGCGATCCAGCCGCCCTTGCCGGCACGGCCGGCGTCGAGGCGGCGCCGAGCAAGGCGCTGATCGAACGTGGCTCGCTGGTGATGGACGAGGAACGCCATACCTGCACCTGGAAGGGCCAGCGCGTAACGCTGACCGTCACGGAATTCCTCATCCTCCAGGCCCTGGCGCTCCGCCCCGGCGTGGTGAAATCGCGCAACGCGCTGATGGATGCCGCCTATGACGACCAGGTCTATGTCGACGACCGCACCATCGACAGCCACATCAAGCGGCTCAGGAAGAAGTTCAAAGCCGTTGACGACGATTTCGAGATGATCGAAACCCTCTACGGCGTAGGTTACCGCTTCAAGGAGCAGTAAGAGGACAATTGGCCGTCACCGAAGAGGAGCTGCCGGGTTCCAAGCCCGCATCCGCGGAGGGCGGCATCATGCCGAAGCTCAACCGGATCGCCGGGGCCGTCGGCACGGTCGTGCTCGCGGCGATCAAGCAGATCCAGCGCGCGCTGGCGCTGACGATCTTTTCGAGCCTGGCGCGCCGCATCATCGTGCTCAACCTCGCCGGCCTCGCCGTGCTGGTGATCGGCATCCTGTTCCTCAACCAGTGGCGCACCGGGCTGATCGAAGCAAGGGTACAGAGCCTCCGCGTCCAGGGCGAAATCATCGCCGCGGCGATTGCCGGCGACGCCACGGTGGACAGCGACGTCATCACCGTAAATCCGGATCGGCTGATCGAGCTGCAGGGCAGCGAGGTGGTCTCGCCACTGAGCTTCTTCGATCCGAGCCTCGAATTCCCGGTCAATCCCGAGCGCGTGGCGCCGCTGCTCCGCAACCTCGTGACGCCGACCCGCACCCGGGCGCGCATCTACGACCAGCAGGGGCTGCTGATCCTCGACAGCGCCAACCTTTACGCGCGCGGCGAGGTGCTCAGGCAGATCACCAAGCCGCAGGACAATGGCAGCTTCTTCCTACTCGACTGGTGGAATGCCTTTGTCGACTGGCTGCCGGGCGACGATTACCCGCAATATCAGGAGTTCGGCGCCGACGAAGGGACGCGCTACCCGGAAGTCGCTGCGGCGTTGGGGGGCGCGCCCACGGCGATCGTCCGCATCGATCCCAAGCGGCAGCTGGTGGTGTCGGTGGCCGTGCCGATCCAGCGGGTGCGCGCCAATGTCGGCGTGTTGCTGCTCTCCACCCAGCCGGGCGATATCGACCAGATCGCCAGCGCCGAGCGCTGGGGCATCCTGCGCATCGCACTGGTTGCGGCCACGGTGACGGTGATCCTGTCGCTGCTGCTCGCCGGCACCATTGCCGGGCCGCTGCGCCGGCTGGCGGGCGCCGCCGAGCGGGTGCATTCGACCGTCAACAGCCGCACCGAGATTCCGGATTTCTCCGACCGCACCGACGAAGTCGGACACCTTTCGAAGGCTTTGCGCTCGATGACTTCGGCGCTCTACAACCGCATTGAAGCAATCGAGCGGTTTGCCGCCGACGTGGCGCATGAGCTGAAGAACCCGCTGACTTCGCTGCGTTCGGCGGTCGAAACGCTGCCGCGGGCCAAGCGGGCCGAGGATCGCGAGCGCCTCAACGCCATCATCCAGCACGATGTGCGCCGGCTCGACCGGCTGATCTCCGATATCTCCAACGCCAGCCGGCTCGATGCCGAACTGGCGCGGCAGAGCGCCGAGCGGGTCGATGTGGCGCAACTGGCCGACGCCATGGTGTCGATCCAGAAAGACGTGGCGGCCAATCGCAAGGTCGACGTGGTGCTGGAAAAGCATGTGAGCCGCTATGTGCCGATCGTCTTCGGCCACGACAGTCGGCTGGCGCAGGTGATCAACAACCTGATCGACAATGCCGTGTCGTTCTCGCCCGAAGGCGGCAAGGTGCTGGTGGTGGTGCGCACCAGCGAGGATAGCATCACCATCACGGTAACCGATGAAGGCCCGGGCATCCGCGGCGATATCAGCCGGATCTTCCAGCGCTTCTATACCGACCGGCCGGACGGTGAGCATTTCGGCGACCATTCCGGCCTCGGCCTCGCGATTTCCAAGCAGATCGTCGAGGCGCATGGCGGCTCGATCACTGCCGAGAACCGCTCCGACCGCAGCGGCGCGCTGTTCACCGTCAGGCTGAAACGGGCGGCGGCCGAGAAGCGCCGGTGAGCACCGCGCTCAACATCCATGCGACCGGGCTGGTGCTCGACGGCACGGGGTTGATCCTGCGCGGTCCGTCCGGCGCCGGAAAATCGCTGCTGGCGCTCGACCTGCTGGACCAGTGGGAGGCGCGCCAACTGCCGGCGCTGCTGGTTTCGGACGATCGCGTGGAAATTGTCGCCGATGGTGGCGAGCTGATGATGCGGCCGGCGCCGAACATCGAGGGGCTGATCGAGCTGCGTGGCCGCGGCATCGTACGCCGGCCATTCGCAGCCGAAGCGCGCCTGCACCTCGTCGTCGACCTGGTCGACACACTGGAACGCATGCTGGAAGAGGATGTGCTGGTCACTGAGCTGGGCGGCGTCACCCTGCCCCGCGCCCCGGTGCCCAGGGCCGGCGTGGTCGATGCGCGGCACCAGTTGCTGCTGATCCGCGAGGCGATTGCCGCCGTCAACGCCCCGGCGCCGGCGGCGCGACAAAAAACCACTTGAATCAGTCCCGCCCAAGGGCAAGACTCCTGGCTCCTCTGGGGACCCTGTTGCCCGGCCGGAACCTGCGAGACTTTGGGGATATTGCATGATCGGCATGGTTCTGGTGACGCACGGAGCGCTCGCCATCGAGTTCAAATCCGCTCTCGAACATGTAGTCGGCCCGCAGGAGATGGTGGAAACCGTCGCCATCGGCCCCGACGACGACATGGAGGAGCGTCGCAACGACATCCTCAAATGCGTCGACGCCGCCGACCAGGGCCAGGGTGTGGTGATCCTCACCGACATGTTCGGGGGCACCCCCTCCAACCTCGCCATCTCGATCATGCAGCAGCGCGAAGTCGAAGTGATTGCCGGGGTGAACCTGCCCATGCTGGTCAAACTCGCCCGAGTGCGTGCCGACCTCGAGATCAAGCAGGCGGTGAAGGAAGCGGCGGAAGCCGGCCGGAAATATATCAACGTCGCCAGCGAGACGCTGGGCGGGTAAGGCACGCCAGCCGGCAGTCGGCGCACCCTCTCCCGCTTGCGGGGGAGGGAATCCCGACTGCGAGGGCCGGTTGGCTCCCAGACGGGGAGCGTGACCCGGCTACCGCTCCAGCACCGCAACAATCGGCCCGGCAGCGTGTCCTCCCCCCACGGTCATGCCATCGTCATCGGCGAGCCCCGACACGAAGCCATCGAGGTAGAGCGCGTCCGGGCACGCCAGCGCATCCCTGAACAGGCGGGCGAAGCGGCCGAAACTCACGACCTTCTCGGAAATGGCAAATACCACCGTGCCGTCAGCGCGGACGCCAACACCGTTGCGCACGTAACGCGAGGTGCTGTTGTCCGAGAACTCGGGATGGATCGCTCCGCCGATCACCAGCATCGGCCCCGATTGGGTGGCATAGGCAGGATCCGGCGTGGCCTCGAAGGTCTCGGTCGCCACCACCTGCGCTCGGCCGTCGGCGGTGACGAGGAACACCCCGTTGGGCTTGAGGTAGAAGTTGCCCTCGCCGTCGCCGGTGACAAGTGGGGTGAGCGTCCTGCCGGCTTCGACGTAGAGCCCCTGCGGGCTGAGGTCGGGCAGGTACATGCCGGCGTTCATCGCAAACACCACCGATGGACCGTCGGCGGCAAACCTCTCGAGCGAGCCATAGGGTTGGCCACCGGGCTCGTGCAGAAGCAGCCGGATGTCGTAGAGCTCGGGATCGACGGCACAGGCGACGAACGGGTCACCTTCGAACGTTACGGCCTCGCATGGTCTGGGTAGTGTCGGCGCGGCGAGCGAGGGGAGGCTGGCCATTGCCCAAAGGGCGAGCCCGGCAACAAGTCCTGCGAAAGTTGCTCTCACCTTCCTGGCCTCCACACTGCCGGACCGCTTGTGCCAGTTCAGGCGGAGCCGGTCATCAAAAGCGAGCACCAGTGAGGCGGAAATTCATCGACGTCGCCAGCGAGACGCTTGGCGGCAAAGTCGTTTTCCGGCATCCTAGCGCCATGGATACAGCAGCTGGTTCGGATCGGGCACTCGCGCAGCAATTGACCATTGTCAATCGCAAGGGGTTGCATGCCCGGGCCTCGGCGCGCTTCGTGCGGACGGCCGAGTGTTTCGACGCCGAGATCAAGGTGGTGCGTGACGGCCAGGCGGTGAACGGCAACTCGATCATGGGGTTGATGATGCTGGGCGCCGGGCCGGGTTCGACCATTCTGGTCCAGGCCACCGGCAAGCAGGCGCGCGAGGCGCTCGACGCCATCACCACGCTGGTCAATAACGGCTTCGACGAAGACTCGGACGGCGCCCCCGCCGTATAGCGGGCTGCGGTATCCCTGCCGGGACGCAAGGCTCCCAGCGCCAATTGCCCCTTGCACAGGGTCCTACCTGCCCTTAACCACGCGCCGTGAAGCTGATAATATCTGCCACAATCACCATATAGGCCGATGGCTGCGCCCGAATGGCGCGCACATGGACCGCGAACAGGCTTAGGCAATGAACTGGATCAACAACGTCGTCCGTCCCCGCATCCGCTCCTTCCTCAAGCCGAAGGATACCGGATCGGAGAACCTCTGGGTCAAGGATCCGGAGTCGGGCGAGATGGTGTTCTACCGCGACCTCGAAGCCAATATGTGGGTGGTGCCGAATTCCGGCTACCACATGAAGATCAAGGCCTCGGATCGGCTGGCCACCTTCCTCGACGAGGGCAAGTACGATGCCGTGCCGCTGCCGGCGGTGCCGCATGATCCGCTGAAGTTCCGCGACAGCAAGCGCTATGCCGACCGCCTCAAGGAAAGTCGGCTGAAGACCGGCACCGATGACGCCGTTACCGTCGGCACTGGCGAACTGTTCGGCCAGCCGGTCACCGTCGGCGTACAGGATTTCGATTTCATGGGCGGCTCGCTCGGCATGGCTGCGGGTTCCGCCATCGTCACCGGGCTCGAGACCGCCGCCAGCAAGCACACGCCGTTCATCCTGTTCGTCTCGTCGGGCGGCGCCCGCATGCAGGAGGGCGTGCTGTCGCTGATGCAGATGCCGCGCACCACCGTGGCCGTGCTGCGCCTGCGCGAAGCCGGGCTGCCGTTCATCGTGGTGTTCACCAATCCCACCACCGGCGGCGTTACTGCTTCCTACGCCATGCTGGGCGATGTGCACCTCGCCGAGCCCGGCGCGCTGATCGGCTTTGCCGGGCCGCGTGTCATCGAGCAGACCATCCGCGAAAAACTGCCCAAGGGCTTCCAGCGGTCGGAATATCTCTACGAGCACGGCATGATCGACATGGTGGTGCACCGGCACAACCTGCGCGAAACCATCGGCTCCCTGGTCGGCATCCTCACCAAATCGCCGCAGCGCGAGGAACTGAGCGAAACCGCGCCGGCGCGGCTGGCGACGCCGGTCGCCGCCAATGCCGGGGACGACCTCGTCGGCATGCCCGAGGCGGCGCACGCCGAGTAAGGCACGCCCCTTCATCACGTCTGCGGTGGGTGCTAGAAGCGCGCCATGCTCCTGTTCGAGAATCTGGTCCCCGTGTCCCGCACCGACGCTATCCTGAAGCGGCTGCTCAAGCTGCATCCGAAGCTTATCGATTTGAAGCTCGATCGCGAGTTGCGCCTGCTCGAACGGATCGGCAACCCGCAGGATCACCTGCCGCCGGTGATCCATGTCGCCGGCACCAACGGCAAGGGCTCGACCCTCGCCTACCTGCGCGCCTTTCTCGAAGCCTCGGGCAAGAAGGTGCACGTGATGACCTCGCCGCATCTGGTCCGCTTCAATGAGCGCATCCGGCTGGCCGGCAAGCTTGTCTCGTCACGCAAGCTCAACCAGGCGCTGGAGTTCTGCGAACAGGCCAATGGCGGCGAGCCGATCACCTTTTTCGAGATCACCACCGCGGCGGCGCTGAAGCTGTTTGCCGAAGTGAAGGCGGATTACCTGCTGCTCGAAACCGGCATGGGCGGGCGGTTCGACGCTTCCAATGTGGTGACGAAGCCGCTGGGGACGATCATCACTCCGGTCGATTACGACCATCAGAATTTCCTCGGCAACAGCCTCGACAAGATCGCCTGGGAGAAAGCTGGCATCCTGAAGCGCGGCGCCAAAGCCGTGTTCGGCCGGCAGCGCGACGAAGGTCGCGCCGTGCTGGTGCGCGAAGCGGCGCGGCTCGGCGTCACGCCGCTGATCGCAGGCGAGGATTTCGATGGCCGCGCCGAGGATGGCCGGCTGATCTACCAGGACGAGCAGGGCCTGCTCGACCTGCCGCCGCCGGCGCTGGCCGGCCCGCACCAGTTCGACAATGCGGCGCTGGCGATCGCCGCGACCCGGCATTTCGGCTTGCCGGTGAGCGAGGCCGATATCGCCAAAGGCTTGCGCGAGGTGAACTGGCCGGCGCGGTTGCAACCGGTGACCGGCACGCTTCTGCAGCTCTTGCCCCCGGGTTCTGAACTCTGGCTCGACGGTGGGCACAACGCGCATGGCGCCGCAGCGCTGGCCCTGGCGCTCCAGGAAATGCAGGCCCGGCGGCCGCTGCCGCTGGTGCTGATCATGGGGCTGATGAACACCAGGAAGCCCGCCGATTTCCTCGCCCCGTTCGCCGGGATGATCGAACAGGTTTTCGCCCTGAGCATTCCGGGCGAACCCAATGCGCACCCTGCTGCGACCATTGTGGAACAGGCGCGCGAAGGCGGGTTCGCGGCGAAGCAGTCGAGCTCGATCCTCAACGCCCTGGCCGACGCCGCCAAGCTCGGCCACCCGGCCCGCGTGGTGTTTGCGGGATCGCTGTATCTGGCCGGCCACGTGCTGCACCAGAACGGCACGCCGCCGACTTGATAGCGGCCGGCTTTGGCGCGGTAGCGTGCCGGACTGACAGAGACGGCCCCCTCCCATCCTCCCCCATAAAGGGGGAGGTGAAGAGTCGAGTATCTGTCTTCGATCGTGCCAAACACGCCGGCGGGGCACCTCCCCCTTTATGGGGGAGGATGGGAGGGGGCCGTCTCTATCGGCGGGCGCCCTCACGGGCGCTGAGCGCGCCCCTCAATACCGCGCATCCTCCAACCCGCAGAACGGGTCGACCGGTGACTTCGTGTTCCAGGGCACGTCGCCGAGCAGCGCCTCGACCACTGCCCGCTGCATCGTCTCGGTGGTGGTGTAGGCGTTGATATAGGTCGGCACCCGCGGCGCGTCGTAGAGCATGTAGGGGTAGCCGAACGAAATCATCGCGGTGGGGATGTCGTGCCAGTGGCGCTGCATCGCCTTGCCGAAATGGCCGGTGAGCCCCAGCCAGTCGAGGAAGATGCGGCCGCGGGTCAACAGCGTCTCGTCGCCGAACAGATAGAGCACCAGGTCGAATTTCTCGGCGCTCACCTCGGTGGTGGCGTCATGCACCGTCACCTCGAAGCCGCGCGCCCGCAACATCTGGGGTAACGCGAACGGCAAGGGGTGCGGCAGGAACGGGAAGACGATGCCGCCCGAGATCACCAGCACCCGCTTGTGCCTCGTGGGATCGAGCGGCAGCAGGTTCTGGGTGTCCTTGACCAGGGTCGGTGCCCGCCGGGCCACGGCCTCGGCATAGGCGCGGTTTTCAGCACCCCCGATCGCACCGGCTGCTGCCGGCTTATGCAGGCCCACCGCGGCCTTGAGGCCGAGCTGGCGGATCACTGCCTCATCGATCCGTTCCCAGCTCAGGCGGCCATCGCTGAGCGCCGCTTCGAGATAGCGGAGGTCCTGTTCGTAATCGTCCGAGAACAGGATCACGTCGCAGCCGGCGCTCACCAGTTCCGGCAGGGTCTGGCTGCGCTTGCCCCAGGCGCCGAGCCCGGCCATCGGGGTGGCATCGGAGACGATCAGCCCGTTGAAGCCGAGGCGGTTGCGCAGCAGTTCCTCGTTCAGCAGGCGGCTGACCGAAGCCGGCCGGAACGCCTCGAGACCGGCCTCGGGATCGAGTTCACGCACGAAGGCCGGCAGCGCGATATGGGCCGACATCACCGACAGCGCCCCGGCCGCGATGGCGCCGCGATAGAGCCGGCCGAAATTGGCTTCCCACGCCTCCATCGACAGCGGATTGATGGTGGTGACGAGATGCTGGTCGCGATCGTCAAAGCCCTCGCCGGGCCAATGCTTGATCGCCGAGGCGACGCCGTGCTGCTGGAACACCCGCATCTGGGTGATGGCGTGCTTTTCGACGGTCGCGACATCTGAGCCGAAGCCGCGGGTGGCAACGATGGCGCTGCGGAACGCGGCGTTGATGTCGAGGACCGGGGTAAAGCTCCAGTTGATGCCGATGGCCCGGGCTTCCTCGGCCATGATCCGGCTGACCTCGGCGGTGACCTCGACATCGTCGATCGCCGCCAGCGCCAGCGGGTTGGGCATCTCGGCCCCGGCCGCGAGGGACATCCGGCTGCCTTCGAGGTCGGCCGAGATCAGCAGCGGCACCGGCGCCGCCGCATTGAGATCGGCGAACAAGGCCCGTTCGGCCGCCACATCCGCCCCGGCATGCCGGGTGATGCCGCCCGGCCGGAACGCCCGGATGCGCGCGATCTCGGCCGCATCCATGCCGCGCGACAGCAGCGTGAACAGCTGGCGCAGCTTGTCGTCGCGGGTCAGCGCGGCGAAGCGCTGCTGCACCCAGGCAAGCGCTTGGGCATCGAGGTTGAACGGGGCTTTGGCGAGGTGGTCGAACGTCATGCAGTCCTCCGGTGCGGGGCGGCAACTATGCCCGATCGCACCGGAAAGTCCCGCCTCAAATCAGGCGGCGAACTGATCGAGCCACTTGATCAGCTGCACGCGCGACTGGCCGGCGCCGACCTTGAAATCCACCGGCTCGCCATCCTTGAAGACGATCAGCGTCGGCATGGCGCGCACATTGTACTTCACCACCGTCGAAGGATTGGCGTCGACGTCGAGCTTGACGATCTTCACCTTGGCGGCGAGCTCGGTCGACAGGTCATCGAGGATCGGATCCATCGCCTTGCACGGCGGGCACCATTCGGCCCAGAAATCGACCAGCACCGGTTGCTTCGCGCCGAGCACCTCGGCTTCGAAATTGGCATCGTTCACGCGTGCGGACATTGGTCGTCTCCATCGTTTGTTGCCGATGGAAGCTAGCCGGAGTCGCACGTGCTGGGAAGGGATGGGTTTGCGTGGCAGTGGGCCCAGGCGGAAGCGGTTCCTTCGCTTCTCCCCTCAGGGGAGAAGGTGGCGCGAAGCGCCGGATGAGGGGTGAAGCGGCTCAACACGCGCGCGCTGAGACGCTGAACCCCTCACCCAAGTTCCGCTACGGACCTTGTGGTCCTAGCTCCACTACCCTCTCCCCTCAGGGGAGAGGGGGCCGCTTCGCGGCAGCCCCAGAAGCGAAACGCCGCCGGCGGGAGCCAGCGGCGTTTTCAGCTCTAGCGGCGAGTGACGCGCCTATCAGGCAGCGTGGCTCTCGAGCCACTTGGCGAGGCCGGCCTTCGGGGTGCCGGCGCCGATCTTCATGTCGGCGGCTTCGCCGCCCTTGAACAGGATCATTGTCGGGATCGAACGGACGCCGTACTTGACGGTGGTATTGGGGTTGTCGTCGACGTTGAGCTTGACGATCTTCACCTTGCCCTGCAGCTCAGTGGAGAGCTCTTCCAGAACCGGCGAGATGGCGCGACACGGGCCACACCACTCGGCCCAGAAATCTACGAGCACGGGCTCTTTCGAGGACAGGACTTCCTCGCCAAAATTGGCGTCGGAAACGTGGGTTGTCATTGATTTTGCCTTTTGGGTTGAAAGCGGCGGTCTGTGTGATCCAAAAGCTAGGTAGAGTCCAGTGTGACTTCAACGAACGTCACCGGATGGTGAACCCCCGCGCCGCTTCCGCCAAAGCAGCGTCCGGCAATTTTAGCAGCGATTCCAACCCAGTCCAGAGGATGCCGGCTTCTATCCTCTGTCCCGGGAAAAGCTGCTTTGCAACAAGCGCATAGAGCCCAAGCTGGGTGAGATAACCGGGTTTGACCCGCTCCGGTTCCAGCACCGGATCGGCATCGGACTTGAAATCGACCAGCAAAATGCCGCCCGGCGTGGCGACGATCCGGTCGATACGGCCGGCAATGGTGACCGTCTCGCCCTTGTGCTCGGCCGTGGCGAGGAACGGCACCTCAGCTCGGCTGTCAGCGGTAAAGAGGTGGGACAGTTCCGGCCGCGAGAGGATCGACAGGGCCTTCGCCGCCAGCCCCGGGTACTGCTGCGGCGCCTCGGGCAGCAGCAGCGGCAGCGCCCGCGCTGCGATCGCTGCCCGGTCTGCTGGGGCAACCTTGGCAAGGTGCTGCAGCAGGGCATGCAAAGCCGTGCCGGCGAGCCGCGCCGTCTCGGGATCGAGTCCCTCTTCGAGCCGTGTCGCCAGCGTGCGGTCGGGATCGGCGGGCGTCTCGACGCTCGATGGCCGCAGCACCTTGCGCGCCTTGCGCGGCGGCAGGGGCGTCAGGTCGAGCGCCATACCGCCGAGATCGACCAGGGCGTCGACCGGCTTCAGCCGCGCCGGCGCCGGCCGCTCTTTCGGATAGACCAGCGCAGCGGTATTGCCATCGGCATCGGCGACGCTCTCGCTCAGCGGCGCCAGCCCCTGCTCGATCGCCTCGTACCAGCTGCCGTCGAGCTTGCCCTGCTTGGTCAGATAGCCGGTGACATAGAGCTCATCCTCGGCGCGCGTCATCGCCACATAGAGCTTGCGCCAATATTCCCGAACCTGGTCGCCGTCGGCGGCATCCTTGAAGCCCGACGTGGCCGGCGCATGCGTGGCGGCCGAGGAGGCATGGATGAACAGCGGCGGATCAGCCTTCAGATAGACGCTGCGCCGGTCGCGGCCGCGCTCGGTGCTCGCCGCATCGGCGAGGATGACGATCGGCGCTTCGAGCCCCTTGGCGCCGTGTACCGTCATCACCCGCACCCCGGCGCCGCCTTCGGCCAGCTCGCGCTTGATGGTCACCTCGCGCGAGCGGAGCTCGGCGAGGAAGCCGAGCAGCGAGGGTTGTGGCGATTGCTCGTGCGACAGCGCCAGGTCGAGGAACTCGGCCATCACGTCGTCGATCTCCGAGCCGAAGCGGCCGCGCATCCGCCTGAGGCCGCCACCGGCATAGAGCACGTCGGCGTAGAAATTGAACGGCCGCTCGAAATCCAGCCGGTTGCGCCAGCGATAGAGCTGGTCATAAGCCGCCTTCACCGAGGGGATTTCAGCGCTTTCGATGGCCCGCCACAGCCGCTGCTCGCCGCGCGGCTGCGCCACCGCCAGGAGGTCATCTTCGCTGACCTCGAACAGCGGCGAGCGCAGCAAGGCGGCGAGTTGCAGATCGTCGGCCGGGTTGCTCAGCACATCGCCGAGCGCCATCAGGTCGAGCACGCCGATATGAGTGGTGACCGCCAGCCGGTCGGCGCCGGGCGTCGGCACGCCGGCGCGGATCAGCGCCCGGATGATCTCGTGGAACAGGATGCTGCGCACCTGCACGAGGATCAGCACGTCGTCGGCGCTCACGGCTTTGCCGCGCGGCCCCAGCGGACGTTTCTGATCGATCCAGCCCTTGATCTCGCGGGCGATCCTTTCGGCCACCTGGCGCTGCGCGCTCTGCGTCTGGATTTCGGGCGGCTCGGTCGGCCAGTTCTCCGGGTCGGTTTCCTCGGCCTGGTCCTTGATCGGCGGCCACAGCGTCACCACGCCACCCAAATCGGCGCGGGCGGTCGAGTGGGCGACGCCAGTCGCTTCGAGCGCCCCCTCCCTCAGGTCGGCGCGTTTGAACACCTCGTCCACGGCGTTCAGTACATTGGGCAACGTGCGAAAACTGTAGCGCAGCGGCACCGGGGTGATCTCGAAATGCGCGGCGCGGGCACTGAAGGCATATTGCCGCCCGGCCTCGACGAACACTTTCGGATCGGCGCCCTGGAACGAGAAGATCGACTGCTTCTGGTCGCCCACCGCGAACAGGGTGCGCGGCCGGTCGGCGGCGCTGTCGCCGAAGAAAAAGTCGTCGATCAGCGCGCCCACCACCTGCCATTGCAGCGGGTTGGTGTCCTGCCCCTCATCGACGAGGATATGGCTCAAGCCGGCATCGAGTTTGTAGCGCACCCAGGGGCCCTGCTCCTCGTCGCGCAACAGGCCGGCCAACTTTTCGATCAGGTCGTCGAAATCGAGCAGCGAGCGGGCGCGCTTCTGCTTTTCGTAATGCGCCGAGATCGCCGCCACCACATCGAGCATGGCTTCGCTGCGCGCCACCAGCTCAGCGGTCACCAGTTTCTGGTAGAGCTGCTCGAGCCGCTGCCCCTCCTCTACGAGGCGCGCCGCGATATCGGGGATCAACACCGCCGTCGCCTTCTTGAGCAGGGTCTTGCGGGCCGTGCGATCGGCCTGGGTCAGGAAGGCGTCGAGCAGGTCGTCGGCATCGGGATTGGCCGGATCGATCTGGCCGAGCCGGTCGACGAAATCGGTACCGTAGGGATCGGGGGGCAAGAGCGCGAAAATCTGCGCGTGGTCGTCGCGACTGAGGCCATAGCCCGCACTGATCTCGGCCATCACCTCGTCGATCGAACCGACATTGCCGACGAGCTTTCTGAGCTCGCGCTTGGCCGCCTTGGGCTGCGCCAGTACCGGGCGCAACGTGCGCTGCTGGTTCAGCGCCTCAAGGATGGCGGTCTCGATCTGGAAATCGCTCAACAGGCCGAACAGCGTCTCCACCGCCGCCGCCTCACCGCTGCCGCGCAGGCCTGCTGCGAGCACCGTCTCGCGCGCCTCGAGCAGCATGCTGTCGCGCTGGTGCTCTTCCAGCACGCTGAAATCAAACGGCACCCCCGCCTCGCGCGGGAAGCGGTGCAGCACGCTCTCGCAGAAGGCGTGGATGGTCTGGATGCGCAGGCCCCCCGGCGCCTCCAGCGCCCGGGCGAACAGCGAGCGGGCGCGCAGCCGCATCGCCGGCGTCGGCGGCACGCCGCTCAGCGCCGTCAGGTCCTTGATCAGCTCGTCTTCGCTTTCCAGCGCCCACTGGCCGAGCCGTTCGGCGACGCGGCCGCGCATCTCGGCGGCTGCCGCCTTGGTATAGGTGAGGCAGAGGATCTCCTCGGGCCTGGCGCCGCTCAGCAGCAGGCGCAGCACCCGGGCCGTCAGCACATAGGTCTTGCCCGAGCCGGCATTGGCCGTCACCCAGACGCTGCGCTCGGGGTCGGAGGCATCGCGCTGCGCCGCCACGATCTGCGGCGGCATCGGACTCAAGAGGCGCCGGCTCATGGATCGTCCACTCCCGCGGTCAGCGTCCATTCGTCGGTGCGCGCCAGGTGATCGTACGGCCCCGGATAGGATTTCCTCCCGGTCTCCACCCGCGGGCGGATGCGGGCTGCCATCGGCAGCTCATCGCGCAGGAGGAAAGCCTCGACATGGCGCTGCATCCGCCGTTCGATCTCGCCGACCGCAGCCATCAGGCTCATGCCCTTCACCAGTTTGAACGGCTTGATCTGGAACGCCGCCGGGCCGAGACCGATCTTGATGTAGGTGAGCGCCGAGCTGTCGCGGGGCGAGAGACCGGGGAACACTCCGGCGCGCGCCATGGCTGCTTCGAGCAGCAGCTGCGGCGCGTCGAACGCCGTCATGTCCTTGGGCTGCGGCACGCCGCCGGTCTTGAAGTCGATGATCTCGAGCGTGCCGTCGCGCTTGATGTCGAGCCGGTCGGCCTTGCCCACCAGGGTAAAGTTGTCGAGCGCCGGGAATACCCACTCGCCCTTGGTCTCGGCGTGGCGTTCGAGGATTTCGGCGTCGCGCCGCCGCTCGTAATCGAGGAACTGCCGGGCGGCGCGCTCGAAGCGCTTCAGCCAGATGTCGCGGCGCTCCTTGATGGCGTCGAGCCCGGCAAAGGCATCGCGCGCCATCGCCATCATCTCGGGCAGCGCCTCAGGCAGTTCGAGATCAAGACCGGCATGGACGAACTTTTCGAACACGCCGTGGATCATGGTGCCACGCTCGCGGGCGCTCGGCTCGGTGCCAAGCGGCTCGATCCGCTTCAGGCCCAGCACGTGCCGGGCGTAGATGTCGTAGGGCGAGCGCATCAGCGGCTCGATCTCGGTGATTGACAGGCGCCGCGGCCGAATGCCGGCGGGGGGCCGAGGCACCGGGCGCTCGGCCGGGCGCGGCACGCCGGCATGGTCGATCGCCTCGGCTTCGGCCAGCCAGCGCATGCCGCGCGCCCGCAGCAGCTGCGCCTCGTTGTCGCCGATAAAGGCGTGGAGCCGCTGCAGCAGCGGCGAAGGCAGGGCCGGCGAGGTGCCGATGCGCTCGGCATAGGCGATGATCACCTCGGCATTGCCGGCCGCCATGACGAAATCATGCGCCGCCTGGCCCTGTCGGCGCTCGGGCGGCTCGAGCCCGATGCCGATGCGCATGCCCCGGCTGAGCCATGGGCCGGGATCGGCAACGGGCGGCCAGATGTCCTCGTTCATGCCGGCGAGGATCATCAGGTCGGGGTTCATCAGGCGCGCTTCGAGCTCGCCCCAGATGTGGATGTCATCGCGCGCCGGGATGGGGTTCTGCGTCTTGGTGCCGGTGAGCAGCGCCTCGAGCACGGCTTCGAGGTCGAAGGGCTGAAAGGCCGTGCCGCCCTGGTCGAGCGCCGCCAGTTCGGTCGCCCAGCGGCGGAGCTCCGCCATCCCGGGCAGATCGGCTTCGGCAATCAGCGCTTCAAGAGTGGTCAGCAGCGCCGAAGCGAGCTCGGGGGCGGTGATGCGCTCGCGCTGGCGCAGCGCCGCAATCGGCGCCATGGCAGCTTCGAGGCGATCGAGCAGCTGCGGCAATTCCTCCCGGTCGGACAGGCCACGCAAACCCGAGATGCCCACCCCCGGACGCTCGGAGCGGAAGCGCAGGTCGAGATGATCGGTAAGCCGGCGCACCTCGAAGCGATCGAGGCCGAGCGACACGGCCGCGTTGCGCAGCAGCGCGATGCTATCGACCGGTGCATAGTCGTCGGTGGCGACGGCCAGCACCTGCCGGGCCAGCCGCCCGGCAGCCGACTGGAACAGGGGCGTGCCGGCAGCGTCATCGACGACCACGCCATGGCGGTTGAGCTCAGCCGAAATGCGTCGCGCCAGCGTCTGGTCACGCGCCACGATGCCGACGGTCCTGCCAGCGGCGAGGCTGGCGCGGGCGGCCAGCGCAATGGCGCGCGCCTCGACATCGGCATTGCGAGCCGCGAGGATGCTGACGCCCTCGAGCGCCCGGCTCACCGGGATATCGGCGCGCAACATCGGCCAGGCCGGGGTTTCACTGGCCGGGGCCAAAGCCGCCTGCACCAAAGCGGTACGCGGCGCCTCGCCACCCAGTTCCACCACTTCGCCGACGCCGGCTTCGAGGCTGCGCAGCAGCTTCATCAGGCCGTATTGCGGATGGCCCTGCGTGGTGTCGCCATTGATCATCCGGTCGTGGCGATCCGGCGTGAACGAGGTATCGAGCCCCGGCAGCACCACTACACCGCGCGGCAGGCTCGCCACCGCCTTGAGCAAGGCGGCGGTTGCCGGAATCGAGCCGGTGGAGCCCGCGGCGATCACCGGCCGCTCGCCATAGAGATAGCCCGCGGCCCCGGCCTGGCGCAGCAGCCGTTCGTTGCGCGCCGTCGAGGCGTCGATGCGGCCGCGCTCGCGGAGGATCGCCGGCCAGGCTTGCAACGCGACGTCGAGGAATTCCAGCACCTGCTGCCAGTTGCCGGCCAGTTCTTCGGGTACCAGCTCCCTGAGCTTTTCGGTGGCGATGCCGGCAATAGTGAAATCGTCGATCACTTCGCCGAGGGAATCGGCGAGCCAGAAAATCTCCGCCGGGTTGGGCGGCGTCGCAAAACTCTCGGCCCGCTCGGCGAACAGCCGCACCAGGTGCGACAGGGTCAGCCGGCGCTCGAGCAGCGAGGCGGCGGGCTGGCTGGCGGGCGCATCGAAGGGCGGCAGGAACGGCTCCTCGTCCGCCACTTCGCCGCCGAAGGTGCGAATGTCGGGCAGCAGCACGGTGCCGCCGAGGCGTCGCGCGAACGCTTCGGCGAGGACAAAGCGGGCGCGCCGGGTGGGGAGAATGATGGTGACGTCGCTCAGCCAGAACGCGCCCTGGCGCGGCCAATCGCCCAGCAAGGTGCCATCAAGCACTCGCTCGGCGAGCGTCGCGAGAAAAGGCGCGTGGGGCGCGATGGTAAAAAGCGAGTCGCGGCGCATGGTCGGGGATTTGAACGGCTGAGGCGCGGGAAGTCCAGCCGGCTAGATCGTTCGCTGGTCGGCGAAGTTGAAGCGCGCATGACGGCCATCGCCGCCGGGCGGCACGGTCAGGTCCAGTTCGCCAGTCGCGCTATCGATGAACTGGTGCGATGCGCGTTCCGGCCATTCGACCAGAACGATCGCCTCCGGGTTGTCGAGAAGGCCGAGCTCATCGACTTCGCGCTCATCAACGACCCGGTAGAGGTCCGCGTGGAGGATCGTCTGCCCTTTGGCCTCGTAGGGCTGGACCAGCGCAAAGGTGGGTGAGGGAACATCCAGCGTCTCATCGCCGACCAGCGCACGGATGATCGAGCGTGCCAGGGCCGTCTTGCCGGCACCGAGGTCGCCATAGAGCAAGAGCCGGTCGCCCGGGACCATGCGGGCTGCCAGCCGTCGCCCAAAGGCGGCGGTCGCGTCATCGTCGGCGAGGAACAGGTGCTGGTCAGCCATGGCACTGCATAACGTCGGCGCGCCGCGCCGAAAAGCCCTACTCGGCAGCGCCGGCCATTGCCGCGTCGCTCGGCAGGCTCACCACCACCCTGGTGCCGCGCGGTTCGCGCCGTTCCACCGCGATAGTGCCGCCATGCATGTTGACGAAGGCACGGACGATGGAGAGGCCAAGCCCGGCGCCGCGCTGGCGGACGGTACCGGCCAGCGCCTCGTTGCGATCGAGCAGCGCCACCCGCATTTCCTCGCTCATCGGGGCGCCTTCGTCCTCGACGACGAACTGAATGCGGCCGGTGCGGCCGCTGACGGTGAGCCGAACCTCGCCACCGGGCTCGGAGAAGCGGGCGGCGTTGGAGAGCAGGTTGTAGAGCACGTTCACGATGCGGGTGCCGTCGGCGATGAACGGCGGCAGATCCGGCTCGATCACCACCTTGAGGTTGAGCGTCGGCTCGCCATCGATGTCGGGGAAGGTGGCTGCAAGCCCGGCCCGCGCCTTGTCGACCAGCGTCGCGATATCCTGCGGCTCGGGCTGCAGCTCGGCAATGCCGGCATCGACGGTCGCAAGGTCGAGAATGTTGTCGATCAGCACGCCCAGCGTGGCGCTCGAGGCGCGGATGAAGTCGGTGTAGCTGTGCTGCTTGTCATTGAGCTCGCCGGCGGCGCCCGAGGCGAGGAGGTCGGCAAAGCCGATGATGTTGGTGAGCGGCGAGCGCAGTTCGTACGAGACGTTCTGCACGAACGCATCCTTCAGCCGGTCGGCGGTGATCAGCGCGTCGTTGCGCTCCTTCAGCACCCGCTGGTAGTTGGCGCTCTCGGTGACATCGAGGAAAGTCATCATCGTCTGGCTGTCGGGCAGCCTTACGATGGCATAATCGATCAGCTTGCCATCGGCGCGGGTGATGCGGCCCTGGCGGTCCGAGCGGGTCGGATTGAGGTCGATGATCGAGCGCTTGAGGTCGCGCCAGATGGTGGCTCCGTCCTCGGGCAAGGCGCGCGCCGCGGCATCGGCGATCTGATCGATGTGCGGCGTCTCGGTGAGGAGGTTGGCGGGCAGCTTCCACACTGTCGAGAGCTTCGGGTTCGACAGTGTCAGGCGACCGTTAGTGCCGAACACCGCCACCGCTTCGCTCAGGGCATTGAGCGTCGAGCGCTGCACGTCCAGCACCACCTTGTGCTGGCTCTTGAGGTTCAACTGGTCGGTGATGTCCTCGAAGACGTAGATCACCCCGCCCTTCGGACCGGCGGGCGCGGCGATCACCTGCACGGTGCGGCCATCCGGCAGGTGCCAGGGCTCGAGCTCCTTGGGCACGCGCAACTGATAGGAACTGAGGTGACGGGTGCGCCAACCCTGGTAGTCGGGCTCGTTGGGCAGCTTGCCGTCGGTGCGGAGCTTGTCGAGGATGGCGCGCTCATCCATGCCGAGCTTCAGCCAGTTGGGGTCGATGTCCCACATGGCGCAATAGGCGCGGTTGAACTGCACCAGCTCGCGGTTGGGATTGAAGATGGCGATCGGCGTCGCCAGGGCATCGATGATGGCGCCGAGGTGCGACAGCCCGGCGTCGCGCGGTGTATTGTCCTGCCGGGCATGCAGATAGCCGGCCGAGCCGCCATTGACCGGGAAGTCCACGACCTCGAAGTCGCCGACCTCGCCCAGCGTCACCATGGTGCTCTGGGGCTTTCTGGCATCGCCCAGCACGGCCCGATTGCGCTGCAACAGGCCGAAATCGACCAGTTCGGCGGGCTGGCTTTCGCTGGTCTTGCGGCCGAGCGCCCGGGCGAGGTCGTGATAGGCGGTGTTGGCGAAGACCAGGCGGCCCGCGCCATCGCGCAGGAAAGCCGGCTTGCCGAGGCTGGCGAGCACGGTGCGGGCCGTGGCGTGGTCGGTGGCGGTGGAAGGTGCGGGCGCCACGGCAACCAGCTCGCCCTGCGGCGCAACCGCAGCGGGCCTGAGCCGCAGCGCGGCGCCATTGCCGAGCAACGAACCGGAGGCACGCACGGTGCGGCCGTCGCTGGCCTTGAGCGTCAGCTCGAAGCCGCGGCCGCCGACCCTCAAATTCTCGATGGCGCGGGCGATGCGGTCGGCGTCGGCTTCGCCGAGCCAAGAGGCGAAATCGAGCACCGCTTCGGCGCGCCGGCCGGGTGGCAGCAGGGCCGAGGCCTGGCCAAGAAAGCGCGGGCCTTCGCCGGCATTGGCCCACAGCACGATGATCTCGCGGCCGCCCGACAGCAGTGCCTCATATTCGTCGACGCGAGCCCGGAGGCCCGCGATCTGCTCGGCGGCGCGCAGGCGCGCCAGCCGGTTGTCGCGCAGCATGCGGCGCACCAGCGCCATGGCGATCAGCGCGAAGGCGCCGGCGCCGAGCGCGATGGCGACGGGCGCCGCGCCCATCACGTTGTTGGCGGTGATGCCCTGGGCCAGGGCGGGTGAGGCACTCACAAGCGTGACCAGACTCGCTGACAGTCCCGCGAATCCCCAATCGTTCCGGACCCTATCCGGCGCCATATACTGCCCCTAACCGATTATGCTGCTCATCGCCGCCCGACCCGGACGACGAACTCCGCACTTGCCGCCGCGCCGAGCCCCAGTGATTCGCCGCGCCTTCGGCTGGCCAAAACCCGTAACCGCCGAATCACCAGACATTACCGGGCGCGGAATCGCGCAAAAAGAGTCTAATTGTATGTGAACAGCGGGGAATGGTCCGAGAATGGGTGTTGACCCGGGTCCGAACAGTGAACGCTTCGTTAACGCCGGGGTGATTTGGGCGGATTATTTTGCCGGGTGCGGTGTGTGGCCCCCCACCCAGCTTCGCTACGGCTTCGCCTAGCTACGCTACCCTCCCCACAAGGGGGAGGGAGACGATAGAACCGAAGCCAGCAGTCAGGTCTCCCTCCCCTTGATGGGTGGGCAGCGCAGCTTGCCCGCGTAGCGGGCTTAGCGCAGCTGGATGGGGTGGGGCCCAGTAACCAGATGTGAAAAAGGGCGCCCACCGGGCGCCCTTCGCAACTCGATCCGCAGCCGTAGCCGATCAGTAGCGGTACTGTTCGGACTTGAACGGGCCGGTTTCGCTGACGCCGATATAGTCGGCCTGCGACTTCGACAGCTTGGTCAGTTTGGCGCCGAGCTTGGCGAGGTGGAGTTCGGCCACCTTCTCGTCGAGGTGCTTGGGCAAGACGTGCACGGCCTTGGTGAGGTTCGAGCCATTGGTCCAGAGCTCGATCTGCGCCAGGGTCTGGTTGGCGAACGAGGCGCTCATCACGAAGCTCGGGTGGCCGGTGGCGTTGCCAAGGTTGACGAGGCGGCCTTCCGACAGCAGCACGATGCGCTTGCCCGGGGCCATTTCGACGATATCGACCTGCGGCTTGACATTGGTCCACTTGAAGTTGCGGAGCTCGGCAACCTGGATCTCGTTGTCGAAGTGGCCGATGTTGCAGACGATCGCCATGTCCTTGAGGTTGCGGATGTCGTCGAGGCTGACGACGTCCTTGTTCCCCGTGGCGGTGACGACGATGTCGGCGCGGTGCGCGGCATCTTCGAGAGTCACTACTTCGTAGCCGTCCATCGCTGCCTGCAGGGCGCAGATCGGATCGACTTCGGTGACCAGCACGCGGGCGCCGGCGCCGCGGAGCGACTGGGCCGAACCCTTGCCGACGTCGCCATAGCCGCAGACGATCGCCACCTTGCCGGCCAGCATCACGTCGGTGCCGCGACGGATGGCGTCGACCAGCGATTCACGGGTGCCGTACTTGTTGTCGAACTTCGACTTGGTGACGCTGTCGTTGACGTTGATCGCCGGGAACGGCAGTTCGCCCTTCTGCTGCAGCTGGTAGAGCCGCATCACGCCCGTTGTGGTCTCCTCGGAAACGCCGCGGATATTGGCGCGGATCTTCGAATAGAAGTGCGGGTCCTGGGCGAGGCGCTTCTTGATCAGCGCGAAGAAGATTTCCTCTTCCTCGGAATGCGGGTTGTTCAGCACCGACGGATCGGTCTCCGCCTTGGCGCCGGTCAGCACCAGCATGGTGGCGTCGCCACCATCATCGAGGATCATGTTGGGGGTCTGGCCGCCGGGCCATTCCATCATGCGGTCGGTGTAATCCCAGTACTCCTCGAGGCTCTCGCCCTTCTTGGCGAACACCGAGATGCCGGCGGCGGCGATGGCGGCGGCAGCGTGATCCTGGGTGGAGAAGATGTTGCAGCTGACCCAACGCACATCGGCGCCGAGCGCCTTCAGCGTCTCGATCAGCACGGCGGTCTGGATGGTCATGTGGAGCGAGCCGGCAATGCGGGCGCCCTTCAGCGGCTGCTTGGCTGCATATTCCTCGCGGATCGCCATCAGGCCCGGCATCTCGATCTCGGCCATGCCGATTTCCTTGCGGCCATACTCGGCGAGCCCGATGTCGCGGACCACGTAGTCGTTGTTGCTGGCCATCGGCCCTGTCTCCGTCATAGCGCTGGTGTTGGGGCCTTATACTGAAGGCAGCGGGCGCTATCAACCGGGATATAAAGAAAGCTTTATGTCCCTTACGACCGACGTTCGACATAGCGCACGCGGCGGCGGCGGAACGGCAGCATCAGCACACCGACGATGGCCGACAGCGTCACATAGCCAACAGCGAAACCGGCAGCGGCATAGCTCAGCCCCTCGACCGTCACCGGCACGGCCGGCTGGTAATCGCTGAGGGTGCGCTGGCCGATCTCGGTATCAAAATACTCCGGCATGCGGGTAAACCGCTCCCAGCCGGTGGCGCCGCGCACCTCGGCCAGGGTCGCCGACAGCGTCTGATAGCGCGAGAAGGTCCGCGCCATCGACTCGCCGCGGGCGGCGATGAAGCTGTCGCCGGTCTTCGAATAGCGGTCGATCGCCTGTTCGAGGGTCAGGCCGGCCTGCTTGGCCGCGACCTCGAACTCGGCGGTAATAATCCGCAGCTCATCGACCGCGCCGCCAAGGCGCTGGGTATATTGCTGGGCATATTCGGGGAACTGGCTGAGACAGAGCCCGAGCGCCAGGCCGCCAACGATGCCGAGTGTCCTGCGCATCCCAAAGCTCCGTTCCCAACTGTAACGGCGCCACGCGTGGCGCCGTTCCGAACATAGGAACAGTTGGTGAGCGAGAGACTAACTCGCCAGCCCGGGGATGATCAGGCGGCCGCCTTGGCCCGCTTCACGCCGCTCGACAGCCCGGCGACCAGCGTGGTGACGGCGGCGACCGTGCCGGCAGTGGCCTTGCCGTTTTCCAGCGAACCCAGCACAGCGTTGCAGATGGCGGTGCCGACGGCGATGCCATCAGAGTCGCGGCCCATGCGGGCGGCGTCGTCCGCGGTCTTGATGCCGAAGCCCACCACCACCGGCAGGTCGGTATGGCCCTTGATTCGGGTCACCGCGGCGCCCACCGCGTCATGGTTCTTGATGCTGGCGCCGGTGATGCCGGTCATCGAGACGTAGTAGACAAAGCCCGAGGTGTTGGCGAGCACCGCCGGCAGGCGAGCGTCGTCGGTGGTCGGGGTGGCGAGGCGAATGAAATTGATACCGGCCTTCAGTGCGGGAAGGCAGAGCTCGTCATCCTCTTCCGGCGGCAGATCGACGACGATCAGCCCGTCGACGCCGGCGGCCTTCGCCGCCGCGAGGAAGGCATCGACGCCGAAGATGTAGATGGGGTTGTAGTAGCCCATCAGGACGATCGGCGTGTCCTGGTCCTTCCGACGGAAGGCTTCGACCATGGCGAGCGTCTTCTTCATGGTCTGGCCGGCGGCGAGGGCGCGCTGGCCGGCGGCCTGCACACCGGGGCCGTCGGCCATCGGGTCGGAGAACGGCATGCCGAGCTCGATGATATCGGCGCCGGAGGCGGGCAGCGCCTCGAGAATGGCCTGTGCGGTCGCCAGGTCCGGGTCGCCGGCCATGGTATAGGTGACGAGCGCCGGGCGGCCCTCGGCGGCGCACTTCTGAAAGCGGGCGGGGATGCGGGTGGTCATCAGCTGTTCATCCCCAGGTAGCGGCCAACACTCTCGACGTCCTTGTCGCCGCGGCCGGAGAGGCAGAGCACGATGGTCTCATCCTTCTGCATAGTCGGCGCGACCTTCATCAGCTGGGCGAGGCCATGGGCGCTTTCGAGCGCCGGAATGATGCCTTCGAGTTTGGTGCAGAGCTGGAACGCCTCGAGCGCTTCCTTGTCGGTGATCGGCGCGTAGGTGACGCGCCTGGTATCGTGCAGATACGAGTGCTCCGGCCCGACACCGGGGTAATCGAGGCCGGCCGAAATCGAGTGCCCCTCGAGGATCTGCCCATCGGCATCCTGCAACAGGTAGGTGCGGTTGCCGTGCAGCACGCCGGGGCGGCCGCCAGTCATCGAGGCGGCGTGGCCATTGTCGACCTCGATGCCATGGCCGCCGGCTTCGGCGCCATAGAGCTTCACCGAGCTGTCGTCGAGGAAGGCGTGGAAGGTGCCGATGGCATTGGAACCGCCGCCGACACAGGCGACCACCGCGTCGGGCAGCTTGCCGGTCTCGTCCCGCATCTGCGCCTTGATCTCTTCGCCGATCACCGACTGGAAATTGCGCACCATCTCCGGATAGGGGTGCGGGCCGGCGGCCGTCCCGATCAGGTAATAGGTGGTCTCGACATTGGTGACCCAGTCGCGCAGCGCCTCGTTCATGGCGTCCTTGAGCGTGCCGGCGCCGGCGGTGACCGGGCGAACCTCGGCGCCGAGCATCTTCATGCGCAACACGTTGGGATATTGGCGCTCGACGTCGGTGGCGCCCATGAACACCACGCAGGGGAGGTCGAACTTGGCGCAGACCGTCGCCGTGGCCACGCCATGCTGGCCGGCGCCGGTCTCGGCGATGATGCGTGTCTTGCCCATGCGCTTGGCCAGCAGGATCTGGCCGAGCGTGTTGTTGATCTTGTGCGAGCCGGTGTGGTTCAGCTCTTCGCGCTTCAGATAGACCTTGGCGCCGCCCAGATGCTCGGTCAGCCGCTCGGCGAAATAGAGCGGCGAGGGGCGGCCGACATAGTGGGTGGCAAGGTGCTTGATCTGGGCCTGGAACTCGGGGTCGGCCTGCGCGGCGCGATAGGCCTTCTCGAGGTCGAGGATCAGCGGCATCAGCGTTTCGGCGACGAAACGGCCGCCATAGAGCCCAAAGCGACCCTGCTCGTCGGGGCCGTTGCGAAGGGAATTGGCCCCGGTCGCGGTCACTGCTGAACTCCTACCCGTGTGCGGCTCGCGCCTTAGCGATGAAAGCCCGGATCAGCGCCGCGTCCTTGACGCCGGGCGCGGTTTCGACGCCGGAGGAGACATCCACGGCCATCGGTCGAACCGCCCGGATTGCCTCGCCCACCGTCTCGGGCGTGAGGCCCCCGGAAAGCATGAATGGAAGGCCGGGGTCAAGCGCCTTGAGCAGGCTCCAGTCGAACGGCACGCCGTGCCCACCGGTGCGGTCGGCGCCCTTGGGCGCCTTGGCGTCGAGCAGGATGCGATCGGCAACGTCGACGAAATCGGCGACATGCGCCACATCTTCCGCCGTGCTGATGCCGATGGCCTTCATGATGGCGATGCCGGCCTCGTCGCGGATGGCTTCGACCCGATGCGGCGTCTCCGGCCCATGCAGCTGGATCCAGTCGGGCGACAAAGCCGCGATTTCCATGACGCAGGAATTGTCCGGGTTGACCAGCACCACGCAGGTCTCGATCCGGCCACGCGCCGCCGAGATCAGCTCCTGCAGGGTTTCGAGGTCGACGTGCCGGGGGCTGCGTTCGAAATGCATGAAGCCGACGATGTCAGCGCCCGCGTCAATGGCCGCGTCGAGCAAAGCCGGGGTCCTGATGCCGCAGATCTTGACGATGAGGGGGTCGGACATGTGCCTTGGATCAGTTGGGAACGAAATCTTCGGCGCCCAGCGCCGGCGGTTCGGGCGAGCGGCGGGCCACCTCGAGCTCGCGATGCAGCCGCTCGGTCTCGCGCTTGAAATGGCGCTCGTCGCGGCGATGCGGCCCCTGGGCAAACCAGGTGGCAACGCCGCCGAGCAGCACGCCGACCAGCAACACGGCAAACAACACCAGGAACAATGGTACGCCGACGCCCGGCGAGGTCAGCGCTTCGACCGGGGCGAAGGGGTTGAAATTCACCACCACCAGCTGGCGGTTGGCCAGGGCGAACACGATCAGCACCGCGCAAAGCGGCACCAGCACGAACCAGCCGACAATGCGCCTAATCATCGGAAACGCCAGACATCATCCCGCGCGATTGATCCGCTCACGGATTTCCTTGCCGGCCTTGAACTGCGGCACGTACTTCTCGCCCACGTCGACGGTTTCGCCGGTCCTGGGGTTGCGGCCGACACGTGCCGGCCGGTTCTTGACCGAGAAGGCGCCAAAGCCGCGCAGCTCGACGCGGTCGCCACGCGCCATCGCGTCACCGACCTCATCGAGGATGGCGTTCACGATGTTCTCGATATCACGCTGAAACAGATGCGGATTTTCGTCGGACAGTCGCTGCACGAGTTCGGACTTGATCATACCGCCCCCCGGCGCACTCCACGGGTCGATGGGGTTCACATCGATGAGTTAGCCTGCCAAAGCGAGACCAAACCGTCAAGGGACATCGCCCCGTCGACGCTCGAGCGCATCACTTCGGCAGCACTCTGGCCGAGCCAGCGCGTCACCCCGAACCAGCCCTCGGCCGGCAACGGAAAGTAATCGACCACCGGCAGGTCGGCGGCGATGGATTTGTCGGTCTCGAGCCAAGTAATCGCCTCGGCCTCGCCACCGATCGCATCGATCAGTTTGCTGTCGACGCCCTGCCGGCCGGTGATGATGCGGCCATCAGCCAGGGCCAGGGTTTCGGGCCGCGGAATGGCGCGGCGCTCGGCCACGATATCGACGAACCACTCGAACGAATCGTTGACCAGCGCCTGCAGCGAAGCCCGCACTTCGCCTTGCATCGGCTCGTTGATATCCGGCTCGGCCTTGAGCGGGCCGGTCTGCACCTTGTCGAAGTTGACGCCGATGGTGTCGAGGAGCTTGCCCGCATCGACATGCTGGTACAGCACGCCGATCGAGCCGACGATCGACAGCCGCCGGGCAAAGATCCGGTCGGTGGCGATGGCGGTCATATAGGCGGCCGAAGCGCCTAGCTCGCTGATCACTGCCACCACCGGCTTTTTGGCGCGCAGCGCCCCCAGCGCCTCGTAAAGTTCCTCGCCGCCGGCGGTGGTGCCGCCGGGTGAGTTGATGGCGACGATCACGGCCTTCACCGCATCGTCCTCGGCCAGCTTGTCGAGAATCTTGAGGCGGGCCGGATCGGTCATGATGGTGCCGGTGATGCTGACCCGGGCGATGCGGTCGCCCGGACCGCCCTGCTCCATGGCGAAGCGACCGACAATGGCGAGTACGGCTGCGGCCAGCGCCAGGAAGAACAGCACCCGCCACAGCCGGCGCGAGCGGCGGAGCCGGGCATTGGCGGGGATCAGGTGCGCGCTATCGCCGGAACTATCAGTCATCTGGGCCTCATGCTGGACGAGCGAGGTAACCCGCGGGCCGCGGCAAATGCAAGGCAGGGCTGGGCCGTTTCGCGATGATCGATGGCCTCGCTTGTAGGCGCCGCGCCGCCCCCTCGCCCGACTGAGGAGAGGGGGCGCGAGACCACTCGCCGTGTCAGACAGCCTACACCCTCAGCCGCTGTCGCTCGGTCTTGATGAAGCCGGCGAGGTGATCGGCCTCGAACAGGGTCAAAGCCCTCCCCTGCTGCAGCAGGCGGTCGCGTTCGGATTTCCCCAGCGCCGCCTCGAGCGTGTCGGAGAGGCGGTTGCGCTGCATCTCTTCGGTGGCCTGACGGCCATCGATCCAGCCTTCAAAGCTCTTGTCGGTGAAGCCGACCAGCAGCGCCGCGACGTCGAACGACCCGCGCGTCGCCAGCAGTTCGGCGGCATTCTGCAGCAGGCACCAATGCCATTGCCCGCCATCGCGCGGCACGATCTCGGCCGCCTCGTAGAGCGGCGCGGCGGCGCCGTCGAAATCGCCCAGCGTCATGCGGTAGGCGGCATTGTTGTTGAGATGGAAACCGAGCTGCAGGCTGCGCCCGGCGGCCCGCAGCTCCGGCATGATCTGGTTGGAAAGCGACAGCGCGCGCGGTGTGTCGCCGCCCTTGTGCAGCATCTCGGCGAGGTTCATCACCGAGCGGAAGCGACCCTTGGGGTTGCCGACATCGAGATGCATGGCGAGCCCGGCCTCGGCGCGGGCCAGCCCCGAGATGGTGTCGCCACGGGTCCACGCCTGGGTGCCGATGGCCACCAGCGCCCAGGATTTCACCTTGCTGGGCGGCATGTCGGCGATCAGCGCTTCGAGTTCGGCCACCAGCGGTTCGGCATCGCCCTGATGGTGGAAAAAGATGGTGATCCAGGCGGTGAGCACCAGCGCCTGGGCGTAGCGCACACGATCGTCGCTCTGGCGGAACCAGGCCAGTGCCGGCTCCAGCCCCTGGTAGGCGCGCACGTCCATGGCGTTGTAGCGACCGATCTCGCCCAGCGCCAATTGCAGGCGGGCGGCGCTTTCCGGCGGCACGGCGCCGACCAGCGACATGCCGGCCTCGATGGTCGTCAGCCCCTCGGCGCCCAGTTGCTCCTCCATGAAATAGCGGTAGGAGCCGGCGGCGAGTTCGACATAGGTCGGCCAGTCGGCACGGGTCTTGGTCCAGGCCAGCGCGGCGCGGAGGTTATCGCCGTCGGGCTGGTAGACCTGGTCCCAGCGCTCGTCGGGCAGCACCTCCCAGCGCAGCACGCTGTCGGCATAGAGGTCGCGGACATAGGCGGCATGCCGATCGCGGGTGGTGAGGTCTTCACCGGCCTCGGCCAGCTTGTCGAGGGCGAAGTGACGGGTGGAATCGAGCAGCCGGTAGCGCGCCCGATCCTGCCCATCGCGCACCACGAGCGACCGACGCACCAGTTCGGCGACCCGGGTCTCGGCGCCCTCGCCGGCCACCGCGTTGACCGCGGGAATCGAGAAGCTGCCCTGGAACACGCCGAGCGCGCGCAAAGTGCGCTGGTCGTCAGGCTCGAGCAGGTCGTAGCTCCAGGCGAGCGACGCGGCGAGCGAGCGGTGGCGCGGCAGCGCCGGATCCCAATCGGCCTCGAGGCTCGCCAGCTGCTGCTCCAGTTGCCGGTCGACCGTCTCGATGCCGACGGTCGCAGCTCGGGCGGCGGCCATCTTCAGCGCCAGCGCCACGCCATCGAGACGGCGGCAGAGCCGGGCGACGATCGGCAGCTCGTCGGCGGAGAGCTTTTCGCCAAACGCCTCGTAGCAATAGGCGAGAAACTGCGCCGAGGCGGCGTCGGCCAGTTCGCCCTCGCCGGTGACGGCAAAGGGCAGCAGCTTGAACACGTGCTCCTCCGGCAAGGCCAGCGGCACCTGTGACGTGGCAAGGATGCGGATGCCGGGGACCTCCGCCAGCAGCGTCCGGATGACACGGGCGGCGGCGCCACGCACATGCTCGCAATTGTCGAAGATCAGCACCGCCTCGGTAGGCCTCAGATACTCGACGATCGACTCGAGCGAGCGGCTGCCGGCGCGGAACGGCACGGCGAGGGTCTGGATCAAGACGCTCTCGATGAACTCACCGCTGCCGAGCGAGGCGAGATCGACCATCCAGACGCCACCATCGACCGAACCAAGGGTCTCGGCCACGGCAACAGCCAGCGTGGTCTTGCCGACCCCACCCGGCCCGAGAATGCTGACCAGCCGATGCTGCCCGAGCAGCCGCGCCACGGCTTCGATTTCGGTCTCGCGCGCCACGCAGTCACTGCGATAGCGTCCCAGATTGCCGTCGGCACCGACGGCAGGCCGTACCGGCTCCGCGTCCTCGACCGGCTCAGGGCCGACATACTTGTAGCCGCGGCCATGTACGGTGGCGATGAAGCCGGGGCCCAGCGCCTTGCGCAGCGCCGACATGTGGACCTGCAGGGTGTTTTCCTCAACCACCACGCCGGGCCACACAGCGTCGAACAAGGCTGATTTGTCGAGCAACTGGTTGGGCTCGGCCAGCAGCGCTTCGAGCAGATCGAAGGAACGGCCCGACAGCTCGATCAGCCCGTCGGGGCCGATGAGCTCGCGCTCACGCGGCCGGATCCGGTAGTCGCCAAAGCGTTTTTCCATTGCACCACCATACCTGATTCAGGCCGATCAGGACCGCTTCAGAACTCTTCAGGATTGCCCCAAGGACTGCCGGGCCGGGCGGAGCGATGATCATCGCATCAGATCCGAGGAGACGGACAAATGCTTTACCAGCCCAAGCCCCGCACCGCCGCCGTTATCGCCAGGAACGTTCTCGTCGCCATCGCCGGCGCCTTCGCCGGCCTCGGCCGCAGCGCTTCCGACGGCGCCTATCTGGACGGCATGCGCGGCAGCGAACTCGAAGACCTCGGCCTGCGTCGCGGCGACGACGGCAGCTACCGGACGTTCAAGTGAGGCGCGCGGCTCAGTCGAGCTTGCGCACCATGTAGCGCGCCGCTTCCTCGTAGCTCAGCAGCTTGCCGTAGAGCTCTGGGACGTCGGTGATTTCGAAGCCGTGCCGCTGCCAGAACGGGATCGAGCCGTTGACGGCGACCAGCGTCATGGTGGGGTAGCCTTCGGCACTGGCATGCTTGACCAGTGCCTCGACGATCTTCGAGGCCGCGCCGACCCGGCGGGTGACCGGCAAGAGGCAGAGATCGTGCAGGTAATAGGTGTCGGGCTCGGCCGGCAGCGCCTTCAGCAGGGTGTTGAGCGGCGGCAGGGTGCCGTAGAGCCAGGGGTGGCTCAGCACGTAGCCGGCCGGCTTGTCACCGATCTCGAGCAGGTAGCAGCCGTTGCGGTAGAGCTTCAGGCGCTCGGCGAGCACCTCGGGCGTTTCGAAGAAATCGACATGGACGGTATCGGCAATGCCCTGCACGGCCGGCAGGTCATAGCTGGTCATGGCGCGCCAGGCGACATCCTTCAGAAGCATAAGTTCCCCCAAACAAAGGGCCCGCACCTGTTGGTGCGAGCCCCGTAGATGCAGATCCGCAGCTGCAGAGGCAGCTGCGGAAACGCTTACTTCTCGTCGCGGCCCTTGAGGGCGGCGCCCAGGATGTCGCCGAGCGAAGCGCCCGAGTCCGACGAACCGTAGGCGGCCACGGCTTCCTTCTCCTCGGCGATTTCAAGCGCCTTGATGGAGAGCTGGATGCGCTGGGTCTTGCGATCGTACTGAGTGACGCGCGCGTCGACCTTCTCGCCCTTGGAGAAACGCTCCGGACGCTGGTCGTTGCGGTCACGCGACAGATCGGCACGACGGATGAAGGCAGTCATCTCGGTGTCGTTGATGCGCACTTCGATGCCGCCATCGTTGACCTCGGTCACGGTGCCGGTCACCACGGAACCCTTGCGGATGCCGTCGCCGCCGGCATCGGCCACGTCGCCGACCGCCAGCTGCTTGATGCCGAGCGAGATACGCTCCTTCTCGACGTCGACGTCGAGCACCTTGGCCTGGACGATGTCGCCGCGGTTGTAGGCCTCGAGGGCCTGCTCACCCGGCTTCTGCCAGTCGAGGTCGGAGAGGTGGACCATGCCATCGACATCGCCATCGAGACCGATGAACAGACCGAACTCGGTCTTGTTCTTGACCTCGCCCTCGACAACGGTACCGCTCGGGTACTTGTCGGCGAAGGTTTCCCACGGGTTGGCAAGCGTCTGCTTGAGGCCCAGCGAGATACGGCGCTTCTCGGGATCGACCTCGAGCACCATCACTTCGACTTCCTGCGAGGTCGAAACGATCT
>JAESFN010000524.1_pt1 | contig 33426 bp, 31 predicted proteins | sample 9269411 | NCBI WGS metagenome assembly JAESFN01 (sample SAMN14505399, study PRJNA617100) | algae metagenome | isolation source: Iphinoe sp. HA4291-MV1 and co-occurring heterotrophs from trail next to... | place: USA: Maunawili Falls, Hawaii | collected 2009-07-25
GCTGCAGGTAGCCCTTGGCGGCGAATTCGACGCCACCCAGGATCTGCAGGCGGATGACGGCCGGAGCCGAGTTGCCGAGCAGCGAGGTGCGGAACTTGTCGAGCAGCTCGTTATAGGTGATCGACTGCACGTCGGTGGTGATGTTCGGATAGGCGGCCTTGAACGCCTCCCAGAACGCCTTGTCCTGGGTGTGGGCGATCTCCGGATCGGCTTCGAACGGACCGGTGTACCAGTAGCTGACGGAGCCGGTGTAGTCGTTCGGCACCACAGCGCCGCAATCCTTGGCAGCGTCGAACTTCTTGGTGCCGGCGATCGATTTCACGTACTCCGGCGACCACTTCGACAGATCCACGCTCTGCGCGTAGGACGCGGTCGTCGCCGTCGTCAGCATGGTGGCCGCACTCAGCACCGCCATCGAAAGGCCGAGCAGACGCCGGCCGGTGTTCGTATGCATTGAGTATCCTCCTCCTCAAAATCGGCAGCCCGTTCGGCACAAAGTGCCGTCACGGTACTCCCTCACAGCTTGAGCTGTTCCACGCTTGGAACCGGCTTGGCACCGGCCTTTTCCAACTGGTATGGCAGATTACCAGCAAAACTGGTGTATGTCAACATCACGAAAGTCGTACATTATTTTGCGCACTTTGCGTGCGAACGGGGCTTGGCTTGCTCAAAAAAGGTGCATAAACAGGACCAATGAGCGAGGCGACCGTCAAGTCGGACCGGCCCGAGGAAAGCCTCGAGCAGCAGGCCTCCGTCTACGAGATGATCCGCGAGGACATTGTTTCGGGACGGCTGGGGCCCAACGAGCGGCTGAAGGTCGCAGACCTCGCCGAGCACTACCAGACCTCGACCAATCCGGTGCGCGAAGCGCTGCAGCAGCTGCGCGGCGAAGGCTTCGTCCTGATCGAGCCCAACCGCGGCGCGCGGGTCAGGCCGATCGACGCCGATTTCGTGCGCGATATCATCGAAATCGAGATGCTGATCGAGCCGGCGCTGACCCGCTGGTTCGTCTCGATCGTCTCGGATGCCGACATCGTCGAACTCGAAACCATCCAGGATGAGATCGAGGCGCTGAACTTCACCGATCCGACGTTGCATGGCCGGCTCGATACCCGGTTCCACCAGTTCATCTACGACCGCCACTACAACCGGCACGCCGCCGAGCTGTGGTGGAAGCACCGCGAGATCCTGCGCGCCATCAGCCGACGCTTTCCGACCTCGCTCAGCCGCCGCATGTCGGTGCTGCGCGAGCATCGCGAACTGATCGAACGCATCCGGGCGCAAGACGCCGACGGCGCTGCCGCGGTGGTAGCCCGCCACGTCGAGGGCTCGGGCAAGCACATCATCGAGCAGATGGGCGTGGCCCAGCGGAGCCTGCGCCGATAACGCCTCGCGGGGCTCCGTCCCGCCCGGCCGAAAGTCATTTGAGGGGTTGCTTCAGGGCGGCCGAATTTGGGAGACGCCTGCCGCCCGGCAGGCACGAGGAGAGATCATGAAAATCACCGACCTGCGCGTTGCCGTCATCGGCAAGCATCCGATCGTCCGCATCGTCACCGACGAGAGCATCTACGGCATCGGCGAGGTGGAATACACCAAGACCTACCTCAAGCCGTTCATCCTCCACTTCCGCGACGCGCTGATCGGCGAGGACCCGACCGACGTCGAGCGCTGCATGATGAAGATCCGCCAGCGTGGCTCGTTCAAGCCCTATGGCGCCGCCGTCTCGGTGATCGAGCACGCGCTGTGGGACATTGCCGGCAAAGCGGCGGGCGTCCCCGCCTACAAGCTGCTCGGCGGCAAGGTGCGCGACAAGGTGCGTGTCTACAACGGCTCGGTGCGCCGCAAGCGCTCGGGCGACCGCCCCGAGGATTTCGCCGCCGACGTCAAGTGGATGGCCGAGCAGCCGCAGAAGTTCTTCATGGTCAAGCAGGGCCTGAGCTTCCACTCCTCCCAGAAGGACAGCTACCCCGACTTCCACTATGGCCCGGTCGGCAAGAAGGCCGGCTACCACGGCGCCATGGACCAGGGGCAGATTTCCGAGCACGGCTTCAACTACATGCTCGACTGCGTCATCGCGATGAAGGAAGCGCTGGGCGACAAGGTCTCGCTCGCCCTCGACTGCGGCCCGGGCTGGTTCCTCAACGACGCGATCAAGTTCGCCAACGCGGTCGAAAAGTACAACATCATGTGGCTCGAGGACATGCTCACCGGCGACTACGTGCCGTGGGTCAACCCGCAGGCCTACCGCGAGCTCACCAACTCGACCACGACGCCGATCCACACCGGCGAGCAGATCTACCTGCGCCACAACTTCAAGGAACTGATCGAGACCCAGGCGGTCCGCGTCGTCGGTCCCGATCCGGCGGATATCGGCGGCATTGCCGAGCTCAAGTGGGTGGCCGAGCACGCCTACATGCACTCGATCATGATGGCCCCGCACGGCACCGCCAACGGCCTCCTCGGCCTCGGTGCGCTGATCAACGTCTGCGCCACGTTGCCGGCCAACTACATCGCCTTCGAGTACCCGTCCGCTTCCGACGACTTCTGGAACGAGATCGTCACGGGCCTGCCCTCGGGCCCGATCGTCGTCGACTCGCATGTCGACCTGCTGCCGGGCCCGGGCCTCGGCCTCGACATCGATGCCAAGGCGGCCAAGCGCTACCTCAAGGAAGAAGACGCCGGCTTCTTCGACTGATTTCTTCGCAGTGAAGGGAACGGGCCGGGCGGCTTTCCACCGCCCGGCCCGTTCTATTTTGCAATTGATTGCCGCGCTTTCGAACCGGAAAAGTCTGCAACTTTTCCTGAAAGCGCTCTTAGGCCGCCTCTGCGGTGGCCGGATCGACCACCACCCTGACCTCGGTGATCTTGTTGGCCGGGAAGCCGCTGAGTTCGGCATGGCGGCGAATGTCTTCCGGGTCGTTGGCGAGATAGACGCAGTAGGTCATGTCGTCGGCGAAGTACGAGTGCACCCACTGCACCTTCGGCGCGAGCTTGGCGAGGGCCTCATTCGAGACTGCGGCGGCCTCGCGGTATTCCTGGGCCGTCTTGCTGCCGATGCCGGGGATCATGCGTTCAATCACATAGCGCTTCATTTGGTTTCTCCTCAGTTGGCGGCTGCGACGGTCGCGTCGCAGGAGACGTTGGGGTTCATGTCGGCGAAGGTGCCGGTGGGGTTGGCGCGCCAGGCCCAGACATGCAGCTCGTAGAACGGCGGCAGGCCGTAGCGGTTGGGCGCGTTGGTGAAGCTGAACAGGTGCCCGTCGAGGTTCGCCGGGCCCTTGGTGGTGATGTATTCGACCGCCACCAGCTGCATGCTGCCGTCGGCCTGCGGCTCGTACATCACCGCTTCGGGCTTGCTGATATCGACGAGGCCGTCCTCGATCAGCTTGCCGTTGACATAGTGGATGCCCATCGCCCCACCCTCGACCCCCGAGACACACGGGATCGGGGCGTAGCCTTCGGCCGTCGCGACGTTGACGTCGGCGAAGCGGGCGTTGACCTCGCGCACCATGATGGCGAGCGGGTTCTCCGCCTCCACCCCGGCATGTGCTGCGTGGGCGACGAACATCGCCTTGCCGCGCTGGCGGGAACTGGTGAGGCCGGCGGGGTCACCGAGCTGGCCCAGATACGGTACGTAGCTCGACGGAACGGCGGCGACTTCGGCGTGCCCGCTATGGGCGATGGCCGGACCGGCGAGCAGCACCAGCACGGCGAGGGCGGTTGAGACGACGACACGGACCGTGCCGTTGCGATCCGGCATCCGCCGGGCAGTGTAGTCTTCGACATGGCGCAACATTTGCGCATTCTCCTTCTGGCGCATCCAGCGTCTGCAGCGCCTTTGCACCGGTGCAATTTCCCCTTGGCGCGGCAAATGCGCTTCCCGGCGGAAAGAGTCAAGCAGTATTTTGCACCGGTGCAACGATCTGCTACGATGCGCCAATGAAATCGCCCGTCACCCTGCTCGACGTCGCTCAGGCCGCCCAGGTCTCGAAATCCACGGTGGCCAATGTGTTCAACCACCCCGAGCGGGTGCGACCGGAAGTCCGCGCCCGCATCGAGCAGGTGGCCCGCGAGCTCGGCTTTGCCGGACCCGACCCGCGCGGCCGTTTACTGAGCAGCGGCAAAGCCAACGTCATCGGCGTCGTCCCCTCCGGCGAGGGCATCACCTGGATCTTCGACAACCCCTACATGCGGCAGTTCCTCGCCGCCGTCGCCGAGGAGTGCCAGGCGCACCGCACCGCCATCCAGCTGATCGACGGCTACGGCGAGGCCGGCGCCGAAACCATCCGGCGGACCATCGTCGACGGCCTGATCCTCCACACCGCCGACCAGGTGCGGGCAGTCGATCCGGCGCTCCGCGCCAAAATGCCGATCGTGGTGATGGACCGCATCGCCGACACCGATGTCAGCTCGGTCAGCATCGACGATCGCGGCGGCGCCTACGCGCTCGCCCGCCACCTGCTCGAACTCGGCCATCGCCGCTTCATGGTCACCACGCTCGGCCGCAGCTACGTCGCGCCGATCCTCCACCGCCCCACCGGCGAGCCACGCCAGCTGGTCTCGACCTATGCCATCGACGACGAACGCATCGCCGGCATCGCAGACGCCCTCGCCGAAGCGGGCCTGTCGCTCAACGACATGCCGATCGTCGAGGCCTGCGGCAGCGACGAGGAGACCCGGCTCTACGGCGCCGCCGCCGACCTGGTGCTCGACGAACTCGACGGCGCCACCGCGGTCATCGCGCTCGGCGGCGAACTGGCGATCGGCCTCGTCACCGAAGCCAGACGCCGCGGCATTGCCGTCCCCACCGAACTCTCCATCGTCGGCTTCGACGATCCCCCCGCCGCCGCCCTCACCGAACCGCCGCTCACCGTCATCGCCGCCCCGGTCGCCGAAACCGCCCGCCTCGCCACCCGCATGCTGTTCTCCGGCGGCCCGCCGCAACACATCCAGCTGCCGGTCGAACTGAAGGTGCGGAGCTCCACCGCACCGGTGACGCGCGCCGGTAAACCCGGGTAGAAGTCCCCGCATGTGTCACGCCTATTCGATCACCACCAATGTCGAGGCGATCCGCCAGTTCGTCCGCAGCGTGTTCGCCTTCGAGGTCGGCGCCTCGGTGGGCAACATGCCGCCGCAGACCGGGATCTACCCCGCGATGCTCGCCCCGATCATCCGGCATGAGGAGGGGATGCGGGTACTCGACAAGGTGTGGTGGGGCATGCCGTCGCCATCGGGCGCCATCCGCAAGAACGCCAAAATCCGCGCCGACCGGCTGATCCAGAAGCATCGCCAGTCGATGAGCCCCGACGAGTACGAGGAGCTGATCGCCGCCGAGCCCGACCCCGGCGTCCACAACGTCCGCAACACCGAGAGCGCGCACTGGAAGCGCTGGCTCGCACCGCAATACCGCGTCGTGGTGCCGTTCAACAGCTTCGCCGAATGGAGCAACCTGCCCGGACCCGACGGCAAGAAGCAGGGCAACACCTGGTTCGCCTTCACCGACGAGCGCCCGCTCGGCTTCTTTGCCGGCATCATGGCGCCGCAATGGACCTCGATCCGCCGCATCGGCAAGGAGGCGCTGACCACCGACCTCTTCGCCTTCCTCACCACCGAGCCCAATGCCGAGGTGGCCGGCGTACAGGAATCAATGCCGGTCATCCTCACCACGCCCGAGGACATCGAAACCTGGATGACCGCGCCATGGGACGAGGCCCGCCAGCTGCAGCGCCCGCTGCCCAACGGCACGCTCACCATCGTCTCGGTCGGCAACAAGGAAGACCCACCCGAACCGGAACCCGAGGTGGTCGAGCTGCACCCGCGGCTGTTCTAGGGCGTCTTCCCTCACCGCTCCAGCGGATGGCGCATCCAGACATTGGGCTCTTCGTAGAGCCCGGTCCCGGCCGCGCAGTCGGCGACCAGCGGCGCAAGCCCACCCGGCACGTGATAGCGCCCGGAAGCCGGAAAACGGATGCCGGTCCACTCCGTCCGCTGTGACAGTGGTGCCGTCACGGTCATCGAGCGGGGCGCCACCCTGACGATGCGGGCCCCGAGTTGCCAGTGCTTGCGCACCCACGGATCGAACGGCGCGCCATTGTCGGTCGTCCAGCCCAGATACTCTCCGAACGAGGCCAGCGGATAATCCGGCTTCCGCGTCGGCCGCACCGGCGCGACCAGCGCCTCGAGACCGTTCTCGCTCGCAGAGGCCTTCATGTTGAGCAGCAGCCGCTCGGCGAGGGCGGAGCCCCGCATCTCCGGAGCCACGACAATCGCCAACGCCGACAGTGCGTTGGCCTTACGGCCAGCAACAAACGCCTCCATCCCGCTGGCCAACACGGCGTCCCAGCCGGCATCGGGCAGCGACGTGTCGTCCGCGGGATTCGCCCACGCGAAGGGAATGCTGTTGGACGTCGCCACCACCTGCTCGGCCCCGTCGGCACTGGTGCGCAGCACCAGGAACTGGAACCGGGCAAGGCCAGCCTCGAACAGCCGATCCCAGTGCTCGACGATGGCCCGGTCGCCATCGATGAACGCCGGCCACACCGCCGCGCCCAGCGCGCCGAACGCCGGCACGAGGTCCGGCCGCTCAGCGGCCGAGACGATGGCAAACGGCTCGCCCTGCACCCGCGCTACACCCGCATCTTGGCCCGCGCGTAGGCGCTGGGCATGTCGTCGAACACCGTCCGCCCACCATACTCCGGCGCGCGCCGCCGCTCCTCGGCGATGAACTCGTGGAACGTCGGCCCGGTCGCCCCGCCCTCCAGCTGCCGCGCCTGCACGTCGAGCCGCCTGATCGCATCCATCTCCTCGTCGCGGCCCAACCTCGCCTTCCCCACCGCCGATTTCAGCACCCGGATGGTCTCGTCGTAGACCTTGAGCGGCACCGGGAACGGATGCCCGTCCTTGCCGCCATGCGCCATGGCAAACCGCGCCGGATCGGCAAAGCGATGCGGCGTGCCGTGCACCACCTCGGCCACCTGCGCCAGGGCCCGCACGGTCCGCGCGCCCACCCCCGGCACCAGCAGCAGCTCGGTGAAATCCGTTGGCGCCCGGTCCGCCGCCGCGGCGAGGCTGCCGTGCAGCCGGCGCAGCATCACGTCCTTGGGCCGGATATCGTGGTGCTCCGGCATCACCAGGTGCGGCAGCATCAGCTGACCATCCTCCGCCGGCGCCGGCTCGGCGATCCCCTCGAGCCGCCCGACCTCGCGCACGATGGCGTCCGGCCCCATGCCGCCCAAGATGTCGACCTGCGCCCCACGCGAGCGGGCCGCCCGCACGTCCGTCAGGTTGACGATCGTCCCCTCTGCCGCCCCCTCGATCGCCGCATGCGGCTGCTCGACGAAACTGCGCAGCCCCTCCGACCGCCAGTGATAGCGCCGCGCGGTTTTCGCATCGCCCTTCATCCCCTGCTGCACCACCACCCAGTGGCCATCGTCCGCAACGATGAAGCCGTGGAGGTAGAGCTCGAACCCGTCCTGCACCGCGGCGCTGTCGACTTTCGCCACCAGCCGGCTGGCCTTCGCCAAAGCCGCGCCGTCAAAGCCGACGCGGTTGCCGATCGCCACCAGCTCGTCCGGCGTCTTCCGCGAATGTTTGCCGCGCCCGCCACAGACATGCAGCCCGAGTTCACGCTCCAGCGGCCTGAGCCCGCCCTTCAGCGCGCCGATCACGCTGGTGGTAATACCGGACGAATGCCAGTCCATCCCCATCACGGCGCCGAACGACTGGAACCAGAATGGATGCGCCAGACGGCTCAGCAGCTCGTCGCGGCCATATTCCATGACGATCGCCTGGCAGATCACCGCGCCGAGCCGCGCCATCCGCTCGCTCAGCCATTTCGGCACCCGCCCACCATGCAACGGCAGATCGGCGCTCCCGCCTCGATTGGCCATGGGATGTTCCTCGTTCGATGGCCGAGGCTACCACAGAACAAACAGGAAACAAACGGCCTAGAACCGCCCCGACAGCGTCAGCTTCACCGCATGCGCCGATTGCGCACTGCCGAACTGCCCCTGGTAGCCGAGATCGAGGTCCACCCCCGGCGCCAGTTCCATGCCCAGCCCGCCCTCGAGCAGCAACGCCGTATCTCCGAGCTTCGCCCCGGTCACGGTGAAATCCGGGCCGCCGGCGAAGCGATGCGTCGCCTCCGGTTGGTCGCCCGCCATGTGCTGCACTCCGATCAGTCCACGGGCCCGCACCACCACGCCGTCGCCCACCACGAACGACCGCGCCGCCTTCAGCCCCGCCGTCAGCACCGCCGCGCCGATATCGCGCGAGGCCCCGGCCACCGCCGCATCGCCGCCGCTTTCGCGATACCGCCCGCCCGATTGCCCGATCAGCGCTCCGCGCGCGAACGGCGTCAGCGTCACCTCGCCCAGTTCGAACGCATAGCCGAGCTCGCCGAAAACCTGCGCCGTCGACGTCTGGTAGTCGGCCGTCAGCGTCTCGCTGAACCCGGTGAAATCCGGCGTCCGCGTCACCGCCACCTGCTGTGCCCCCACCGACGCGCCGAACGCCAGCCGCACTTCGCCCAGCGCCGCGCCGCCATAGACACCGAGCTGGTAGTTCGCCGCCTCGGCCCGCGCATCCCGCTCCGGCAGGTCCACCGCTACCCCGCCGATCCCGGCGAGCACGCCGAGAAATACGTCGCGGCTTACCAGCCCATCAGCGCCGAGCAGCAGCCCACCCGAGCCGAAATCGAACGCCGCGGCGTTGCCGTCGCCCTCCACCGTGCCACCAGCGCCATAGGCCCGGGCCCAGATGTTGCGCGCGCCCACCTCGCTCTGGGCAAGCGCCGCGAACGCCGCATCCACCCGGTCGAATGCCGCCTCCCGCGGGTGCCGGCTATCCTCGGCCAGCGCCCGCAGCAGCGACGCATGCACCTCGCCCGAGAGATCGTCGAACGCCTCCAGCGCATCCGCCGCGTTCAGCGGCACCACCGCGTCGAACAGCGGGCTCGACGGCATGGCCTGCAACGCCGTGGCAGTGGCGAGCTGGTTTGGCGTCTCGGCGATCGCAGGAAGGTTGGCGATCGCCGAAACGCGCAACCACACCTCGCCGGGTGTGTCGTAGTCGAGCACGAACTCGAGGAAGGCCGAGTCGTCGACCACCCCGGCAAACGTGCCGGCGACGCTCGAAGCCGTAAGGATCTGGTAGGCGCTGCCCAGCGCATAGGAGCCGCTCGCCGCGGTGACGCTCACGGTGCCGCCACTGAGCGTCGCTACCCCCGACACGGCGAGCTTGCCCGCCACGGCTGCAGGCGTGACGCCGACCTTCAGCGTCCCACTCGCATCGTTGCCATACGTGCCGCTGACGTTAAGCGTGCCGCCGGAGACATCGACCGTCCCGGCATTCTTTACCGCTCCGGCAAGCGTGCCGGTGCCCTTCACCGTGCCCAACGCGCGGATGTCGATCGCCGGGCTGGTCAGCGTGCCCAGCACGTTCAGCACACCGGCCTGCACCTCGGCGCTGGTGGCAAAGCTCCCGACGTCGTTCAGCGTCCAGGCGCTGCCCTGCATCGAGAGGGTCTCGAAATTCTTGAACTTGGCGACGCTCTCGCTGCCGGTGCCGAGCAGGATCAGGTTGTCGGTCCCGGTGCCGCCCTTCACCAGGCCGTTCAGTACCGAGCCGGTGTCGAGCTTCAGCGTCCGGGTGCTGGCCCCGTTGAAGTTGATGGCGTTGACCGCGCCGGTGATGGTGCCCGAGTTGGTCACCGTGCCGGCGGCGTTCAGGTACAGCCCGTCGCCCGCCGCCGATTTGATGGTGCCCGAATTGATGAAGGTGCCGCCGCCGGTCGCCTCCACCGCCTTCGAGTTGGCGCTCGCGCCGGTCGACTCGATCGTCCCGGCATTGGTGAAGGTCAGCACGCCCGTGGCACTGGCATAGACGCCGTTGTAGCCACCCTTGATCACCGCGCCGGCATTGTTGGTGATGGTGCTCGGCCCGCCCTGCACGAACACCCCGGTCGAAAAGCCGGTCAGCCGGGTGTTCTCGATGGTGCCCGAATTGATCACCGTGCGTTCGGTGCCTTGCCCGATCGACACCGTATTGCCGGCGCTGTTGCCGGTGATCACACCGGTCGCGTTGTTGGTCACCGAGCCGCCGAACTGCAGCAGCACAAGGTCGCCGCCGGAGACCACCTGGGTGATGGTGCCGGAATTGACCACGACACCGGGACCGACCCCCGGATTGCCGCCCGACGGGAACTTGCCGATACTGATGGCACTGCTGTTGGCGTTGATCGTCGCGCCCAGTTCGTTGATCACCGTGCCGCCGCCGACCAGGGTGATGGCGTTGCCGCCCGCCAGCAGGCCCGAATTGGTGACAATGGAGCCGGCGCCGTCGAGCTTGATCTGCCCGCTGACGTTGCCGTGGTTGCCGAGCGTCCAGGTGCCGGTGCCGCTGATCGTCGGCCCGCCCAGGGTGTTGCTGACCGAGACGCCCGAGAGGATGTCGACCGTGGTGCCGGCATAAAGGTTGAGGTTCACCCCGGTGGTGGTGCTGGCCGAGATATCGACGTCTGCCGCCCGCACCGGCGCCAGCGCCACGGCAAGCGACAGCTCGACCGCCACCATCACGGCGAGCCTGCGCCGCCAACCCCTCGACTGACCCATAACCCCGACTGCCCGAACCTAACCGACTGGTTCGAGCCTAGGCGGGGGTATGGATCAGTCGTAGCTGGTCACTCGGGGCGTTCAGGGGCAACTCGGGGCGATGCCCTCAGCTGCCTCAACGGTACGGCGCCATCCAGCCGAGCCCCTCACTGGTTCCGGCCAGCGGGCGGTATTCGCAACCCACCCAGCCGGCATAGCCGAGCCGGTCGAGTTCGGAGAGCACGAAGCCGTAGTTGATCTCGCCGGTCCCCGGCTCATGCCGGCCGGGTGTATCGGCGATCTGGATGTGACCGATCCGGTGTTTCAGTCGCTCATAGGTCGGGAAGAGATCCCCTGCCGTCACCTGCTGGTGGTAGATGTCGTACTGGATCAGGAGGTTGTCCGAGCCCACCGCGTCGAGCACCCGTTCGGCGTGGCGCGCGGTCGACAGATAGAAGCCGGGAATATCGCGGGTGTTGATCGGCTCGACCAGCAACTGCACCCCGGCCGCGGCGAAACGTGGCGCCGCGTATTGCAGGTTCGCGGCGAACGTCGCCTCCAGCACCTCAGCCGCAACACCCTCCGGCACGATCCCCGCCAGGCAGTTCACCCGCGAACAGTCGAGCACCCGCGCATAATCCAGTGCCACCTCGACCCCGGCGCGGAACTCCTCCACTCGATCCGGATGGCAGGCAATGCCCCGCTCGCCGCCGTCCCAGTCGCCGGCCGGCATGTTGAACAGCACCTGCTCGAGCCGATGCGCCTCCAGCAGCGCCGCCAGCTCCCCGGCCTCCGCCACATAGGGCACCGCATACTCCACCGCACGAAACCCATCAGCCGCGGCGGCGGCAAAACGATCGAGGAACGGTAGGTCGGGATAGAGGAAGGAGAGGTTGGCAGAGAATTTCGGCACGACGGTCCTCGCTGACGGCGGCGGACCCAACCATGCCTGGGGGCAAGCGTAAAGCATGCGGCGCGGCGATAGTTCGGCGCGGAAAGAGTACCCCCCACCGGCTGATGCAAAACACAGCGCCCTCCAGCGCATCGTGGGAGCGACGCGCCGGAGAACTTTTCCGGGAGGACCGGAACCTCAGACCTTCACGCGGATCATCTGGTACGAGTAGGGCGCCAGCTTCACGCTCAGCGTCTTGCCGTCGACCTTGGCGCCGGTGCCCTTGGCGGGAGCGACGTTGGTCTGCGCCGTAGCCGTGTTCACCGCCCGCAGGTTCTCGTGCGTCATCACCTGGTGGTCGATCACCGTCGCCGCGCCAAAACCCTGGAGGCTCAGGTCGACATCGATCGATTCCGTGGCGTGCCGGTTCACCGCGAAGAAGCTGATGGTGCCGTCTTCCTCGTTATGCACGCCCGAGACGTCGACATAGCCGATATTGTCGCCATGCACGGCGTCGTAGCCGGGCGAGTTGACGTCGAGCTGCAGCGCGGTGCCGCGGCCGAACACCGAGGCGAAGTAGTACGGGTAGTAGATGGTCTGCCGCCAGGCCTGCCCCTTGGGGTCGGTCATGATCGGCGCGATCACGTTCACCAGCTGCGCGATACAGGCGAGCTTCACCACGTCGGAACGGCGGATGAAGGTGTTGAGGATCAGGCCGACCTGCAGCACGTCCTCGAAGTTGTAGATGTCTTCGAGCAGGCGCGGCGCATGCGGCCAGCCGTCGTTGCCGTCGAGGATCTTCCGGTCCTGCTTGTTGGAGTGGTACCAGACATTCCACTCGTCGAAGCTGATGTAGACGTTGTGCTTGGACCGCTTCTTGGCCTTCACGAAGTTGATGGTCGAGGCGACCGTGGCGATGTAGCGGTCGAGCTTCTCGTTGAGCGCCAGGTAGTTGGCGGTGTTCTTGGCCAGCGTCTCGGCCGTGCCGCCCTCGGCCAGCGCGCGCTCGTTGTCGCGGTTGGCGAAGTACATGTGCAGCGAGATGTGGTCGACGTTGTCGTAGGTGTGCTCGAGCACCTCGCGTTCCCAATCGGGATAGGTCGGCATATCGGCGTTCGACGAACCGCAGACGATCAGCTCGAGCTTCTTGTCGAAGGCGCGCATGGTCTTGGCCACTTCGTTGGCCAGCCGGCCATACTCGTGCGCGGTCTTGTGGCCGACCTGCCAGGGGCCGTCCATCTCGTTGCCGAGGCACCAGAGCTTGACGTTGAACGGGTCGGCGCGGCCGTTCTTCTTGCGCAGGTCACCCCAGTACGAGCCGGTCGGGCCGTTGACGTATTCGAGGAAGTTGCGCGCATCGTCGAGGCCGCGCGAGCCGAGGTTGATGGCGAGCATCATCTCGGTATCGACCAGCTCGCACCAGTCGGCGAACTCGTGGACGCCCACGGCGTTGCTGTCGGAGGTGTGCCAGGCGAGATCGAGGCGGGTCGGGCGCTCGGCGCGCGGGCCGACGCCGTCTTCCCAGTTGTAGGCGGAGACGAAGTTGCCGCCGGGGTAGCGGACCATCGGCACCTTCAGCTCGCGCACCAGCTGGGCGACGTCGCCGCGCATGCCGTTCTTGTCGGCGGTCGGGTGATCGGGCTCGTAGATGCCGGTGTAGATGGCGCGCCCGAGATGTTCGAGGAAGGCCCCGTACACCCGGTCGTCGATCTTCGAGATGGTATAGTCCTTGTGCGCCGTGACCGTCGCCCGCATCCGCTCCTCCATGTCACCAGTTTTGGTGATTTATATCGCGTAGCTTGATATGGAACAGGTCGCGGCGCGTCAAGGGGTCAGGCTGGCTGGCAGAAGTTCATGGCCCAGGCTTGGACTTTCGGCCGACTTACGCCGGTCGAAAGGCTGCTATTCGGTCTCGATGCGCAGCACGATGTCCTGATCGTAGTTGCCGAAGCCGCGGCCGAAAATGTTGATGCCGCCCGGATGCTTGGCATCCTCCTTCACCCCGATCCTGAGCCGGATCGAGTGGTGGGTATCGAGGTCGAGGTCCTTCAGCGACACCGGCGAAATCTTCATGCCATCGACATAGGTGCCGCTGCCGTTGACGCGGAAGCTCTTCAGCTTGCCGTACTGGCTGCCCTTCAGCTTCCACCAGTCCGGGGTGTAGACGCCGCGCTTGTCGCCGAAATCGCCGGGCGAGGTCCAGGTGCCGATGTCCTGGCCGTTGACCCCGACGGTGATGTCGGACGGCCAGTCGGCGCTGGTGCCGGGCACTTCCGAGCTCAGCTCGAAGCTGAACTCCATCGAGGTGATCTTCTGCTGCGCCAGCCGGGCGTTGTTGGGGAACTGGTACTCGACGTAACCCCGGGTAAACCAGATCAATCCGGTCTTCATGCGATCCGGGTCGAGGAAGGTATCGGGCACGTCGAGGAGCCCGATGATGCCCTCGGTGGAGCAGAGCCCGCAGGGCGCCGAGACCTCGCAACTGGTGTAGAGCCCGAGCGGCATCGCCACCTCGATGGCGTTGGCCTTCAAGGGGCGGATGTCCTCCTTGAACATCACCAGCACTTCGTCGAACAGGCTGTGGCAGATCTTCTGGTTGCCCTTGCGGGCCTTCTGCGTCTCGGTACGCACCAGCCCGGCCTCGACCAGCGTCTGCATGTTCGAGCTCACCGTCGACTGCGGCTGGCCGAGCCTCGCCGCGATGTCGTTGACGTTCATCGCCCCCTGTACGTGCAGGAGCTTGAGGATCGCCACCCGCACCTCAGACGCAAGCGCCTTCAGCACCTCCGGCCTCTCCTCGGGGTCGATGAGCAGGAAGTTGCGGCTCATGAATCGTAACGCTCCCAAACGCTGAAGGGCGTTTGTATCAGGAAGTTCGGTACAGTCAAACGAGGCCGAAAATACCGCTCAGTCGGTGTGGAACACCTCGTCGATCGAGGCCCACCATTCGCCATCCTTGCGCGTCTCGAGCGGCGACTGCATCGGCATGCAGACCGACCACCACTCCTGCGTCACCGGGTCGGCGGCCATCGCGGCCATGTCGGAGGCGTAGTCGGTGCCGACATACTCGAAATACGAGAACAGCAGGTTTTCCGGCTGCTTCAGGAAGATCGAGTAGTTGCGGATGTTGGAGTTCTTGATCTGCTTCAGCACATCCGGCCACACGGCAGCATGCACCCGCACATAGTCCGCCACCGCCTCGGGCTTCAGCCCCAGCACCGCCCCATAACGCTTCATTCCGATAGTCCTCCTCAAACTCGTTGTGCCGCGACGTGCTTAGCCCCGCCGCTGCGAAATCTCCTGCCCGCAGGCGATCAGCATCTGCAGCGCCGCATCGCAGCCGGGGGCGGTCTTCACGTCCAGGCGCTCCGAATAGGGGCAGGTGAACACCGCCAGCACCCGGCCCATCGGACCCAAAATCGGCACCGACAGGTTGCTGACTCCGGCGATCTGCAGGCTCTGCATGTTCTCGAAGCCCTGCTGGCGCACCCGCGTCAGCCGCTCCTCCAGCGCCGGGGTCAGCCGCTCGGGCTGCTCCTGCTCCTCGAGCATCAGCCGGCGCTCGTCGGCGGCGGCGAAGGCAAGAAGGATATGGCCCGAACCGGTATTGATCAGGCTGATGCGCGAGCCGACCCGTACCGAGACGTTCCAGTAGCCCGGCCCGTCCACCTGCGCCGCGACGATCAGTGCCCCGCGGTCGTAGGTGGCGAGATGGCAGGCCTGCTGCGCATCCCGCGCGAAGCGCCGCATCACCGGCATGGCCTGGCTGATCAGCCGCTGCAGCGGTGGTCGCGCATGCGCCAGCTCGAACAGTTTCAGCGTCACCTCATAGCGATCGGCCGGGGTGCGGCGGACGAAACCGCGGCGCACCAGCCGGTCCAGCATGCGGTAAATCTCGTTGGGCGAGCGATCGAGCGCCTTGGCGATTTCGGCCTGGCTCAAGCTCTCCTCGGTCGCCGCCAATAGCTCGAGGATATCCAGCCCCTTGTCGAGGGCGGGGGCGCGGTACTTCTCCAGATCCTCGACCTGCGCCACGCGCCGTCCTCCCTTCGGCGCAATTGACGCCGCAAACCTCACGTGCTTACTCACGAATAGTCTTTTCACATATGCACAACAAGCCGGATTCAGCCGGCCACCAAGGGAGTGAGCGATGGCGCGGATCGCGCGGGTCGAAGTGCTGATGGTCGACCTGGTCCCCAAGGTGAAGCGGGTCGACGCCATCCAGTCCTTCGTTTCCCAGGAAACCCCGATGGTCCGGATCACGGACAGCGACGGGGCCACCGGCACCGGCTACAGCTACACCATCGGCACCGGCGGCCACTCGGTGATCGAGCTTTTGAAGCGCACGCTGGTCCCGGCGATCATCGGCCGCGAAGCCAACGAGATCGAAAAGCTCTGGCGCGACCTGCTGTTCCTCACCCACGCCACCACCACCGGCGCCATCACCTCGATCGCCCTCGCCGCCATCGATACGGCGCTGTGGGACCTGAAGGCCCGCAAGCTCGGCCTGCCGCTCCACATCCTTGCCGGCGGGGCGCAGGACGCCATCCCGCTTTACACCACCGAAGGCGGCTGGCTGCATCTCGAGGAAGCCGCGCTGATCGAAGACGCGCTGCGCGCCAAGGCCGACGGCTTCGGCGGCTGCAAGCTCAAGGTCGGCCGCCCGATCCACGAGGACGTGCGCCGCATCTCGGCGGTGCGCGCGGCGGTCGGCGCGGGCTTCGAGATCTTCACCGACGCCAACCAACGCTTCAACGTCGACGAGGCGATCCGCCGGGCCCGCGCCTACGAGCCGCTCGATATCGGCTGGTTCGAGGAGCCGCTGACCGCCGAGGACATTTCCGGCCACACAAGGCTGGTCGACCACACCTCGATCCCGATCGCGGTCGGCGAGAGCCTCTACTCGGCAATGCATTTCCGCGAGTATCTCGAGCGCCACGCCTGCTCGATCGTCCAGGTCGATGTCGGCCGGGTCGGCGGCATCACGCCGTGGCTGAAGGTCGCCCACATGGCCGAGGCCTTCAACATCGCGGTCTGCCCGCACTTCCTGATGGAACTGCATGTCGGGCTCTGCGCCGCCATCCCGAACGGCCGCTGGGTCGAGTACATCCCGCAGCTAGACCAATTGACGACTGAACGGATGACCATCCGGGATGGTAAGGCCATCCCGTCTTCAAAACCGGGCCTGGGCATCGCCTGGGACTTCGAAGCCATCGAGCGGATGACCGTCGAAGGCTCGCACTCGATCCATCTCTAGGAGATTTCCATGGCCGATATCAGCGGCAAGATCGTACTCATCACCGCCGCGGCACAGGGCATCGGCCTCGCCTCGGTGCATGCCTTCGTCAAGGCCGGCGCCAAGGTGATCGCCACCGACATCAATGCCGCCAAGCTGAAAGAGCTGGAGGGCACTCCGGGTGTCACCACCCGCGTGCTCAACGTGCTGAGCACCGAGGAAGTGAACAAGGCGGTGGCCGAGATCGGCCGCATCGACATCCTGTTCAACTGCGCCGGCGTGGTGCAGTCGGGCAGCATCATGGACATGCCCGACAAGGACCTCGAGTTCGCCTTCGATCTCAACGTCTGGGCGCAGATCCGCGCCATCAAGGCGGTGCTGCCGCAGATGCTGGAACGCAAGGACGGCTGCATCATCAACATGGCGACCGTCGCCTCGTCGGTCACCGCGGTGCCGAACCGCGCCGCCTACACCATCTCGAAGGCCGCCGTGGTCGGGCTCACCAAGTCGATGGCCGCCGACTACACCGACAAGGGCATCCGTGTGAACGCCATCTGCCCGGGCACGGTGGAATCGCCGTCGCTGCACGAGCGCTGGCATGCCACCGGCGATTTCGAGGCAGCCAAGAAAGCCTTCATCGCCCGCCAGCCGATCGGCCGCATCGGCCAGCCGGAGGAGGTCGCCGACCTCGCCGTCTACCTCGCCGGCGCCACCTACACCACCGGCCAGGTACAGATCATCGACGGCGGCTGGACGGCTTAAGCTGCCTCTCGGTCGGCGGTCACCGAACTCTCAGTGATCTTCCCCCGTGAAACGGGGGAGGGGGACCGCCGAAGGCGGTGGAGGGGGCGGCCACAAGCACCCAATCCAGACTCGCCCTCTCCACCAGCTTCGCTGGTCCCCCTCCCCCGCTTCGCAGGGGAGGATCACCGCGCGGCCTGTGGTCATCACACCCCAGCCTAGTCCGCAAATCCCTGCGCCACCGGCGCCTTGCACACCCCGGCCGTCTCCAGCTGGTGCGCGATCCTCAGGCACACGTCCTCGCGCCAGGGCGCGGCGATCACCTGCACGCCGAGCGGCAGGTCCTCGCCGTACTGCCACACCGGCACCGTCGCCACCGGCAGGCCGATGAACGAGATCGGCTGGGTGAATATGCCCAGATTGGGCCGCACCGGCATCTCGACGCCACCGAACATCGCCGTCTTCTGTCCGAGCAGCGGCGCCTTCATCGGCGTCGCCGGAGCGAGAATGGCATCGACCCCGTCGAACAGCTTCAGCACCCGCTCGCGATACACCCGGCGCAGTTTTTGCGCCCGCTCCACCCACACTGCCGGCAGCATCGTGCCGGCCAGCAGCCGGTCGCGCACCTCGGGGTCGAAGTCGTCGGGCCGCTCACGCAGCCGGTCGAGATGCAGCGCGGCGCCCTCGGCCATGGTGATGAGGAAGGCTGCGGCACGCGCCGCCTGCGCATCTGGCAGGGTGACGGTCTTCGTCACTTCCAGCGCCTTCGCCACCTTCTGTACCTGCGCCTGCACTTCGGGCGAGCCGAGAAAATAGTCGCCGGCGACAGCGATGCGGAGCCCGGGGATCGGGTGCTTCAGCCGCGCAAAGGTCAGCTCGTTCACCCGCTTGGTCTGCGCCGGGTCGGCCTCGTCGAACCCCTGCATCGCGTCGTAGGCGAGTGCCAGGTCGCGGGTCGAGCGGGCGAACGGGCCGAGATGGTCAAGGCTCGAAACGAACGGAAAACTGTGCGCCCGGCTCAGCCGGCCATAGGTCGGCTTCAGCCCGAACAGGCCGCAGAACGAGGCCGGTACCCGGATCGAGCCATTGGTGTCGGAGCCGAGGCTCAGCGGCACCAGTCCGCCGGCCACCGCCGCGGCTGGCCCGGAGGATGAGCCACCGGTCATCCGGTCCAGCGCATGCGGGTTGCGCGCCGGGCCGTCATGGGCGTTCTCGCCGGTGAAGCCGTAGGCGTACTCGTCCATGTTGAGGCCGCCGAGCAGCACGGCGCCCGCCGCCTCCATGCGGGTCACCAGCGTCGCATCGCGCGCCGCCGGCGCGTCGTCGCGGTTGATCTTGGAACCGGCGCGGGTGGCAATGCCCTTGATGTCGTAGAGGTTCTTGACCGCGAACGGCACGCCGGCGAGCGGGCCAGGGTCCATGGCATTCTTGATCTTGCTGTCGACCAGCTCGGCCTGCTCCAGCGCCCGTTCCGCCGTCACGTCGGTGAAGGCGCCGAGCATCGGGTTGTGCCGCTCGATCCGCGCCAGCGCCGCTTCGGTGACGGCGCGCGCGGTCGTCGCGCCGCTCTTCACGGCTTCGGCAATCTCCACGGCGTCGGCGGTCGCCCTCATGCGCGGTAGACCGGGGCCGGCTCGACGTCATCGTCGAGCTTCACCTGCTCGACCAGCGCCGCCATCTTCGAGGCGGTCTTCAAATTCAGCTTGATGCCGGTCCGGTGCTCGGGGGCGATGCGCAGCTGCAGCAAGGGCGCCGCGGCGTCGATCAGCGCATCCGCATCGAAGGGTTTGTAGGCCATGTCGCGTCATGCCTCGCACGGCCAGCCGAGTGCAGCCCCCTGCCCTCGCGCCACCAGCCGCAAATAATCCTCACACGACAGCGCCTTGCGCGGCAATCATCTTGATGGTCCCGAGCATCGGCACGCACGGCGACTGGTTTCGCCGGAACTAACATGTTAGCTCTGGTTCTAGAGGAAACAGCCGGGAAAACCGGCAGCGAGGGAACCAACGTGAATCAGATCGATCTCAACGGGCAGGTGGCAGTGGTCACCGGCGGCGCCTCGGGCTTCGGCCTTGCGTGTGCGAAACGCTTCATCGCCTCGGGCGCCAAGGTCAGCCTGTGGGACCGCGACGCGGAGGCCCTGAAGGTCGCAGTCGGGCTGCTGGGCGCCGGCGCGTCGAGCAAGGCCGTCGATATCACCGATTATGACGGGCTCGCCGCCGCCCATGCCGCGGTGGAGAAGGAGGTCGGCCCGGTATCGATCCTCCTCAACTCGGCCGGCATCGCCGGCAAGAACGCGCCGCTCGACGAGTACGGGCTCGACGAATGGCGGAAAGTCATCGAGATCAATCTCAACGGCACCTTCTACGTGAACCGGGTGGTGATCCCCTCGATGAAGGCCCGCAACTACGGCCGCATCGTCAACATCTCGTCGGTCGCCGGCAAGGAGGGCAACCCGAACGCCTCGGCTTATGCCGCGTCGAAATCCGGCGTGCTCGGGCTGGTAAAGGCGCTCGGCAAGGAAGTGGCGAAGTACGACATCGCCGTCAACGCCATCACCCCGGCCGTCGCCAACACCGCGATCCTCAAGGAAGTTACCAAGGAGTTCATCGAGTACATGCTGAGCCGCATCCCGCGCGGACGCTTCCTCGAGGTGGACGAACTCGCCAATATGGTCGCCTGGCTGGTGAGCAAGGAAAACAGCTTCACCACCGCCTCGGTGTTCGACCTTTCCGGCGGCCGGACGACCTACTGATGACCATCCGCCACTGCGTGTTCCTGAAATTCCGCGCCGACGTCACCGACAGCGAGAAGCAGTCGATCTACGAGCAGCTTGCCGCCCTCGGCGTGCACCTCCAGATCGACCACATGAGCTACGGGCCGAACGTCTCGCCGGAAGGCCTGCACCAAGGTTTTGTCGACGGCTTCACCATGGACTTTCCGGATACCGCGGCCCGCGACGCCTATCTCGTCGACGGCAAGCATAGGGAAGCCGGCCAACGCCTCGTCGCCGCCCTCGAAGGCGGCGTCAAAGGGTTGCTGGTGTTCGATATCGAGGTCTAGCGGCGCGACGCCGCGATGGTCTCGGCGAGCAGCCCGCCCATCCGGCTCTCGGGCCGGCCGAGGTCGCGGACGATGGTCATGTGGTCGAGCTCGGGCAGGGTGATCCGCTCGTAGCTGAGCCCGCGCCGTTCCGCCGCAAAGCAGAGGTCCTGCGCCTGCAGGTGGAACGGCTCGGTCTCATCGTGTCCGACCGCCAGCACCACCTCCGGCCCCGCCATCTGCTCGGCGCCCAGCGGCGAGAAGTTCGCCACTTCCTCGCCGGTCAGGTTCAGTTCGGGCTGCAGGTAGCTCTGGGTGATCGGCCGCAAATCATAGAGCCCCGACACCAGCAGCAGCGACTTCACCGGAATCCCAGGCGCATGCGCTTCATGCGGCGCCCGGGCCGCGAGATAGCTCGCGAGGTGCCCGCCGGCCGAGTGCCCCGAGGCCGAGAACGCCGTCGGGTCGCCGCCGAAACTCGCGGCATTGGCCACCAGCCAGCGCGCCGCCTGCCGCACCTCATCCACCAGTTGCGCCATCCGCGCATTGGGGATCAGCGTGTATTCGACGATCGCCGCGATGGCGCCGCTCTTGGTGATGGTCTCGGCCGGAAAGGCGAACATCTCCTTGTCGTTCAAAAACCAGTAGCCGCCATGGATGAACATGTGGATCGGCAGCGGTCCCTCGGCATTCTCGGGAAAGAACAGGTCGAGCCGCTGCCGCGGGCCATCGCCATAGCGCACATCGAAGCGGCTCTTCAGTGTCGCCCGCGTCCGGGCGCTGGCGGCGAGGTTGCCGTTCTTCACGGCCTCGAAGTCCGGCACCAGGTTGGGAATGTCGAACGGGTCGATGGCGGTCACGGCATGCTCCTCGGGCTCGCCCAACCCGAGCCCGACCCACCCGGCCGAGTCAAGCACCCCAAACGGCGCATCGGCTGCCCCCAGCGAACTTGCCAGATGGCAAAGTTCTCATTTTGTCCCACGACCGATTCGATTAGGGTGGCCCGCCTCAGCTGATGGGAACCACGATGTCCGAATACGTTATCGCGCCGCCGCCGCAGCCCGCCGTCCCCGTCGCCGGCGGAGGCCTGTTCCCGGTCCGCCGCATCTATTGCGTGGGCCGCAACTATGCCGAGCATGCGCGCGAAATGGGGCACGATCCCAACGCCGAGCCGCCGTTCTTCTTTGCCAAACCCGCCGATGCGCTGGTGACTGGTGGCGCCGATTCGCCCTACCCGTCCGAGACGAGCAACCACCATCACGAGATCGAGCTGGTCGCCGCCATAGGTGCCGGCGGCAAGAACATCGCCGTCGCCGAGGCGATGGCCCACGTCTGGGGCTATGCCGTCGGCATCGACCTCACCCGCCGCGACCTGCAGGCCTGGGCCAAGAAGGGCGCAAAACCCTGGGAGGTCGCCAAGGGTTTCGACCACTCCGCCCCGATCGGCACGCTGGTCCCCGCCAAGGATATTCCGACCCCGCTGGAGGGCGCCATCGAGCTCCGCGTCAACGGCGAAACCCGCCAGTCGGCCGACATTTCCGACATGACCTGGGACCTGCCGCACGTCATCGCCGAGCTCTCCAAGTACTTCGAACTGTTCCCCGGCGACCTGATCTTCACCGGCACCCCGGCCGGCGTTTCCGCCGTGGTGAAGGGCGACCTGCTCGAGGGCTCCATCGCCGGCATCGGTACCGTCACGGTGCGCATCGGCTGATGGAGTGGTCGCCGCAACAGGATGAAGCGCTGCAGGCGGTGTCGCGCTGGCTGAAGGACAAGGACAGCAAGCAGGTGTTCCGCCTGTTCGGCTGGGCCGGCACCGGCAAGTCGACGCTCGCCCGCCATCTCGCCCAAGGCGTGAAGTCGGTGAAGTACGCCGCCTTCACCGGCAAGGCAGCGATGGTGATGCGCAAATACGGCGCGCGCGGCGCCTCGACAATCCACTCGCTGATCTATGCCTTGGTCAGCGAGAAGGACGGCGAACCGAAATTCGCGCTCGATCCCGAGAGCGAGGCACTGACCGCCGACCTGATCGTCATCGACGAAGTCTCGATGGTCGACGAACAGCTCGGCCGCGACCTTTTGAGCTTCGGCACCAAGGTGCTGGTGCTGGGCGATCCGTTCCAGCTGCCGCCGGTGCAGGGCGCCGGCTTCTTCACAGCGGATGAGCCCGACTACATGCTCACCGAGATCCATCGCCAGGCGGCGGACAATCCGATCATCCGCATGTCGATGGAGATCCGCGAGGGCGGCTATCTGGAGCACGGCCGTTATGGCGAAAGCCTCGTCATCCCGCGCTCCGACGTCGATCGCGATGCGGTGATGGAGGCCGACCAGGTGCTTGCGGGCCGCAACAAGACGCGCGTCGCCTACAATGACCGCATCCGCGAGATCAAGAACCTGCCCCGGCACGAGCCGGTCTCCGGCGATCGCCTCGTGTGCCTCCGCAACAACCCGGTCAAGAAGCTGCTCAACGGGCAGATCTGGACGGCCGCGGAAGTGAAGAAGCGCTCCAATGCCCGCTACTCGATGACGCTCGATCCGGACGAGGTTACCGGCGCCAAGGCGACGCAGGCCAAGGTCGTCACCCACGCCGCGTTCTTTTCCGGCGAAGAAGACCAGCTCAGCTGGCCCGAACGCCGCCAGTACGACGAGTTCACCTTCGGCTACTGCCTCACCGTGCACAAAGCCCAGGGCAGCCAGTGGGACAACGTCTACCTGTTCGACGAAAGCTACGTCTTCCGCGAAGACCGGCAACGCTGGCTCTACACCGGCGTCACCCGCGCCAGCGACAAGATCACGGTCGTCACGTAAGCCCTGCAGCTTTGCGGTAACACCTTGTGAGTATTTCGTTTACCACGCTGCCGCCGCTTCTGCCGGGCCGAAGCGGCTGCTAATCCTCGGCACATACTTATCGCTATTGCTTCGGGGGCGGGCATATGTGGGTACGGTTCTGGCGCCGTTTGGGTGCGGTTTTTCTGGTGCTGGCCACCCTTGTGGCCGCCCATCCGGCGCTGGCCCAGTCGACGACCACTGTCACGACTTCGCCCAGTCAGACCGTCGGCAACCAGTCGTTCACCATTACCGCCACGGTGACTGGAAGCTGGGTCTCAGGCGACGACGTGGTTTTCTCCATCGATGGCGTTGGCAACATCGGCACTGTCGACCTGGATGGGGACGGTCTGGCCACCTACTCGACAAGCCTCCCCGCCGGCACCTATACGGTCCGGGCTGCCTATTTTGACGGCCACACCGGCGACGGGACAGATTCAAGCTCCGGTTCCACTCAGCACGTCGTCACCAAGGCCTCGACCACAACCTCGGTGACTGCGTCGTCCGCGCTCAGCGAGGTTGGCCAGCCGGTTACCTTCACCGCGACCGTAGCTGCCGTAGCCCCGGGCGCCGGCACGCCGTCCGGTAGGGTGACCTTCCTCGACGGCACGACGCCGCTAGGCCCGGCGATCCTGCTAAACGGCAGTGCACAGGCGACGTTCACCACCTCGACGCTTTCGGTCGGCGAGCATGCGATCACCGTCGCCTACAACGGCGGCAACAGCTCGTTCCTCGGCGGCACCTCGGACGAGTTGCTCCACACCGTCGTCAGCCAGTCCACTGTGACGATCGCCGTCACCACCGATGGCGCCGACGCGACCTTCGGCTTTACGTCGCCGAACCCGGCGCTTGCCGTGTCGGTTGCAAGCTCCGGCGGGTCGGGCAGCAGCGCCGCGATCACCCTGCCGGCGGATACCTACAGCATCAGTGCGCCGAACATGACCGGCGTAGGCTTTGCGCTCAGCAGCATCGCTTGCGACGACGGCAACAGCACGGGCGACGCCGGCACCGGCAGCGCCACGATCAAGCTGGGCCTCGGCGAGAACGTCACCTGCACCTTCGCCTTCACCAACAGCCGGGACGCCGCAACCGACCTGATCGAGGATTTCTTCGAGACCCGCGCCGAGCTGATCCTCAGCCACGGCCCCAACCGTCAGCGCCGCGTCGACCGGCTCAACAGCATCGCCCCGTCGTCGAGCGATCCGGCCTCGGCGCTGATGGGCCTGATGCCGCTGGTGAGCGGCGGCGGTCCGCGGACGCTGTCGGGCAGCCTCGGCGCCATCGAGCAGGCGGTTGCCGACCCGGCTGAGCCCGCGGCCTTCGACATCTGGTTCGAAACCACCTTCGGCGCCTATGGAAGCGATGCGGCGCAAGGCAATTTCGGCATCGCCTATCTCGGCGCCGACTATCTCGTCAGCTCGGATCTCCTCGTCGGCGCGCTGTTCCAGCTCGATCGCGTCGGCTTCGACTCCAATACCGGCGACGCGACGGCCGAGGGCACCGGCTGGATGATCGGGCCCTATGTCACCGGCCGCCTCGGCGACAACCTTTATGTCGACCTGCGCGCCGCCGCCGGCCGCTCGACCAATAGCCTCAGCCCCTATGGGACCTACACCGACGAGGTCGACGCCAGCCGCTGGCTGATCGAAGCCAACATCTCCGGCGAATGGACCGACGGTAGCTGGACCTTCCAGCCCGCCGCCCGCCTCTCCTATTTCGAGGAAACCTCGGACGCCTATACCGACGGGCTCGGCATCTTCGTCCCCTCGGTGACCACGGGAACGGGGCAGCTGGCGCTCGGGCCGGCCCTCTCTTATCGCTTCGTCACCGATGGCGAGATCGGCGTGGTGATCGGCGCCCGGCTCGATGGCGTGCTCGACTTCACCCTCGACGGCGGGTCGCTTGCCAGCGACGGTGCGCATGCCGAACTCGAAGCCAGTATCGACCTCGGCCTCCCCGGCGGGGCTCGCCTCGGCGCGGCGGTGAAGGCTGGTGGCCTCGGCGAGGACAATTTCCGCTTCCTCAGCGGCACGGTCAGCGTCTCGGCGGCGATCCAGTAGGTCGCCGCCAAAAGGTTAACGAGGCGATAACGCCGCGTCCCGCACGCTTGGTGCCAGCTAATGGACCGGGCGCCCGCGGCATGATGCAGCCACTTCGATTTCTCGTGTCTCCGAGTCAGGGCCGCTGGACGCTGAGCGTCGGACCTACGGTCCTTGCAAACCACTCAACTCTGGATCGGGCGGTTCGCGCCGCGGTCGACATGGCCCGCAGAACCCGGGGCAATAACCGCGTCTTCCTCGAAGGCGAGGATGGGCGCGTGCAGCAGCACTGGCCGTCCTGACGGCGGACGGCGCGGCGTCTCCGCCAGCCGTTCTATCCGCCATGCCGGGAACATCATTCCCATCGCGGTAGCCATCTGGGTTTCGGCACGCATCAACCGTACGGCATAGCCGGGCTGCAGGCTGACGATGCGGGGCATCTCCTCGGCCTGCACCACGATGCTGCTGAACATGCCGAAGCGCCTGATGTCGCCCCTTGGCAACTGCACGATGTAAGCAACCACCTCCACCACCTCCGAGCGGCAGAGTAAGGCGTTCGTGCTGACCGCTGGCTGACGGCGCGGGTAGCGATTTGTTAACCCCGGTGCCAGGCGGCCGCCGGGGCTACGCGTGCCGTTGGGCACTCCCCATCCCGCCCGCACTGGTCTAGGGTCCGCGCCGACAAATTCTGGAGGGTATGATGGACTATCGATTGCTTGGCCGTTCCGGCCTCAAGGTCTCGTCGCTGTCGATCGGCACGGCGACGTTCGGCGGCGACGGCTTGTGGGGCGATACCAACGTCAAGGAGGCGCAGCGCCAGATCGACCTCTGCCTCGACCACGGCGTCAACCTGATCGACACAGCCAACGTCTATTCGGGCAGTGTGTCGGAGACGATCATCGGCGAAGCGCTGACCGATGGCCGCCGCGACCGGCTGCTGATCGCCACCAAGGTGCGGTTTCCGCGCGGCAAGGGCCCGAACGATCGCGGGCTCAGCCGCTGGCACATCATCCGCGAGGCCGAGGCGTCGCTGAAGCGGATGAAGACCGACGTCATCGACCTCTACCAGGTGCACGAGTGGGACGGGCAGACGCCGCTCGACGAAACGCTGGAAGCGCTCGATACCCTCGTCCGCACCGGCAAGGTCCGCTACATCGGCTGCTCCAACTACTCGGCCTGGCACCTGATGAAGGCGCTCGCCGTCTCCAACGAGCGCAACTACCAGCGCTTCGTCTCCCAGCAGATCCACTACACGCTGCACTCGCGCGAAGCCGAGTTCGAGCTGATCCCGGCCGGTCTCGACCAGGGCGTCTCGGTGCTGGTGTGGTCGCCGCTGGCCGGCGGGTGGCTCTCGGGCAAGTACACCCGCAACTCCAAGCCGAGCGACGGTCGTCAGGTGCGCGGCTTCAAGGAGCCGCCGATCTATGATCCGGAGCACCTGTGGAAGATCGTCGATGTGGTCAACGAGGTGGCCGGCGCACATGGCGTCTCCGGCGCGCAGGTGTCGCTTGCCTGGTTGTTGTCGAAGCAGATCGTCGCCTCGGTGATCATCGGCGGCCGCAACATCGGGCAGTTCGAGGACAACCTCAAAGCCGCGGACCTGAAGCTCACCGCCGAGGAGCTCGGCAAGCTCGACGCGGTCAGCCAGCCGAACCTGCCCTACCCCTACTGGCACCAGAGCTTTACCGCGCAGGACCGCCTCAGCGAGCCCGACCTGGCGCTGCACCGGGCCTATCTCGACAAGTGACGTCATTGTGCGGGCAGGCCGATCTCCCCTGCCCGCACAATCCTGAACTGCGGCGTCATGTTTTCTTGACTAAGTTTAGAACCGTTATAAAGTGTGGACGGTTCCAGACCCCATCCAGCCGCAGGGATCACCCGGAAATCCGGGCCTTGCGTGGGGGACGCAGCAAGAAGTCGGCGGCAACGCCGAATCGGAGATTCGATGAGACTGACTCGCCAGTCCAACTACGCCATCCGCACGCTGATCTACTGTGCGGTCAATGCGCCCGGCCTCAGCCGGGTCGCCGACATCGCCAAGGCCCATGCGATTTCGGAACTGTTCCTGTTCAAGCTGATCAAGCCGCTGGTCGAGAATGGCCTGATCGAGACCGTGCGCGGCCGTCGCGGCGGCATCAAGCTCGGGCGCCCGGCCGAAGAGATCACCCTGCTCGACACTGTCCGTCTCACCGAAGAGAGTTTCTCGATGGCCGAGTGCTTCGAGGATGGCGACGTGACCTGCCCGCTGGCCGAGAGCTGCGACGTCAACGCGGCGCTGCGCGAGGCGTTGGGGGCGTTCTTCAACGTGCTCGAGAGCTACACCATCGCCGACCTCGCTTCGAAGCGGCGCTCGCTGCGCGAGCGGCTCGGCCTGAAGTTCGAGGACATGGAGCCGGTGCTGATCCGCGAAGCGGCGCACTGACTGAACTGAACTAGCGGCGGATGCCGGACCGACTCCAACCGTCCGGCATCCGCCCTTTCGCCACACGCGCCCGACCCGAAGGGCGTTGATCGTGCGGCGGAACCCAGTCTCTCTCTGGGATTGCCGGCAGACAGCGAAGGGCTCGAACCCAAACGGGCCCTCGACCGCCTGCCCGACCTGCCCCGAAGCCCGAGGCCGGGCGCTTTTGCCAAGCGGCAGTTGAACGGCTTGTGACTCCCGGTTTCAGCCCCGGTTCATTCATCTTCCCGATCCGACCCAGCGCGCCGCGTTGATCTCGCGGCGCCCACATGCTCTATGCGCCCGAACCTACTGAACCCGGACTGACCAATGGCCGCCGCGCCCATTCTCTTCCTGCAGCAAATCCGCCTGCGCCTCGGCTCCAGCGAGTTGCTGGAGGGTGCCGAGCTGTCGCTGCTGCCGGGCGAGAAGGTGGCGCTGGTCGGCCGCAACGGCTCGGGCAAGTCGACGCTGCTGAAGATCGCCGCTGGCGAGATCGAACCCGATGGCGGCCGCCGCTTCCTGCAGCCGGGCGCCACCATCCGCTACCTGCCGCAGGAGCCCGACCTCTCGGGCTATCCGAACGTCCTCGCCTATGTCGAAGCCGGCATGCAGGCAGGCGACGATCACTACCGGGCGACCTACCTGCTCAACGCGCTCGGGCTCACCGGCACCGAGGAGCCGCACCGGCTCTCCGGCGGCGAAGCCCGTCGTGCCGCGCTGGCCCGCGTGCTGGCGCCCGAGCCCGATATCATCCTCCTCGACGAGCCGACCAACCACCTCGACCTGCCGGCCATCGAGTGGCTGGAGAACGAACTCTCGACCATCCGCTCGGCGCTGGTGATCATCAGCCACGACCGGCGCTTCCTCGCCGACCTCACCCGATCGACCGTCTGGCTCGATCGCGGCGTCACCCGCCGCCTCGACCGCGGCTTCGGCAGCTTCGAGGAGTGGCGCGACCAGGTGCTGGAGGAGGAAGAGACCGCCCGGCACAAGCTCGACCGGCAGATCGTCCGCGAAGAACACTGGCTTACCTACGGCGTCACCGCCCGCCGCAAGCGCAATGTCCGCCGCCTCGACGGGCTGTTCGCGCTGCGCCAGGAGCGCCGCGACCTGAAGCGCGGCGTTGGCGAGGTGAAAATCTCCGTCGCCGAGGGCGAGACCTCCGGCAAGATGGTGATGGAGGCCAAGGACATCTCCAAGGCCTATGGCGAGCGGACGATCGTCAAGGACTTCACCACCCGCGTCATCCGCGGCGACCGGCTGGGCATCATCGGCGCCAACGGCGCGGGCAAGACCACGCTGATCAAGCTGCTGACCGGCGAGACCCCGCCCGACAGCGGCACGGTGCGGCTCGGGGCCAACCTCGAGCTCGCGAGCCTCGACCAGCGCCGTGCCTCCCTCACCGCCGACATGACGCTCAAGGAAGCGGTCACCGGCGGCGGTTCGGACACCCTCATCATCAACGGCCAGCCCAAGCACTTCATGGGCTACCTCAAGGACTTCCTGTTCGGCCCCGAGCAGGCCGGCACCGCGGTCAGCAAGCTCTCGGGCGGCGAGCGCGGGAGGCTGGTGCTGGCGCGCGTGCTGTCGCTGCCCTCGAACGTGCTGGTCCTCGACGAACCGACCAACGACCTCGATCTCGAAACCCTCGACCTGTTGCAGGAAATGCTGGCCGACTATCCCGGCACGGTGATCGTCGTCAGCCACGATCGCGATTTCCTCGACCGGGTCGCCACCTCCGTGGTGGTTTCGGACGGTGGCGGGCAGTGGACGGAGTATCCGGGCGGCTATTCCGACATGGTGAGCCAGCGCGGCTACGGCGTCACCGCGCCCACAAGCGCGCCCAAGCCGAAAACGGAGCGCGCCGCCGCGCCAGCTCCAGCTGCCCCGCAGCCGCAAAAGCAGAAGCTCAGCTTCAAGCAGAAGCATGCGCTCGAAACGCTGCCCAAGGAGATCGCCAAGCTCGAGGCCGAGATCACGAAGCTCAACGCTACCCTCGCCGACGGCAGCCTCTACGCCCGTGACCCCAAGAAGTTCACCGACACCGGCCACGCATTGGAAAAAGCCCAGGCCGCCCTCGGCAAGGCCGAGGACGAGTGGCTGGAGCTCGAAGCCCTGCGCGAGGAAATCGAGGGCTAGCGCCTCCCCCCTTTAGTTCGACTGGACCATGACAGCCGCACCCTCTATGAAGTCGCTTGAAGCGATTCAATCGATCGAGGGAAATCATGCAGTATCGTAAGCTCGGCAATAGCGGCGCCGTCGTCTCTTCGCAGACGCTGGGCACCATGACGTTCGGCGCCGAGGCGGACGAAGCGACGTCGTTCCAGCTGATGGACGACTATGTCGCCGCCGGCGGCAATTTCCTCGATACCGCCGACGTCTACTCGGCCGGCACCTCCGAGGAGATCGTCGGCCGCTGGCTGAAGGCGCGGCCCGAGGCGGCAAAGCAGGTGCTGGTCACCACCAAGGCGCGCTTCCCGATGGGGAACGGGCCGAACGACCTGGGGCTGTCGCGCCGCCACCTCAACCAGGCGCTCGACGCCTCGCTGAGCCGGCTCGGAGTCGAGCACATCGACCTCTACCAGATGCACGCCTTCGACGCGCTGACCCCGCTCGAGGAGACTTTGCGCTTCCTCGACGATGCGATCCGCAGCGGCAAGATCGGCTACTATGGCTTCTCCAACTTCATCGGCTGGCAGCTGACCAAGGCGGCATGGATCGCCAAGGCCGGCGGGCTCGCGCCGCCGATCACGCTGCAGCCGCACTACAACCTGCTCGTCCGCGACATCGAGCACGAGATCGTCCCGGCGGCGCTCGACGCCAGTATCGGGCTCCTGCCCTGGTCGCCGCTCGGCGGCGGCTGGCTCACCGGCAAGTACAAGCGCGATCAGATGCCGACGGGGGCGACGCGGCTGGGCGAGAACCCGAACCGCGGGCAGGAGTCGTACGGTCCGCGCAACGAGCAGGAACGCACCTGGCGGATCATCGCGGCCGTCGAGGCGGTAGCGAAGTCGCTCGGCGTGTCGATGGCGCAGGTGGCACTGGCCTGGGTCGCCGATCGTCCCGCCGTCACCTCGGTCATCCTCGGCGCCCGCACCCGCGAACAGCTCGCCGACAACCTTGCCGCTGCCGATCTCAAGCTCAACGCCGAGCACGCGCAGCAACTCACCGACGCCAGTGCGCCGGAGGTGGCCGATTATCCCTACGGCAAGGGCGGCGTGAACCAGCGGCACCGCAAGATCGAGGGCGGGCGGTGAGGCCCATCTGGACCCAGAGCGTGGGGGCCACCCCCACCCTCATTCCCTCCCCACAAAGGGGGAGGGAGGCGATAGCTGCAGCGCCTCGTTGAGCGTCTCCCTCCCCCTTTGTGGGGAGGGATCAAGGGTGGGGGGTGCAGCGCGCTCCGCGGTCGCGGCCTCGCTAGAACCAGATCTCCGGCTCATGCAGAATCTGCAGCTCTTCTGCCGGCTCGCCGTTGATCCGCCGGAGCAGCAGTTCGCCCATCTGCTTGCCCGCCAGTGCGGTATCCTCGAAGATCGCATCGACCTTGGGACGCACCTGGCTGAAAATGCCGGAGGTCTGCTTCACCACCATCTGCACGTCCTTGCCGATCTCGAAGCCGGCGTCGGTGATGCCCGCCATGATCGACAAGGCCGCGGCGTCGCCGGTGCAGATGAAGCCATCCGGCGCATCGGGCTCGGCGATCCGCCGCATGGTGGCAAGGCGAATCTCGTCGGCGGAGTTGTCGAGGCTGGCCCGCTCGAGCATCTCGTAAGCGAGCCCGGTCTCCTTGATCGCCGCCATGAAGCCGTCGCGCAGGTGGTGACCGAAGCTGAAGCGGTCGGGCGGCAGGATGATCGTCACCTTGCGGCAGCCCTTGGCCTTCAAGCGCATCACCGCGTGATGGGCGAAGGCGTAGTTGTCGTAGTCGACATAGGGGTGTGGCGAGGGGAACGCCGTGCGTCCGTGCGAGACGAAGGGGAAGTTCTCCTCCATCAGCAGCTTCACCCGATCGTCGTCGGGCTGCGTGCGCGAGAAGATCACGCCGTCCGCCGCCTTGTTGCGGAGGATGTAGCGGATCGGGTCGATCGGCGCGCCGTTGGTGAACATCGGGGTGATGACGAGGTGGTAGGGCGTGCCGCGCAGCGCCTCGGTCAGGCCCGACACCATCGACTGGCCGAAGCCGAGGATTTCGTCGTGCGGGTCGAGAATCAGGCTCACCACATGGGTGCGCCCGGTCTTCAGCCGCAGCGCCGTGCGGTCGGGCACGTAGCCGACCTCGGCCGCGATCTTCTGCACCCGGACGCGGGTCTCCTCGGAGAGCTCCGGCGCGTTGTTGAGTGCCCGCGAGATCGTGGTGATCGCCAGCCCGGTCATTTCGGCGATGGTGCGCAGGGTGGGCCGGCCGCTCGACGGCCTGCCGGCGGCGTCGGCGCGACGCGGCGGACGCGCTTTGGCGCGCTTGGTGTCGCGCGTCTCCGGATCGGCCAACGGTATTCTCCCTCGAACGGATGTGCCTACTTGCGAGGCATTTTGGGTGAGCGGCGATGCTCCCCAGGATCCGCTCAAGCGTACCTCACCATGTTATGCAATCGATTTCAAGGCGGGAAGCCCGGGACCGTTATCCGGTTGGCATACTTTGGTAGCAACCGTTGCGTCAGGCGAAACTCCGGGTAGAGTTCGGCCATGCTGTTCCGCACCAAAGACCTCGAAGCCATCTTCGCCGGCCAGTGCACGCTGGCCTTCCGCCGCTGGAAGAAGCCCACCGTCAGAGCCGGCGGCACGATCCGCACCGCCCTCGGCATGGTCGGCATCGATTCGGTCGAAGCGATCGAGCCCGGCGATGTGACCGAGGAAGATGCCCGGGCTGCCGGCTACAAGGACCGGGCCGGCGTCATCGCCATGTTCGATGCGCAGGAAGGCACCTGCTACCGCATTCGCCTGCACCCAGCCGGCCCCGATCCGCGCGATGCGCTGCGGGAAGCCGAACCCGACGCCGCCGAGCTCAAGACGCTCGCCGCAAAACTGCAGAAGCTCGACAAGCTCGCGCCGGCGCCGTGGACCAGGCAAGCGCTGCTGCTGATCGCCGACCATCCGGGCGTCGTCTCCACCAGCCTCGCCGCAGAGGCCGGTATGGAGCGTGCCGACTTCAAACTGAACATCCGCAAGCTTAAGGCGCTGGGCCTGACCATCAGCCTCGAAGTCGGCTACCGGCTGTCGCCGCGCGGGGTCGCATTGCTCGCAACGCTCTAGAATTTCGTCCGGACGAATCTGCCGGGCAGGAAATTTCGCTTTCATGCTAGCGATTTGGAACGCCGCGGGCTGGCGAAACCGCCTTGGCTCACCTATCTTTCCGCCATCGTCGACGAAAGCCGGATAGACCTCCGGGCGTCGACGCCGTACAAGTACCCGATGGCGGACTCAGCTTCGCCACACAAAAGCTGCGGGCGACGAGCTACTCTCGCCCTCATTGGAATCACCCAGGCCATTGGCCGCCGGAAGGAGACGAACATGCACATCGCTATTCGCACCACTCTCCAAACCGGGCTTATTGGTAAATGGGTAGATCGCTCCAACGGGTGTTACCGACCCAAACGAATGTGACCTCTGTCACC
>JAESFN010000525.1_pt1 | contig 33404 bp, 52 predicted proteins | sample 9269411 | NCBI WGS metagenome assembly JAESFN01 (sample SAMN14505399, study PRJNA617100) | algae metagenome | isolation source: Iphinoe sp. HA4291-MV1 and co-occurring heterotrophs from trail next to... | place: USA: Maunawili Falls, Hawaii | collected 2009-07-25
TGGCGGAGACGGAGCCCGTCACAAGACAGCCCTGTGAGGCGCAGAAATCAGCCATTCTTGCGCCCGTGATCGACAGCGATACCCCCGTCGATACCCCCACGCGCTTTCGGTGCATTGAAGGGGAAATGTGCGGCCGGCACCGCGAATCGGCGCAGATCGAAAGAAACCGCGTTCACTGCCCATCGCCCGCCTCCCCGGTCTTGAGGGCGGCGCGAATTGCGTCCAGGTTCGCCTCACGCTTCATCGGATTGGCTCCGGGGTGAGAGCGGGGCGGGCCGGGCGCTTGATAGAGGCGTCGTACTCGGCGAACGGCACGCGCTTCCAGATTTTCGGTTGAGCGTTAACCCAGCGCTTCACCTGCCCTAGCTTGCGCGCAGTCCAGTCGTATCGAACCCACGGGTCCTTGGTGAGCGCATTCAGCTTCATGATCGGCTGGCAATATGGCTCGCCGCCCCATTCAATCACTTCGCGGATGCGGCCCATGCAAGCGTCGAACGGCTCATTGCCAATCAGGACATAGACCTGAATCTTGCGAGGGCCGATGCCACGCTGGCGGAGCATCTGGCAGACACGATAGACATCATCGCGCTCGCCGCTATCATCATAGGCGAAGCGCCAGACGCCGCGATTGATCGGCCGCCACCGCTCTAAAACGTCCTCGTCGAAGGTTTTTGGCTCGAACCCGCTGTTGGCGTCGAGCAGCGGCACGCCATGACCGATGTAGCGATCGACGATATATTGCTGATAATCGGCGGGAAGCGCGGACAGATTGTTGTCGCTCAGGACCGGACGAACGGCGAACTCAGGGAGCAGCGTGAAGGCCTTTCCTTCCATCGCTGGGACGATGCAGAAATAGCAACCGACCGGGCAGCCCCGGCTTGCCGTCGTCGCCATCGGATTGTGACGCACGATCGCATCGGGGAGATCGCCGCCGACCTCCGCCACCTCGGCGAGATATTCTTTGCGGGTGAACAGGGCTGGGCCGCCCGCGCGTACATGATAGCCTGCCGCGCGAAACCACGCCGCGCGCTGCCATGCCTCGTCGAGCCTCCATGTGAACGCGATCGACAGATAAGCGGTGCGCGTTTCCTCGTCAGTCCACTCGGCGAGACCGTCAACCCAGGCGCCCTTGGTCCAGTGCGAATTCGTCACCGCTTTTCCCCCAACGCCTCTTCCAGCACGTTCACCCGGTCGCGGGACTGGCGGAGTTCGGCGAGGAGGGCGGGGGCTGCGTTGTGAAGGAGGACGATGCCAGCGGCGTTGCGACGGCTCACCTCGTCCCAAGCGTAATAAAAACCCTCTTCGTCGGGACCGTCCTCGTGCACCTCACCGGCATCGCTGTTCAGCGCATCGAACAGCCGCTTTCCGTTCGGCGCAAGGATTACCGCCGTGTCGTAGCCTGTTCGGCACATAGGGCCGTCACCGTAGTCTCCTTCCGACTTTTCGCGGTCATCCTCCCAAGGCCCCGGCGTCATCTTCCCCAGCGCCGCCTCCAGCGCGTCCAGATCAACCATGGTCGGTGTCCTTGAGGGTGGCGGTGGCGAACTGGGCAAGTACTCCAAGAGCGGCGGAGGATGATAGTGCGACTTCGATCAGCCTGTTGATGCGGCCGGGGAGGTCAGGCCACGATCCGTCGTCATTCGCCTGTCCGACGCACATTGCGCGTGCCAGGTCAGATATCAGATTGCCGATATACGCCAGCTCATGTCGCATCGCGTCGTTCTGATCGAGCGCGATGCGGAGCACGTCCTCCACCCCTTCCGGCTGCGAGAGGGCGGCGAGGCGGTCATCATGAAGTTCGGCAACCACGTCCTGGCCGAGCCGGTAACTGCGTCGGCCGGCCTCAGAGGCGTGAGGCGGGCAATCGGCGCCGTTGTATCCCGAAATGAACGCGCGACGCTGAGGCTCCGTCCCGGCGACGGCGAGCACGGTGCGAACCCACAGATCGTGCTGGCGTTCGGTCAATGCCGGCGCTGCCGCGTTCATTTCAGTGCCCCCGCGGGCTTGGGAGCGCCTGCGGCAACGGTGAGCTGCCGATGGTCGCCGCCTTCAGCGCCTGCTTGCCACGGATCTTCTCGATCACGTCCGGCGCGCTGATCCGCGCTAGCTCGCGCTCACCTGCGGCGTGCATGTCAAGGCCGTGGGCGAGACAGTAGGCGGCGAAAGTCACCATCGAGCCGCCGGCTTCCTGATCGGGCTCGCCGGCTGGGCGGCCCCAGACGTAGGTCACCAGCTTCGCGACGCGGTCGGGATCGTATCCGCCCGCCTGCAGCAGCTCCAGGACCTCCTCGAGAAGGCGGTCGCCGCGTTCAACGCGATCGTCGGCGATGGCGGCGCCGAAGCATTCGACCAGCCACGGCCGGACGCGCTGCTGAAAATCGGCACCAGCATCTGCGGCGCGGCCGTTCCAGAGTTCGCTGGCCTTTTCTTTGGCCGCGTCGACGGCGACACCATCTCCGAGAACGACGAACGGTCCGCAAGCGCCGCAGATGCTGCAGAACACGCGAACGATGCCGAAATCCTCGTCATCAACCTCGTGGCATGGCGTGCCGCCGCAGTGGCCGCACCCCTTCAGGGGCAATGTCATGTCATCCTCCAGAGCAGGATTGCGTTGCCGATCAGGAAGCAGGCGCTTCCGATCACGAACAGGCGAGCGAAGAACAGTTCGAGCCGCGACATGCCCAGCTCGGGCGGGGGCGGCGGATCGAAGATGCCGCGGCTGATCGAGATGAGGAGGAAGATCAGGGCGGGGACTGCCCAGACGGCGATGATCAGGACGCCGAGCCTGCCCATGCCGGTCACGCCGCTTCCTTCCAGTCGGTGGGGGCGGCTTTCCAGCGGGCGATGTCGCTCTCGTACCAGGCGATGCTGTTCTCTCCGATCCTGACGCTCTTGGGGAACGTCCCCTTCTTCATGCGGCGGCGGATCGTCGCTTCGCTGAGCGGCACCTGGTCCAGGACCTGCGGCAGCCGCACCAGACGATCATGGGTCCGGTCGGTCATTGGTCTTTCCTCGCTTCGATGAAGGCTTGCTGATGTTCGGGGAGGGCACGGCCGCCGCCGTCGTCGGGCAAGTCGCAGCGCCATGGCTGCTCGCGCATCACGACGCGGTCGAGGCGTGTCTCCAGGCCCTTGGCCCGCGCTGCGCGCTCGGGGGTCATCCAGATCCCGCCGAAGCAGTGTTCAGGGCTGAAACCCGTGCCGGCGATCCCCTCGAGGATGAAGATCAGGTCCGCATGGGTGCGGATGTGGCGCAGGTGGATGAAGCGGGAGTAGCGGCCGGAATAGTCCGCGCGGAGCCAGCAAAACCATTCATCGTCATGGCCGACCGGCGAGATCTCGATGCCAAGGTCTTCAAAGCAGATCGCGCCCCGCCCGCCGTCGACGACTTCGCCCATCCACAGCACCCAGTGCTTGGCGGGCTGGCGGTCGAGCTGGTGCCAGCGGAAGCCAATCTCCTTCAGCCAATCCTCGGTGATCGGCGCGAGCGTGTCCAAGGCCATCACTCGCACTCCCAGAAGTAGCGGACCGGGAAGGCGTCCTCATCGCGGGCGCGGTGGAAATCCTTCCCAACATGGCAGCGGCGACCGAGCGCATCGACGCAGATGGCGGGAACCTCCTGTCCGACCGATCCGATACAGCCCGTCAGCCGATGGTTTGCGCGGTTGACCCAGTCGTTGAAGTCGCGGAACTCGCCGGCCCAGATCGGCTTCAGGTCGCAGGGCGTCGCGGCGCGGGGCCAGCCCGTGGGCGGCTGGAGGCGGTCGGTCATGCCGGCCTCCTGAAGTCCGGACACAAGGCCTCGACGTCGCCGTAGCGGTAGTCGGCCCACGGATCCTGCGGCCGGCGCTTGATGACGATGTAGCCGGTCTCGGTCTGCTCGGCGTCGCCATCCTCGCCGTCGCGGAGCACAATGTAGCTCGGCGTTTCGAGGCCGGTTTCCTCCATTTCGGCGAGCATCGCTTCGAAGCGCCGACGCCAGGCGATGGGCATTGCCTGAATGGCGAGCTTGGGCAGCACGAGATACGGCGTGCGTGCCAATCGGCCGTCGAAGGGACAGTCTCCGGTGAAGGGATTCTTCATTGCGGGATGCTCCATGGAACGGGCCGGCGGCTGTTGGGGATTGCGAACTTGCCCCGGGCGAGGGGGTGCAGGGGCCAGCCGTCATCGGTAGCGCCGAACGCCAGCACCGGCCGGACGCCGCCTTTGGTGAAGAAATAGAGTGCGCGCTCGACGGCGCCGCGGGCGCGGCGCGCCGGCTCCGGGCCGAAACCGACGATCAGCATTTCCGAGCGGAGCTGGGCGACGTCGATCGCGAGGTGATTGGCGTACATGCGCGGCCGGGTGGCTTCTCCCGCCGCGATCATTTTCCAGAGATCGCCCGGGTAGGGCGTCCGCAGCGGCCAGACGTTGACGACGGTGAAGCCGCCGCAGCCGAGCTCGCGCGAGAACCGCGCCATGCGACGGCAGGTCGGATCGTCGGCCTGATCGTCAGCCGTCGACGGGTTGCAAAGCAGCCATGCCGCCATCGGGAGCTGTTCGTCCCACTGCCGGCTGAGAGTGTAGCGGCAACTGTCTTCGACGACGGCCGTGCGGCGAATGAACAGGTCGCTCATGCCGCTGGCCTCCCGATCGCATCGAGAATGCGGACAGGACCGCCTGGCCGGGCGTCATCGAAGACGCCGATCGCGAGGCGGCCGGTGTACCAGGCGAAGCTGTCGAGATTGGTCCGGTGCGCCTTCAGCAGCGGGTGGGACGCGGACTGGTGGTGGCCGTGGACGATATGCTTGCCACTGAGGTGTCCGACGTCCGGGTGCGTTTCGGCCTGTTCGTGATCGACATCGCCGGGATAGAGCATCCACTGCAGCGTCTCGCGACGGGTCTTCGTCACCGGCTGATCGAACGGCACGCCGGCATGGACATAGATGCGATGCGCGTCTTCGTGGGTGATCGGGAGTTCCGCGAGCCAGCGCAGATGCTCCCCCGGGATCCTGATCGGGTGCAGCTTGTCGCCGCTCGAATAGCCGTAGGATGACAGCGTGGCGCCGCCGCCGTTGCCGATCCACCAGTTGAAGATGCCCGGATTGCCCAGGCATTCGAGCATCATCGATTCGTGGTTCCCCTGCAGCACGATCCAGCGCCAGCGGGGGCGCTGCGGACCGGCCATGAGAAGGTCGATGATGCTGCGCGCCTGCGGCCCGCGGTCAACGAAATCCCCGAGGCAGATCAGGGTGCCACCTTCCGGGCTGTCGCGCTCGACGAGGTCGATCGCGCGGCAGAGGAGATCGAAGCGGCCGTGCAGATCGGCGATGGCGAAAGTGAGGCCGGTCACCCCCGCGCCCCCAAAGCATTCGCGCGCGGCAGCAGAACATTGATGACATGGCAGAAGGGCGCGTTTTCCGTGCACCAGCAGGAGAGATCGTGACCGCGCAGGCGGGGCAGCTCTTCGAGCAGGCGACGCCGCCAGCGGATCAGCGCGTCAATCTCTGCATCCGAAAAGCCCAGATAGTGGAGCCGGATCGGCCCCAACTTGCCGTCGAACCACTGCTCATAGAGCCGGACCGAACGGGCGATGCCAAAGCGGCGCCAGTCGAATGGGTTGCCGCGCACCGTCGGACGGCCGCAATAGATGACCCCCGGCGGCGCGCGATAGCCCTTCTTGCGAGAACGGCGGACATAGCGAGGCATGGTCGCCTCGCGTGCCCCTGATCGCGGCGTAGCCGCGATCTCGACTGCGCCGATCATGCCGCGATCTCCGCTGCGGGCACAGGGGCCTCGGACAGGAGGGACAGGAGCTTTTCGGCCTGATCCTTATATGCCGCCGCTGCCGCCGCCGCCGCCTCCGCCGCCCACCGCGCCGCTGCCGCCGCCGCCGCCTCCGCCGCCCACCGCGCCGCTGCCGCCGCCGCCGCCTCCGCCGCCCACCGCGCCGCCGCTGCCGCCGCCGCCGCCTCCGCCGCCCACCGCGCCGCCGCCGCCGCCGCCGCCGCCTCCGCCGCCGCCGCCGCCGCCTCCGCCGCCCACCGCGCCGCTGCCGCCGCCGCCGCCGCCGCCTCCGCCGCCCACCGCGCCGCTGCCGCCGCCTCCGCCGCCGCCTGGTAGGCCTGATCAGCGCGCGCCTGGGTGATGCGCTTGCCGGCGGCCTTGTCGCGCAGGACCGCGAGGGCATCCGCGCAGCCCTTGCGGACCGCATCGTTGCCGTGGCGTTCGAGCGTCGTCTCAATCAGCCAGGCGAGGAACTTCCAACCGACCAGCGACAGATCTGCGCCGACAGGGATCGCCTCGAGGAAGCGCCGAGGAAACAGCTTCGCGTCGGCCAGCGGCATCCCCTCGAACAGCCTGTCTTCGAGCCGCGCGAGCATGACGGGGATGCCGAGCGTGGCCTGGTAATCCAAGTGGCTGGAACCGTGGATTGTGCAGCCGACCGCGCACCCGCGCCCGCCTTCCCAATAGAAGCCTTTGGCGATCTCGTCGGCCTTCTCGTGCGCGGCGACGCGGGCGAGATATTCGGCCTTGATGGCCGGATCATTGTGGAAGGCGCGAAGCTTCGAAGTCTTGGTCATCAGAAATCCTTTCAGCTTTGATGTGAACAGCCGCCGAGCGGAGAGGTCGGCATTCCGTTGTGCTCGACGCCGTCGAGCAGCCGGCCGGCGGCCTTCTTGCCGACGCGCGACATCAATTCTTCGTTGACCCCGTACTGGCCGACGCTGGGCTCCCAGCGCCCATCCCGGCGAACATTAACCAGGCGCCGCTCTGTCCCGAGCGGCGAAGGTCGATACTCGCCCCACTGCTTGAAGAAGTAGGCGATGCCGCGCCGCGCACAGAAATCGCGCGTGGCACGATGCCAGTCGGGATGCGTCGGCCGGGCGCGCGGGCCGCTCTCGCCGCCGCTGATGATCTGATTGACGAACTCCCAACCGCTCCAATCGACGGGACCGAGAGCGGGCTCGTAGGAAACGAATTTCACCGCGGCCGGCGTGGCCCGGAAATCCTCGCGGCGCTCGTCGGCGCGCCGCTGATCTTCGACCGAGACGCCGAGCCATACGTTGCGAATTGGAGGGGTGACGAAATCGAGACCGCTATCGCAGGCCCAGCTCGCGATGCGCTCCGGAAGCTGGGAGCAATATGCCCGCATCCGATCGGCGCGCTTCGTCAGAAGCTGGAACGTGTGTTGCGGGCAGAGCGCCATCATCGCGAACACCCGGTCGAGCATCTCATCGGTGACGAAGTCCGCGAACAGGTCAGTCATCGAACAGACGAAGATCATCCTCGGCCGCCGCCAAGTCAGCGGCTTTGCGAGCACCTTCTCATCGAGGAAGATTTCGACGTCCTTGCGGTGGCCCGGCTTGTAGGGGAGCCTCGTGCCGGTGAAAATCGAGCGACCGGCAAGGTTGTGCTTCTCGGCGTAGCAATTCACGCAACCCGGGGACTTGTGCTCGCAATGCCAGCCGATGCGCTCTTCGCCCAAGTCACCGGGATCAGCGTCGGGTAGCGCAACGAAGCGCCGCGCCCTGATCGGATTGAGCGTCTCATTGGTCCATTCGATCTTCGTGCCGTCAGCCATGGACCCGCTCCAGAAAGTCACGGCCGGCATCGGTGAGAGCGATGAAGACGTTGCGACGGTCCTGCCGGTCCGGCATGCGGCGCAGGAAACCGATCGAGCCGAGCGAGTTCAGGATCCGGGTGATGACCGGCTTGCCGACGCCGAGAAGCTCGGCAAGGCCGCGCACAGTGTGCGGTCCCTCGGTCCAGGCCACGACCATCATCGCCGCCATCTGCCGGTTCGTCAGGTCCGGATGGCCGGAGCGGACATAGAGCAGCAGCTCGCGCATACGATTGATGTTGCGAAGGCTCGTGAGGTTCGGATCGCGATCAGCCACGCGGCGCCTCCCAGTGTTGGTCCTGAAGGATCAGCTCAGCCGCGTCGGCGTGGCCGCGGCGGGCGAGCATCGAGACAATGCTCGCCTCGAGGTTGTCGACGAGGCGCCCGGCCATCTCGATCATGTCATGATCGCCCGGCCGTACCGGCACGCCGGCGCTGACCATGAAGCGGAGGGTCCGATCTGTGCTCATGCCGCGAGCCTTTCGGCGCGGGCGCGCCGTGCGAGCTCCGCGTTCAGGAGACGCGTCGGAACGCCGCGCAGGTCGACCGCGCCGATGATCCGCAATCCGCGGTGGGTGGCGCGGCGGCGCTCTAGGACGCGCTGGTTGACGAGGTTGCCGATGATGCGATGGGCGTTCGTCTTCGACCTGATGCCGAGATGCGTCGCGATCTCCTGCAGTGTCGGGGCGATCCCGTCCCCTTCGAGCTTGGACCGGATAAAATCGAGCGCCCGGATTTCCTGCTCGGTCATTCGTCGATCGCCCGCCGGCCTTCGTCGCGTGCGCGCGTCAGGTCGGCCATTTCGCCAGGAGTTCCGCCCCGGTCCGGATGGGCTTTCTTCGACATCTCGCGATAGGCAGCGTCGATGGCGGCTCGGGTGACCGGACCGGCCGGGAGCATCAACACTTCGCGCCAGGCCTTGCGATCTGGCGGAGCGGGTAGGGCCACGAAGCCCTTGAACGTCTGCCGCACGATGTGCAGCCCACCGTGCCGCATCTCGGTGCGGCGGGCCTCAAGGATATGGTGGATGGCCTGAAGGTTGTCTTCCGGCTTCGGATAGCGGTCCACGGCGATGCACCTCTGCCCACCGTCCCATGTGAACCATGCGGCCACGCCCGGATCCTTCGGCGCCTCGAGTGCGAGGCCGCCAACATTCGAAGAGAGCACGATATCGGTGACCGCCTTGCCGCTGTCGCTCCCGAAGAGCTGGAGGGACTTGCGGACGTTGTTCAGCGCGGAAGACAACGTCGAGCGAAACTGCGATGAAACGCGCCGCTCGGTCCTCGGTAAGCCATCTGGCCACTGCAATGGGAATGGCGCGATCGTCATACGTCGATCTCCATGCTGAATGAGAAACCCCGGCCGCCCCAAAGGGGGGCAAAGGGCGGCCGGGGCGCGCCGGCCCGGGGGGAGGAGCCGACGCTGGGGGAGAGTGAGGTCTCAGACACGGACGGGCTGCCTCGCGCTGACGGTGAACAGGCCTGCGCCGATCATCGCTGTCGACGTCAGGGGAAGCGCCGTGGCGCAGAAACCGCATTCGGCGGTCGTCGAGCCAATGTACCAATGCGACCGGCCACAGCCCGGGCAGTGGTTCACCTCGTTCTCGCGGTAGACCATGTGCCAGGCGCGCCGCTCCAGACGTTCGGCGAAGAGGTTTCCGGCGTCCGCCAGGACTGACTTCGCCATCACGATACCGCCGCAATCAGCCACAGGCCGGCGATCAGGGCGACCGCGATCCTGCTGCACCAGAGGTTGAACCGACGCTCGGCGCGAACCGCGCGGCGGGCCCGGGCAAACTGCGTCCCGTCCGCTGGCAAGTGCCCGCGGCAGCATTGGGAGCCGCACATCATGCCGGCACTCCTTCCGAGAAATGGAGGCTGCGAAGGCGCAGCGCGTTGAACTTCCGCAACACCTCGCTGTCGCCGAACGTGCCGGCCAGCATCCGGTCGAGACGTTCGTATTCCCGCTCTTCGGCCGGGTTGAGCGGCGCCGCGTCGGCCAACTCGTTGATGGGCACGGAGCGCTGGGCACCGCTTCCCACGAGGCGGACGTCCTGCGTCCGACGCCGGCGACCGTCGATCGTCGCCATGTGCGGCTGGCCGAACTGCACGACCTCGTGCGCCGTCGCCGCACCGTCGCCGTGCTCGATCCAGAGGTGGGCGCCGATCGTCACGACGGTTTCCCTTCGGTCACCGTCAACGTGAAGCGCGTCCCGTCGATCTTGACGCCGAGATAGTGGAGGGGCGGCACTTGCTCGAATTCAAGGACCTCGACGTCGCGGTCCTCCAGATCGGGGTGATCACCGAGGAAGAGGTTCAGCGTGGCGCGGATCAGGTCCGTCACGTCGAAGATGTCCGGTGCGCTCACGCCGCCATCCTTTCCGGCGGCAGAGCGCCCGGCCCCGGGCCGGGGCGCGGATCGTAGAGGCAGCGATTGGTGTTGCTCGTGCCGAACGGGTCGGCCGGGTCAAACTCCCACGCGCGGCCGTTGTACGAGATGTAGGCAGTCTTCCGGCCCGCGCCGTCGAAGATTTCGCAGAGCGGTGTTTCGCTCGCCCCGAGATCCAGCGCCGTGATCGCGCGGCGATAGGCGCGGCTCACTTCTTCGAACGTGGTGAAGGGGAACTGCCGCCCCTCGATGATCACGTGATCGAAGCGCCGGTGACCAATTTCCAGATCCATCATGTGGGTCCCTCCCTTTGCACCGCTTGTCAGCGGGCGTCAGGGAGTAACACCACAATGGTGTCACCAAGTCAACACCATTCCGGTGTTTTTATTCGTCGGGGTAGATTTCGTCAGGCCAGAAGCCGGTGTCGTCGTCCTTCCCGGGGACCGATTCGGGAGGCGGCTCGGGGGGCAAGACAGGATGCTCGCCGTCGAAAGCTGCCCGGATCACCGCGCCGTAGCTTGCCACCCGTTGGAAGATGGCCCGCACCTCGCGGCCTTCGCCGATCAATTTCCCGATCCACCCGCAGCGCTCGGCAGACAGATACCCGATCTGGACGTTGCGAGAGCTGAACACGGCGACGGCGCGCGGATCGACGGGGTTCTTCGGCTCAGGGATCAGCTCGACGGGTTCACCAGGGACGCACAGTGCGATCTCAAATCGGCGACCCGGGCCACGCTTGTTCGGATGATCGGCGCCGACGACGGCCAGGCTCAGCGAAGCGAGCGGCATTTCGCAGTCGCTAGATCTCGCGGGCATACCATATGACGCGGCCCTCAATCCTCAGGTCGTCGGCATCCACCTCATAGTCGTCAACGCGAGGATTGTCGGAAATGATGAGCATCCGTCCGCTGCCGACCGCGCGAAGCCGCTTGATGCCGTGGGCGCCGAGATGGTTGATCCAGTAGACGCCATGAATGCGCGAATAGGCCCGCTCGGTCGTGTCGACCATGACGCGGTCGCCGGGGAACAGCGTCGGCTCCATGCTGTCGCCGATGCCCTTCACCAGGCGCAGCCGGCTGGGAACGGATCGCGTGATCGACCGAAGGAACGCCAGATCGAACTGGATCGGCTCCCCCTCGACCATGTCCTCAATGAGCGTCCCCGGGCCCATTGAAAGAGAAAGGTCCAGGACGATCAGCTCCACGGTCTCGCCGACATCCGCCGATCGGGTCGGAAGGATGTCCGGAAGCTGAGCGGGAGGGGTCGTTGCGATGATGTCGGCGAGTTCGACGCCCAGAGCCCGGGCGGCCCTCTCGATCCAATCCTGGGCGAGCCGGCGCTGTCCCTTCTCGAGGCGCTCGACCTGCTGAGGGCTGGTGCCCATGCGCTCGGCGAGCTGCGGTCGAGACCAGCCGCGAGCCTTGCGCAGCGCCTCGATATTGTTGCCCGTGGCCATGATTTGTCCTGCCCTATCGGCAGTGTCGTCGCCCACCCTCCAAAATGGTGTTGACATTTGGCTTCGAGTAACACCAAAACGGTGTCGTTCGGAGGTCATTGAATGCCCAGACTTAAGGAATGGCTGGAGTCGAAAGGGCGGACCCACGTCGACTTCGCCACGGAGATCAACCGCACGACTGAGGCCGTGCGCCGGTATTGCAACGGCGACCGCATCCCCGATCGCGAAACCATGCCGCTGATCGTCGATGCCACCGGCGGCGAGGTCACCGCCAACGACTTCTTCGGCATCTCGGCGTCGACCGCGCCGAAGGTCTGCCCGACCTGCGACCCGTCGTCCGAAGATCCACTGGTGCGCAACTGCGTCGCCAGCAATTGCGGTCTCGCGCACCGCGAGCGGAAGGCGGCGGCATGATCGGCGGGCTTTCGATTTCGCTCCATGCCAGCCGGCCTATCCGCCGGCCGGCGCACGGTCACCGGGAAACGGCACGGCGTTTTCCCCTCACGAGGAACGCAGGGTGAACGGCGCCCTGCCCCCCGAAGAGCGCCTGCTCGCGCTCGCCACCAAGCGTGCGATTGAAGCGGCCGGCCATCTCGCCGTCTGCGCGCCGGCCACCGGCCTTTCGGACAGCCACCTCTCGCGCTGCAGCAGCATCGATTCGCGCGACAGCATCACGATCCGGGACGCCCGGACGATCGACGCCCTCGGCACCGGCGTCGCCGGGCACCCGTTCATCCTGCAGGAATATGCCCGGCAGATCGGCTTCGTCGCGATCCAGCGCCCGACCGGGCCACAGGATCCGGACGGCATCATGCAGTCGATGATGGAGCTGACCAGCGAACTCGGCGACGTCGCCGCCAGCATCAGCGCCGGCCTGCGCGACCGCAAGATCAACGCCGCCGAAGCGCGGCATGCACTCGACCAGCTCTTCGAGTTGGACCGGGCCAGCGCGACGCTGCGGCACAAGCTCGAGGAATTGGCGAAGGAGGCCTGACATGACGACGACGGTGAAGCTCATCACGCACGACTGGCCGGTCGAAGTTACGACCACCGACAAATACGGCGACCAACCGGCGACGGTCACCACGTCGCGCGTCGAGCCCCACAGCGAAACCGATTTCCACATCACCGACACGCGCTCGCTGCAGTTCGCCGAACTGCCCCGCGACGCGGCCGGCTGACGACACTGAACAGGAACTGAGGCCGGCGCGGGCGCGCCGGGAGCGGAGAAGCAGAGTGACCGACAAGGACCCGGGCGCCGGGGCCGCGATGGCGGCTTCGGCGGATGAAAAGCCGCGCGCGGATGGCGGGCAGGACGAACTGATCCGGATGGCCGTCGAAGACGTGCCATTCGGATCGCCGGTCCGCGAGATGGGCGACGGCTGCGGTATCTCGCTTCTCCTCACGGACATGATCGGGGTGGCGCGCCGCCGCCGAGGCGACGACGGCCGCGGCTATTCGACCGGCGAGGACGTCTTCATCCGTCGCGATGGGGGCGTCCTGGCCCGCATCGCGGAAGACGTCGATATCACCGTCCGTGGCGTCATCTGTCGTCTGCGCGCCGGCGATCAGCCCTATCTCCATCTCGCCGGCGGCAAGATCGTCGGCTACCAGGGCGACGGGGTGGCCTCGTGAGCGGCGAGGGCATCCTCCCCAACGACGGCCGGCCCGTATTCCTCGGGCTCGACCTCGCCAGCGGGCCGGACATGTGCGTCGAATGGCCGCTGCCGCGGCGCGACGGTTATCGCGACTTCCTCGAAGCGAAGATCGCGACGCCGCCAAGCGTCGGCCTGCCGTGCGAAATCGAAGACACCCGCGCCTTCCTGTCCGACGGCCGACCGGCCAAGGACCATGTCCGCCATATCGTCCGCTGGGCGGTGCGCGGTGGCCGGCGCGGCATCTTCGCGAACTTCGGCCTGCACAAGACAATGATGCAGCTCGAAATCGGCCGGCTGATCACGTCGAAGGCCGATTGCCGGGGGCTGATCGTGCTCCCGCTCGGCGTCCGCCGCGAATTCCTCATCGATGCCCGGCTGCTCGATGTTCCGGTGTCCTTCGTCCAGTCCGACGACGAGGTCCGCTCGGCGACGCCGCCACCCGACATGCCGGCGCCGCTCTACCTCACCAACTATGAGAGCGTCCGCGAAGGCAAGATCGATGTCTCGCGGTTCGGCTGGGCCAGCCTGGACGAGGCGAGCATCCTCCGCTCGTTCGGATCGAAGACCTATCAGGAGTTCCTGCCGCTCTTCGATCTGGTGCCGTACCGCCACGTCGCGACCGCCACGCCGTCCCCGAATCGGTACAAGGAGCTGATCCACTATGCCGGCTTCCTCGGCATCATGGACACCGGCCAGGCACTGACCCGCTTCTTCCAGCGCAACAGCGAGCGGGCGAACGACCTCACCCTCTATCCCCACAAGGAAGCCGAGTTCTGGCTCTGGCTCAATTCGTGGGGCGTCTTCCTGCAGCGCCCATCCGACCTCGGGTTCTCCGACGAAGGATACGACCTGCCGCCGATCACGGTCCGGTACCACAGCGTCACGACCGATTTGGCGTCCGGCGCCGGCGAGGAGAGCAACGGGCAGGGCAGGCTCATGCGGGACGCCGCACTGGGCGTCATCGATGCCGCCCGGGAGAAGCGGGCGACGCTCCCGGCGCGGATCGAGAAGGTGGATGAGATCGTCGCCGCGGCGCCCGGCGAGCATTTCATCATCTGGCACGACCTCGAGGATGAGCGTCGGGCGATCGAGGAAACGCTGCCCGACGCGAAGGCGGTCTTCGGAGCGCAGGACCTGGACGCGCGCGAAGAGATCATCGCCGATTTCGCCGAAGGCCGGCTGCCGCTGCTCGCCGCCAAGCCGGTCATGCTGGGGAGCGGAACGAACCTCCAGCGCCACTGCCACCGCGCGATCTTCGCCGGCGTCGGCTTCAAGTTCAACGACCTCATCCAGGCGATCCACCGGCTGCACCGTTTCCAGCAGCAGCGCCCGGTCGAGATCGACATCATCCATGCCGAAACCGAGGGCGAGGTCCTGCGCACGCTTCAGGAGAAGTGGGCTCGGCACGACGAACTCACCGCCCGGATGTCCAAGATCATCCGGGAGTTCGGCCTCAACCACGAGGCGGCGGCCGAAACGCTGCGCCGGTCGATCGGCGTCGAGCGCCGGAGCATGGCCGGGACCAACTGGACGATGGTCCATAACGACTGCGTCGATGAGTTGCGGCGCCTGCCGGACAGCTCCGTCGACCAGATCATCACCTCGATCCCCTTCGGCAATCACTACGAATATTGCGAGAGCTACAACGACTTCGGCCACACCGACGATCACGAGCACTTCTTCCGGCAGATGGACTTCCTGACGCCGGAGCTGCTGCGGATCCTGAAGCCCGGTCGGGTCGCCTGCATCCACGTCAAGGACCGCATCCAGTTCGCCAGCGTCACCGGAATGACGCGGCCGACGGTCGAGCCCTTCCACGCCGACACGATCGCGCATTTCCGCCGCCATGGCTTCGGCTATATGGGCCTGCGCTTCATCGCCACCGACGTCGTTCGCGAGAACAACCAGACCTATCGGCTCACCTACAAGGAGCTGAAGAAGGACAGCACGAAGATGGGGTCCGGCTCGCCGGAATTCCTCCTGCTGTTCTTCAAGCTGCCGACCGACCGCAGCAACGGTTATGCCGATGAGCCGGTCACCAAGGATCCCAGCCTCTACAGCCTCGCGCGCTGGCAGATCGACGCCGACGCGCTGTGGCGCTCGAGCGGCAACCGCCCGGTCACGGCCGCCGAGCTCGCCTTGATGCCGCCGGACGCGCTTGCCCGGGCTTTCCCCGCGTGGTCGGTGCAGGACGTCTACGATCACGACGATCATGTCGCGGTCGGCGAGGGGCTGGAGGAGCGCCGGGCACTGCCGCGCACCTTCTCCGTCCTGAAGCCAGGCACCTGCCGCGACGACGTCTGGACCGACGTCGCCCGGATGCAGACCCTCAATGGCGAACAGACCCGCCGCGGCCTCGAAAACCACATCTGCCCGCTCCAGTTCGACATCGTCGACCGCGCGGTCCGACTCTATTCCAACCCCGGCGACCTGATCCTTGACCCGTTCGCCGGGCTCGGCACGGTTCCGATGCGCGCCGTACTGGCCGGGCGCCGCGGATATGGGGTGGAGCTGAACCCCGACTATTTCCGCGACGCACTTCACTATTGTTCCGAAGCCGAGCGCCAGCGCGCGACGCCCAGCCTGTTCGACCTTCTCGACGCGGAGGCGGCATGATGGGCGAGCAATTCAACGCCTTGGGGCGGTGCTCCCTCCAACGTGGCGAACATCCGTCTCGCCGGCGTTTGGGAGGCGGCTCCAGCGCAGAGGACGTCGCGGCCGATCTCGGTCCCACGCTCCGGACCATCCTGCTCACCGCTCCGGATGGTGACTTCCCCCGGACCGGCTTCCTCAAGCGCGCGCGGATCTTCGACAGCGTGGTGCGCCGCGGCTACATCGAGCCCGCCGGCTATCACCGCGATGGACAGTGGCAATATAGGCTGACGCGCTTCGGTCGCTCGGTCCGCGACGCGGCGGGGGCCGCGGCATGAGCCTGGTGCATCCCGAGATGGAGGCGCTGGTCTCCGAGGTGAACACGCTGATCGCGACGTCGCCGATGAGCGCCGCGACCTTCGGCCATCTCGCACTCGGCGACTACCGTCTGGTGACCGAACTTCGCCGCGGCCGGCGGCTGAAGCCGCAGACGGTTGAACGGGTGCGCGCCGCACTGGAGAAGTGGCTCCGGATCTATGCTGAGCGGGCGCGGCACCGCGCAGACCCGGCGTTCAAGGCCGCCGTGGACGAGGCTGTCGCGCGCAAGGTGCGTCCGCGACCCGGCCCGCCGCGCATCCACCCGATCGCCAGCAACGAGAACGTCGTGCCGCCGTGGTGGCATCCGGATGCAGCGCCGGAAGGATCGCGGCGGCTGGCCGAAGCGATGCGGAGGGCAGCGGCATGAAAGTCCGCGGCCCCATCGCAACGGTCACCCGTTTCCTCAGGCTGAGGCGTCTGCGGCGGCCATCCCGGCCGGAGCGCGTCGCCGCCCTCACGATCGAACATGACGAAGCGCTGCACAGGCGGCGCTGCGCGCGTGCCGAACGTCAAGCCCGCGCCCGGAAGGGCGCCGACACAAAATTCAACCAGAGAATGGAGGGACTGAAGCGATGGCAGAGGGAACGGTAGCGGCCGACGAGCTTCGGCTCCTGATCGAGCGCATCGAACGCCTCGAGGAGGAGAAGAAGGCGATCGGTGACGATGTCAAAGACGTCTACGCCGAGGGCAAGGCACGCGGTTACGACACCAAGACGATGCGCGTCATCATCCGGCTCCGGAAAATGGAGAAGCACGCCCGCGAAGAAGCCGAGGCGATGCTCGAAACCTACAAAGAAGCGCTCGGCATGTCGTCGTTTGAGTCGACGCCGCTCGGGCGGACCGCCGCCACCGGCGAAGACCTTTCGGTCGAGCAACTGGCGGAAAAGCTCCAGGAGATGGGCGCCACCGTCTCCATTCAGGGCAGCCAGCGCATCCTCTCAATGCCGATCGGCGAGAAGAGGAAAGCGGCATGACCGAGCGCGCACCTCGCCACATTGTCGACGATCTCGGCCGGAAGCTGCTCGCAGATGTCACCGACGCAGCGGAGCGCACTGCGTCGCTCGTCGTACATCCGAGCGACCGCGCCCTTGTCTGTTTCCTCGCCTTCGGCGGCGTTCTCGGCATGTGCCTGCGCTATTCCGAGCATGGCTGGGGACAGGGGCTTGCGCCCGAGGCATTGACCGATCTGCTCTGGCAAGAACGAATTCGGCCGATTGTGCTTGGGGTCATCGACGGCGCTGATCTGGATGCGATCGTAGGCGGAATGCGGGGTGTCGCCTGATGGCGATGATCACTTCGGGCGGCTGCGCCGAGCGCGTCATCCGCCACGCCCATCTGTTTTGCGGACTTGGGGCAGGGGCCAAGGGCTTCAACATGGCGAAGGCTCGGGTTGGCAACGTGGTCGCCCGCTTCGTTTGCAACGGCGGGATCGACGTCGATCCCGGCGCGATTCGCAATTTCGAGCGGCTGACCGGCGTTCCGGGCACCGTCATGGACCTGTTCAGCCGCGACCAATACGTGGCGTTCCACGGCAACGAGCCTCCGGCCGGCTGGGTCGAAGCGACGCCCGCCGATGTGCGGCGCGCCCTGAGCGGCCCGAATGGCGAGCGCCCCGACGTCGTGTTCCTGTCGGCGCCGTGCAAAGGTTTCTCCGGCCTCCTCTCATCGAAGCAGTCGCTCACCGACAAGTATCAGGCACTCAATGCGCTGACGCTGCGCGGCGTCTGGCTGGTCTGCGAAGCGTTCAAGGACGGGCCGATCCCGGTCATCCTGTTCGAGAACGTTCCCCGGATCATGACGCGTGGGCGGTCGTTGCTCGACCAGATCAGCGCCATCCTGCGGTCCTACACCTACAATGTCGCCGAGACCGTGCATGACTGCGGCGAGCTGGGCGGGCTGGCGCAGAGCCGCAAGCGGTTCCTGCTCATCGCTCGCCAGCGCGAGATCATCCCCAATTTCATCTACGAACCGGAGAAGAAGCGGCTCCGCGGTGTCGGCGAGGTCATCGGCAAACTACCGCTGCCTGGCGACCCGATCGCCGGCGTGATGCACCGCGTCCCCATGCTCCAATGGAAGACGTGGCTGCGGCTGGCGCTCGTGCCGGCCGGCCGTGACTGGCGCGCCCTGAATGAGCTCGCCGTCGTCGACGGTGTGCTGCGCGATTACGGCATCATCCCGGATGCTCCGATGCGCAATAGCGACCTGGGCGTTCTCGGCTGGGGCGATACCGCGCCGGTCATCACTGGCGCCATGCGCTCGCCGATGCAGGGCAAGTTTTCGGTCGCCGACCCTCGTCCGACCCAGTCGAACATCACCTATCAGCAGTATGGGGTTCGCCATTGGAGTTCCTCCTCGATCGCGGTCTCCGGACAGGCGACGCCCGGTGGCGGACCCTATGCCGTCGCTGATCCGCGTCCGAACGGGATGATGTCCGGAGGGCTGGGCGTTTTGCCGTTCAGTGCCACGGCTGGCACGGTGGGAGGCGAGACGCTACCCACGAACGGCCGCTATTCCATCGCCGATCCCCGCCCGGTGCGTTCGCTCGCGCTCGGTCACGAATATCTCGGCGTGAACGGCTGGGAAACGGCGATCGGGGCCATCTCCTCCCGAGGCGGCGCGACGAATGGTGCCTATTCGATTGCCGATCCTCGTCCGGGCTATGGTCCGGCAACGCACCGATATGTTCTCGGCGTGCTCGACTGGCAGGAAGCGGCCGGCGTGCTGGGCGCGAGCCCGAAGCCGACATCCGGTCCGAATGCAATCGCGGACCCGCGCGTCGACGGCCACCCGAAGAGCGTTATGCTCGGCGTGCGGCCGTGGACCGCCACAGCGGCTTGCGTGAAGGGGGACGTTTCGGTCGGTACCGGCCCCTATGCGATCGCCGACGTGCGGATGGGCGACCGACCCCGGTTCAACAACACCTTCCGGATCGTGAGGATCGACCAGCCATCAACCGCCGTCGCCGGTCCGGGCGGGCCGGCCGGTGGCGCTTGCCTGGCCGACCCGCGGATGGCCGACCGTGATTACGAGACGACGAAGTACAAGATCACGCCCTGGAACGGCGCGAGCCGGGCTGTGATCGGAGCCTCAACCACGGGCGACGGTGCATTCGCGCTCGCCGATCCTCGGGGCGGCCCGGATGCAAAGCGGCTGCACGGAAAACATCGGGTCGAATGCTGGGTTGGTCCGGCGGCACGTGCCGTCATCGCCGGCAGAGAGAACGGGGCCAGCGCGATTGCGGACCCGCGCTGCAACTGGGGCAATCGCCACGAAAATGTGTTGCGGGTCACGCCCGGCGACGCGCCTGCCGGTGCGATCACCAGCGGCGGCCATAGCGTCACCGGCGGACAACCTTGCGTCGCGGATGGGCGGCGAGAGCATTTCGACGGTGGCGGACATTATGGCGTGCTCGCGTGGAAACAGCCCGCCAGCACCGTGTCCGCGTCAGGGAGCCATGACAACGGGCGCAACTCAGTCGCCGATCCTCGCGGCCCGATCCTGGACCCGAGCGAACCCATTCTCCTGCCCAAGCCCGACGATCGGCTGGTATGTCGGATCGTCTCGCTCGACGAATGCTGGCATCGGCCCTTTACCACGCTCGAACTCGCAGCACTGCAGTCTATCGTCGATCCGGAAGAAGCTTTCTATCTGGGCGAAGATGGTGCGTGGCGCGCGCGCCTTCCCTTCGACCTCGACAGCAAGAGCGATGCCGAAAAGCGCGAATGGATCGGCAACGCCGTACCTAGTGAGAGCGCGGCGGAAATCGGCGGCGTCATCGGCGAGGCGATCCTGCTCGCAGAGATGGGCGAGACCTTCACGCTGTCCGAGCGGACGATCTGGGTTTCCCCGACGCGCATCGCGCTCGCCGTCGACAGTCGACAACTCGCAAGCGACATGGACGCAGGGCTGGCATGATCGTCGCGACCTGCCAGCGCTGGCGCGACCGGCGCGAATATCGAGTGCCGCTCTCCCGGATCGACCCGGCCATCCTGTCCGTCGACGTGGTCGACGAAGCCAGGTGCGCGAAGCCGTTCGTGATCCGCCACCACTATTCGGGCACCTTTCCGGCCGCCCGGCTGTGCGTCGGTCTCTACCGGCACCGCGAGCTTGTCGGCATTGCCGTATTCTCCGAGGGCATGCAGCCGCGTGCGGTGCCGAAATGGACGGGTGGCATGACCGGCTGCGAACTTGGCCGATTCGTGTTGCTCGACGATGTCCCCGGCAATGCCGAGAGCTGGTTCCTCGCCCGGGCATTCAGGGCGTTGCGCCGTGAGAAGCCGGCCGTCGAGGCGGTGTTGTCCTATTCGGATCCGGAGCCGCGCTTCGACCCGGCCGGCCGGCTCACCAAGCCCGGACACGTCGGTACCATCTATCAGGCGATGTCCGCCCTCTATCGCGGCCGGGCCAGTCCGCGCACCGACTATGTGACGCCGTTCGGCGAGCACATCTCACGCCGCGCCCTGTCCAAGATCATGCTCGGCGAACGGGGCGAAGGATATGCGGTGGATCAGCTTCATCGCCTCGGCGCGCCGCGCCGCGAATTCGGGGAAGGCGGCCGTGCCTGGGTCTCCCGGCTCATCGATGATGAGCGCTGGTTGCGGACCTCGCGCCATCCCGGGAACCACACCTACGTCTTCCCGCTGAGCGCCCGCGCCCGCGCGGCCGGCCGGCGGCTTTCGACCCTTCCTTATCCCAAGCTGGCGAGGTGCGCATGAAGGTACGCGGTTGCAATTATCGGGAGAGCCGCAAGGGTCGATCATTCACCACCCGGCCGGGCATCGGCGGGGCGACCTGCACAGCGCACCTGCAGTGCAGCCGGTGTCCGGCAAAGCTGTCCCAGAACATCCGGTGCGACGCCACTCCGCGCCAGATCGACGCAAAATTCCAGCACGTCGGCTGGCGGCTGGACCCGCATGTCTGCCCCAACTGCCTCAGGAAACCGAAGGAGACCAATATGTCGTCACGACCATCGCCCGCCGCCATGAAAGCGCAGGGCAAGATGTTCCAGCTTCTCACCCTCCACTTCGACGTGGATAAGGGGACCTTCGAGGCCGGCTGGGACGATCAGCGCATCGCGCGCGAGACCGACCTCTCGAAAGACATCGTCACCGATTATCGGCGGACCTGCTTCGGAGAAATCAAGGAACCGGCCGAGCTCGCGGCGCTGCGCACGGACATCAACGCGATCGAGGCGCTGCAGTCCGAAGCGAATGCCGGCGTGGCTCAGGCGGTCGCTGAACTGCGGTCCAAGCTCGCGAGCGTCGCACAGAAGTTCTCCGCCTGATGGAGAACGTGCGGCCCAGCGACGGCAAGCGCTCTAAGGTGCCTGCCATCGACCTGAACACCAGAGGGTATCGGGCAGGCGAGCGCGTGCTCTTCAGGGGCCTGTTCGGCTTCGGCATCGCCGAAATCGGCGCCGTGCACGGAAACACTGTCCATCTCGCCAGCCAGGCGGTGCCGGTGAACGAGGTGTCCGGCCGCGTGCCGGCCGGAATGACTGTAGCGGCCGAAGCCGAGCTGTTGGCGAGGCTTAAGGCCGCAGACGACGCCTGCGCCGCCGCCGAAGTGGCGGCACGGCGTTCGCGCGACAGTCAGCACGGCTGGCTCCTTCGGGAGGCGGGCATCCGGTGACCGAATCGAGCATGAACCCCTATCGTATCGACGGCCCGGCACTGATCAGCTTCAGTGGCGGCCGGACATCCGCGTTCATGCTCTATCAAATCCTCGAAGCCTATGACGGTCGGCTCCCCGACGACGTGCATGTTTGCTTCGCCAACACCGGCAAGGAGCGCGAGGAGACGCTTCGGTTCGTACACGAGTGCAGTGCGAGGTGGGGTGTGCTGGTTCGGTGGATCGAATGGCGTGATCGTCGGCGCCGCACGCCGGTGGAAGCCCGCTTCGAAGAGGTCGGCTTCAATAGCGCGTCCCGGAAGGGCGAGCCGTTCAAGTCTCTCGTCCAGAGTAAGAAGCGTGTGCCGAATGCGGTCGAGCGCTGGTGCACCGAACATCTCAAGGTTCAGGTGTGCTCCGATTTCATGGAGGCGCAGGGATATAGTCGGTGGACAAATGTTGTTGGCCTTCGCTCTGACGAGATGCGGCGGGTTGCCAAGAAGGTAATCCAAAATGAGGAAGCGAAACTTCGTTGGGTGACGCTCATGCCTTTGGTGAAGGCGCGCGTCGTCAAGCGGGATGTTAGGAAGTTCTGGTTCGGCAAGGATGGTATCGACGTTTCGACCCCAGCCCATCTGCTGCCGCAGGGATTTGATCTTGGGCTTGAGGAGCACGAGGGCAATTGCACGATGTGCTTCGAAAAGGGTTGGGCGATAGCAGTCCATGAGGCGCGGCGTGATCCGGCAAATGCCGAAGATTGGGCATTGATGGAGGAACTCGGCGGCGGCCGATTTACGACCGAGTGGAGCATCCGCGACGCTATCAGGGCCGCCGCGTCAAGCCCGTTTCTTCCGCTTGGCGATCAGTTTCGCGACTACGATGCGGAGTGCGGCGTTGGCGGCGTCGATGCGTCGATCCGTTGCGGGCGCTCCGCATGAACGCCAACCTCCTCGCCCGCCTGATTGCAGCCGGCACGCCGGCCGAGCTTGTCGCCGAAGTCGCGCTCGAACTGGGGAAGGCCGCGGCATCCGAAGATGCGCTCGCCCGGCGCAGGGCTGCCGACGCTCAGAGGCAACTGAAGAAGCGCCACCGCGAAGCCGAGGAGCGAATGTCACGTGATGTCACGTGCGGTAGCGTGACGGCGCGTGACACCGCGGACGCGATCCCCCCCAATAAGAAAGCCCCCCACACCCCCAAAGAATTAACCCCCCCTACCCCCATCGGTGGAGCTGACGCTCCACCGATGCCCCCAGCGGGGGCCGGCCGGAAATCCAGGGTTCCGAGGAAGCGGAAGGCGGCGCTGCGGAAGCCGGGCAGCCGACTGTCCGAGGATTGGCAGCCCGCCGCCGTCGAAACCCTGCCGCTCGAAATCCAGGCGATCGTCGCCCAATGGCCGAAGGGTGCCTACGAGGTCACCGGGATGCAGTTCCGCAACCACTGGCTCGCCGAAGGGCGCGCCGTCGGCGCCAAGCGGGACTGGGATCGGACATGGCACAACTGGCTGATCCGGGAGAGCGCCGCAATCCTTCGCAACGCCAAGGCCGGCATGCGGTACGACCGCGCCGCGGCGAAGGCTCCGGCCGGCTCGGCTCAGGAGACCGCCCTGTCACGGGAGGTCGACGGTATGCGGGCCGGCGAAACCGCTGAAGCGCTGGCGATCCGGGAGCGCATCCGGGCCGATGCCGGCGTTCGGACCTATGACGGCTGGATCAGGCCGTGTGCGATCTCGATCGATGGCGACGAGGTGCGGATCACCAGTTCATCGTCGTTCATGTCGGACTGGCTGAAGGAGAATTTCGGGCCCGCATTTTGCGGCGTTGCCGGCACGGTGCTCGGCCGGCCGGCCCGCGTTTTCTTCGAGGTCGTGAAGCCGCCCGACCACAGGGCCCAAAACGTCGCCGCATAGCGTTCGACGGAATTACGGCCGGATTCGGCCGCTGGTAGGGTCGGACAGGGCGTTTGGAGTGGCGGTGGTGACGGACAAGGTCGAGGCGAAGAAGAAGCCTGCCGGCTGGTACAGCAAGGAACAACGCGCGGCGCGTGCCGCGGCGCGGCAGACACGCCAGGCCGAGCGATCGGCGGACAGGGCGGCCAAGGGGGCCGCGGCTGAGCGGGCCGGCCGTTCACTCGCCCCGCTGAAGGCCTATGCGCGGGCCAGGCTGGCGCAACTGCCGCCGCGCGAACCGACGAAGCGCGGTCCGGACTATTTCCGGAAGCTGGCGCGCCACGAGGCCGAGCGCGTGCGCGGCATCCTCGAGGATGACAAGCAGAGCGCGGAGCAGCGTGTCGCCGGACCCGGCCGGCGCAAGCACCGCGTCATCGTCCCGACGAAGGAGCGGCTCGCCAAAGGCGACATGGTCGAATGGGTCAACCCGGCGGAGATCGACAGCTCGGAGCAGCCGATCGGATACACGCGGCGGTTCAAGGCGTCACACCTGGACCGGCTGTTTCAGCGCGGCCGGCTGTCATGGTGCCAGTGGTACGCCGGCGACTGGTACCGGAACAAGCATTCCGAATGCAGCTTCGCGCTGTCGGTGGTCGGTGGATATGGCGTTCGCACCAGCGCTGGCGAGCCCAGCTACGGCCTCCCCCGTACTGAGGCCCAGCTCCGCGCAAGAATGTTGTTCATGGAGGCGCGCATAGCGTTCGGGCTCGACATGGTCGGTTTCATGGATCGCCTGCTCTTGCACGACGACATGCCGCGCTATGCCGGCCGTGCGGCTATGCGTAACGTCGATCAGATCAGGCTCGCGCTCGATCGGCTGGGCCGCTGGCTCGCTCTGCCCGTGGAGCTGCCGAATGCGCCGGAGATCAAGCGCGAGGCGCGCCCGGAACCTGTGCCGGCTAGGCGTGCGGACAAAGCGAGTTCGGCTCCCGCGATCGAGAGCGCCTTTCTCGACGAAAACGGGAACATGCTGCCGCTCGCCGATGTCGCCGAAATCATCAAGAGCCGGCTCGCCACTCCAATTGACGAAGCGGAAAATTCATGCGACAAAAACGTCAGCGTGTAGAAGTGCGTCAGCGCTCCACGTGAAACACAAAACGGATTGATCAGGCTCTCGCGGCAACCACCCGCGTGATTTCCTGCGCATAGCGGTTGCGCCTCTCCCACGATGTGCTGCGATTGTAAGCGACCTGGAGCCCGATGAGCAGGTCGGCATCGACGCCGGTAAGGGCTTCCAGCTTGTAGGCGAGATCGTCGCTCACCGCGTGATCGCCCGCCAGAGCGCGGGTCAACGAAGCACGGTCCATGCCGATCAGCCTCGCCGTCCTCGCCGTGTTGAGGCCGAGCGGATTGAGCACGTTGTTCTTGATCCACGTGCCCGGATGCTGGGCGTCTCCGGGACGCACCGCCATCTCGGCTGGGTCGGTGATCTTGTAATCGCTCATGGGCGCCTCCTCACAAGGATATGTAGGGCAATGCCCTACACCCTTCAATGATAATCCTCATAGTCGAGAAGGTGGACCTGTTGTTCCTCCTGCTTCACATGGAAGGTGAGGCGGTAGTTCGGCGTTACGGTGAGCGCCCATTTCCCCGGATGGCCGGGCTTGAGTTCGTGCGCCTTCCAACCCGGAACGTCCCGGAGTTGGAGAGGAGAGGTCATCACGCGGATGGCTGCGATCATGTCGGAAATCTTGCGGACTTCGATGGCGCTGAGGCCTTTCACCTTCGTCAAGGTCGGGTCTTCCACCAGCGCTTTGACCCGCTTGTCACGAACTGAAATGATCTCCATGTCTCGTCTCCTTTGTGTAGGGTGACACCCTACACTTTATAGGAGAGATTGCAAGGGAAATGTAGGGTAGCACCCTACACTTTTGCACATGCACCAGACTAGGCCGGCCCACGACAGTTGGTACAAGACCGTCAGGTGGCAGCGGCTGCGATGGTCGATCCTGAAGCGGGACGGGTTCACCTGCCAGATGTGCGGCCGGGTCAACGGGAAGACGTCGGAACTGGTCGCCGATCATCGGACCCCTCATCGTGGTGATGAGGCGCTGTTCTGGGACGAGAACAATCTCTGGACGCTGTGCAAATCCCCCTGCCACGACAAACATAAGCAGCGGCAGGAGCGCGGCGGCGCTCGCATCCAGAAGATCGGCCTGGACGGCTGGCCAATCGAGGAAGAGGTGCCGGCCCAGCCCGCAGAGCCTAGCTCCGGAAAGGCGAAATCAGGGCCTTCCCGAAGGCGTCAGGCCGGGGGGGAGGGCCTGAACTCAAAGGCGTTTCGCCTCTAGAGCGGCGCTGTCCAAAATCTTTCGCAAAGCCAGATTGATTATCGGAGTTGTCCAATATGGCCGCACGGGGAGCGAGGCCCAAGCCAGCTCACCTGCGGCTGGTCGACGGCACGCACAGAGCATCGAGGCACGGCGGAGCCGAGAAGGCGAAAAAGAAGGTCGAGGCGGCCGTCCAGAAGTTCGGCAAACTCGATCGTCCCAAGCATCTGAGAGGCGAAGCGCTCGCCGCCTGGAAGCGGTACATCGAGCCGGCTGGCTGGCTCGACGCTTCCCGTGAACCGGCTGCCATCGCCTTCTGCGAACTCTGGTCCGAATTTCGCTTCTGTCCGAGCCGGTTCCCGTCGTCGAAGCACGGGCAGCTCCGCGCGTACATGAGCGAACTCGGCCTCACCGACGAACGCAATCGTGGCGGCGAAGACGAAGAAGAAAAAGACGAGTTTTTCGGCTGATCGCGCCACCGCGTATGCGGAGAGGGTGCTGGCCGGAGACATCGTCGCAGGGCCGCACGTGCGCAACGCATGCCGGCGTCATCTCGACGATCGGAAAAAGGGTCACCAGCGCGGCCTCAGCTTCGACGAAGAGGCCGCCGCGCGCGCCATTCGGTTCTTTGAAACGAAGCTCCGGCTCAGCGAAGGGCAGTTCGAGGGGCGGGCTTTCAAGTCGGAGCCACCGCAGGATTTCATCATCGGCTCGCTGTTCGGATGGAAGCGGGCGGACGGCACCCGTCGATTTCGTCGGGCCTATGTCGAGCAGGGAAAGGGCAACGGAAAATCCCCGCTGGCCGGCGGGATCGGGCTGTACGGACTGACGGCGGACGGCGAGGCCGGCGCCGAAATCTATTCAGGCGGCGCGACCAAGGATCAGGCGGCGATCCTCTTCCGCGACGCGGTCAAAATGGTGCGACAGTCGCCGGAGCTTCGAACCAGGCTGAAGATGAGCGGCGGCGAGGGCCGCGAATTCAACATCGCCTATCTGAGGAACGCCTCCTTCTTCCGGCCGGTCTCGCGCGAGACGAAAAAGACGGGTTCGGGCCCGCGGCCCCATTTCGCTCTCGTCGACGAGCTGCACGAGCATGCCGATGGCGGCATCATCGAAACTCTGGAGCGTGGTTTCAAATTCCGGCGCCAGCCACTGCTCTTTATCATCACGAACAGCGGATCGAACCGGAATTCGGCATGCTGGGTCGAGCACGAACATGCCATCCGCGTCGCGGCCGGCAACATCGATGCAAAGGATGATGACGCATTCTACGTCGGCGATGTCATCGACGACACGACGTTCGCCTATGTCTGCGCGCTGGATCCTCAGGACGATCCGCTCAATGATCCCGGCTGCCGGATAAAGGCGAATCCGCTCCTCGGCGTCACGATCACGGACGAGTATCTCGACGGCGTCGTCGCTCAGGCGAAGGCGATGCCGAGCAAGCTCAACGGTATTCTGAGGCTCCACTTCTGCGTCTGGACCGATGCCGAGAAGGCATGGATGACGCGGGCGATCCTGGAGCCGGTGCTCGCCGACTTCGATGAAACCAAGCATCACGGCAAGACGGCGTTCGTCGGGCTCGACCTTTCGCAGAATAAGGACATCACGGCGAAAGCCGTGGTCGTTCAGACCGGTTTCGTCGAAGAAGGCGAGCACGCCGGGAAGCCAATGTTTGATGCGTGGGTTGAAGCCTGGACGCCCGGTGACACCCTCGAGGCCCGCGCTCTCGCCGACAAGGCGCCCTATGTTGAGTGGGTTCAGGCCAATCACCTGAACGCCCCCAAGGGCAAGAGCATCAGCTACCGCCATGTCGCTCAGTCGGTGGCGGAAGACGTCCACGACTTCGACATCGCGCTGCTCGCATATGATCGGTACGCCTTCCGCACCGGCTTCGAGCCGGAATGCAACGATCTCGGCCTGAGCGTCGAATTTGTGGAGCATCCTCAGGGCGGCACCAAGAAGGGGAAGCCCAGCGAGGGCATGAAACAGGCGGCCAAGGCTGCCGGTCGTGAGCCCGAGGGGCTCTGGATGCCGATGAGCGTCCGCCAATTCGAGGAGCTGGTCCTGGAGGGCCGGATCCGGATCAAGCGCAACCCCGTCGTCATCTCCGCCATCATGTCGGCCGTCACCGATGAGGATCGGTGGGGGAATTACTGGCTCGCGAAGGAGCGGGCAGTGAACAAGATCGACTGCGCGATCGCGCTTTGCATGGCGGTCGGCGCGGCCGTCAACGGCGCTCCGGCGCAGCCCGAATATCAGATCATGTTCGTATAGGAGGCGCCCATGGACCGCCTAGGTCGCGCGTATTCGTTCATCGAAATCAAAGCGGTGGACGAGGATAAGCGCATCCTCGAGGGCGTCGCCACGACGCCGACGCCGGACCGAATGCAGGACATCGTCAATCCGCTCGGCGCCCAGTTCACCCTCCCGATTCCGTTCCTGTGGCAGCATCGCCACGACGAACCGATCGGTCACGTCATCGACGCCGACGTCAAGAAGACCGGCATCCGCTTCAAGGCCCAGATTGAACAGACCGGCGAGCCGGGCAGGCTGAAGGAGCGCCTGGACGAGGCTTGGCAGTCCCTCAAGCTGAAGCTTGTGCGCGCGACCTCGATCGGCTTCGCGCCGCTCAAATGGTCGTTCCTCGAGAATGGCGGCGGCATCGAATATGAGGAGTGGGACTGGCTGGAACTGTCCGCCGTCACCATCCCCGCGCAACCTGAGGCCGTGATCACGGCCGTCAAGCAGTTCGACCGCATCTATCGGGAGGCCGCTGGCGTCCCGGAATTCGAAATTCCCGTCGCACCAAAGGATCGCGCCGCGTCCGGCGCATACGCTCCGGTGGTGAAGATGGGTGTGACCGCCCGCGACGGGGCTCCCTTCATCCTGAAGAAAATTCACCCTCCAGTCTAAGGACACCCGAAAATGAACATCGCAGAGATGATCGCCTCGTGCGAGGCAAAGCGTGCGGCCAATGCCGCGCGCATGGCCGAGCTCATGAGGCTCTCCGGCGAGAAGGGCGAAACGCTCGACGCCGCGCAGCAGCAGGAGTTCGACGAACTGCAGGACGAGAACGTGGGCCTCGAAGCCCAGCTCAAGCGTCTGCGGATCGTCGAAGCCAACGAGAAGGCCACCGCTGCTCCCGTCAACAAGGACGTAGTGACCAGCCCGGAAGCCGCCGCGGCGGCACGCTCCGGCACTGATCGCATCGCCGTCAAGTCTCCGGCGAAGCTGGCGCCCGGCGTGCCGCTCGCGCGGCTCGCCAAGGTCAAGGCCATTGCCCGTCTGGACAACGAGCCGGTGCTTCAGGTCGCCGAGCGCATGTACGGCGGGGACAGCCAGGTTGTGGCGGTGCTGAAGGCGAACGTCGCCCCGGGCTCCACCGCGAGCGGCAACTGGGCCGCGAATCTCGTCGGTGACGAGACCGGTACGTTCGCGGACTTTGCCGAGTTCCTCCGCCCGTCGACCATCCTCGGTCAGTTCGGATCGGATGGACGGCCGTCGCTGCGGCAGGTGCCGTTCCGCGAGCCGCTGATCACCCAGACCGCCGGCGGTTCGGCCTCGTGGGTCGGCGAGGCAAAGCCGAAGCCGCTTACGAGCCTCGGCTTCAGCCGCACCACGCTTGAGCCGCTGAAGGTCGCGACGATCTGCGTGCTCACCGAGGAGAACATCCGCAGTTCGGCACCATCGTCGGAGATGATCGTGCGCGATGCCATCCGCGACGCGGTGGCCGAGCGCATCGACATCGACTTCATCGACCCGGCCAACAACGGCTCGGCGAACGTGAAGCCGGCGTCGATCACCAACGGCGCGGATTCGATCGCTGCGTCCGGTACCGGCGACGCGGACGATGTACGGCTGGACATCCGTTCGTTGCTTCAGAAGTATCTGAACGCGAACAATCCGCCGCGCACCGGCGTGCTGGTCATGCCAACCGGCACGGCCCTCGCTCTGTCTCTGATGACGAATGCGCTGGGACAGGCCGAGTTCCCGAACATCACCATGACGGGCGGCGTGCTGCTCGGCATCCCGGTGATCACCTCGGATTATGTCACGGCCGGCTATGTCGTCATGGTCAATGCCCAGGACATCTTCGAGGCGGACGAGGGCGGTATCGCCGTCGACATGAGCCGCGAGGCCTCGCTCGAGATGAAGGACTCCGGGTTTACCCAGGATGCCACCACGAGCACCGGCGTCGCAATGGTCAGCCTGTGGCAGTCGAACCTGGTCGGTCTGCGCGCCGAGCGCACGATCAACTGGGCCCGTCGCCGCTCGACGGCGGTCGCCTACCTCACCGGCGTCGCATGGGGCGGCGCGGTCAACACCTAGAACTGAGGGGGCGGGCTTCGGCTCGCCCCTTTCTCTATTTGCGGGAGCACGCCCATGCCCAAGGTCGACATGATCGCCACGAAGGACTTCTCCTATTCAACGCGTCGGCTGAAGGCGGGCGACACATTCGAAGCGCGGAATGAAGCGGACGCCAGGATCCTGCGCGCGATCAAGAAGGCGCGTCCTTCGCGGGTTCCGGGCGATGCGCCGCCGCCCCCCGACGCCCTCCGCGACAGGCTGACGCAGCTCGACCATGATCGCGTTGGCGCGCCGGGCGGAAGCAAGAGCGGCGGTGGTGGCAGTGAAATCGCCGCGCTCCGTGCCGAGTATAAGACGCTTGTGGGCAAGGCGCCGTTCAACGGCTGGAACGCCGATACGCTGCGCGAGAAGATCGCGGCGGCGAAGCAAAAGTGATCTATCCCGCGGCCAGGTGATCACTGCGGTGTTCACCGTCCTGACATGGTTCTGGCGCCAGCCCGGCGCCCGGAACCAATACGAGCCGCACCATATTCTGATCTGGGCGGACATGGTCCGCCGCCATCTGTCGATGCCGCACCGGATCGCCTGCGTCACATCCGAAGCGCTCGATCTGCCAAGCCATATGGATATCATCGTGCCGCCGCGCGATTTCGAAGACGTCCGAATTCCGACATGGGGTGAGGACAAGCCGCAATGCCTGCGGCGTCTGTCGATGTTCGCGCCTCATGCCGGTGCAGTTTTCGGCGATCGGTTCGTCTGCATGGACCTTGACGTGGTCATCGCGGACAGCCTCGATCCGTTGTTCGAGACAGAAGCCGATTTCAAGATCTGCGCCGGGACCGCGCCGAGCCGGCCGTATAATGGCTCGATGATGCTCTTGAGGGCCGGCGCGCGCGCCAAGGCCTACAGCGAATTCACGCCCGAACGTGCCGCAGCCGCGGGGCGTCGCTTTCTCGGCTCCGACCAAGCTTGGATCGGCGAAACGCTGCCTGGGGAGGCCACATGGGGCGAACAGGACGGGGTTTGTTTCCATACGGTCCCGCGATCCGGCCATATCCGACGCCGGCTCATGTTCTTCGCCGGCCAGTCGAAGCCTTGGATGATGCGCACGGATCCGTGGATTGCCGACCATTATCGGCGTGATCCGCAGGGCCGATGCCTCCTGCTCGGATATTCGCCGTCCCTCTGGACCGATGTGGAGCAGGCGATCGAGGGACTGCCGTTTCAAGGCGTGATCGCCTCTCCGGAAGCGGCTTCTCACTGGCCCGGTCGCATCATTGCGGTCGCGCAGGATGACGATCACGCCGAGAACCTCGCCGAAATGCACGGCTTCGGCGAGGTGGTCTGGTGTGGCCGAACGAGGGAGGCGGCATGAAGATTTTCGGCCTCACCCTCGCGCGTTCGCGACCGGCTGCAGACGAGAAGGCGCTCACAAGTCTCCCCGGTGGCCGTGGCGGCTGGTTCCGCATCCTCGAAAGCTTCACCGGTGCTTGGCAGCGCAACGTCACCGTCGATCGCAACGCTGTTCTGGCATTTCATGCCGTCTTCGCCTGCCAGACCCTGATCGCCAGCGACATCGCGAAGCTTCGGATCAAGCTCGTGTCGAAGGGTGCGAGCGGTATCTGGACGGAGACGCAGAGCGCGGCATTCTCGCCGGTGCTGCGCAAGCCGAACCATTTTCAGACGCGCATCCAGTTCATCGAGAATTGGGTGTTGTCGAAGCTCCAGTCGGGCAACACCTACGTCCTGAAGCAGCGCGACGGCCGCGGCGTCGTCACTCGGCACTACGTTCTCGATCCGAACCTCGTGCTGCCGCTGATCAGCGACAGCGGGGACATCTATTACCAGCTTTCTGCCGACAAGGTTTCGGGCATTCATGAAACGGTGACGGTGCCGGCGAGCGAGATCATCCACGATCGGTTCAATTGCCTCTTCCACCCGCTTGTCGGCATCTCGCCGATCTATGCGAACGGTCTCGCGGCGACCCAAGGCATCGCCATTCAGAACGCATCGGCGAGCTTCTTCAAGAACAACTGTCAGCCGGGCGGCCTCCTAGTCGCGCCCGGCAAGATCGATGAGGCAAATGCCGCTCGCCTGAAGGCGCAGTGGGAAGAGAAGTTTACCGGCGACAATGCGGGCAGGATCGCCGTGCTCGGCGATGGGCTGAAGTTCGAGAGCCTCGCGGTGAAGGCGGTTGACGCTCAGCTCATCGAGCAGCTCAAATGGAATGCCGAAGTAGTCTGCAGCACCTATCACGTGCCGCCGTACAAGATCGGCATCGGGCAGATGCCCACGCACAATAATGTTCAGGCGCTCAACGTCGAATATTACACCCAGTGCCTGCAAATCCTCATCGAGGCGATCGAGCTGCTGCTCGATGAAGGCCTTGGCATCGGTGAGGGTGTGAAGAGCGTCGGCGGCGTCGAATATGGCGTCGAGCTGGATACCGAGAACCTTCTGCGCATGGACAGCGCGACCCAGATGGATGTCCTCGAAAAGGGCCGCAACTATCTGACGCCCGACGAGGGGCGCGCTAAGCTCGGCCTCGAACCGACCGAAGGGGGCAACGTCGTCTATCGCCAGCAACAGGATTACAGCCTCGCCGCGCTGGCAAAGCGGGATGCGAAAGACGATCCGTTTGCAAAGGCTGAAACCCGGCCTGGCGCCCCCTCCGACGCCGACGCGGCCAATGACAACGCCATCGAAGCTGAGGCGGCCAAGGCGCTCCTCGCCGTACACAAGGGGTTCGGCTGATGTTCGACGGAAAGGCGTTCGGCGAGGAGATCGTGGCGTCGGTCAAGGCTTACGTTGAGCGGCAATTGAGCCCAATTCTTGCGGAGAATGCTGCTCTTAAGGAGCGCGTCTCCGCGCTCGAGGCGCTGCCGACGCCTCAGGAGGGCCGGAGCGTGGAGCTTGCGGACGTCGAGCCGATGATCCGCGATGCGGTCACCGCGGCCGTCGCGGCGCTGCCGACGCCTCAGGACGGCCGGAGCGTGGAGCTTGCGGACGTCGAGCCGATGGTCCGCGATGCGGTCACCGCGGCCGTCGCGGCGCTGCCGACGCCTCAGGACGGCCGGAGCGTGGAGCTTGCGGACGTCGAGCCGATGGTCCGCGATGCGGTCACCGCGGCCGTCGCGGCGCTGCCGACGCCTCAGGACGGCCGGAGCGTGGAGCTTGCGGACGTCGAGCCGATG
>JAESFN010000526.1_pt1 | contig 33385 bp, 25 predicted proteins | sample 9269411 | NCBI WGS metagenome assembly JAESFN01 (sample SAMN14505399, study PRJNA617100) | algae metagenome | isolation source: Iphinoe sp. HA4291-MV1 and co-occurring heterotrophs from trail next to... | place: USA: Maunawili Falls, Hawaii | collected 2009-07-25
TCTCTTCTTTGCGAGTCCTTCGCACGGGTGACTACGATGCCGCGAAGATCGTGGCTGTTGGGCTGTATGTGGTTGCTGGCTGCGCCTGCCGTGGCGCAGGCGGGCATGCCGGCGATCATGCTCACCGATGTCGCCCGCCTGCGGGTACAAACAATCTCGTTCTTTCTGCTCGGCTTCCTGCTTTCCGCCTGGGGTATTCAAGCGATCTGGAATCGCTTGAGCCGAGACTTTCCTCGCCTGCCACGCGTTGGCTATCGGACTGCGCTCGGCGTCACGACGCTGTGGGGGCTGTTGTTCATTCTCGTGCTCACGATGATTTCCGGCGCCCGCGAGTTGATGACGCCTGGCGCTTGGGAGAAGGCCGGCTACACGTATCGCCTCAAGACCGAGGGCGGCGCGACAACCACCGAACCTGCGCCGCCCAAGTTGCTCGCCGAACGGCAGGCGAAGCTCGAAACGCTGCGGACGGCGCTGTGGGCTTGGGCAGCGCAGCATGGCGGGAACTTGCCGGCATCGGTCGAAGAGGCGGGACTGCACCGTGGAATTTGGGAAACCCCGGACGCGGCGCGGTTCCCGTATGTCTACTTCAGCGATCGCCGATTGGGCGAACCAGCGCCGCTGGCAGCGGAGCCAGAGGTGTTCGGCGCGGAACGCTTGATTCTGTTCGCGGATGGTCGACACCAAACGATGACGAGCGACGCGTTGGCCGAGTTGCTTGGCAACAAAGGAAATGCGCAGTCTCCAAAGCCTTCGGACCCTCGATCAACGCCTGCGGAGTCATCGTCGCCATGACCCCTCGAGGCTTCGCACGCGCACTAGGTTGGGCGTTCTTCGGAGCGCTCGGCCTATTCTTTCTGGCCTGCGCCGGCATGGCGCTGCCGGGCGATCTGGCGCTGGCCCTGGGCTTCGGCTGGATTTGGTTCCTGGGCCGTGTTGGGCCGGAGATGACCATCTCTTGGGTGGGCGTGGCGACGGCCGCCGTTGCCGCGGGGCTTTGTCTTGCGCTCGGTCATGTGCTGCTGCGACGCTTGAGCGAGTCCTCGATCAACACGGAAGGCCAGGTACGCTGGCCCTTCGCGCGCACGGCGGCGCTCTTCGCTGGCGCGGTGCTGATGTTCGTGGCGGGGATCGCCGCGGTCGGAGTTGCGCACCAAGCTGCTTGGATCATCCGCTCGGGTGATCCGATCGTCAGTGATGGTTCCAGGGTCGCGATGCGCATGCAGTCGAGCAACAATCTCAAGCACCTCGCCTTGGCGGCGCACGCCTACGAAGACAAGGACGAGCTCCGACCGCCTTCTGCCAGCTTCGATCCGGCTGGCCGCGGTCTGCATGGTTGGCTGACGTTTCTTTTGCCGGGCCTCGAACAGCAAACTCTGTTCAACGAGATTCAACTCGAGCGACCGTGGACCGACCCGGCCAACCAGAAGCCCATGTCCGCGGAAGTGGTGGGCTTCCTGGCTCATCGCCATCGGCCGAAAAGCCGCGACGGCTACGGCCTCGGTTACTACGCGCTCAATGCACACGTAGCAGCCACCGACCAAGTGCGCCGCAGCCGCGACGTGTCGGACGGCACGAGCAACACGATTTTGGCCGGCGAGGTCATCGAAAACCCTGCAGCCTGGGGCTCGACGACGAATTGGCGCGACCCGGCGCTCGGCATCAATCGCAGCCCCGCAGGCTTCGGCAGCACGAACCGCGACAGCGCGCTCTTCTCGCTGATGGATGGCAGCGTGCGACCCATCAGTGCGAACATCGATCCTCGCGTGTTGCGCGCTCTGAGCACGCCGAATGGCGGCGAGGAGATCAACGACGATCCCTTGCCGAATGCTAAGCGTTGAGATTCCTGAAATGGACGCCGGCAAACTTCGCGAGCGCAAGATTGTCCGCTGGGGCGGGGCAATCGTGCTGGCGCTGTTGTTCCTCAATTGCCTCGGCTTGACCGACCTGCTCGACTTGGTCGTCAACCTGCTCTTCGGCTGGGCGCCATTCCTCATGCATGCCGGCCTAGAAGCTCCAGGCCTGGCGTGGGCACTGGTCGCGGCCTCACTCGTGTCGCTGCTCATTGCGGCGATCCTTGTCTCGGGCCCGTCAACCCGGCCTATTTCCCGCGGCGTGCTCCTCGTTGGGGCCCTGTTGCTCGGGCTCACGGCCGGCTTCGCGGCCCTTGGCGTGACGCGGCAAGTCGTGGCGCTCGCGCATTCGCCTGACCCGCTGTTTGGCCTCAAGAATCTACATCGCCGCGTGAAGTCGGTGCAGAATCTTCGCGAGATCACCGTCGGCGCGCTCAAGTCTGACCGTGTTCAAAATCGACCGTCGCAGGAAAGCATGTTCGACGATCAGGGGCGCGGCCAGCATAGTTGGTTGACCTATCTGCTCCCGTACGTGGGACAGCAGGACCTTTTCGACCACATGCGATTCGACCGGCCCTGGAGCGATCCTACCAATGCACGGGCGATCCGCACGTTCGTGCCGCCGTATCGGTTGTACTACGAGCCAGAGCACACGGCCGACGGGCTGGGCATTGGTCACTACAGCCTGAATGCGCGACTGATCGAGCCTGAGAAGACGCCACCGCAGGCGGACCTGCCTGACGGCGCCGCGAACACGATTTTCGCTGGCGAAGTGATTCAGAACGTGCCTGCCTGGGCACAGCCGGCCAACTGGCGCGATCCGGCGTTAGGTCTCAACAAGAGTTCGCAAGGCTTTGGCAGCCCGCACCCCAACGGCCTCAATGTGTCGCTGGCCGATGGCAGCGTGCGTTTCTTAACTAATGAGATTGATCCAGCGGTGTTGCGGGCACTGGCGACGCCCGACGGCGGCGAGCAGATCGATCTAGAGAAGCTTAGACCGTAGTTGCAGCAGATCGCTGCTTAAAAGCATTCTGCTCTCGGAGAGAGCAGGCTACTTTGGCCTACGACTTCCGCTGCCAAGGGACCTGGCCCTTGGTGTTGAGCGCCGCCGGTTCGATCTCCAAATCTGCGAGCACGCGGCCGCCGATCACGGTTTCATCCAAGATCCGCGGCACGTCCGACGGCCTGACGTTGCCGTACCAGATTCCTTGCGGATAGATGACCACCGCGGGGCCGTATTCGCACTGCTCCAGGCAGCCGGCGGAGTTGGCCCGCACCAGCGGGCCGAGATTGCGCGACTTGAGCTCGGCCTTGAAACAGTTGCGCAGCGCCTCGGAACCATCTGGGTCGCAGCAACCACGGCGGTTGCCTGGCTCGCGCTGGTTGCAGCAGATGAAGATGTGGCTCGTGAACGGCGGCATGGCAGAGCGCGAAAAGGTCGCGCGTATCGAGTGGCTTAGCGGTTGCCGGAGCGGTGGAAATGGACGTGTTTCCACGCGCCGCCGATCTTCTGCCAGACGCGAGTTTCCTCGCAGCAATCGGTGCTGAACGCGCCGTCAGGCGTTTGTTTTTGGATGAGCCGCACGTAGCTCACCACCGCCGCGTCGCTCCCCATGAAGCGCACGTGGGGCGAGGTGATCGTGTTCAGCTTTCGCGGCGCCGGGCCGCCTGAGCCGCCCTGAAAGTAGAAGCGGTGAAAGTCGAGGCCTTCCACCAAATGCCCACGGGCTTCGGCTTCGAACGCGCTGAGCGTGGGGTCGCAGAGTTGCTCGTAAGTCGACCAATCGCCGGCGGCGATGCAGTCGAGCAGGCGTTGGCTGAGCACCAAGAGTTCTTGTTCGCGAGACGTCATGGCAGGGCGGATCGAAGGGGGGCGCTCGAATCGCAAGCCCGCCCGGCGGCGTGATCTCTAGCGATGGCGCAAGGCCCGATGGTAGCCCCCCAGGCAGCGAGTGTCTATCGGCCCGATCGCCCTGGTGCGATCCGCTGGAGGAAGGAAATGCTACCGGCCGCCGAAGCCGCCGCCGCCGCGGTTGCCGAAGCCGCCCTGTTGGCCGCCACGGAACCCGCCGCCGCCCCCTTGTTGGCCGAAACGCTGTTGCCCGCCGCCGCCTTGGCCGCCTGATCCACGATTGGCCGTGGCGGTCGACGTACCGCCGGCCTGTTGGCCGAGCACGCGGGCCAGGACCTCTCGCATGTTGGCGCCCTGCATCTGCCCACCCAGCGGCACCACGGCGACGTTGCGCTCCGACGCCGCGCGGTCCACTTGCTTGACCAGGTCCAGCACATCGCGGATGACGAACTCGGGGGCCGAGATGATCAATTGGTTCGACACGGCGTCGATGCCGACCGAGAGCTGCCCCTTATATTGCGGCTTCTTGGTGCTGCTGAGTTCGCCGCCGAGATACATCACCCGCCGCTGCTCGCCACCGCGGCCTCCCTGTTGCCCGGGCTGCGAGAGGGCTTTGTCGTTCTCGCTCAGCAGATCGCGGAAGACCTCTTTGACGACATCGGCGACTTGCGTGGCCTTGGAGTGCTCGATCTGCACGATCTCGGTCCGCCGGGCCGACTGAGAATCCTCAGGCTCCGGTTGGTCGTAGAACTCGATCAACTCTTCGATCGTGCGCAGTTGCTCGGGCGAAGCGTGCTGCACGAGGATCGTATTCGAGTCGAGGTCGGAGATGAACTTGAGCGGTGCGCGACGCGAGAGACGCTGCGTGGGCGTGGCTGCCGCAGCGCCGCGGCCGAAGCCGCCGCCATTGCCCCCGTAGCCGCGCTGACCGCCGTAGCCGCCGCGGCCATACGACTCCCCGCCGTAGCTTCGGCCATAGGTGCTGCCGGCCGCCGCGGTCGCCGGAGTGACACCGAACACCTCTTCCAAGTTCAAACGCACCGTCGGCGCCCATGCATGCCGAAGGCGGAACAGGCGGAAGTCTTGTTCGGCCGGCGACAGCTCTTGTAGCAAACGTTCGACGCGATCGAGCGCCTCGGCGTCAGGCGAGGTGATGATCATCTGACCGTTCGGGCCTTCGGTGACACGTACCGGGGCGCCCGGCAGTCCATCGTCGGCCGGCTTGTCATCGTCGGCTGGCTCGTCGCCGCGTTCCGCCGGTGCGGCTTCTTCGCGAGCATTGTCGACAGTCTCTGCGGCAGGCTCCTCGGTATCGCTGGCTACGGGTGACTCGTTCGCCGGCTCTTCGTTTCGCGATTCGGCTGGCGGTTGAGCAGCCGCGGCCTGCGGCGTCGGATTCATCGCCAGCATAACAGGAGTGCGCGAGCGCGGGGCTTTCGACGCGGAGCGGTCCTTCACGTCGTCGGCTCCCTTGTCGGCCGCTTCCTCTTTGCGCTGGCTGCCCATCCGCGCCGGAACTTCCTTGAGCGGAGGATTCGAGCGGTCGGTGCGGTCGGCATCGCGGCGGGGCCGCTTGGCTTCACGCGGCACGACCTCGAGCCGGTTGTCTCCCACCGTCGGCCAGAGCTTTTCGAGTTGGCGGAGCAATTCGTCGGTGTCGCCCGGCGTGCGGATGACGCGCACGTTGGCGTCGCCACGCGGACCGGTGCGGGCATCGAGCTTGGTCAGCAATGCCTGCACCTCGCTGAGTTCGGCATCGGTCGCCCACACGAGCAACTGATTGCGTTCGACATCGGCCTCGACGCGGAACTGATCCTGCGGCGTCTGCCGCTCCTCGCGACGGCGCCAACCGCCACCGCGGCCTTCGCTCTCGGCAGCGGCCGCCGGCGCCCCGAGCATGTACTCCACCGTACCGGCGACTTCGACCGCGTCGAGGTTTGCCAGCGGAATCACTTCGAACTTGCGCCCCGCGGCATCGAGTTGCGAGATGATCGCACCGATCAGCATCTGATCGGTCGGCGCGGCGTAGGCGATCAGGGCGTGGTTGTCTTCGTCGGCTTCGAGCCGCGTACCGGCGTCGAGATCTCCGCTGGTGCGCAGATTGTTCAGCAGTTGCACCACGCGCTCGGGATCGAGACCCGGCAGACGATACACCCGCATCCGCGTGGCGGCTTGCAGCGGCGAGCGGGCATTCTGCGGCTGAGCGTCGAGCGCCTGCAACGCTTGGCGAATCAGGGCCATCTTGTCGGGCGGAGCGTTGACCAGGATGCTGTTCTCCTGCTCGTTGACCGCCATGTAGACCTCGGGCTGCTGGCGGTTCACGCCGGGAGCATCTTTACCGAGCTGCTTGACCATCTCGGCCTTCATGCGGGTCTCTTCCATGGCCATGCGCATCTGCCCGAACGAATTGGGGTCGCGCGGCTTGTCCATACCGAGAAGCGCCCGCAACTTGTCGGAAGCATCGATGGCGCGTGCATGGCGGAGCTTGAACTCCTCGACCAACCGCTCTTGGCCGCCGCCCGATTGCTCGCGCTCGAGCAGATTGGCGAGCTCGCGCAGATTCACCACGGCGTCGATGGCCTCGAGCCGGTTGGTGGCCTTCATCGGCGCGAGCTTGCCAAACGGGCTCAGCAGTGGCTTGAGTTCTTGCGCCGCTGAGTCGGCCACGAGCCAATCGAGCTTGAACGTGGTGCGGACGAATTCGTGCATGTCGCGCTTGGCCAGATCGGCCGGCTCGACATACGGCACAAGGCTGGCGTTGAGCTTGTCGAGCTTGACTACCGACAGCACCTCGCCCCGCTTGAGCATGGTGAAGCCGCGGGCGAGCAGGTGCATGTTGATCAGGTCGCGCGCTTCATCGAGCGTGTAGCTGCGCTGGGTCTCGAGGTTGAGGAAGTCGCCCGGCAACTCCTGCCAGTCGAGGCTCATGCCCGAGGTCTCGGCCAGCCACTGCAGGATGGACGGCCACGACTCGCCGCGGAAGTTGAATTTCAGGCGGCCATCTTCGCCGGGAGCCAGCGTGATGCGCGGGCCGCTGGGGGGCTGCACTTGGTCGCGGGTGATCGAGGGGGGCCCGGCCGGAACCTCGACCTTGGGCTCTTCCTTCTTGGCTTCGTCGGTTCCTTCGTCGCCGGCAGGCGCATCGCCATTGCCGCCCCAGTCGCCGCGAATTCCGCCGTCTCGGTTGCCGCCTTCGCCTTCGCCACGGAAGCGGCCTGGGCCCCGTTCACCGCCACGATCTCCACCGCCGCCTCCACGGAACCGTTCGCCGCCTCCGCCGCGTTCTCCACCGCCCCAGCGCCGTCCGCCTTGAGCGAGCGCCTCGCTGGCAAGGGGCAGCAGGCTTTGGGCCACGAAGAGGGCGAATACCAGGAAGCAGATCGGCAGGCGGACCACGATGCAAACGCTCCTCTCGAGCTGCCGCGGGCGCAATCCGAGCGCAGGCGGGCTAGATCGGGAAAATGACAAAGGCGGGAGGATATCGGGCAGGTCTGCCCCTGGCAATCGAACCCCGCAACCTTGAACCCTCGGGACGGGCAAAGGTTCCGGCGATGCCGGGCAGCAGTGCAGAGACTGGGGAGGCGAGGGCCGGGGCAGGAAGCCGGCAATTGTCCGCTGAGGGCCCCCGGCACGTCAACAACGGGCTGGCCGCTGCCGCCCTAAGTCGCGGTGGAATCTTGCTTAAGGTGAAGCCCGGCAGTCGTGCCGTGCCCGGCCGACGCGCAGCAAAAAAGCACGGCGGCCGCAAAGGACCGCCGTGCTTTCAATGAACAGCGGGTGCTGGCCAGCGCGTCTTACTTGCGACGACGCACAGCCAGGGCCAGGCCAACCGCGCCGCAGGCGGCGAGGACGACCGTGGACGGCTCGGGGACCGGGCCGTAGCTAGCAGCCTGGGTGACGCCGCCATCGATGACCGAGGCCATGATGTCGCCGTAAGCCATGGCGTTGGTCTGCAGCACCAGGATGCGGCTGCCGGTGCCCGGCGCCAGGAACGAGGTCAGCGGATCGGCCGGCGTGGGCAGGAAGTTGAAGCCCACCACGTCGCCCGAGGGCTGACGATCGATCGAGCCCGGAACCACGCCGACGCTGGTCGACTGGTAGCTGGCGTCGACGAGCCAACCCGAGAAGTCCGGCAGCGAGAGCCGGCCGATCGAGTTGGGGCCCGACACGCCGTCGTTGGTGATCTCGTAGGTGAACGTCAAACCGCCCCAGACGTTCGACGGATCACCCGAGTAGACCTTCGACGTCAGCTTGCCACTAAAGGCCGGAGCAGCGGCGAAACCCACCGCTTGCGAAGCAACGACAGCACCCCCGGTGGGATCAGCCTCGCCCGGCGAAGGGACGAGGACGGCGCCCGAGGGCAGCGCAGCGGCCGAAGCCAACTGCGAAAAAGCCAAACCGCACAGGGCGGTCAAGCAAAAAGCGAAAAAGAGCTTTCCCTTATTCACAGATGTACACTCAGGTGTTTCAGGTAAGGAATGAGCCGGTCACATGGACTTTAAGGTAGTCCCCCCGACTGGCTTGTCAACCGATTGTGAGGGTACTAAGTATCGATCAGATAGTCGCGGCACTGGCAATTGCGCCGAATGGAGCAGTGTCGAACTACTTGGCTCAGCGAACATTAGGGCCAATCAAGATGCTGGAAGACGATCGTTAGCCCTCACGAAAGCCCCGCGCGCATTGCATGTGTTTCTCGCAAATGCATTGCGCCAGAATCCCGCCAGTAGGTGGTCTAGAGGCCAAGCGACTTAGCGGTCGCGAGCCACACCAATTCCCCAGCCCCCCGCGCGCACCCCCCCGGCAGATCGATGCAAGCAATCGTTCCCTTGGCAAAGCGGATATCCGCGCTGCCATCGCCGATCATGGCGGCGGTCAGCAGCCCCACATCGGGGGCGTGTCCTACCCAGGCCACTTGGTCCACCTGTTGCTGCTGCGTCCAGGCGACCAGAGCATTTAAATCGCTATCCGGAGCGAGGGCTGCGAATTCGGTCAATGAAGCCTTGGTCGGTAGGTTGTCGACGAGGATCTGGGCTGTTTGCCGGCAGCGCACGAGCGGGCTCGAGGCGATCACCTGTGGAGCGAGCCCGCGTTTGGCGAGCGCCCGCACTACCTCGCGAAACCGCGTGCGGCCTTCCGGGGTGAGTGGTCGCAGGCGGTCGTCGGGGTACTGGGGATCACCGGCCTCGCCTGCCCAAGCATGCCGCACGATGAAGAGCTTCACGGCGCCACCGATCCTTTGTTAGCGAGATCGCCAGTAACTGCGCTCGTCGATGCCGAGCGTCGCCCGCACCGCGGCTACCTCGCGGTCGAAGCGGCGCGCGTCGGTCGGATAGCCAGCGGTCGGCCGCAACGCGGGAACGCGTGCGCACCAATACTGGTTGAAGGCCAGCATACTCAACTCGCGCACATACTTGGCCGTCATCGAAGCGAGCGCGGTAGGCATGAAGGCTTCGCCTTGGGCACAGAAGCGCACTTCGATACGGGCGTCCTGCGGTCCCCAACGATAGATGCTGCGCTCCGCGGACTCGCCGTGGATTTCGATCAGCGGGTCCGGGAACTGAGTCTGCAGCAGCGGCGCATAGCGATTGCGGCCTCCATGCTTGTCGCATAAGGCCAGCACGCGCTCGTTCGGCAAACCTGCCAAGGCCGCCGCCAGGAGTTCGAGCGTCACCATTGACAGCGCTTGGCTTTTCAGGCCATGCCGTTCGACGAGCTCATTGAACTCGCGCGGAAAAACGGGCCGAATTAGGATCGCACGCAGCGTCACTCCCAGGTCTTGAAGCCGGGGCGCGATCCGCTGGGCGAGCGCCGCGACCTCCTTGGCGCAGGCCGCGGTCGGCAGCGCGGGGTCGTGTTCTGCATGCCAGGGCAGTTCGTGCAACGGGCCATGCGGCAGGGCCGCGCTCGCGAGCAACTCGCTCCAGCACTGCGGAGCGAGGTCGACCAAACGCAGCGCGGTGAGGACGTACTTCTCGAGCGCCGCCAGGCCGTCGCCGGAGCGGTAGACGACTTTTGAATCGGCCACGAAAAGCCGGGCAGCGCCCGCTTTGTCGAGCGTTTTGCATACCACGCGCCGTAGCGTGCTGTAGAGATCGGCCGAGAGCAACTCCTCAGGCAGTTCCCAAACCGTGGCGGCCACCACGAGCGGCCCTAGATTGGGGCCGTAGCCGGCTTCATCAATGCCGATCAAAAAAGCCATGGCCGCAGAGGCGTTGAATCCATTGCACGGTCACTCGAAGCGAACCAGGCCGAAGCCTTCTGGCAGAATATCGACCGCCGCCGGCTTCGTCCAGGATTGGAAACCCACTCCCGGCACAACCCGCTGCAAGCCGAGAGCCCACACCGTGCCTGGCGGCGGCGCGGCGCTGCCCAGATCGCTCCAGGCAATCGCCGCTTCAACGGTCCATTCCGTTTCGTCCATCTGATGCGCCACGAACCAGGTTGGGTTCCAGGTGCGGTCGTTCCAACAGGTCTCGGCGGTCCAGCCGCGCGCGTCGACCGTCCACTGACACCAGGTGGCGCGATCTCGATCGAGGTCGAGGCAAAGCTCGAGTCGGTCCTGCTGCGCAAGATTGGCGTCGCGCGGTCGCGTTGCTGCCGGTTCAGCATAAGCGGCCCCCGGTGCGCGGCGACACGTCGCGGCCAGGTAAAGAAAGCGATCGTCGCTGGCCATGCGCACCGTGGTCGGCCACTCCGCGTCGTCGCGCCAAGCGCTCGCGAGCTTAGCTTCGGCTGAGTTCGCCCAAACTTCGTCATCCAGACGGCCATCGAGATGCGGCGGCTTTGCTGCCCGCGGGCATAAGAGGGTATCTCGCGCGGTCGTTTGATCTCCGCGCAGCAAGCTGATCTCGGCGGCCGCGCAGTCGGACCAGGCGTCGCGCGGACGCGTTTTCAGCAGGGCCTCAAACGATTGCACCGTGCGTTCGCTCTGGCCTGCGCCGTCGAGCGCGATCAGCGGAAACCTGACGCTCGGCGCGGCGGCCAGCGCCGGACGAATGCGGGCAAGCTGCGCAGCCAAGTTCCCGAGTTGCTGCAGCCGGCGCTGTTCGCTTTCAACAGCACGCGGGTTGGCCATGGCCGCCGGCTTGGCAATCGCCCCGGGCGACACGCCGAACGTGACGCTGGCGGCGGTTTGTTGGATTTCCGCCTGCGGACGCTGGGCGTCGCGCAGTTTCGGCTCGGCGGCGCCGCGATGTTGCAGCAGCCACACGAGCGACGGGCCGGCCAGCGGATGATCGCCGTAGCTGCCTGTCAGCAGCCCTAGCGTCTCGCTGGCCAAATCCTGCCGGCCTTGGCGATGGTAGCCGTGCGCTAGTTGGAAGAGGAGCTCGCCCGCCGCGGCACGATCTAACTCGCCGACCAAGCCGCCGACTTCCGACAGCCAACGCGCATCGGCCGTGGGCTGTTTGGCCGCGCGAGAGAGCAGCGCGCGAACGTTGCGTTGCTGAGTGGCCGCGCGATGGAGCGTGGCGACCTCGGTCGAGGTGGGCGCCGCGTTCAAGGGCGCGGCCAACTCACCGATCTCGAGCCCGACTAGAAAATCATCTCGTTGGCGGCTGGCCTTGCCGCCGCGATCGTAGAGCAGTTGAAAGCCGATTGCGTCGCTGGGTGGTTCATAGCTGGCAGCCAGAATGCCGCGGCCCGCCGCCGACAGATCGGAAAGGCTGCGGCCCAGGCGGGGCATGAACGCCGCGGTGCTGAGCGTGATCGGTCCCAGGCGTCCGGCTGGGAGCGCGGCGTAAACCCGCTCGACCTTCCAAGGCGGGCCGCCACGCGGACCGTCCGCCGCCGCCAACTCGACCGCCTTGAGCAGGGCCTGCTGAATGGCCGCCTCGAACGGTTCGCTCTCTGCGTTGACCGCATGCGTCACGACGACCGCCGGGCGCCAACACCGTAACACCGCGGCCAACTCTTCTTCGAGCGGAACTGTTGGACCGTTGCTCGCACGCTGCCAGGCGGTGCGCAGCAACTCCGTGGGAATTGATAGACCGCGTTGACGAACGGGAAAACGCCACGATTCACTGACCGCACATCCGCCAACGCCAGACAGCGCTGCCCGCGCACGGTCGATCTCGACGGGACCAGCGCGTGGATCGTCGAACTCACGCCGGCCGAGGCAATGGACCACGCCCGGATATCCTTCGCTCATGATCCGGCCGAAGAACTCGAGCGGAATGCTCTGGCCATCGGCAAAGATGCCCAAGGCCGCGGCGCGCGGCGCGCCTTGTTGGCGAACCTGCCAAGTGCGGCCGGCATCGGCGGTGGTCAGAATCGTGCCCAGCGCGCCGACTGCGACAGCATGTTCGGCATCAAGGCGCTCGAGCCCACGCAGCGGCAACGTTTGACCGGTGGGCAACAGCCTCCAGGTCGCGCCGGCGTCTGAAGACGCGAGCAAGTGCGTGCCGGGGAATCCCGCGGCCCAAATCTCAGAGCCGGCCACATCGAGCGCATACCAATCGAAGCCCGCTGCCTCTGCCGGCAGCTTGCCGCGGGGCGGTTGCCAAGTGCGGCCGCCATCTTCGGTGCGCCAGATGAGGCCGCCATCGCCGACGGCCCAGCCTTGCTGGTTGGCCAACTTGATGCGGCGGGGGCGGCGGATTCCGGGCTTCGGTGTGGTGGAAGTTGCGACGCTGCCCCGTTCGACACGGATCGCCAGGCCGGCGCTGCCGAGCAGAGCGCCGCCGGAGGCGTCAAAATCGGCCGCCAGCCATTCGCCGCTTGGGCTCACGGTGCGCGGGTTCCAGGTATTGCCGCCGTCATTGGTCGTGTAGACCGCCCCCGGGGCAAGTTCGCTACTGCGGCCCACGGCCCAGCCGGTGCGTGCGTCGCTAAATCGCAGAGAGTGCAGCCAGGGGAGATGCCCCTTTGAGGGGCTCCAGGTCTGGCCGCCGTCGCGCGTGCTCAGCACCATCCCCTGCGTGTCGGAGCTATAGGGCCAGGCCCAGCCTCCGGCGATCCAGCCAGTGCCGTCAGGCAGGAAGTGAGCGGCCTCGAGCCGGAAGCTCACGCCGGTGGGCAACCGCGTCCAGGTCTGCCCGCCGTCAACGGTTTGCCAGACGACCCCGCGATCGCCCACGGCCCAGCCCCGCAGGCGATCAACGAAGGAAACGTCGGTCAGCTCGGCCCGCTCTTCCAGCGGAGAAACGGCAGGCGGGGGCGTTTCTTGGGCGGCCAGGTTAGCCGACCACGCCAGCGCACACAGAGCGGCGAGAAGCGTTCGTCCCATGGGAGTGACCGAGTCCTTGGTCGCGAGCGTGGGATTTCGTGCCCGATCGGCAGCGAGGCGGTGATTGTAAACCTTTGCGCCGTGAGCACAAAGAGCGGCTCGGCGTCTCTTATGCGGGCTGTCGAATCGGCCAACAATCCAGCAGTAGTCTCGCTTGACATTGCTTCTTCACCGCGAATACCCTTAAAGGTACGGTGGTGCGAGCGTAAATCTAGGCAGTGGAAGCCTCTTTGGGTGGTGGCAAGGCCCACGGTGCAGCGGGGCGTTGCTCGAGTTTCGGCAAGGCGGTCGACCGGTCGCGCGGCCCCTAGTCGTTCGTCTCGTCACATGTAGTCTCGCCGTCGAATGCCGGGAAGCGATGTCGCTTCCGGCCCGTGCGGCCGCTCCGATCGGTACGTGGATCGGCAGCGCGGACAGAGGAGGAAGGTCGCATGGTCAATCGCCCCCGCTCAACGTCTCTGATCCGCCGATCGCTCGTCTTTCTGTTGGCCTACGCGGCCGCCTGGACGCTGAGCGGCTATCTGCTGCCCGACCATGGCGCGGCGCACGCGCAGAAGGCGGCCAAGAAGGGCTCGAAGAAGGCGAAGGCCGTCGAGGTCGATCCTTGCGCGAACTTCGAGTTCGAGATGCTGCCGGTGAACGAGGAGGCCGGCAAAGGCGCGGCGCGCGACTCCCTGATCAGCTCTCTGCGTTCCGGCGCTCTGACGCCCGGTAGCGAAGCGAGCTTCGACGCATTTTTTGCGAGCTACCAACTGCCCCGGCTGACGCAGTGCAAAGAGATTTACAGCCAAGGAGGCATTCAGCGGGTCGTCAAGGATCTCAGAAGCTACTTCAAATACGAAGGCATCACGCGCGGCGGACCGGTGCGCGAGCGACTCAACGCCATCGTGCTCCGAGACGGCCAGAAGGTAGCCCAAGGCAACTATCACCCGGCAGCCCGCTACAACGCCATGCTGCTGATCGCGGAGTTGAACACGGACGAAGGCGACGAAGCCGCGAAGGGCCAGGCAACGCCCCTGCCGGCCGCGTTGCCGGTGCTGGTCGCCACGGTCTCCGATGGCAAACAGATTGAGGCCGTGAAGGCCGCAGCGCTGATCGGCATCGATCGCCATGTCCGCGCCGGCGCGGTAGGCAACTCGGGGCCGCAAATCACGGCGGCCATGGTGGCGCTGGTGAACCAAAAAACGCCTCCCAGCGGAACCAGCTCGGAAGGGCACGATTGGCTGCGGGGGCAAGCGGCCAGCGTGTTGGGCGCGCTCCGTAGTGTTGGCGCTAAGAATGAAGTTGTGACCGCTCTCGAGGGCGTGGTGGCCGACACCAATGCCGCCCAGTCGCTGCGAGCGCGGGCCGCTCGCGCCTTGGGCAATCTCGATTACTCGAAAGCCCAGCAGGTCGATCCGAGCAAAGTGGCCGCGCAAGTCGCGGCGATGGTCGTCACCTTCTACAACCAGGAAAAGAAGCAAGCCGATCGCATGGAGCAGCTGCCCAATCGTCGCTTGCTCAAGTCCTCTTTCCTGGCTGCATATTCCGGCTTGACCGGCGCTGGTGGCGCCGACAACAAGCAGAATCTGCTCGCGCTCGCTAAGAACGCCGGCGACCCGCACGCCAAGTTCGTTACTGAACTGGCCAATGAAGTGCAGACGGTTGCCAGCCACGAGATCTTTGACACCGAATACGTGGAACCAGCGAAGCTGGCCACCGGCTTCGCACAGGTCACCGCCAACGTCAAGTCGCTGGAAAACTACCTCAAGACGAATCTTCCCAAGGCTAAGGCCGCGGCGCCGGCTCAACCGGCGGCCGATGCTGGCAAGGCCGCAGCGCCTGCCGGCAAGGCAGCGCCGGGCCCGGGCACGCCTGCGGGCAGCCCTCCGGCCGCGGCTGCTCCTGCGGCGGCAGCTCCTGCTGCTGGAAAGCAATAAGCAGTTACGCCAGCACACGGCAAATGGATTTGCCCGATGAAACGCTCGCGAATCTGGAACTCGCTCTGCTGCGGTTTTGCCGCTGCGCTGTTGCCTGCGTGTGCGCCTCTTCCCACGTCGGTCTCGAAACTCAACACGGCCATTGCTGAGCTCGGTCGCGAGTCGCCGCCTGTCGAAGAACCGCCGCTGATCGATCCCTGGGCGGTCGCCGGAGACCTGAGCGATCCCGAGCCGATCATCCGCGCCGCGGCCGTGCGGCGGCTGGGCGGAGAAGCTAGCGTTTGGAACGAGCAGGCGATCGCGCTGCTCGACGACGAGCATCCGCAAGTGCGCATTGCGGCGCTCGAGTCGTTGCCGGCAAACGTATCTGCTGCGTCCGACAATTTAGTCGCACGCCTGCGCGATCCCGAGCTCGGCGTGAAGCTGGCCGCCATTGCCGCGGCCGGGCGCTCGCAGTTGCCCGCCGCGCAGGCCGAACTGCGCGAGTTGGCCACCACGCGCGGCGAAGCGATTCGCGCGGCGGCCGTCGCAGCGCTTATCGTCTCAGGCGACGCCGACACTGTTCGTACCGCCGCGGAAGACAAGGCCTGGCAGGTCCGCCTTGAAGCCGCGCGGGGCCTCCGGTTGTTGCCGAATACACAAGGGCAACAGCTTGCCCGGCGGTTGCTCGAAGACAATGCTCCGGCGATTCGCCTGGCCGTGGTGCAGGCGGTTGAAGGCTGGCCGCTGAAGCTCGCCGCGCCGCTTTGGTTCGAGACGCTCGAGCCTGATCCGCGCGCTGCCCGCGCCGATCGCGCCGAGGCGGCCCGCTTGCTGGCGAAAGGTTGGCCCCCGGCCGCAGAATTGCCGATCGCGGCGCTGCTCAACAAGAACGCGACGGGCCACGCCGCCGCCGAGGCCGAGCTGGCGAAGTTGCACGAACGCTGGCGGCGCGAGCACCCGCAAACCGAACGCGTCGCCCTGGCCACGGCATCGACCCCCAGCATGTCGTCGTCGGACGTACTGGAGGTCGACGACTGCCTGACGCTGCTGAGCACAGGGACGCCGGGCGTCGAACAAGATCGCGCGATCGCACGTTTGAATGCGCTCGAAGATCGGTTGCTTCCGTCACTGCGGGAAGTGGCTCGGCAGCGCGGAGAACTGCCTGAGCGGGTCTATCGCGAGGTTCTAGCCCTCCGCGATCCGGTACATCAAATGCTGTTCGAACTCGAAGAAACACAGCCTGCGCCTCGCCGCGCAGCGGCGGTTCGACTGCATGCGGCCGCGAGGCAGGAGCCGCTCGACGAGCTCGCGCTGCTGCGCTTGGAATCGCTGACGCTGCGAGCTTCAGACCCGTTCGTTTGGCAATCGGCGCTCGGCATCGTTAGTGAAGACCGCCGCGAGCCGGCGCTGCGACTGACGCTGGCCGCCGCGAGTCACCCCGAGGGCGACTTGCGCGCGCAGGCCTGCGAACTGCTCGGTCGCACCCGCGATCCGCGTTTTGCGCCCATGCTGCGAGCGGCGATCGACGATGCGGACGATCGCGTGGTCGTGGCGGCCGAACTCGCGCTCGGGCTATGCGGAGCGGCCGACGACGCTTCCAAGTTGGAGCAGCACTTGCATGCGAACCTGCCAGAGGTGCGCCTGGCGGCGGCCGAGGGACTGGCGGCGCTCGCACCGGAGAAAGGCCTGGCAGCTCTGGAACGCTTGGCGCTCGATCGACGGGCGCCCGTAAGGCAGCGAGCGGTCGAAGCGATGGGGCGCGTGGGCGATGAGCAACTCACCGCCGCGCTCATCCCGCGGCTCGACGACGAGGCCTCGGTGCGGCACGCGGCTTTAGCCAGTCTGCGAAAGATCGCGCCGCAGGCCGGCAAGGAAATCGAGCCGGCGGGGCAGGGGACGACCACTGAGGCCGATGAGATTGCCGCTTGGAAGTCATGGTCGCAGCAAGCGGCGGCCGCAACGACGGTGCAGTAACCGCGTTCAGCTCGCCGAAGGCTTCATCTCCAAGAAGCGGCGGAGCAAGTCCGTGCCGCACTCGGTCAAGAAGCTCTCGGGGTGAAACTGCAGACCGACCAGCGGATACCGGCGATGCCGCACCGCCATGATCTCGCGCTCGCCGTCGGGAGCATCGCTCCAGGCAGACACTTCGAAGTCGGCGCTGAGCGTTTCCGGCCGAATCACCAGGCTGTGATACCGAGTCGCCCGCAGCGGATTGGGCAGGCCGGCGAACAAGCCCTGGTTGTCGTGATGAATGTCGTCTGTCTTGCCGTGCATGAGCCGTTTGGCCCGCACGATCTCGCCGCCGTGGGCCTGGCCGATCGATTGATGCCCTAGGCAGACGCCGAGCGTGGGAATCTTCGAGCCGAACCGCTCGATCGCCGCGCAGGAGATGCCGGCCTCGAGCGGGGTGCAGGGGCCCGGCGACACGATCAGATGCGTGGGCGCCTTCTGTTCGATCTCGTCGAGCGTGATCTGATCGTTCCGATGGACCTCGATCTCGATCTGCGGATCGATCTCCCCCAGCCGCTGGACCAGGTTGTAGGTAAACGAATCGTAGTTGTCGATCAGCAGAATCATCGAGCGGGCCGAAGGTCCAAGGGGGTCGCCGGGCACGCGGCGGCCCGAGCAACTCTAGTATATTCCGAGTTGGATGCAGCGGCCACGCCGACCGGGACGCCGTGCCTCAACAGCTTAAGCCCGCCCCTGCCGCTCGAGCTGCTTGAACAGCACCAGCGAGTAAATCACCGGAACGCCGGCGATGACCGCGATTACGCCCACGAGCAGCCACGGGCTCAGGATGCCGAGCGCAGTGGCGACGAAGCCGATCGCGCCGCCGGTTACGAATAGCCAGGCGGCCAGCCGGTGAGTTTGCGTCCAGACCGTTTCATTGGCCAGCGTCCACGGCGTCCGCACGCCCACGAAAAAGTTGCGCTGCACTTTGCCGAGCACGTTGCCCAAGAAGGCAAACAGCAAATACGCGCCGGCGATCACCCAGCGGCCCAGATCGACCGTGGGCTGAAACGCCGCGAGCAGCATCAGCCCCTGCATCCAGGCAAAGAAGACAATCAGCAAAAACATCAAGTACTCGTAGGTCGCGCGAAACGACTCGATGCTAAACGGCTGCGGCAACAGCCATGGCAACAGCCGCCCCAACGCGAGCGTGCCTAGCATCACGAGCGCCGGCGTTAGCAGCGAGAGGAGCGCTTGATCCCTGGGGACGAAGCGATCGGGAGCGCCGGAAACACCCCAATGCACGGGAATCTCCGCCGGCAGGCGATCGTAGTAGCCGAAGTACAACGTCAAGCAGGCCGCCAGGGCCGCGGTGGTGAGCACGATCGACGCCAACAACCAACGGTTCACGCCAGTTTCTCCTTGCGCCGCGAGGGCGCCGCTCGAGGCGACACGCGTTTCTCAGGCAATTCGGCAAACAAGTCCCACACGATCGACAGCACGTCCTGCAGCACCGTGGTGTTGAGGGCATAAATGATCTGCTGCCCCTGCCGCCGCGAGGTGATCAGATCGGCCGCCTTGAGCACCGAAAAATGATGCGACATCGACGGCTTCGACATGTCGAACCGCTCGGCCAGCTCGCCGGCCGTTCGCTCCCCCTGCCGCAACAGGCGCAGCACTTCGCGGCGTGTGGGATCGGCCAGGGCTTTGAAGGCTTTGTTCGACATGAGCCGTCCGAGTATTCCTATGCCGGCGTAGGGTGGCCGGGGTCGAGCAACGCGAGCCCCCAGCCACCACGTCGAACTCGAGGCCCGGTTTAGAGCGGGGCCACGGTACTGGGGGCTCGCCTATCGGCTCGACCCCAGGCACCCGACTTCCAACCACAGCGTGATCAGGAAGTTCAGTATTTAGCAAACTGCCTAAATAATACCTCGGATGCCGCGTTCGGCAAGAAGAATTCCAAGAAATCCGGGGCCTTACTTGGCTGCCGCCTTGCGCTGGCGATCAAGGTAGTCGATCGCCGCCTCGACCGCCGGATGGTCGAAGAAGGTCTGCACGTGCCCCGCGTCTCGGACAACGTGGGTCTCGACCGGCACGCCGGCTTTCTCGAGGGCCTTGGCCATGGCCTGGCTCGTGTTGGCCGGCACGAGCACGTCGCTGTCACCGTGGTAGAAGAAGGTCGGCGGCGCGTCGGCCGACACGAACAAGAGGGGGCTGGCCTGGTTGTAGATCTCAGGTACTTCGCTCCGCGTGCCGCCAAGCCAGTACTTGAGAATCGCCAACTGCGGCGGCGTCGTCGAAAAGTCGCAGGGCGCGCCTCCGGCCACCACGGCCCGCAACCGCGGCGGCAGGTCTTTCTGATTGGCCAGGTCCTTGGCCTCGGTCACGCCGAGCAGGGCCGCCAACTGCCCGCCGGCCGAATAGCCGAAGATGGCCATCCAGTTGCGGTCGAAATGGTAGTGATCGGCCTCGCTGCGCATCCAAGCGAGTGCCGCCCGGCAATCTTCGATCTGCGCCGGAAACTTGTATTTGGGCGCCAGTCGGTAGTTGATGGAAACCGCGGCGTATCCTCGGTGGGCCAAGCGACGGCCGTGATGCTCCATCTGCTCCTTGTTGCCGACGATCCAGCCGCCGCCGTGAATCAGCAGCACGGTGGGAAACGGGCCTTCACCGGCCGGCAGATAGACATCGGCCTTGAGGTCGACGCCGCCGGCCTTGGCATAGACAACATCGCGAACGACCGGCGGCGCCTTCGTAGGCGGCTCGCCTTCACCTGCCTGCACACTTCCGGTCAAACAACCCGCCAAGCCCAGGGCCAGCGCCCAACGCCGGCAAACTCGTTCGCTCATCGTCAGCTCACTCCCACTCGTCGCACTGCTCTCCGCCGCTACCCATCCTACGCAGCGCAGCCTCGAAGACGAGTGACACGCGAGGAAAACCCTGGCGCGTAGGGTGTGTCCAGCGACAGCGCAGTCGCACCAGCGCCTAGGGCTCCATCACCGCGAACTCTCGCTTGCCACGATGGTGCGTCCGCGCTTTGCTTGACGCACCCTACTCGGCTACTCGGCTCGCGTGGCTTTGTGGAACCGCTCGATTAGGTCGCGGGTGACGGGCCCTGGCTCGCCGCTGCCGATGCGGCGGCCGTCGATCTTGACCACCGGGATCACTTCGGCCGCGGTGCCGGTGAGGAACACTTCGTCGGCGATGTACACATCATGGCGGGTGAGCGGAATCTCGCGCACCTCGCGGCCGCTCTGCTCGGCAATCTCCATCACCGCCGACCGCGTGACCCCCTCGAGAATGCCGGCGTCGATGGGCGGAGTGAGCACCACGCCGGAGCGCACGAGGAAGATGTTGTCGCCCGTGCATTCGGCGATCTCCCCCTTGTGGTTCAGCATCAGCGCCTCAATACAGCCCGCCTGCAGGCCTTCGATTTTGGCCAGAATGTTGTTCAAGTAGTTGAGCGACTTGATCCGCGGGCTGAGCGCCGCCGGATGGTTGCGGATCGTGCTCGCGGTGACAATGTCGAGCCCCTGACGATAGAGCTCTTCGGGGTAGAGCGAGATCTTGTCGGTGATGATGATCACCTGTGGGTCGCTCGTCTTGTTGGGGTCGAGGCCCAAGGCGCCTGCGCCGCGCGTGATCACGAGGCGGATATAGGCGTCGCGCAGTCCGTTGACCTTGAGCGTCTCGTTCACGGCGTCGGCCATGGCCGCGCGCGTCATCGGGATCTCGAGCATGATCGCCCGCGCCGATTTCCACAGCCGGTCGAGGTGCTCCTCGAGCCGAAAGACCCGGCCGCTATAGCTCCGCAGCCCCTCGAACACGCCGTCGCCGTAGAGCAGACCGTGGTCGTAGACGCTGATCTTGGCGTCGTCCTTGTCGTAGAGCTTGCCGGAGATAAAGACTTTGAGAGCCATGGGAACAGGCAGGGGTGGAAGTGGAACCAGGAGGGCGGCCGGCTTGGGCGCCGCCAATCCCCCATTGTAGCGTGCGGACAGGCGGCCTGGCACCGGCGACTGCTCTACGGAAACGCCGCGACACCGGCAGGTTCGGGCTGTTTTTTCGCGGAGCCGGGAAAGGCGGGCAGAAGGGGCTGCCTTGGGTGGCAATCTGCGTAATTTTCTGGCGGGGGTGGTTGGCTCGCCATTGGGGGCTCGCCTCGCGGCTCGACCCCAGCCACCCACCAATTCACTTATTTCCATTGGGTGCGAACGGGAACAGCCGCGCCCGCGAAGCCGCGTCGAGCTGTGCCGCGTATTCGCTGATCTCGAAGACCTCGGCGAATTCGATCGCCTGCCCGCGTTCGGCGCCGTAGGCGGCGATGAGCTCCTCGCGATAGCGCTCGGCCAGCGTCCGCGGCCACGCGCCAGCCCAGCCGCGCAGCCAAGCCCGCCGCCCCGCTTCATCAGCCGGCACGAGGTCGAGCGTCCCCTGATTGAACGGCAGCCACTCGAAGACTTGCGATACGTGGGCGGCCAACATATCGACCGCGGTGTCGAGCACGTCGGTCACGTCGACCACCACGTCGGCCGCGATCGGCGCGGGCCGCGTGAAGCGGTCCGGCAGGTAGGCGATCACCGGGGCCGAGCGCAGGATCGGCGCGTCAGGCACGACCGCCGGCACGGTCACGAGATACGATGCGTCGCGCACCGCGTGCCCCACCGCGCGATGATCGGGGTGGTAGTCGCAGGTGCGGTGCGTTAGCACCAGGTCGGGCCGATAGGTGCGCAACTCGGCGATGATCCGCTCACGCACCTCGAACGTCGGCGCGAGCCGGCCATCGGGAAACGGCCAGACCTCGGACTCCGCGCCGATCACCTTCGCCGCGGCGGCCAACTCTTCCTTGCGCCGCTTGGCGAGCGGCGGCCCCCAAACCTCGTGATGCCCCGCCGCGCCGTCGGTCACCGACACGATCTTCACGCCAAAGCCGTGGCGTGCGTAGAGCGCCGCCAGGCCGCCGGCGTGAAACTCGGCATCGTCGGGGTGAGCGCCCAGGATCAATAGTTTCGGCGGCGAACTCATGCGGAGGGGGTTCCGAGTCAAAAGGGCGGGGGCCTGACGAACGGCAGGCGCGTTCGCCAGAATATCGTCAGCCACACCTCCGTTCGATGCAAGCACCGCTGGACATGCCGCCAGACCAGTTCACCACGCTCAATGAGCAGATCGTCGCTTGCGAGCGCTGCCCTCGGTTGCGCGAGCACTGCCGGCAGATCGCCGCTGAGAAACGCCGCAGCTTTCGCGAGTGGGATTACTGGGGTCGGCCAGTGCCGAACTTTGGTGATCCGGCGGCCAAGCTGCTAATCGTGGGGCTCGCACCGGCGGCCCACGGCGCCAACCGCACCGGCCGCATGTTCACCGGCGACCGCAGCGGCGATTGGCTGTATCGCGCGTTGCACCGGGCTGGCTTCGCCAACCAGCCGACTTCGGTTGACGCTGAGGATGGGCTAGAACTTCAGAACTGCGCGATCACGGCCGTGTGCCACTGCGCGCCGCCGGACAACAAGCCCACCCCTGGCGAGATCGAAGCCTGCCGGGAGTGGTTCGTCGGCACGTTCGCTGCGCTCGCCCCGCAGGTCTGCCTGGCCTTGGGGCAGATCGCCTGGCAGGCGACCGTGCGTGAGTTGCGGCGGCGAGAATTGCTCAGCGGGGCGATGCCGAAGTTTGGCCATGGGGCCGAAGTTGCCCTGGCCGCAGGCCGCACGCTGCTCGGCAGTTACCACCCCAGCCAGCAGAACACCTTTACGGGCAGGCTGACCGAAGCCATGCTGGACGCGGTTTTCGAGCGGGCCCAGGAACTGATCGGCGGATGCAAGACTTCCTACAACTGAGCGGCAAATCGATCCTCGTTCTCGGGGCTGCGAACAAGCGGAGCGTCGCCTGGCACGTGGGGCGCGTGCTCACCGAGGCGGGTGCGAACGTCATCCACTCGGTGCGTTCGCCGCAGCGGCGCGAATCGATCGCCAAGCTGGCCGGCGATCAGCCGGTGCTGGTGTGCGATGTCGAGCGCCCCGAAGAGATCGAGCGGCTGCGCGGCGAAGTAGCGGCGATCAGGCCCAAGCTGCATGGCCTGGTCCATTCGATCGCCTGGGCCGACTACTCCGAGGGCATCCGCCCGTTTCACGCCACGCCGAAGCTGGCCTTCCTGCGGTCGGTCGACATCTCGTGTTACTCGCTGATCGCGCTCGCCGAGGCGTTTCGCGAACAGCTCGATCCCGACGGCTCGGTCGTGGCGATCTCGATCTCCGATACCCGCATGGCCAGCGAGAACTACGGCTATATGGGCCCGATCAAGGCGGCGCTCGATTCATCGCTGGCGTATCTCACGAAGTCGTTCAGCCGCTTCTCGCGCGTGCGATTCAACGCCGTGGCACCGGGGCTCTTGAAGACCTCGGCCTCGGCCGGCATTCCGGGGTATCTCGAGTCGTACCTGTTCGCCGAAGCGGTGATCCCACGCAAGGCGGCCGTGACGACTGAGGAAGTGGCCAGCGCCACGGCCTTTCTGCTCAGCCCCCGCTCGAGCGGCATTACCGCGCAGTCGCTGGTGATCGACGCCGGCATGTCGATCAACTACTTCGACCAAGACGTGATCGGCCGCGCGATGCGGGATTGAGCAAGACCTTTGGCGGCCCGCGGGCTACTGCTTGCCAAAATTGCTCTTCAGTACGCCGAAGTCGCTCAGGTCGACCACGCCGTCGTGATTCAAGTCGCCAGCTAGGCCAGCCCCCTGTCGGCCGAACCACTCCTTGAGCAGGCCGAAATCGTTCAGATCGACGCGGCCGTCGTGGTTCGCGTCTCCCGGCAATTCGAAACTCGCGACGCCGAAGTTCGCCTGCAGGTCGGCCGCCAAACCGGCCCCCGCGGCGTCGGCCACGCCGCTCGTTTGGCCGAGCAGTGTGAACAGGTAATCGCCCGCCGCGGCCGTAAGCTCGCCGAGATTTCCGAGCAGCCAACGCTTGTGATCCGAGGAGGTGAGCGTGGCGCCGGCTGGCAACAGGTTGTCGCCTCCGCCGCGCCGCAGCGCCAGGTCGGCCAGTTCGAGGCCGAACACCGGCTCACTAAAATCGAGCGCGATCTGCGTCACCGTCGATCCGCCTGAAGGCCCAGCCAACAGCTCGACGTTCACCGTCGGCAGCGGATTGATCTCGAGGAAGCTCAGCTTGTTGTTTTGTGCCTGCGGGCCATTAGCCAGCGTCAGCCGCCCATCGGTGACTTGCACGACGACCGTGCCTTCGATCCATTGGCTCGAGGCACCGGGTGCGGCGTCGAAGGCGGCCACCCCTTCGACCAGCGTGTTCATGCGGCCGTCGACGAAGTCGGGGTCGCCCGCCACGACGTGGACGCGATACCAACCCGCCGGAAGGGCAATCTCCCAAGTCGCGTTGGGATTCTCCGGCTTTTGCAGATGAATGAGCGTGTCGTAGCGCTGATCGGCTGCGGCCGCGCTGTTGCGATCGCGCGTTTGCGCCGCGTTGTTGGCGTTCCAGCCGAACGACAAGCCTGCTCCCCGATCAGCGTAAACAAGGCCGCCATCGGCCTGGTAGTTGAGGTACGTCGCCGAATTGGTCGGTTGGAAGTTTACCTTGATCAGGTCGGCCGGCTCGGTCACGGCTGCTGCGACGCCCGAATAGTCCGATGGCCCAACGAGGTTGAATGCGCGCACGCGGTACTCGTACTCCGTGGAAGCGATGAGCCCTTCGTCCAACCACGTGGCGGTGTTCGCCGGCAGCTCCGCGACCTGCGAGAACTCGCCTCCCGGCAGCCGGCGCTCGACGCGAAAGCCCAACTCAGTGGTCGCGGCGTCTTGCCAAGCGAGCCGGATAATTGACGAGGTCATCGCCACGGCCGTCAGGTCCTGCGGCGCGGCAGGCGGTGTGTTGATGTTGCTCGGTTGAATGAGCCGCGCATCGGCCCAATCGGCATGGTCGAAGCCGTTGCCGTCCGGCGTTTCAAGCACTTCCAAGACCAGGCGATTCTTGCCGGCCACGGACAAGTCGATCGGCAGGCCGGTGGAACTGCCGGTCAGGGTCGGGCTCGTATAGGCGACCTGTCCATCGAGCAGCACGCGAAACACGACGCTGCCGTTCGGCCCCGTTTCGTCATCGAGTCCCAGCACCGCGGTGAAGCGTTCGTACTGGGCGTTGAGGTCGAATTCGACGCGCGAGTTCGCGTGAACGCCCAACCCCTTGGCGTAGACGACTCCGTCAACGGTCAGCGGATGTCCATCGGCAGCCCCGGTTTCGCCGTTGCTGCGGTCGCGCTCCGGCGGGCCCCATGCGTTGGTCGGCGTGCCCACGTACGGCAAATCGCTCACGAAAGTGACCGTTACCGGCTCGTAAATCGCCTGCCACTGGGTCTCGCCAGCAGCGAGCGAAAAGGCCTGCGTCCGCTCGGTTTGACCGCTCTCCCAACGCACGAACTGATAATCCTGCCCACCAACGCGGGCAAATTGCGCCGCGGCAACTTCTCGCTGCAGGTTCACCACGCCGGCCGTTTCGAAGGGCGTGGCTTTGGGCTGCCCATCGAGCGCGATCTCGGCGCCCGGCACGTTCGAAGTCAGCCGCAACTGTGCCAGGTTGGGCAAAACGTCGCGATAAACCTCGTGCTTGAGCCCCAGCGAGTCCTGCACCCGGAGGTGGATTCGGTAATACACGTCGGGGGCGGTTTCGCCGGTCGTGGGAATGACGAAGGAGCCGCTCGCGATCCCGGACGTAGGCGGTGAGAACGGGTGGGTATGCGTGTCGTGGTGAAACTCAACCCACCAGGTGAGCTTGTCGGCAGTGAGGGCGCCGTCTTCGTCGTCGAAGCCTTGGCCCGAGAACTCAATCGTGTCGCCGGCGTTGTAGTGCGTGCCGTCGGCCGGAAGCAGAATCGTGGCCACTGGCGGATGCGAAGTCGTTACCGACAGCGTGGCCGCCGCGCTGTCGACCGAACCAAAGGCGTTGCTCACCACGACACGGAACTTGGCGCCATGGTCCCCGATCACGACGGCCGGCAATACGTATTCCGAGCTAGTGGCCCCCGGAATGCTGGTGAACTCCGCAGCGCCGGCGTCCTGCCGTTGCCACTGGTACTCGAGCGGCTGTGTGCCCGAGGCGCTCACGCTGAACGCAGCCGCCTGTCCTACGGAAACTAGCAGGTCCTGTGGGGGTAGCACCACGCCCGGCGGCACGTTGGCCACGTATTCCACTTTGTGGACGCCGCCCCGGTTGGTGCCGTCGGCTCCGCCTGCGCCAATGCCGCGCGACAGATACCAGAGCGTACCGTCGGGGCCAATTTCGATCCCTGTCGGAAAATCCGCGTCCGACAAAAACGGCTGCGACTCCGCCGGATCGTCGGGATCGAGCAGGAGGATGTCTCCGGAGCAGAACTCCGCAAAGAAGTACTTTCCTTCATAGCTCTCGGGAAACTGCTCGACACCCGGGTTGTAGAACGCTCCGCCCGTGATCGCGCAGCCTTCGCTGTGAGAGTAGGCATGCGTGGGCTGGGTGAATTGCGGATACTGAGCCTCGTTGAAGTAGCCTTCGGTCGTGGGCCAGCCATAGTTGGCGCCGGCCTCGCCTTCGTTGATTTCTTCCCAAGCGCCGCCGCCTACGTCGTTGATGTAGAAGCGACCGGTGCCTGGTTGAAACGCCGTGGTGTATGGGTTGCGCAGTCCCAGGGCCCAAATCGCCCGATTGTTGCCGGTCGTTGAGTTGTAGAAGGGATTGTCGGTCGGAATGCTGCCATCGGCGTTGATCCGCAGGATCTTGCCAAACGGACTGTTCAGCGATTGCGACAGGCTTGGCTGCTGATGCTCGCCGACCGCGACGTAGAGCTTGCCGTCGGGGCCGAATTGAATGGAGCCGCCCATGTGCCAGATCGGATTGCCCACCGTCGACAGATTCGGCAATTCGAACAACACCGTCTCGCTGAGGGGCATCACTTCGTTGCCCATCGCCATGAGCCGACTGACCCGGTTGTGGCTTTGGGGAGACGTGGCCGTGTAGTAGACGTACACATAGTGGTTGGTCGCAAAATCGGGATCGAGCGTGATGCCCTCGAGCCCGCGCTCGCCGGAGCCGTCGGCCGCGAGCGTGGCGAAGGGAGTCGGCAAGAGCACGTCGTTCTCGATGATGCGGATCACGCCGTTCTGCTGGGCCACGAATACGCGGCCGTCAGGCGCAACGTCGAGCGCTGTGGGGCTGGAAAGCTGCGCTGCTACCTGCGTCGATGTAAAGCCCTCGGGTACGACGGCCAGCAAACGCCGGTCTTCCAAACTCTCGAACCGTGGGGATCGGCGACCCGGCGCATTTGAGACGCGACCGGCGAGAGCTCGGGACGAACGAAAGAGCAATACCGACATGGAACGCCTACCGCGCATGTTGGGAAGGCTCGGCCAAAACGAAAGAAGAGGATTTTCGGCCGAGAAGCGCCGTTTATCCTAGAAGCCAGCTCCAGCACGGTCAAAGGTTTGGTGCGACGGACGTTGTGCCCGCTCCAACCTGCCCTTGCGCGTGCGATCAGATGCTGGAAAGGCATCAATCTGTTACCCGGCGACTCCCCCGGCGGAAAGAAATCGCTGCCGCGGGACCCCCTGGGGAATGGGTTGAGTTCCGGCTTCTCGGAGCGTTACCGCACATCGAGCATCCGCTCGAGCGCCACCAGGGCCCAATGCGACACCTGCGGATCGACTTCGATCACGTTCACGGGTGTGCCGGCCGCCAGGTTTTCTAGGGTCCAGCACAGGTGCGCAAGATCGATGCGATACATCGTCGCGCACATGCAGACCACCGGCGAGAGGAAGTGAATTTCCTGCTCGGGGTGCTCTTGCTTCAGCCGGTTTACCAGGTGCAGCTCGGTGCCGATCGCCCACTTCGTGCCGGCGGGCGCTTCTTCCACCGCACGAATGATCTTGCCCGTCGAGCCGACGACGTCCGACTTGTCGACGACCTCCATCGTACATTCGGGATGCACCAGGATCTGAATGCCAGGCGTCTTCGCGCGGAATTGGTCGATGTGTTCCGGCCGGAACATCTGGTGAACGCTGCAATGCCCCTGCCACAGCAACACGCGGCTGCGGCGCAGGGCGTCTTCGGTGTTGCCGCCTAGATCGCCGGCGTGCGGATTCCAGACCGGCATCTCGTCGAGCGAAATGCCCATCTTCCGCGCGGTGTTGCGGCCCAGGTGTTGGTCGGGAAAGAACAGCACGCGCTTTGTGCGGGCAAAGGCCCACTCGAGCACCGCGCGGGCGTTGCTCGAAGTGCAGACGATGCCTCCGTGCCGACCGCAAAACGCCTTCAGGCTCGCGGCCGAGTTGATGTAGGTGACCGGCGTGATCTCCTCGTTGTCGATCACCTCGCCGAGTTCTTCCCAGGCGCCTTCGACCTGGTGGATCGCCGCCATGTCGGCCATCGAGCAGCCGGCCGCCATGTCAGGCAGCACGACGGTCACGCGTTCGCCGGCGCGTTCGGCCAGCTTGTCGGGGCGGTTGGCCAAAATGTCGGCCGTTTCCGCCATGAAGTGGACGCCGCAAAAGGCGATCGCGCGGCAGTCGCTGCTGGCGGCGGCCATCTGGCTGAGTTGGTAGCTGTCTCCCCGCAAGTCGGAGAGCGCGATCACCTCGTCCTGCTGGTAATGGTGCCCCAAAATTAGCAACCGCGACCCCATCTCCTGCCGCACCGCGTTGATGCGGGCTTGCAATTCCTCGTTGCCGAGCGAGCGATAGGGAGCGAACGCGAATTTCCCGGCGGCGGTTTCCAAAACTGGCATCGGCGATCCTCTCCTGCCCCTGCTGCCCAAGCTACGTAGCCCCAATTGTTTGATGCATTCTATCGTACCCCGGTTGCTCCTTCCCGGCGAGGTTCGCAACCTAGCCGGCGAGAGCTGGCGTCGCTCTCAGACCTCGCCGCGAAGCTGGGCCAAGTTTGCGGCCTGAGGGTGCCGATAAGTGGTGGCAGCGTGGCGGAAGGTTCGCTGCGCGCTCCTCTTCTTGGAATGTCGGTTCGATGCCGCCGCTTGGTCCCGACCAACTTCCTGCAGTTTTGGCGGCCTGCCAGGCCGGCATCGGCGAGATCGTCGAAGCGCTGGCCCGCAATCTCGACCTGAAAGCGGAAGTTGCCCTCGGCGAGGCCGGCAACTGGAAAGCCTCTGCCCCGCCCGCTGGCTGCGAAGGCCCCGGCTTGGTGCTGGCGCTGACGATCGGCAACACCGGCGCCCTAGTGCTCTTGCCCGAGGCAGGGGGCCTGCTGCCGGATTGGTATGCCGAGCCCGACGCCACGGGGCAAAGCAAGCTCACGACACTGGCCCAAGAACTCGGCATGCTGATGCTGCCCGAGGATCAGATGCCGGTGGATTTCGCCGCTGGGCGAGTAGGCAATCTGAAGGCGGCTTGCCAGCGTAGCGGCGTCGGCGACGGCGCGGCGCTCGTGCCACTGACGCTGAGCACCGCGAGTAGCTCGGTCCAGCTATCACTCGTTTGGCCGGCAGTATTGCCCACGCAAGCGCTTGCCGTCGGGGCCGATAGCGGTGCTCCCGCGGGGGCCGCCGCGTCAGCCGCTGCTGAGAAGGCGAGCGAAAAACCAGCGCCGCAGGCCCAAGCCGCGGCGGCTGCGCCGAAGCCCCAGCCCGCTCCGGTTCAGCGAGAATCGCCGTCGCGAACGGCCGAGCCGCAGCCCCTCGATGGCGATCTCGAAGCGCTCCCCACGTACCTCCGCAGTCGTCTGCGGGTGCAAGTGCCCGTGGTGGTCACGCTGGCCAGCAAGCGGCAAGCCATCGGCCGCATTCTGGAGATCGGCCCCGGCTCGATCATCCAGTTCGACAAACTGTGCGATGAAATGCTCGACCTTTCGGTCGGCAATCACTGCGTGGCGCAGGGCGAGGCGGTGAAAATCGGCGAAAAGTTCGGCCTGCGAATCACGTCGCTCACGCTGCCCGAGGAGCGATTCGTGCCGCTGACCAAGGACCCGCCATCCCGACGCTAGCAGCCCCCGGGCACCGCGGTGCTTAAGAGCCCGAATTGGGCGAAGCCGGAGCCGCGTTGTTGCTGCCGAGCTGCGACAGCACCTGCAGCAGGCCGTTGATATGCGCCAGGCGAGGGCCGAAGCGGTCGATGAACTCGCCGAGCATGAACTCGCCGTCGAGCAGCGAATCGGCGTTGTCCCGCACTTCGTCGGCCAGGTTCTCGATGAACGTGGTCTGGGCACGTCCGAGGCTTTCCGCAGCCACCCGGCAGGCCTTGGAGAGGCCCGGATTGGCCTGCTTCCACTGATTGAGCTCGTTGGCCCGTTGCCGCTGAGGGGCCGACAGTTGGGTCAGCAACTCCTCGAGCAGCTCGTTGGTGCGGTCCTGCGCCGAAAGCAGGTTGCGCAGCAACCGAGATTGCTCCTCGCCCGGTTCCTGGGCCGAGGTGATCGCCGCCTCGCTCGACGAAGGCGTGATGTCAACCTGGGTAAACAGCGAAGAGCTTACTTGCGGGCTGCGGCTCATGTCTTCTTCGACACTCGGTGGTGGGTTGAACTCCTTGAGCGACATTGTAGTTAGCACTGACCGGAGTTGCCAGAACCCGAAAAAACTTGCCTAGCCGGGGGGCACGGCGCGTTGCGAACTCCTTATCCGCTAAAGTCCTTCGCGCTGGCGGCCCGATGCTCATGCTGTTGAGCCCTTGCCGTTGGCCCCGGTGTCGCAGCCCTCGCCTCTCGAGCTTCCCGAGCTCGAACCACCTCGAAGGTACGTTCGGAACACGATGAGCTCCGCGCCCCCGGTTGAGCGAGCCTGCCTGGGTTTCTTCACGACCGTCGAGGACGCCGAGCGCGGCCTGTTGGGCGGTTACTTGCTGCTCGATCACGGCGGGCGTCCGCTCGAGTTCCACTGCACGTCGCCGATCAAACCGAACCGGTCTCAAGAAATCCTCTACGGCCCGACGCTGCGGCCGTTTTTGGTCGGCGAACAGATTGGTCAGACGCTGGTCCGCAAGTCGTCGCTTGCTCCCACGGCCGTCTGCGTCGATTCGACCGAAGCCCTCGAGCTGCGGAACCACGTTGAGTTGCCGGTGATGCTGGTGTTCGGCGAGGAAGCGCGAGGGCAACAAGGCGCCGGCAACATGGCCGAGGCCCGTGCCGGCCGCAACCGGCTAGCAGTTCCTTCGCGGCATGCGCGCGACTTGGATTGCGTCGATCAATTTACCGCGACTCTGCCAGACGCCTTCGATCTGACCGAGCCGTTCGAGCGTATTCGCGAAGCGATTGCCGAGGCCCAGCGCAACGCCGCCTAAGGGCGCAAGCGGCCCGCTCAGCGGCATCCACTTCGTTCGCTCACTCGCACAGGGTTCCCCGTGACGTCAACGTTCGCCGGGCGCACCGCAACTTCTTCACGCTCCACCCCCACGGTGCGCAGCACCAAGGTGGCGATCGCCCCGCCGCGCGTCACCTCGCGCCGGCTCAGCTTCGACTGTCCCTCCGGCCGCACGCTGCCGGTCGTGTTCCGCGATCCCGAGGTCACGAGCTACCGGTTCGAAGTCGCGCCGGAATGCGCTCTGCCCAAGCTGCTCGAAGCACCGCCGCGCCCCGCCGTGCCGCATGGACCCCGCGGACGCCACACGCGCATCAAGCCGCCTGACGACGTGATCCGTCTGCGCGACCGCCTGTTCTATCTACTGCAGCCTTCGCTCGAGACGATCCTTGGCGGGGGCACGCTCGCCTGCCCGCACGATCCGTTCACTTATCAGCTCGAGGGAATCGCGTTTCTCTATCCGCGGTTCGCGGCGATCCTGGCCGACGAGATGGGCCTCGGCAAGACGATGCAGGCGGTCACCGCCATGCGGCTACTGATCCACGCCGGTCAGGCTTCGCGGGTTCTGCTCGTTTGCCCGAAGCCGCTCGTGACCAACTGGCAGCGCGAGTTTGCGCACTGGGCGCCGGAGCTGCCGCTGAATGTGGTCAGCGGACCCAAGCCGCGCCGCCGCTGGCAGTGGGAGCTGCCCGAGGCGATCGTGACGATCGCCAACTATGAGTTGCTCACCCGCGATTCCGACCTCGTGAGCCAGGCAGGCGTGCGGTTCGACCTGGTGGCCCTCGACGAGTCGCAGCGGATCAAGAATCCTTCGAGCGCCACGAGCCAAGCGGTGCGTTCGATTGCCCGCACGCGCAGTTGGGCGCTCACCGGCACGCCGGTGGAGAATAGCCCGCGCGATCTCGTAGGCATCTTCGAGTTCGTGGCGCCCGGGCAGCTCACGCCGGAAATGCGCCCTCGCGCCATGGGGCAGGCGGCCAGCGCGTTCGTGCTGCGGCGCACCAAACAAGAAGTGCTCTCCGAGTTGCCGCCCAAGCTGTTTCGTGATGCCGAGGTCGAACTCTCGCCGGCGCAGCAAGAATCGTATCGCCGCGCGGAAGAAGACGGCGTGGTGCATCTCACCGAGATGGGCTCGGCGGCCACGATTCAGCACGTCTTCGAGCTCGTGCTCCGGCTCAAGCAGATCTGCAACTTCGACCCCGTCACCGGAGAGAGCGCCAAGGTCGAGCGGCTCGCCGCGGATCTCGAGGAAGTGGCCGCGAGCGGTTCGAAGGCCATCGTCTTCAGCCAGTGGGTGCAGAGCATCGAGCACCTTTCAAAACGCCTGCGCCGCTTCGGCCCGCTCGAGTACCATGGCGGCATCCCTTCGGCCAAGCGCGACGGCGTGATCGCGCAGTTTCGCGACGACCCGCGCAAGCACGTGATGCTGATGAGCTACGGCGCGGGCGCCGTGGGGCTCAATCTACAATTCGCCAGCTACGTGTTCCTGTTCGACCGCTGGTGGAACCCGGCGGTCGAAGATCAGGCGATCAACCGTGCGCATCGCATCGGCGCGACCGGCCCCGTGACCGTGAGCCGCTTCCTCTCGCTGGGCACCATCGAGGAGCGCATCGATCAGGTGCTGATGCAGAAGCGCGAACTCTTCGACACCATCTTCTCCGACATCGGCGCGCAAGAAGAACTCGGGCTGACGCAGGACGAGATCTTCGGCCTGTTCCGGCTACACAAGCCGGCGGGAAAGGCGGCTTAGGGCGAAGGAACGTATCGCCAAGCTTTGCCAGTCTCTCCGGGCCACTGCCCATCCTTGAATTGCCCCTCTGGCTGGAGAAGCGGGCGCGGATCTCGTCGGCACTCGATCGTCGATTCGGTGACCTTCATAACAGGACACTCGGACGCAAGTAGAGCGACGACTTCAGTAGGGATCTCAAGTCGCCCTGGCTCCAGCATTTGCTTCCTATAGTGCCAAGCAAAAAACACGCATCGGGGCGCGGAAGCGGAGTACGCGAATTCGCTTCGACCGAGCCGCTAATCGTGCCGATTCGAGCGACAGCCCTTCTGTGTCGCTCACGACAATCTGATCGCCGCTCCCGTAGTAATCGATCAGCCTTCTTGCGTTCGGATTGTCTCGCCAAATCGCCTCGACGACCTGCATCAGCGATCGTGCTCTCTCCAGAGGCTCACGGCAATCGCGCAGACTCCGATCAGCAACATCAACGAGCGACGGGAGAATGAGCGGAATCGTCGCGAAAGCATTTGTCTAGTGCCCTTGCTCCGAGTCGAGCGCAGCGACCTTGCGGACAACCCCGTCGATGATCTCATCACGGAGGCCAAGCAACAC
>JAESFN010000527.1_pt1 | contig 33162 bp, 37 predicted proteins | sample 9269411 | NCBI WGS metagenome assembly JAESFN01 (sample SAMN14505399, study PRJNA617100) | algae metagenome | isolation source: Iphinoe sp. HA4291-MV1 and co-occurring heterotrophs from trail next to... | place: USA: Maunawili Falls, Hawaii | collected 2009-07-25
TGGGGATGCCGTAGAAGCTGGCGATCTCCGAATAGAGGAAATCGCGCATGAAGAAGTTTTGGCTGAGCCGCACCCGGCCCAGTTCCTCGAGGCCCTTCATGCTCTGGGGCTTGCGCATTTTAGCTATCCTGCCGGCTGTTCGGTTACTGATGGTGTGCGCTATCAATGGCTTGGCGGACCACCCGTTTCCAACAGGAGTTGCAAAGATGCCGAAACTGCTCGCGATCGCTCTGCTGGCTGCCGTGCTCGGCGCCGCGCCTGCAATGGCGGAGACCGGCGCCGAAGTCGATGACGCCATCACCACCGATCTCGGCGATGCGGCGCCCTACCACGCGGCGTTCGACGCAATCCACGAGGCCGTCGCCAACGACGATGCCGCCGGTGTCGCGACCTGGGTGTCCTACCCGATCACCGTCAGTGTCGGCGGCAAGGAACTGACGATCAACGACGCCGCCCAGTTCGAGACCGAATACGAGACCATCATCACCGGCGACATCAAGGACACGATCCTGGCGCAGGAATGGGAAACGCTGTTCGTCAACGCCGACGGCGTGATGTACGGCAACGGCCAGATTTGGCTCAATGGCATCTGCAAAGACGATGCCTGCGCCGAGTTCGACGTGAAGATCATCACCATCCAGTCAACCGCCGATATCACACCCAAGGCCAACTAGCCCGGCGGGCGATTCGTCTGCTCTATTGGTTTTCGCGGGGAAACCCCGGGGGACGCCATGCTGCAGATCATCTTCTACGTTGCCATCACCGCCGAAGCGATGACCGCCGCGTTGGCGGCAGGCCGCCGCAACATGGACTGGTTCGGGGTGTGCGTGCTCGCCTGCGTCACGGCGCTGGGCGGCGGCACGGCGCGTGACCTGGTGCTCGGGCACTACCCGCTGATCTGGGTGGAGAACCCGTACCTCCTGATCATCTGCTGCGTTGCGGCGTTCATCACCATCGCGCTCGCCCGCTACATGGCGGCGCTGCGCTGGCCGTTCCTGCTGCTCGATGCGCTGGGGCTCGCGGCCTTCACCATCATCGGCTGCAACGTGGCACTGGAGATGGGGCAGCAGCCGATCATCGTGGTGGTGGCGGGGATGATCACCGGCATTGCCGGCGGCATCATGCGCGACATCCTCTGCAACGAGGTGCCGCTGGTGTTCTCGTCCGAGCTCTACGCCACCGTCGCGATCATTTCGGGCACGCTCTACTATCTCGGTCGCTGGATGGATCTGCCGCACGACATGCTGGTGCTGGGCACCATCGCTATCGGTTTCGCGATCCGCGTCGCGGCGATCGTCTGGAAGCTCGAGATGCCGAAGTTCGTCTACGACAAGGAGCTTCGCTGATGGCTCGCCCACAACGCATGCAGCTGTCGCGCAAGGCCGGCTTCAACCTGCAGGCGACATCACTGTCGCTCAACGGCTTGCCGGCGAAGCTGATCACCCGTCCCGGGCGGTGGGGCAATCCCTTCACCATCGACGACACGGCGAAGCGCTACGGGCTCGACCATGCGGCGGCGCAGGCGAAGGCGGTCGAGCTCTGCGGGCAGTGGCTGCGCGGCACTCTCGATCCGGCGCTATCGCCGGGCGAGCCACCGGCTCGGGCTGTCATCCGGGCTGAACTTCAGGGCCATAACCTCGCCTGCTGGTGCAAGGCGGGGACGCCTTGTCACGCAGACGTATTGATCGAACTGGCGAACGGATAGGCTGATGGCGCGGATCAATTATCTCACGGGGATCGAGTTCGGCGCCGGGGCGCTGTCGACGCTGGCGGGGACCGTGGAGGAGTTCCGGCTCAACCGCCCGCTGCTGGTGGCCGATCGCGGCGTGCTGGCGGCCGGGCTGGTAGCCGAGGCGCTGGCGCACCTGCCGGCCGAGACGCCGGTATTCCTCGATACGCCGCCCAACCCGACCGAGGGCGCGGTGATCGCGGCGCTGGAGCAGTATCGCGGCGAGGGCTGCGACGGCATCATCGCCATCGGCGGCGGTTCGCCGATCGACCTCGCCAAGGGCGTGGCGCTGTTGGCGACGCATCCGGGGCCGCTCGAGCAGTACGCCATGATTTATGGCGGGGTGGACCGCATCGGCGCCAATGTCGCGCCGCTGATCGCCATCCCCACCACTGCCGGGACCGGCGCGGAAGTCGGGCGTGCGGCGCTGCTGACGCTGGAGGATGGGCGGAAGCTCGGTTTCATCTCACCCTACCTGATCCCGAAGCGGGCGATCTGCGACCCGGAACTGACCTACGGGCTGCCGGCTGGGCTCACCGCCGCCACCGGGCTCGATGCGCTCAGCCACTGCATCGAGACGCTGTGCTCGCCGCGGGTCAACCCGCCGGCAGAAGCGATCGCGCTCGACGGGGCAGGGCGGATCTGGCGCAACATCGAGACGGCCTGCCGCGATGGCCGGCACGTCGCGGCGCGCTCCGAAATGATGATGGGCGCGCTGATGGGTGGGCTGGCGTTCCAGAAGGGGCTCGGCGCCGTGCATGCGCTTAGCCACGCGCTCGGCGGGCTGAAGGACGTGTCGCTGCACCATGGCACGCTCAATGCCATCCTGATGCCGCCGGTGCTGCGCTTCAACGGGCCGGAAATCGGCGAAAAGCTCGGACGGCTGAAGGCGGCGATGGGGTTCCCGCCCGCGGCGGACCTGGCGCTGGAGCTCGACGCGCTCAACCGCCGCCTCGGCATCCCGCAGGGGCTGCACGGGCTCGGGGTGCGCGAGGATCACTTCGACTGGGTGATCGAGCGGGCGCTGGCCGACCACAGCCACGCGACGAATCCTCGGCTCGCCACCGCCGAGGACTATCGGCAACTGCTCGAAGCCGCGATGGACTGAGGCCGGTACGCCGCGGCTATTCCGCGGCAAACAGATCCGCGTGTTCCTCGGCGAGCTTGGGGAGCGATGGCGCCAGCTCGTTGAGGTGGAGCCGCATCATGCTCACCGCCTGGTCCTCGTCGTTCCGCTCGAGCGCGTCGACGACGGCGGTGTGCTGGGCGATCACCTGGGGGCGGGGGGTGGCCTGTGGAAAACCGAGGAAGCGAACGCGGTCGAGCTGCGCCTTCAGGCTGACGATGTGCCGCCAGGCATGCTCGACGCCGCCGTGCGCGGCGATGGCGCAGTGGAAGTCGTCGTCGAGCCGCATGAAGTCGATGAGCTTGCCGCTCAGCGCCACGCGCTGTTCGGAGACGAGTTGGCGCAGCTCGGCGATTCCCGCCGGCTTGATCTTCTCGGCCGCCTTGCGGATCACCGCCAGTTCGATCGCCTCCCGGATGAAGCGGGAGTTCTGCACTTCGCGAATCGAGATCAGCTTGACGAAGGTGCCTCGCTGCGGCCGCACTTCGACCAGCCCGGCTTCCGCCAGCTTGATGAAGGCCTCGCGCACCGGCTGGCGCGACACGCCCATGTAGCGGGCGAGTTCGGCCTCCGAGAGCAGATGTCCCGGCCTCAGCTGCAGCTGCACGATGGCGTTGCGGACGGTGTCGTACACCCGCTGGCTCATCGAAACCTGCCGCGTTCCGGCGATGACGGGCTGGTTTACCAGCTCCAGTTCAATGGTCATGTTGACTCCCCCAACGCTGCCATACTAGCACCGGTGAGCGCGGTTGGAAGCGCTTGGAGAAGCCAAAATGCGGCAGACGTGGCGCTGGTTCGGTCCGGCGGACCTCGCGAGCATCGACGACATCGTGCAGGCTGGTGCTGAGGGCGTCGTGACGGCGTTGCACCACGTGCCCAACGGCGTTGTATGGAGCGCCGAGGAAATCGGCAAGCGCCAGCAGCAGATCAAGGTGCGCAAGGACGGCAAGCCCTCCGGCATCGCCTGGGACGTGATCGAGAGCCTCCCCGTCTCCGAGGACATCAAGAAGCAGAAGGGTGAGTGGCGTGCCCACATCGCCAACTACAAGCAGAGCCTACGCCACGTCGCGGCGGCGGGCCTTCGTACGGTCTGCTACAACTTCATGCCGGTGCTCGACTGGACCCGCACGGACCTCCGCTACCAGGTCGCGCATGGCGGCACCTGCATGCGCTTCGACATCAACGATTTCGCCGTCTTTGAAATCCACATCCTGAAGCGGGCGGGGGCGGCCGAGAGTTTTGCGCCCGAGGTGGTCGCCGAGGCGGCGCGCCGGTTTGCCGGGATGGACGATACGGCGCAGCAGCAGCTGTCGCGCAACGTGACGATGGGCCTGCCCGGTTCGACCGAGAGCATGACGCTCGACGACGTGCGGGCGCACCTTGCCGAGTACGCCGGCATCTCGCCCGACCAGCTGCGCCGGCATTTCGTCGATTTCCTCTCCGAGGTGGTGCCAGTGGCCGAGGAAGTCGGGGTGCGGCTCTGCTGCCATCCGGACGATCCGCCGTTCCCGCTGCTCGGCCTGCCGCGCATCATGTCGACCGCCGCGGACTACCGGCACATTCTCGGTGCCGTGGACAGTCCGGCCAACGGCATGACGTTCTGCTCCGGCTCGCTCGGCGCGCGTCCTGACAACGACCTGCCGGCGATGATGAAAGAGTTCGGCCCGAAGGTGCATTTCCTGCATTTGAGGAACGTTCGCCGCGAGAGCGACGCCGTCTCGGGCTCGTTCTACGAGGACGAGCATCTGGCGGGGAGCACCGACATGGTGCCGCTGATCGCCGCGATCCTCACCGAGGAAGCGCGCCGCAAGCGGGAGGGTCGCGAGGACGCACAGATCCCGATGCGGCCCGACCACGGGCAGGACATCCTCGACGATCTCGGACGCCGGGCCCAGCCGGGCTACCCGACCATCGGCCGCCTCAAGGGCCTGGCGGAACTGCGCGGCGTGATGACGGCGCTCAGCCATCGCGAGTTCGGGCTCAACGCCTGATGGCGCCCATCCGCTTCGGCATGATCGGCGGCGGCTGGCGCGCCGAGTTCTTCACGCGCATCGCCCGCGAGTTGCCGGAGCGGTTCCAGCTGGTGGGCGTGGTGCAGCGGGACCACGCCAAGGCCGAGGCGTTCGGGGCCGCCTGGGGCGCACCGGCCTTCGCCAGCTATGCGGAGCTTGCCGCGGCGGAGCCGGATTTCGTCGTCCTCTCGGTGAAGCCGGAGGCCCACCTGCCGATCCTGACCGAGCTGCATCAGCTTGGCCTCGCGGTGCTCTGCGAGACGCCGGCGGCACTCGATGTCGAGACGATGGTTGCGATCTGGCGGCTGGTGGAGCAGGGCCTGCGGCTCCACATTGCCGAGCAGTTCCTGTTCCAGCCGCTGCATGCCTCGCGGCTGCAGCTCATTGCCAACGGCGCCCTCGGTAACGTCAGCTTCGCCCGTGTTTCGGCGGCGCACGGCTATCACGGCGTCAGCCTGATGCGGCAGTTCCTCGGCATCGGTTTCGAGGATGCCACCATCCGCGGCAAGGCGTTTCACTCCCGGGCGCTTGCGGGCCCCAACCGCTACAGCTGGCCGGAGAGCGAGCAGTTCGCTGCCACCACGCAGATGCTGGGCGAGTTCGATTTCGGCGAGAAGCTCGGCCTGTTCGACTTCACCGACGTGCAGTACCGCTCGCCGGTGCACTCGCACCGCGTGGTCATTCGCGGCGATCGGGGCGAGATTGCCGACCTCGAAGCCCGCGTCATGCCGGTCTACGGCCAGCCGCTGACCCGCAGTTTCACCCGCAACGAATCCGGCCGCTACGGCAACCTGTTCGGCTACGCGCTCGAGGCGATGCTGTGCGGCGACCAGACGGTGTGGACCATGCCCTATCCCAACGCCCGCCTGATGGACGACGAGATCGCCATCGCCGTGGCGATGCAACGGATGGGCGCGCTGGCCCGCGGGCAGGGCGAGGGGCCGTACCGCTATGCCGAGGGCGCGCAGGACCAGTATTTGTCGCTGCTGATGCATCAGGCGGCGAAGAGTGGTGAGACGGTGCGGAGTACGCGCCAGCCCTGGGCCTGCTAGGCCCCGGGCAGCCCAGTCTCAGCACGAATGAACGCCGCGACCTTGCGCAAATCCTGGCCGGCGTCCTGCTCGCTGTACTGCCGCGACTTCAGTGCCAACAGCACCTTGCGACCATCGGCCAGCTGCAGCGACATGACGTCATTGCGCGGCCGCTCCGCACTATCCTCAGCCACTTTCAGTGCCGCTACCTCGTCGAAGCCCAGTTCGACCACCACGTCCTTGCCCCGGTCATGCTTCTGCTCTGAGCGAATCCGGCGGGCAGTTGGGTCGAACGAGGTGACGATGCTCGTCGTGTGCGGCCTCAGGTACAGCACCGCCGCTGCGATGAACGGCGCGGCGACGCAGATGGCGGCGGAGACCAGGCGGAAGGTCGGATCGGGGATCTGCTGCTCGAGCATGAAATAGAGCAGCGCCGATACCACCACGGACCCAGCGAGCCACATGGCGCGTGGCGGTTGCTGGTGGGTGGCGTAGAGGGTCAGCGCGCCGTTGTTGCGCCTAAGTTCGATCATCTAGTCCTCGAGCAGGTAGGCGCCCTTGCGGCCGCTCAGCGTGGCCTTGCCGACGATCTTCATGATGCCGGCGCCGCGTGGCGCATATTTGGCCGAGACGCGCGAGAGCACGAGCCCGTCGGTGCTGGCGAGGATTGGGGTGCGGGCCATGAAGGCTTCCGGTCCATCGAGCGCGATCAGGTCGGCTACGGGCTGGCCCTTGCTGACGCGCTCGCCCAGCTCGACGCGATAGGCAACGAGACCGGGGCGATCGACCTTGACGATCTCGGTGGCGTCGAACGGCGTTGCTTCCGACAGCGGGGCAGGGCGCGCGCCCGGATCGGCATCGATCAGGTTGCGCTCGCAGAGGAAGCCCCAGAGGCGGCGGGCGTCGTCGGCGCCGAAATGGTCGAACACGTCGGCCTGGCCGCGATATTCGAGCGTCGCCGTGGCGCTCGCCATCGGCACCGGCTTGCCGGGATTGGCGAGGGCCACCTTGCGGTAGAGCTGCGGCAGCACCTCGTCGAACGAGCCGCCGCCCGAGTCGGCTGCGGTCAGCGTCGCCGCTGCGCCCATCCAGTCGGCGAGGTCCTGCAGCTCCGGCATCAGCTCGGGCGAGGTGAAGATGTGGATCAGCGAATCGTCGTCGCAATGGAGGTCGAGGACGAACTCGGCGTCGTGCGCCTCCTTCAGCACCAAGAGGCGCAACTGCTCGTTGGCCGTGCGCGGCTGCTGGGCGTCGATCCAGTTGGAGACCGCCTTGCGGATCAGGTTGACGTTGAAGCGCTCGTCGTCGGACAGTCGGCCGTTGAGCTGGCTGCGCACCGCGGCGAACAGGTCGGGCCAGCGGCGGTTGAAGTTGATGCCGGTATTGGCGTCGTAGCGGCCGATGTGGCGGCGCAGCGAGAAGGTCGCCATGCCCAACGGGTTCACCAGCGGCATCACAGTGAAGCGGGCGCGCAGCAGTCCCTGGTCGTCGGCCTGACGCAGCATCGGCAGGAGATGGTGCAGCACCATGGTGCCCGGGTGCTCGTCGGCATGCATCGCCGCCTGCAGATGCACCTTCTCGGGCGCGTCCCTGGGGCCGATCACATAATAGGTGAACTCGGTCACCGCCCCGGGCGTATCGCCCCTGAGCGGTACGACCTTCCTCTCGAATGCCATAACTTACCCCCGGATCCAGCGCGGCGAGAATCGGATCGGCTGTGTCTGCGGCAGGTGTCGCATGAGATGGCGATAGACGCGCCCGAAAACGAAGAAAATGATCATCGAGATGCCGAGGAAATACATCCCGGCGACCGGGAAGTGCAGGAAGGCGTTGTAGTCCTTCTCGAACAGCTCGCCGGCCTTGTTCATCAGGTCCTTCTCGTCGTTGATCACCGGCAGGGTGAAGTAGACGAGCGCCGTTGTGTGGAACAGCACCACGACCTCGTTGGTGTAGGCCGGCCAGGCGATGCGGATGACGTTGGGCCAGGTGACGGCGCGGAACAGCTGGAAGCGGTTCATGCCGAAGGCGCGCGCCGCTTCGATCTCGCCCTTGGGCACGTTCTGCATCGCGCCGTGGAGGATGTTGGCGGTGTAGGCGGTGGTGTTGAGCACCAGCACCGCCGGACCGAGGATCAGCGGATTGAGCACGATCCAGTCGATGCCGAGCGGCTTCCACAGGCTGAGGTTGAAGGCCAGCGCCAGCGAGTAGAACATGAACAGCTGGATGAAGAACGGCGAGCCGCGGAAGGCATAGATGAAGCCGCGGCTGAGGCCGGTGATCACCCTGTGCTGCGAGTTCTTGCCCAGCGCTACGAAGATCGCCAGCACGAAGCCGATCGGGATCGAGGCCGCGGCGAAGTAGATGTTGAACAGCGCCGGCTTGGCGAGGATCGCCAGGTCATTGGTGATGGCGGTGATGAGCTCCATCAGGTCGCCCCCGCCGTGGCCATGCCGCGTCCCGCGGCACGCTGCAACGCTGCGAACAGCTTCTCGGACAGGAAGGTGAGCAGGATGTAGAAGATCAGCAGCACGAGGTAATAGCCCCAGCGCCAGTCGGGGTGGACGAGGCCGGCCGAGCGGGTGAAATTGGGCGAGCCGAGGCGATCGGCCCAGAGCACGATGTCGGAGATCTGCAGCAGCGACAGCAGCGACGTTGCCTTGATCAGCAGCATCCAGATGTTGGAGAGGCCGGGCAGAGCGTAGGCCCACATCTGCCGGATATGGACGCGCACCAGCACCTGCAGCGGGCTCATGCCGTAGGCCCGGGCGGCCTCGAGCTGGCCGCGCGGCACCGAGTTCATGGCGCCCGAGATGACGTTGCCGGCAAAGGCGCCGTAGACGATGCCGAGCGAGACGCCGGCGAGGATCAGGTACTCGAAACTTCCGAAGATCAGGTTGGCGTCGGGGCAGAGCGGCCAGCGGCCCTCCGCCAGTTGCTCGGGGGTGCAGACCGCCTGGGCGCGGATCCATTCCACCGCCTGCTCGAAGGCGAGCGGGAAGAACAGGAAGAACAGCACGTCCGGGATGCCGGGCAGCGAATTGGTGTAGGCCTTGCCGACGAGGCGGAACGCGGCGAAGCGCGAGTTGCGGCCGGCGGCGGAGAGCACGCCGAGGCCCAGCGCCACGGCCGCGCCGATGGCGCCGGCGGCCAGCGTGTATTGCACGCTCGCGTACCAGGCCAGATGCTTGCCGTTGGTGAAGTAGCCCAGCCAGAACAGCACGCCCTCGCCCAGGACGTCCCGCAGCCATTGGGGGAGAAATTCGACCATCAGTGGTCCCGTAAAGCGCGAGGGCGGGGAATGCCCGCCCTCGCAATGTCGAGGCTCAGCCGCCGGCGAAGATCGGGCCCGGCGCCTTGTCCGGGAACCACTTGATGATCAGCGCGTCGAGCGAGCCGTCCTTCTTCATTTCGTCGATGACGCCGGTCAGCTTGTCGCGGAGCGCAGTGTCGGCCTTGCGGAGACCGGCGCCGACGCCGTTGCCGAGCATCACTTCGGGGCCAACCACCTCGATGGCGCCGCTCGAACCGGCAACGATTTCCGAGATATAGGAGCCGTCGGCGAGGACGACGTCGACGTTGCCGGCATTGAGGTCAGCCAGCGCCTGGTCGGCGGTCTCGAACGACTTGATGGTGTTGCTGCCGCCGAACGTGGTCTCGGCGAAGCCGGCCTGGATGGTGCCGCCCTGCACGCCGATGTTCTTGCCCGAGAGGGCGTCGAAATCGAGCGCCGTGCCGGTGCGGACCATGTAGTTCGACGGATCGGGCGGGAAGTAGTTGGTGGTGAAGTCGATGGTCTGCTTGCGCTCGTCGGTGATCGACATGCCGGCCATGATCAGGTCGTAGTTGCCGGCGACGAGGTTCGGGATGATCGAATCCCACTCGTTGACCTGAAAGGTGCATTCGAGCGCGGCGCGCTTGCAGATCTCGTTGCCGAGGTCGATCTCGAAGCCGGCCGGCTTGCCAGCGTCATCGAGGAAATTCCAGGGCGCATAGGCGCCTTCGGTGGCGATGCGGATGGCCTGCGCATTGGCACCAGTCGCGAACATGGCGAGGGCTGCCGCCGCTGCCGCCAGAACGAGCTTGTTCATAGTCTCTCCTGTCATACCGCCGGTCTTTTGGCCGGCGTTGAGGGCCGGTAGACCGGCTTATCGGGTCGTGCCGCACTTCGAGCGACACTTGAAGCGCAACGCTATCGCTTTTTACCGGTTGGTCAATCGTTTGCGAATTGTTGCAATCAGCCGTGCCCGGCAGCGCTGAGGAACTGCTTGAGGCGCGGCGATTTGGTGGCCTCGAACACTTCAGCAGCGGTGCCTTCTTCCTCGATCTTGCCCTGGTGCAGGAAGACGACGCGGTCGGCGATGGTCTTGGCGAACTGCATGTCGTGGGTGACGAGGATCATGGTGCGACCCTCGTCGGCGAGCAGCTTGATCACCCGGAGCACCTCGACTTCCAGTTCGGGGTCGAGCGCCGAGGTCGGCTCGTCGAACAGCATGACTTTCGGGTTGATGCAGAGCGCCCGGGCGATGGCGGCGCGCTGCTGCTGACCGCCCGAGAGCTGGCTCGGATAGCTTCCGGCCTTCTCGCGGATACCGACCTTGGCCAGCATTTCCAGCGCCTCGGCCTGTACCTCGGCCTTGTCGCGCTTCTGCACCTTGAGCGGCGCTTCCATGACGTTGCCGAGGATCGTCATGTGGCTCCACAGGTTGAACGACTGGAACACCATGCCGAGTTCGGAGCGGATGCGGCGGATCTGCTGCTCGTCTGCGGGCTTGCGATGGGGCGGTGTGCCGGCCAGCGCGATTTCCTCGCCGCCGACCCGGACGGAGCCGCTCTCGGGTACTTCGAGCATGTTGATGCAACGGAGCAGGGTGGACTTACCGGAGCCGGAGGAGCCGATCAGCGCCACCACCTCGCCCTGGCGGGCGGTCAGCGAGACGCCTTTCAGCACCTCGAGCGGACCGTAGGATTTGTGGAGATCGGCAATTTCGACGACGGGCGGAGCGAGGGGGTTCTGCATCCGCCGCAACAAACCCAATGGCGGGCCTTGTGGCAAGAGTTTTGCGGAACCCCACCGGAGGCGAGGATTCCCGACTGCCGGACTCAGCGGGTCTTGTCCCGGTCCTTCAGCGAATTGAACGCCCGCACCTCGACCGGGGCGCGGCATGCAACCGTCGCACGCTTCCCCCACTCGAGCGCTGCGTCCATGTTGGGAAGCTCCAGCACCCAGAAGCCGCCGATATGCTCCTTCGTCTCGATGTATGGACCATCGGTGACGAGCAGGCCGCCATCGGGTTTTTTCCGCACGGCCTTTGCTGCTCCGGCACTGTCGAGGCCGCCGACGAACACCACTACGCCGGCCGCCTTCATCGCGACATTGAGGTCGCGGATATCGCGGTGCGTTTCCTCGGTTTCGGAAAACGGCTCGAAATCATCGGGATGGTGGATGGCGACGAGATACTGGGTCATGGCTGGCTCCTCAGGCGGCGCGGACGTTCACCTCTAATCGAACCGGGTGGTCGGGATTCGACAGAGCGCCCTGGAAAAATCGCTGACGGCGCGCGCAAAAGCTAGCGGCTCCACCCACTTGGGCGGAGCCGCTGCCACCTCGAACCGCGGACCCGGCTGGGACGGTCCGAGTTTCTCGCGTGCGCCCTCAGGACGCGCGCCGGAACAGGCCGATGATCAGCGAGATCACCAGGAAAGCGAGGAACAGGAAGAACAGGATCTGTGCGATACCCGACGCGGCACCAGCGATGCCACCAAAGCCGAGTACGCCGGCGACAAGCGCGACGACCAGAAAAAGCAGTGCGTATTGCAGCATTCTCGTTACTCCGTTGATGAGGGAGTAACGGCCGGCGGGAGCTGAGGTTCCGGGCAAAAAAAGAGGCCGGGCATAGAGCCCGGCCAATCCGGAGGGGCGTCCGGAATTGCGTCAGGCCGCGGCGCGCGAGCCTTCGTCGAAGAACAGCGCCTGGCTGATCAGGGCCCGCACCATGTCCGGGTTGAACGGCTTGGTGACGAGGAAAGTCGGCTCGGGCCGCTCGCCGGTCAGCAGCCGCTCCGGGAACGCGGTGATGAAGATCACCGGGATCGGATGGGCGTGGAGGATATCGTTGACCGCATCGATGCCGGACGAGCCGTCAGCGAGCTGGATATCGGCGAGGATCATCCGCGGCTGGGTCTTGTGATAGAGCGCGACCGCCTCCTTGTGGGTGCGGGCGATGCCGACCACACGGTGACCGAGGCCTTCCACCATCTGCTCGATATCCATGGCGATCAGCGGTTCGTCTTCGATGATCAGGATATCGGTCGCGACCTGGCGCGAGATGTCGGCTGAGGCCTGCGACAGCAGGTCGGAGAAGTCAGCAGGGGAGACATCGAGGATTTCGGCCGCTTCATCGTGGTTGAAGCCCTCGACGGCGACCAGCAGGAAGGCCTGCCGCGGCCGCGGAGCGAGGTTCGCCAGGTTCGCCGCTGCCCGCGACTCCCAGGGGAAGTTCGAGTTCGGTTCCGGCACACGAATGGCGGAACTCGAGAACAGCGCGGAATAGAGCCGGTACAGCGCAATCCGGTCGCTGCTGGATTCGGGAAAGATGCTGAGGTCGGCAATCAGAGCCTCGAGCGTTGCCGCTACATAGGCGTCGCCCGAAGTCTGCGAGCCGGTGACGGCACGCGAGAACCGGCGCAAATACGGCAGATGCGGTGCAATCCGCGTGGAAAGGGACATCGATAACCTACTCCCGTGACGCTTTTAGAGCTTACCATGCAGAAGAACGGGGATGCGGAAAACTTGGTTCCCGCATGTTCGGAACTTTTTTTGCCACCGCGCATTTAGTCTGCCGCGGCTGGAGTATGGGGCGTCAGATCCTGCTGTGGGGCGAAGGGTTTATGCGAGACAAAACAACAATGAATGATCTGGGCATGCTACGGCGGCGCCGCGACGATGGACTGGGGCCAAATTCCGACATCGGTAACAAGCTTCGAGCGCTCTACGGAGCGGTACAGAGCGAAGAAATCCCATCCAGGCTGATCGACCTGCTCGAGCAGCTCGACGCGGTGGAAAAGCAGTCCAAGCCCGCGAAGGGTAAGTAGCCCATGGACGCCGAGAAGCCGAGCTTCAAGCGAGAGCTGCTGTCCACACTCCCCAGTCTTCGCGCATTTGCGGTGTCGCTCTCCGGGCGGCACGACAAGGCCGACGACCTGGTGCAGGACACGGTGATGAAGGCCTGGGCGAAGCAGGACAGCTTCGAGATGGGCACCAATATGAAGGCGTGGCTGTTCACGATCCTTCGCAACGAGTTCTACAGCCAGATGCGCAAGCGCGGCCGCGAGGTGCAGGACACCGACGGCGCGTTCACCGAGCGCATGGCGGTGCATCCGTCGCAGTATGGCATCATGGACCTCGGCGATTTCCGCCGGGCGCTCGACCAGCTCCCCGACGACCAGCGCGAAGCGATCATCCTGATCGGCGCCTCCGGCTTCTCGTACGAGGAAGCAGCCGAGATCTGCAAATGCGCCATCGGCACCATGAAGAGCCGGGTCAGCCGGGCGCGCACCAAGCTGCAGGAACTGCTCAAGGTCACCGGCGAAGGCGATTACGGCCCGGACGCGGTGTCCTCGCAGGTCACCACCCTACCGCGCTTCACCTGACCGCCGGCGGGCGGTTTCGCACGCTGCCAGCAGCGCCGCGGTATCGAACGGCTTGGGCAGGGGGACAGCACCGGTGAACAGCGCCTGGACCGCCAGGTCGGCCGAGGTGACCACCACAGGGACCCGGGCGGCTCGTAGCGCGGCACAGAGGGCGACCGCTTCGGCACTGCCGAATTTTGCCTCGATCACCGCCAATGCGAGGCTGGAAAAGTCGAGGGCGCGCGCGGCTCCCGTGTCCTTCTCGATCGTGACATTGGCGGCGCCGGCGGCGCGCAGGGTCTGCTCGATATCGGCGGCGACCAGATACTCCTCTTCGACAACGAGGGCATTCAGTCCGTGCATTTGGGTATCCCTGACGCTGGATGGGCAGGCATCTCCCACGATCGGCTCGACGGGGTCATTTAACAAAGACATGCAACCGGGAAGTTCTCTCGGTTGCGTTCGCCTGCCGTTGCGGCATGCTGCCCGGAGCATCCAGTTGTGAGCACCGCCCTGGCTACCGTCGCCCACGCCCGCCGCATCCCCTGTGAAGCGTGCCCCCTCCGGGAGAACGAGCACTTTCGCGACTTCACGGCGGAAGAGCTGAAGTTCGTTTCGAGCTTCAAGCGCGGCGAACTGGTGAGCGAGCCGGCATCGACCATCCTCGCCGAGGGCGCGCACAGCGCGCAGCTGTTCACGCTGCTGTCGGGCTGGGCCTTCCGCTTCAAGACACTGGAGGATGGCCGCAGGCAGATCCTCAACTACCTGCTGCCGGGCGATCTCGTCGGCCTGCAGGGGTCGGTCATCGGCGAAATGGAGCACTCGGTCGAGTCGCTGTCGCCGGTGGTGCTGTGCGTGTTCCAGCGCGACACCCTGCCGACGCTGTTCGAGAACCACCCGGGCCTCGCCTTCGACGTCACCTGGCTCGCCTCGCGCGAGGAGCGGATGCTCGACGAGAACCTGCTCAGCGTCGGGCGACGCAGCGCCATGGAGCGGGCCGCCTATCTCATCGCCTTCCTCTACCAGCGGGCGGAGCAGGTAGGGCAGGCCAAGGCCTCGAAAAGCCTGATCCCGATCACCCAGCAGCATGTCGCAGACACGCTCGGCCTCTCCATCGTCCACACCAACAAGACGCTGCGCAAGCTCGCCGAGCGGCAGCTGATCCGCTGGCACGACCGCGCCTGCGAGGTGCTCGATCCGGTCGCGCTCGCCGATATCGCCGGCTGGGGCGGCCTCAACGACCGGAAGCGGCCGCTGATATGACGGGGCCCAATTGTTGCCACCGGCCCGGTCTAGGCATGAGTGGTTCATTTGCAGGTCCGGGGGGCAAAAGCCGGACTGTCCAGCACCATCCCCGGACGAGGACGGCGCCTTGATGCTCGATGTCAGCACCCAGTCCGTCGATGCTGCCGTGCCGCGACGCGGCATCGTCCGGCGCTTCGCCATCATTGCGTCGATGACGCTGGTGCTGGTGGCGGTGGCGGCATCGCTCTACATGGTGCGCACGGTCGACAGCCAGCTCGCCGACATTGCCAAAACCTATGAAATCCGCCGCCAGGCGCGCGAGCTGATGCTGGCGGTGGTCGATGCCGAGACCGGGCAGCGTGGCTACCTGATCACCCGCGACGAGGCCTATCTCGACCCCTACAACGTCGCTGTCGGCAACCTGAGCCAAACCTACCAGAGCCTGCTGGCGCTGCTCGGCGACAACCCCACCCAGCTTGGCCGCATCGCGGCGCTGGTGCCCGATCTCGATGCCAAGCGGGCCGAAATGGCGCGCACCATCGAGCTGATGTCCTCCGGCCAGAGTGCCGAGGCACTGGCGCTGCTCAGGTCCGACACCGGTCTGCAACTGATGGAGCGGATTCGCACCGTGCTGCGGCAGGTGATCGGCGAGGAGGACGACAAGCTGGTCGAGCGCAATGGCCGGATGGAGTTCTACCGGCAGGTGCTGGTTGCCACCATCCTCGCCGCGCTCGCGGCTGCCGCCATCCTCGCCTACGCGCTGTTGTCGCGGACGCAGCGCAAGGTGGTGGCGCTGTCGCAGCAGCAGAACCGGCTGAGGACCGCGAACGAGGAACTCGAGGCGCACGTGCGGGAACGCACCGCCGAAGTCGAGGAGGCACGGGGGCACGCCGAGCGCGAACGGGCCCGGCTCGAGACGCTGCTGCAGGACACCAACCACCGGATCGGCAATTCACTGGCGACGGTATCGTCGCTGCTCGGATTGCAGCTGGCGCGGACCTCGTCGGACGAGGTTCGCAACGCGCTGGAAGCGGCGCAACTGCGGGTGCAGGCGATCGCATCTGGGCATCGCCGGCTGCGTCTGGGTGCGGACCTCGAAACCACCGACGCAGCTGAGTTCCTCACCGATGTGATCGACGATCTGGCGGCTGCGATGCCGCCCGACAAGGCGGTGACGTTCGAGAAGCACCTGCAGCCGATGATCATTCCGGCGCGCGATGCGACGACGCTCGGCATCGTGGTCAGCGAACTGGTCACCAACGCGCTGAAGCACGCCTTCTCTGAGGGCCAGGCGGGCACCGTCGGCATCCGCTTCGAGCGGCCGGATGGTGGGGTCACCTCGCTGACGGTCGAGGACAATGGCTCGGGCATCGCGATGGGCGACGGACACGAGGGGCTGGGGGCGCTGATCGTCAAACAGCTGGCCCGGCAGTTCGGCGGCAGTGAGCCCGAATATGTCGCCCGCCCCGGCGGTGGTACGGCGATCACCGTGCGCCTGCCACGGTTGGACATACCGCAGGCGGCCTAGCCAGGGAACCCGCACCCCGGTCGCGTCGTTCCGGTCGAAACTGGCCACTCTGAGGGCAGCATGCACTTCGTCGGGGTCTTCAACAAAGACGGCGGCACCTTCCGCACCATGGATATGGCTGCGTTCGTCGCCACGGCCGAGCGGATCTTTGCCGAGTTCGGCCACGTTATTGAGTGCCGGGTGGTCGAAGGCGACCAGCTCATTCCGGAGCTGGAGCGCGCGGCGGCTGATCCGGCCTCCGAGGTCGTACTCGCCGGCGGCGGCGACGGCACCATCTCGGCGGCGGCGGGCATCTGCTTCACCCACAAGATGGCGCTCGCGGTGCTGCCGGCGGGGACGATGAACCTCTTTGCCCGCTCACTGGGCGGTCCACTGCAGCTCGAGGCAGCGCTCGGCGCCGTCGCGCGCGGGCAGATTGCTGCGGTGGATATCGCCACCGCCAACGGCAGGCCGTTCGTGCACCAGTTCTCAGTGGGGCTGCACTCGCGCCTGGTCCGCATCCGCAACGGGCTCACCTATCACAGCCGGTGGGGCAAGATGCTGGCGAGCCTCCGGGCTGTCGGGCTGGCGCTGTCGCGGCCGCCAGTGTTCGACGCGGAGATCAGCACCAAACAGGGCACCGACCGTCGCAAGGCGACGGCGATCGCGGTGTCGAACAATGTGCTGGGCGAAGGGCACGTGCCCTATGCCGAGGCAGTGGATCGTGGCGTGCTCGGGGTCTACGTGGTCAAGCCCATGCCGCCGCCGGAGCTGGCACGGCTGGCGCTGTCGCTGGCGTTCGGCAACTGGAAGGCGCACCCGCTGGTGTCGGAGCGCGAAGTGGCGCAAGTCAGCCTCAGGTTTCCGCACCGCAAGGCCTCGGCGCTGGCAGTGATCGATGGCGAGCTGATCCCGCTGGAGAAGCAGATCGATCTGAGGATCCACGCCGGCGGGCTGAAGGTCGTGCTGCCGGCAGCGGAAGTGGCGCCAGAGCGCGAAGACCCACAAACCGAGGCGGCTTGAGTGCACCGGCCGCGCCACACCGCCCCCTCGCCCCTTTGGGGAGAGGGCTGGGGTGAGGGGCGCCAAGCGTACTTGTCCGGGCATCTGCCCGCCCCATACCGTGTGCTTGGCTACCCCTCACCCCAACCCTCTCCCCAGAGGGGAGAGGGGACGCACCTTGCCCGGTCCGTGTCCCCCAAACGCAATCACCCCGCCGCGGGGAACCCGGGCGGGGTGAGCAATGTACTCGGAACTGCTGTACTCAGAGGCTGGCGGCGCCTGCTTCCACCGGCTGCTGCCCGAGCTTGCGCAGGGCGTTCTCGATGGTTTTCAGGTCTTCGCCGTCGTCGCCGTCGACCGCGGTCATGCCCTCGGTGGCGCTGCGCTCCTTGGAGAGCGAGTCCGCCTCGAGCTGCCGCAGGATGGTGATCTTCTCAGCATCCGGGATGTGGTCGTCGGTCAAAATGGTCACGATCTTCCGCTTGATGTGGGTCATAGCTCACACTCCTGGAAATCCTTCGTTGGCCTGACCCGCAGCTCTGCAACTGTGGGTGCATCGGATAACGCGGGCGCCGATGCCGGGTTCCGGCAAATGTGGCGATGTGATCAGTCTGTGTCGTGGCCGTTGCTGTGGCCGTGCGAACTGCCGGGCTTCGCCAGCAGATAGGCCGCGGCGAGGGCCCCGCCGATCGGGATGCCGACCTTCTTCATCAGGTCCGACTTCAGCACCAGCGGCAGAGCGGTCAGCGCCGCGGTGGTCACCAGCGCAGTCTTTTCGGCCGAGTTCCGCCGCTCTGTCGCGTGTCGCCTGGCAATGCCGTCGGCGATTGCGATGGCAGCGTAGATGCCGAGCGCCACGACGATGGCTGCGGCGCCGATCACCAGCGGGGCAATGATGGGGCCCCAGAGTTCGGTGAACCAGGCGTTCAGCCCGACGAGGAGGAATACCAGCCCGATCAGCGCGAAAAGCGCCACGGCCGACCAGGCCATGGCGTTCTTCTTCATGTGCTCGAGCAACTCGTCGACCTCGATCCCGAGGACCGAGGCCGCCAATGCGAGGAGGTGCATGGGGCTACCTCGAAACCACCGCCAGGACGAAGCCGAGCGCGATGGCGCCGGCAACAGCGGTCAGCGGCTTCTCGCGGATGGTGTCCTTGATCTGCTTTTCGAGCTGGCCGAATTCGTCCTGCACGTCCTCGACAGCGTGCTGGCCGGTCCGGGCGAGGTTCTTCACCTCGCGTTTGGCCACCTTCTGCGCGTCGTTGACCTTGTCTTCGGCGAGGCTCGCCAGCGTCGCGGCGATCGACTTCAGGTCCGTCTGCAACTGGTGCACCTGGGCCGAGAGTTCATCCTCGCGGCTCTGGCGGGCAGCAGCACGGCGCGGGCCGTTGGCGGCGCGGCGGGCCGGGGCTTTGGCGGTACGGTTGGGGGCCATATCGGTTGTGGATGCCATGATGGTCGCTCCTCATGTGATGGGTGGTCAACGCGTGGTTGGCGCTTGAGTTCCCCTTGAGTTCCGGGGCTATCGGTCGATTGGTGCCCTCAAAAGAGTGCACCCCAGTCCGGGGGCGAACTGGGGTGCGACGGCGAGCCGCAAGGGGGGCGACCTTGGCTCGCGGAGCCCGTCAGAACACGCGCATCAACACGAGGATGATGACGATGACGAGCACGACGCCGAGAATACCGGAGGGGTAAGCTCCCCAGGAGCGGGAGTAGGGCCAGGCCGGTATGGCGCCGATGAGCAGCAGGATCAGCAGAACGATGATGATCGTGCTCAAAGTCATAAATACCTCCTAGAGGATCGACAGGAGGAGGGTCGCTGCCACGGCGAGAATACCCACAGCGGGGATAATCGCTGCGAGTACGGCGCCGTAGTGCGTGCGCCCGTCATATCCTTCGGGAAGCCATACGACGGCCGAGCGGGCGGCATGTTCGAGGTTGGCGATCTCAAGTCGGGTCATCGCTCTCGTTCCTTTTCATGGTGCTACCGGAGGGAGGGCCGGCAGACACGCCGCCTCGTTGGCGCGTCAGCCTAGTAACGAGGCTTCGCCACAATTGGTTCCGGGAGTGTGCTGAAAAGAGCTGCGGAGACTATTCGACCCGCACGACGTCGACGGATTGCTTCGCCGTATGGCCGCCGCTGGTGCGCAGGACGCCGACGATCGGGGAGATGTCGGAATAGTCGCGGCCGTGGCCGATGGTGATGTGGTCGGGGCCGGCGAGCATGGCGTTGGTGGGATCGAACTCGATCCAGCCGGCATGCTGGCCGCACCAGACGCGCACCCAGGCGTGCATGGCGTCGGCGCCTTCGAGCCGCGGCTTCCCCTTGGGCGGGATGGTGCGAAGGAAACCAGAGACATAGCCGGCCGGAATGCCGAGGCCGCGGAGGCCCGAGATCATCACGTGCGCGAAGTCCTGGCAGACGCCGCGCTTCAGGGCGAAGGCCTCGACCGGGCCGGTATCGACCTTGGTGGCGTCCTTGTCGTAGCGGAAATCGCGGTGAATCTTCAGGCAAAGATCCATGGCTGTTGCGTAGATAGACCGGTCTTCGGCCATGGAAGTTCGTGCATAGTCGGCAATAGCCGGACCGAGCGGGATGCGCGGCGAGGCGCTGATGAAATGCTGCGGCGAATCCGGCGCCACCGACCACAAAGCGGCGAGTTCCTGTTTCAGGCCATCGAGAGTCGGGGAGAGATCGACCGGCTCATCCAGGTCATCGACCTGCACCCGGGCAGTCAGCCGCACGTCGAGGTGATCGTGCCGGCCGGTATAGGCGATGGTGGTGACGAGGTTGCCGAAATAGTCGGCGAAGGTGGTCTCCTGCTCGGGCCGCGGCTCGAACGACAGCGACGAGGCGATGACGCGCTGCACATTGGGGATGGAGATCGGGGCGACGCGGATCAGGTGGCGGTCGCCATGCACCGAGGCCTTGTAGTCGTAGTGCAGTTCGAGCCGGACGTCGTAGAGCACGGCTCGCCTCCTCAGACGAAGTAGCTGTCGGCGATCAGGCCGGCGAGGTTGCCGATCTCGATGCCCAGCCGGTTGATCTTCGCGGTCGTCATATCCTCGGGCTCGTTGACGCGGAGTTCCGTGTCGAGCGACAGCGCGGCTTTCGCCGCCATGGACAAATGTCCGTCCTCGATGCCGCCCGGCAGCCGTTCCAGCTGCTGGTGCAGCTCGGCGATCTGGAAGCGGACCGACCGCGGGTTCAGCGGGTCGAGGACCAGGAGGTCGACATAGGAGTTCACTCCGGCGCTCACCGCGTAGCGGCGGCGGTGGGTCATGACGCTGTCGCCGACTTCGAGCAGCAGGTCGAGCGAGCCCTCGGGGGCGCCCTTGCGGGTGCACCAGGCGACGGAACCGGCGATCTGGATACCGCGCTCGAGCCGACGCCCGATCTCGAGGAAGCGCCAGCCGGCAAAGCGGTACATGTTTTCGTGCACGAGGCCGGAGAAACCGGCGAGCTTGCGCAGCAACACGGTCATGGCGCGGGTCGCGTCGTCGCCCGGCTGGATGCGCTGAGCGAAGCTGCGGGCGGTCTTCCGCAAATCGGTCAGCGCCAGCCAGCCATCGGGCGAGAAGCGGTCGCGGATCTGGCTCGCGCTGTGCACGGCGCTGTCGATGGCGGCCAGGAGGCCGGGCGGCAGCGGCACGGAAGCATCGACGCCGATGCCGTCGAGATAGGCGCGGGTGTCCTTGAGGATGGGCTGGTCGGGGTTCGACACCTCGGCCAGCCGCGCATTGTAGGCGCGGAGAATGCGGACCATCGCCTCGCAACGCTCGGCGTAGCGGCCGAGCCAGATCAGGTTGTCGGCAGCCCGGCTCGGCAGGCTCCCCGACGACATGCGGACGAGCTTTTCGCCTTCGGTGGGGAGCAGCGTCACCCGCTCAACCGGCGCTTTGCTGACCACCCAGACGTCGGCCGCCTGGCCGCCGCGCTGCATGGCGATGGCGGTCGAATCCTGGGTCGAGCCGACGCGGGCGAAGCCGCCGGGCATGATGCTCCAGCCGTCGCGGGTACGGGCGGCGTAGACGCGCAGCGTCATCGGCCGCGGCTCCAGCTTGCCGCCGACATAGACCGGAGCGGTGGAGAGCTGCACCTGCTCCTGGCCGACGAAGGCGCCGCCGTCCGACTGCAGCCGGGCCAGCATGGCCTGCCGTTCGGCCGCCGGCAGCATGCCGCCGACGACGGTGCCGCGCTGATCCTCGATGGCGAGGCCGGTGGCGAAGGCCGAGCCGACCATCATGGTGTCGAAGTTGTCGATGACGTGCTGCCGCTCGGCCGCGCCACCGCACCACCAGGTGGCGATCGAGGGCAGCTCGAGGTCGCGGCGGGTGAGCACGCGGGCAAGGTTCGGCATGAAGGCGGCGAAGGCACGGGTCTCGAGGATGCCGGTGCCCAGCGCGTTGACCATCGAGATAGTGCCCTGGCGCAGCGCCTCGGTGAGGCCGGGTGTGCCGATATGGCTGTCGTAGCGCAGCTCCAGTGGATCGACGAAGCTCGCATCCATGCGCCGCCACAGCACGCTGATCGGCTGCAGGCCCGAGACGGTGCGCACCATCACCTGGCCGTTGTCGACCACCAGGTCCTCGCCCTCGAGCAGGGTGAAGCCGAGGTAGCGGGCGATGTAGGCGTGCTCGAAATAGGTCTCGTTGTGCTGGCCCGGCGTCAGGATGCCGACGCGGCCATCGGTGGCGATGGCGGTCAGCGCATCGCGGAAGCCGCGGAAGAAGCCGGCGAGCCGATGCACATGCATCTCGCCATAGATGTCGGAAAGCGCGCGGGTAGTGGCCACCCGGTTCTCGACCGCGAAGCCGGCGCCCGACGGCGCCTGGGTACGGTCGCCCAGCACCCACCAGCCGCCATCCGGGCCGCGCCCCAGCTCGAAAGCGCAGAAATGCAGGAAGTGCCCGCTGGCCGGGCGGATGCCGACCATGGGCCGCAGGAACTCGTCGTTGCGGGCGATCAGCTCGGGCGGCAACAGGCCGCGCTGCACCAGCTCGTTGTTGCCGTAGATGTCGGCGACGATGGTTTCGAGCAGTTCGGCGCGCTGCGTCAGCCCGCGCGTGATGGTCAGCCACTCGCTCTCGTCGAGGATCAGCGGCACATGCGCCAGCGGCCAGGCGCGCTCCTTGCCCTCGGCGCCGTCGTACTTGCGGTAGTAGACGCCGGCGTCGCGCAGGTATTGGTCGGCGCGCTCGAAGCGGCCGCCGAGTTCCTCGTGCCCGAGCTCGTCCAGCGCCGAGATCAGCGGTACCCAGGCCGGACGGATACGTCCCCCGGCATCGATCATTTCGTCCGGAACGCCCGGCAACAGCTTGTAGTCGGCAACAAGGCTTGGCGCCCCGCGCTTTCTAGCCTGCCGTTGATTCCGCTTATCCATGGGGAAATAGCGCTAGCGGATGCGGATGGAATGGCAAGGGGGAATTGAACTGGATGGTCAAGATTGGGGGCGGTTGGTGCTGGTGCCGGAGCTATCGCGAGTAACGCAAAGAGCACCGGCCTGCCTTCTCCCCTTGCGGGAGAAGGTGGCGCGTAGCGCCGGATGAGGGGTACGCGAAACGAAGTGTAGCGCGTTCCGAGCGAAGCAAGAAGCGACCGAGCAGGCGGAGAGAGACCCCTCATCCGCCCTTCGGGCACCTTCTCCCGCAAGGGGAGAAGGCACCCCTACGTCTGGCGGAGCAAGTCGTCCTACACCGGCACCCGCAAATCCAGCGTCAGCGGGAACTCCGCCGAGCGTTCCTCGGTTGGCGGGACGAACGCGCCCGGCGTGTGGCCATTCGGCACGAACCGCGCCAGTCGCCGGGCCTCCGCCTCGTTGCCGTTGACCGGGAAGGTCTCGTAGTTGCGGCCGCCCGGGTGGGCGGCGTGGTAGGTGCAGCCGCCGATCGAGCGGGCCGACCAGGTGTCGTAGATGTCGAAATGCAGGGGCGCATTGACCGGCAGCACCGGGTGCATGCCGGAGGCTGGGTGCCAGGCCTTGTAGCGCACCCCGGCGACCGAAACTCCAGCCTCGCCGGTGCTGGTCAGCGGTACGGCACGGCCGTTGGCGGTGACCTGATAGCGGCCGGGGTTCAGGCCCTCAAGTTTCACTTGAAGTCGTTCAACCGATGAATCAACGAAGCGCACGGTGCCGCCGATGGCGCCTTGTTCGCCCATCACGTGCCAGGGCTCAAGCGCCTGGTTGAGGGTGAGTTTCATGCCCTCGACTTCCACCTCGCCGCAGAACGGGAAGCGGAATTCCAGCTGCGCCGCGAACCACTCGGGATCGAGATCGAAGCCGTTGTCCCTGAGGTCGCCGAGCACATCGAGGAAATCGGCCCAGACGAACTGCGGCAGCATGAAGCGATCGTGGAGCGTGGTGCCCCAGCGGGTGAACTTGCCCTGCTTGGGCGCCTTCCAGAACCGGGCGATCAGCGCGCGCACCAGCAGCTGCTGCGCAAGGTTCATCCGCGCATTGGGCGGCATCTCGAAGCCGCGGAACTCCACCAGCCCGAGCCGGCCGGTCGGCCCGTCCGGCGAATAGAGTTTGTCGATGCAGATTTCGGAGCGGTGCGTGTTGCCGGTGACATCGACGAGCAGGTTGCGGAACAGCCGGTCGACCAGCCAGGGCAGGGGCGCCGGGCCCTCCTCGGGTGGCGGCACCTGCTTCATGGCGATTTCCAGCTCGTAGAGGCCGTCGTGCCTGGCCTCGTCGATGCGCGGCGCCTGCGAGGTGGGGCCGATGAACAGGCCGGAGAACAGGTAGCTGAGCGACGGATGCTGCTGCCAGTGGAGGATCAGGCTCTTCAGCAGGTCGGGTCGCCTGAGGAACGGCGAATCCCCCGGGGTCGAGCCGCCGACCACCACGTGGTTGCCGCCGCCGGTGCCGGTGTGCTTGCCGTCGATCATGAACTTGTCGGCGCCGAGCCGCGCCTGCCGCGCTTCCTCGTAGACGGCGGTGGTGGTGGCGACACATTCCTCCCAGCTCGAAGCCGGGTGGATGTTCACCTCGATGACGCCCGGATCGGGCGCGACGCGGATGACGTTGAGGCGCGGATCGTAAGGCGGAGCGTAGCCCTCGACGTGGATGGGTAGGCCGAGCGTCTTCGCCGCTTCCTCGGAGGCGACGATCAACTCGAGATAGTCCTCGACGGTCGAGACTGGCGGCAGGAACACGCAGAGGCGGCCCTCGCGCAGTTCCACGGTGATCGCGGTGCGCACGGTCGAATCGATCTCGTCCAGCACCTGCTCGGTGATCGCCTGGGTGATCGTCGGGTCGGCGGTGAAGGTCGAGGGCTGGGCGTGATGGCCGACGCGCACCTCCACCGGCTGCTGCAGCAGTTCCTCGACCTCGGGCAGGTCGAGCACCGCCATTAGCGGGTCGCGAGGCACGACATGCGGATAGGCGGTCGGCGAGACGTGCTTCAGCGAACTCAACGGCAGCCGGTAACCGACCGGCGAGTCGCCGGCGGCGAGGAACAGCTTGCCGCGGCGGGTGCGCCACTTCTCGGTGATCCAACGGTTGTTGCGATCGGGCAGGGCGTTCCAGCGCTGCACCGGCAGCACGTAGCCGGTGGGATTGTTGAGGCCGTTATCGAACACCCGCGCCATGCGGGCCCGTGCCTCCGGGTCGGCGAGCTCGGAATTCGAGGGATCGACGTTGGGCGGGAGTTTTGCCTCCTTCACCAGCCAGTCGCCCGGGTCCTCATAGGCGGCATCGATCGTCTCTGCGCCGACGCCGAGATTGTTGGCGATCTCAGTGAGGAGGCGCTGGTCGTCGCCGGGCTGGGCATCGGTCGCCACGCCCTCGTGCGCAAACAGCTTGTCGTCGCGCCACACCGGCTTGTTGTCGCGGCGCCAGTAGAGCGAGAAGGTCCAGCGCGGCAGCGTCTCGCCGGGGTACCACTTGCCCTGGCCGTAATGCAGCAGCCCACCCGGCGCGAAGCGTTCGCGCAGGCGACGGATCAGCGCATCGGCCTTGGCCCGCTTCGTCGGGCCGACCGCATCGGCGTTCCACTCGCCGGCCTCGAAATCGTCGATCGACACGAAGGTCGGCTCGCCGCCCATGGTGAGGCGGACGTCGTGCTTGACCAGTTCGTCGTCGACCTTGCGGCCGAGCGCATTGAGGCGGTCCCAGCTCTCGTCGGAGAACGGCTTGGTGATGCGCGGGTGTTCGGCGACGCGGCTCACCTTCATGTCGAAGGCGAATTCGACATTGGCGAAGCTGGTGAATCCGGAGATCGGCGCGGCGTTGCGATAGTGCGGCGTGGCCGCGAGCGGCACGTGGCTCTCGCCGGCGAGGAGGCCGGAGGTTGGGTCGAGCCCGACCCAGCCGGCGCCGGGGAGATAGACCTCGCACCAGGCGTGAAGATCGGTGAAATCGTGGTCGGTGCCGGCGGGCCCGTCGAGCGAGACGAGGTCGGGCTTCAGCTGAATCAGGTAGCCGGAGACGAAGCGGGCGGCGAAGCCGAGGTGGCGCAGCGCCTGCACCAGCAGCCAGCTGGAATCGCGGCACGAGCCCTGGGCGCGGGTCAGCGTTTCCTCGGGCTCCAGCACGCCGGTTTCCAGCCGCACGATGTAGCCGATGTCGCGCTGCACCCGGGCGTTGAGCGCGGTGATGAAGTTCACCGTGTTCATCGGGGTACGGTCGACGCCACGCAGGAACTCGGTCAGCAGCGGGCCCGCCGGTTGCGGCTTCATGTAGATCGAGAGGTCGTCGCGGAGTTCCTCGGGGTACTCGAACGGCCAGGTCTCGGCCCGCTCCTCGACGAAGAAATCGAACGGGTTGTAGACCGTCATGTCGGCGACGAGGTCGACCTCGATCTTCAGCTCGGTCACCGGCTCGGGGAAGACGTGGCGGCTGAGGTAGTTGCCGTAGGGGTCCTGCTGGACGTTGACGAAATGGTTCGACGGCGAGACCCGCAGCGAGTGGCTCAGCACCTTGGTCTTGGATTGGGGCGCAGGCTGGAGCCGGATGATCTGAGGTTGGAGGATGACCGGGCGGTCGTACTTGTAGTGCGTCAGGTGATAGATCGCGGCTTTGATCGACATGCGGTCGGACGCTCGCTACTGAGGCACAGAAACTTCCCGACGCAGACGATAGCATAGAAGCTCGGCGCGGCTAGCCTTCGTGAGGGGCAGAGGAAAACCATGGCGGAGCAGGGGACGTTGCGGCGGGTGATCCGGGCCATCGGGCGGGCGGTGGTGACCGTGGCGGTGGTGATCTACACGCTGCTCGACGAACTGCTGTTCCCGCTGTTCCGGCCGCTCATCGCCAGGCTCAGCGCCTTGCGGCTGTTCCAGCGGCTGGGCGCAGCGATTGGGCGGTTGCCACCCTATGTGGCGCTGGGGCTGCTTGCCGTGCCGTTCGTCGTCATCGAGCCGGCGAAGCTGTTCGCGGTGTACTGGGGCGCCACCGGGCATGTGGTGCAGGGGACGATCCTGCTGCTGGTGGCGCAGGTGCTGTCGCTGCTGGTTTGCGAGCGAATCTTCCATGCAGCGTACGGGCCACTGATGCGGATCGGCTGGCTGAAGGTGCTGCTCGGCTGGCTGTTCGGGCTTCGCGACAAGGCGATCGGCTGGGCAAAATCGACCGCAGCGTGGCAGGCGGCGGTGGGCTGGGTGCGCGGGGCGCGGGAGTGGCTGCGCGGGCTGCTGCGCTAGCGCTTCTTCTTGCCCTTCATGTCCTCGCGCATGGCGGTGCGCGATTCCATCAGGAACTCCTCGATTTCCTCGAGGCTGGCGGAGAAGTCGTAGCCGGCATTGCCGAAGACGATCTCGAAGGTGTCGTCGTCGCGCAGCATGTAGCCGCCATGCGCCTCGATCTTGGGGTTGCGCTTTTCGGCGACCAGCAGGCTGACGCCGAACGGGCGGCCGATGCGGCGGACGCGGCGCTCGATGGCGGCGAGGGTGTTGGCGCGGCTGCCCATGATTTGCCTCCGAAGCTCGGTTTTGCCCACCCATAGCGATTGAGCGGCCCGGCTGCCAATGCTTAAGTGCGCGCATGGCCTTCACCTTGCGGCAGCTGCAATATTTCATCTCGGTTGCCGAGGAGGGCACCGTCTCGGGGGCGGCGCAGTCGCTGTCGATCAGCCAGTCAGCGGTGACCGATGCGATCAAGGAGCTGGAAAGCGACCTGGGGGTGGCGCTGTTCGAGCGGCACCGGCGCGGGCTCACCATCACCCACAAGGGGCACCAGTTCTACCGGCATGCGGCGCGCATCCTCGCCAGTGTTTCGGATGCGCGGCGCAGTTTCGGCGAGGCGGAGGCACCGGCGGGTGGCAGCCTGCAGCTCGGGGTGACGTCGCTGGTCGCGGGCTATGTGCTGTCGGACCTCTTGGCGCGGTACCGGCGGGCCTACCCGCACGTCAACGTCTCGGCGATCGAGGACAACGGCGACTATCTCGAGCACCTCTTGATCGGCGGCGAACTCGATGTGGCGGTGATGGTGATCTCGAACCTCCGCGACCGCGTGGCGCTGCAGGCCGAGATCTTCGAGACGTCGCCGTACCGGCTGTGGCTGCCGCTGGGGCACCGGCTGGCTGGAGCCGACATCATCTCGGTCAGCGATATCGTGCCGGAGCCGCTGATCATGCTGACGGTGGACGAGACCGAGGAGAATACCGGCAAGCTGCTCGCCGCGTTCAGCGCCAAGCCACACGTGGCGTTCCGTACCCGCTCGGTCGAGGCGGTGCGCAGCCTTGTCGCCACCGGGGCGGGAATCGCGCTGTTGCCGGACCTGGTCTACCGGCCGTGGTCACTGGAAGGCGATCGGATCGAGAGCCGCGACATCTCGGGTTCGCTACCGGTGGTGCAGGTGGGGATGGTGTGGCGCCGCGGCAGCCAGCTGACCCAGGCGGCACGCGATTTCATCGGCCTGGCGCAGCAGCAGCACTCGCCAAGAGGCAGGGCAGCGCAGGAGCGCTGAAACTGCTCTTTGGCAGCCTGCTATCGGTTTCTCCGATAGCTCCCCCCGGTCGAATGCATTTGCGCATGTGCACGTGCCCGATAATCTCCCAGGCAAGGGCATGGTGCGCATTTGGGAGCGCTGCCCGAGCAGGGAGAAATCGATGAAATCCATCCTCAAGACGTGTACGGCCTTGACCATGGTTGCGACCTTCACCGGTCAGGTGGCTGCGCAGGAGATGCTGCAGTCGCTCGGCGCCGGGGAGGGCGAAGTCTCGATCGTCGCCTGGGCCGGCTACATCGAACGCGGTGAGACCGATCCGAATTATGACTGGGTGACCAAGTTCGAAGCCGATAGCGGCTGCAAGGTGACGGTGAAGACCGCCAACACCTCGGACGAAATGGTCGCGCTGATGAACGAAGGCGGTTTCGACCTCGTCACCGCCTCGGGCGACGCCTCGCTCCGCCTGATCGCGGGCAAGCGCGTGCAACCGATCAACACGGCGCTGATCCCGTCGTGGTCGACCATCGATGAGCGCCTGCAGAACGCCGCCTGGCACACCGTCGACGGCACACATTACGGCACCCCGTATGTGTGGGGCGCCAACGTGCTGATGTACAATACCGAGGTGTTCGGGGATAAGCCGCCGACCAGCTGGAACGTGGTGTTCGAAGAGACGACGCTGCCGGACGGCAAGTCGAACAAGGGGCGCGTGCAGGCCTATGACGGGCCGATCTACGTCGCCGACGCCGCGCTCTACCTGATGAAGCACAAGCCGGAACTCGGCATCACCGACCCCTATGCGCTGAACGAGGACCAGTACAAGGCGGCGCTCGACCTGCTGCGCGTACAGCGCACTCTGGTCGGCCGCTACTGGCACGATGCGTTCATCCAGATGGACGACTTCAAGAACGAAGGCGTGGTTGCCTCGTCGTCGTGGCCGTTCATGGTCAACGTGCTGAAGGCCGAAGGCGCCAAGGTGGAATCGACCTTCCCCGAGGAAGGCATCACCGGCTGGGCCGATACCACCATGCTGCATGCCGACAGCCCGCATCCGAACTGCGCCTACATGTGGATGGAGCACTCGCTCTCGCCCAAGGTGCAGGGCGACGTGTCGGCCTGGTTCGGCACCGTCCCGTCGGTCCCCGCGGCCTGCAAGGGCAACGAACTGCTGACCGATGAAGGCTGCGCGATGAACGGCTACGAGAACTTCGACAAGATCCGCTTCTGGCGCACCCCGACCGCCAAGTGCGCGGCGGGCGAGTGCGTACCGTACTACCGCTGGGTCAGCGACTACGTCGGGGTTATCGGCGGCCGGTAAGCGGCCCGGGGAGACCGGGCGCTGCCCGGTTTCTTCACCCCGCGAATGTCACTCCCGCGACGGCGCAGCCCAGCGCAACCTCGCGTCCACAGCGAGTGGGTTCCGCCGTTGCGGGGGTGACACCCCTCGGGGATTTTGCCGCAAGGCAAATCCTCCGACCCCCCAGGGGATTTTGCCAGCAGGCAGAATCCTCCGACCCCGGGGGATTTGCCGACAGGCGGTACTCCGGCCACCCCCGGGGACTAGCCACCGGCAAATCCTCCGGCTGTTCCCTGCGCTTTGACGCGAAGGCCCTAACGCATGACATCGGCTGTTTCCCTCCAGACTGTTTCCCGCCATTTCGGCGCGGTGAGAGCACTCGACGAGGTCGATCTCGATGTCGGGGAAGGGGAGTTCTTCGCCATGCTCGGCCCATCGGGCTCGGGCAAGACCACCTGCCTGAGGCTGATCGCCGGGTTCGAGCAGCCGACCATCGGGCAGATCCGCATCTTCGGCGATGCGGTGGAGGGCGTTCCGCCCTACCGGCGCAACGTCAACACGGTGTTCCAGGACTACGCGCTGTTCCCGCACATGAACGTGCGCGAGAACGTCGAATTCTCTCTGATGCTCAGGAAGGTCGACAAGCCGACGCGGGCCCGCGAGGCCGAGGCGGCGCTCGAGCTGGTGAAGCTCGGGGGGTACGGCGACCGTCGCCCCGGGCAGCTCAGCGGCGGGCAGCGACAACGCGTGGCGCTGGCCCGCGCCATCGTCAACCGGCCCAAAGTGCTGCTGCTCGACGAACCGCTCGGCGCGCTCGACCTGAAGTTGCGCGAGCAAATGCAGGAAGAGCTGAAGGCGCTGCAGAAGACGCTCGGCATCACCTTCATCTTCGTCACCCACGACCAGGGCGAGGCCCTGTCGATGGCCGACCGGGTGGCGGTGTTCAACTTCGGCAAGCTGATCCAGGTCGGGACGCCTGAAGAGATCTATCGCAAGCCCAACTCGCGCTTCGTCGCCGATTTCGTCGGCTCGTCCAACGTGCTCAGCCCCGAATTCGTGCAAACCATTGCCGGCGAACGGCGCTGGGCCTCGCTGCGGCCCGAGGCGATCCACCTGATCCGCGCCGAGGGCGGCCATTCGGCGCTCACCGGCACCGTGGCGTCGCGCTCCTATCTCGGCGCCACGACGCGGCTCGGCATCGAGCTCAACGGCACGCTGCTCCACGCGGTGGTGCCGTCGGCCGACGATGTGCCCGCCGAGGGCGCACGCGTCACCATCGGCTTTGCCCGAGAGGCGCTGCACCTGATGGAGGACGCCGGATGAGCGCCGTCGCGGCCACCGCCTCCAGCGCCATCCTGCCCAACCAGCGCGGCTTGCTCGGCGCGCTGAGCGATCGTTTCTGGCGGCAGCCGAAGCTGTTCGTGTTCCTGTTGCTGCTGCCGGCGCTGCTGTGGCTCGGCATCGTCTACATAGGCTCGCTGTTCGCGCTGCTGCTGCAGAGCTTTTTCTCGATCGACGAGTTCTCGGGGCTGATCAACTACGAGTTCACGCTCAAGACCTATGGCGAATTGCTGAAGCCGCAGAACCTCGACGTCATCCTCCGCACGGTGATCATGGCGGGGGCGGTGACCATCGCCTCGGCGCTGATTGCCTTCCCCATCGCCTACATGGCGGCCCGCTATGCGCGGGGCAAATGGAAGGCGCTGTTCTACCTGGGCATTATGCTGCCGCTGTGGGCCAGCTACCTGGTGAAGGTCTATGCGTGGAAGCTGATCCTCGCCAAGGAGGGCATCCTCAACTGGGTGTTCGAACAGCTGCACCTGACCTGGCTGCTGGACGCCTGGCTGTCGCTCCCGGTGATCGGCGGCAACTCGCTGTCGATCAGCTACACCGGCACCTTCCTCGTCTTCCTCTATGTCTGGATGCCCTACATGATCCTGCCGATCCAGGCGGCGATCGAGCGGGTGCCGACGAACCTCCTCGATGCCTCGTCCGACCTCGGCGCTACACCAATCCAGACGTTCTGGAAGGTGATCTTCCCCTTGGCGCTGCCGGGCATCGTCGCCGGGTCGATCTTCACCTTCTCGCTGACGCTGGGGGATTACATCATCCCGCAGATCATCGGCACGTCGGCCTTCTTCATCGGCCAGGCGGTCTACGCGCATCAGGGGACGGCCGGGAACATCCCGCTCGCCGCCGCCTTCACGGTGGTGCCGATCGTCATCATGGGGCTCTACCTGTGGATGGCCAAGCGCATGGGGGCGTTCGATGCGCTCTGACGCTCCCAAGGCGCCGTGGGGCCTGAAGCTGGCTGCCGGGGCAGGGCTGTTCTTCATGCTCGCCCCGATCGCACTGATCTTCCTCTATGCCTTCTCGTCGGAGGAGCGGACCTACCAATGGCCGCCGCCGGGGCTGACGCTCAAGTGGTTCGAGGTGACGTGGAACCGGCCGGACGTCTGGCAGGCGCTGACGCTGTCGGTGCAGGTCGCGGCCATCTCGACGCTGATCGCTCTGGTACTGGGGACGCTCTGCGCCGCGGCGGTGTCGGGGACGCGGTTCTTCGGGCGCGAGACGATTTCGTTGCTGGTGATCCTGCCGATTGCGCTGCCGGGCATCATCACCGGCATTTCGCTCCGATCGGCGTTCAGCCTGATGGAGATCCCGTTCTCGTTCTGGACGATCGTTTTGGGTCACGCGACCTTCTGCATCGTCGTCGTCTACAACAACGCGGTCGCCCGCTTCCGCCGGACCTCGGGATCGATGATCGAGGCGGCGATGGACCTCGGCGCCGACAAGTTCCAGACCTTCCGCCACATCATCCTGCCCAATATCGGCACGGCGTTGTTGGCGGGCGGCATGCTGGCCTTCGCGCTCAGCTTCGACGAAGTGATCGTCACCACTTTCACCGCCGGCCAGCAGCAGACGCTGCCGATCTGGATGCTCGAGGAACTGGTGCGGCCGCGGCAGCGCCCGGTGACCAACGTGGTCGCCATGGTGGTGGTGATCGTCACCCTGCTGCCGATCCTTCTCGCCTTCTACTTCAGCCGTGGTGGCGACCAGACCGTCGCCGGCATGGGCAAGTGACCCAATGCGTTCGGGAGAGAGACTAATGGATACTCAGATGCTGATCGGCTCGCGCTTCGAGGCGGGGACGGAAACTGAGGAGCAGGTGCTCAATCCCAGGACCGGGGAGTTGATCAGGGCAATTCCCGAGGCCGCGCAGAGCCAGATCGACGCGGCCGTCGCGGCGGCGGAGAAGGCGTTCGCCACGTGGTCGCGGACGACGCCCGGGCAGCGCTCGAACTATCTGCTCAAGATCGCGCAGGCGATCGAAGATGATGCCGACGGGTTCGCGGCGCTCGAGGCGCTGAACTGCGGCAAGCCGATAAATGCAGTGAAGAACGATGAGATCCCGGCGATCGTCGATTGCTGGCGCTTCTTCGCCGGCGCGGTGCGCAACATGCAGGGCTCGATCGCGGGTGAGTACTTGCCGGGGCACACCTCGATGGTGCGCCGCGACCCGATCGGCATCGTCGGCTCGATCGCACCGTGGAACTACCCGCTGATGATGATGGCGTGGAAGCTCGCGCCGGCCATCGCCGGCGGCAACACTGTGGTGTTCAAGCCGTCCGAACAGACGCCGCTGACGGCGCTGAAGCTGGCGAAGGTATTCGCAGATGTGCTGCCGGAGG
>JAESFN010000528.1_pt1 | contig 32981 bp, 26 predicted proteins | sample 9269411 | NCBI WGS metagenome assembly JAESFN01 (sample SAMN14505399, study PRJNA617100) | algae metagenome | isolation source: Iphinoe sp. HA4291-MV1 and co-occurring heterotrophs from trail next to... | place: USA: Maunawili Falls, Hawaii | collected 2009-07-25
CGGCCTCGCCAGCTGTTGAGAGCGCACCGCCGGCCATAGCCTTGCGTCCGCCGCTAAACTAACATTCGAGGTGGACCACTCGATGCAGGCCGCTCAGTGTTTCCCTGCTCAATTGCCAGAAGCATCGATCAAGTCCTGCGTTGCTGCTGCTTTGCGCCCATGCCGTGCTCAATATTCAGACACCCACACCGCGACCACATGAGATGGCCTTTTTCAACGACCCTGGGCGCAGCGTAAGTTCGCAGCCAAGCGCAAATTATCAATTGTAGCGCATGGAAGGCCCCGACATCATAGCGCTATGGCGAAGCAATAGCGCCCATCTTCATCGACTGTGGCGCCCCATTCGTTGTCGCCTTGCGGTGGGTAAGCGAGGTCGCGCCGCCGAGAACGTTCGGCCATCGACAGACAATGATCGTCAATGACAGGGTGGACGTTAGTTCGTCACGGCGGCATTGCGAGCACTTATTGGCCGCCCGCGGCGACGCCCCGGGCGGCGATATCGCCGTGTTCGTAACCGGTGAGAATGTACCTTCACTGACGAAAGCGGAAGCGATCGCTACCCGCATGGGCCAAGACCGCGCTTGCGGGCTTGGCTGAGCGTCGGCTATTGCCGACGCGAGGTAGAGCGCGGTCCGCGACAGCGGATCCGCCCAAGCGTTGGCGTCAACGGGACAAGCCACGATCCCTCTGCCTGCCGAGCTGCCATGAGACGCCCTTACCGCGCACGATGCCGACGACCTCTTGGCCTCGGTGGGGCTCGAGGACGGGGCGCCACGGCACCAGAGTGAATTCACGGCGGGTTTCGATGACGGCGAAGGTACCACTGGTCAATGTCACGACCTGACGGTAGACGCCCTTGATTGTGGCGCCTTCGGAAGCGGATACGTAGGCGAGACCGTCGGTGCGGTTGGCCGCGAGGTGTTGTCCGACGCGGTCCAGCTCGCGGCGCTGCAGCGTGGCCAGCAGGTCGGGCTGGTACTGAACGGTGCCGTCAGCGCACGGCTTGGCCAAGCCGTGCGCGATGAGGTATTGCTGCCGGCGCTCCAGGGCCTGCGTGACTCGGTGTCCGTATCCCATCGGCGCGGTCTCAACGCGATGCCGGCCGACGAGCTGCCGGTCGAGCCAGGTGGTGGCGTCGGCGGTGATCTGCCGGTCAAGCCCAACGGCCGACTGTACCTCGACGACGAGCTGGCGCCTTGTGCGCTCGTCGTAGGCGGCAGCTCGCTCCAGGTAGTCGGGTGGGATCAGCCAATGGTCAGCGTCAAGCCGCTCGACGATGCCCACCCGCCGCAGCGTTTCGAGGCGCCGTACGTGGCCCTCGATATGCCCCTCGACATCGCCGCCGGGAATGCGCGCGGTCCTACGGGCGATCTCGGCGTGCGCCTGGGGCTCGTAGAAGCCGCCACGATGGGCGGCGTAGGTGGCAATGGTCTTGTCCACGGATCGGGCCGAGGGCTCGCGGCCCACAGTGAGAATGGCGCCGATGCGCGCCGGGTCGGGGACTTGCGCGGTGAGCACTTCGACGTGGTGCACGCGGGCGTCGACCCCATCGATGACCAGGTAAGCCTTATCACCCAGGCCATCGCCGGCGAGACCCTTGCCGACCAGATGGCCGGTGACCGGCGACCGTGGCATGTCGCGGTGGATAACGTAGTTGGTGACCGAGCGGTGGGCGGCCTCCTCGCCCAGGGCATTGCGCATGAGGGTGAGCGTGTCGATGCGCGCGCCAAGCTGCGTCAGGATCGGCTTCAGCTTGGGCGACAGCTCCCAGACCATGGGCGCGACCGGTGTGGCGAGATCCAATGGGCGATGTAGTTGCCGGCGATATAGAGGATCTTACCCTCATCGGTGACGCCGCGCACGACGACATGGGTATGCGGGTGCTCGGTGTTGTAATGATCGACCGCAATCCAATCGAGGGCGGTGTCCAAATCTTGCTCCATCTGCGCCATCAGCCGGCGGGTGAAGGGCTTCAAGTCACCGAGGGCAACGCCATCCTCGGCGGCGACGATGAAGCGGAACTGGTGGCGATCCTCCAGGCCGCGCTCGGCGAAGACCTTGGCGTCGGCCTGGTCCTCGGTTGCCGCGTAGACGTGTCCCCGCTCCCCATCCAGCGTCACACCTTCACGCTGCAGGTAGCGCAGGTGCGCGGCGATGGCCTGGCTCTCTACACCCTTGAGCTTGACCACCCGCGCCTTGACGATGACGCGCCGGGCGCGAAAGCGCATGCCGGTGCCGTCCGAGGCGTCGGCATAGAACTCCCAACCGCCATGACCATCGAGCACCGCAGCCGCCGCGCGCCCTCGCCCGCGCGCATTGAAGCGCCCGCTCGGCTTGCGGTCGCGCCCGGAGCGAAAGAGGCGGCGTGGATCGCCGCCCTGTTGCGCCACCGACCGCAAGATCATCGCGGTGTACGTGTGTGGGGCCTTGCGCGATCGATCGCGTGGTTTTGTGAGGCGCGGCTTGAAATCGTCGGACTCATTTTTGGACATGTCATCGAATTGGCAATTCGGCACTGAAATGCAAGGGCGCACAAAGCGACCTCAATATAAGACCCTGAGTGGTCACTCGAATTTTTCGATTCGACGTCAAGTTGACGTCAAATCAACTCCGATCAAAGCAATTGCTCGTCGCAGAAAGCCATGTGCAGACAAGAGCTTGTGTGAGATTTGGGCGAAACGCGAGTTTTGCTTTATCTTGCCCTCACAATTCCCTTCTCTAAACTTCTCGCAAGTTTTCGGAAATTCACGCGACACGCCAGACAAAAACTTTCCATCGAATGTCCAAGGACATCTCAGGACGTCTCAATATTCAATGCGCCGTCATTATTTGACCGCAAACTGAAAACCAAAATTGTGCAGGGAATAAAGCACAAACGGACAGCAGTCCGCGCGTCAGCGCGGACTGCTGTGTCAGGAGGTTTCCATGTTCATCGCAACCAGCAATGCACTGCTCAGGCTCGTCGGATCGCACACGTCCCCACTTGCCGGCGGCCGATGTCCCCAACATCGCAAATGGCCCCGCTTCCCCCTGGAGCCGCCATCGCTCGCTTGTCCCACCCCGCAGGGGCGAGCGATGGCGGCGGAGGGGGAGCGCGCTTCCCTTTGGTGGGCCGGAGCGAGCCTGCGTCGGGAGGCATATGTACCGAGCCCGCAAAGGGCACAGGACGGATTGCACGGTCGCGTGTCGGACCTAGGCAGCCCCTCTGTCGATACTGGCTGAAGTCCAATGAGATGTAGCATGACGGTCCCACGCATCTTGTGCCTGTTGGCTGGCGCAGCCGCCGGACTTGGGTCTGTGTTTTGGTTCGGTGGCGACACGCCACCGGTTGGGCTGACGGCGACACCAGCGGCATGGATGATCATGCAAACGCTTATCACCGCGGCAACGGCCGCTGTCGTGATGCTCGCAACCGCGGCTGGTGCCCTCGTCACCGCCGACTGGCAGGCCGACGTGCAGAGCTGCCAGGCCTGGGCGCAGCTCGGGTTTGCGGTCCCTGAACTGAACCAAGCGGCTGATACTGGAACGCCGCCATCCATCGATCTGCGTTGCCCGGCGCTTGCGCCCAATGCAGCGCTGCGGCATGTCTTCCGTGCCCATCGCGTTGTGCTACCGCTTGCCGCGGACGACCGCGTCGCAGCCGCGCCAACGAATCTCTGCGTTGGACGGCCCACCCAGGCTGAGCCATGTGCAACACAGAGTATGAGCGCCGCGGTGTCGAAGCCCGTCCATCATCGAGAGACAGGGCCGCAGTCCGAAGCCAGCATATTCCATGCTGCCTTGAAGTCGGTCGGCGACACGCGCGCCGCTGGCGCTTTAAAGGTGACGCGCTCATATCGAGCTGCCCAGTTTCGTGTGAAACGCGCGACCGAACGACCGCGCCTCGTTGCCAACGGTCGTGTTTGGTCTGTTGGGTCAACGTGTGATCTGGCGGTGAACACCGCTGACATCATCGTGCTCAGCAGCGGCCGCCACGAAGATAGCCCACAGTCGCTACCGGATGCGTCGGTCAGATCCAATGGGTCGGAAGACACGGCCATGCCAAGCTGCCGTGGGCCGCCGCACGTCATCCCGCGGCGACCGCATAAGATGAGGACGATCGCCAAGCGTGCCGGCGCAGTGCCGTTGGCTGTCGTGCGCGATGATCTCGGGCCGCAGATCCCGATCTGCACCGCGGAGTTGGACGTGATCGAGAGCTATCTGGGGCATCTGATGCAGGACCTTCTCGCAGCATCCAAAGACGACTTGGAACCGGAGCAAGCCTAGTAGAATGCAGCGTCTCGAGTCGAACGCTCACGCACCGTCGGTCCACAACCACAAGCCGACGAGCATCACGGCGGTAACGACCGCCGGTTTGGGGCCAGTTCCGGACATTGCGGCAGCTATTGGACGCTTGCCAGGACCACCTCCCGCAGGATGCGTGTAGGTATCCACTAGTCCGCTGCCTGAGTCGGCGCGTTCTACGTCATCAATGATGGCGTGAACCAGGGCATCGCCGACGAGGTGGTGTCGGAGGACTGGCGATAGTTGTTGTCTGTCACGTTGCGGGCGGCGGCGTCAGCTCCTTGTTCCTGCGCAGGCTGCGGGGCAGCATGAGGTCGATCTCGTCGTCCGAAAACGTCAGGTCTTCGTTATTCTTGAGCGCATTCTGGGCCTTGCCATAGGCTGTGCCAGTCGTGACCCTTGCGGGTGCATAAACCTTGTTGAGGTCGTCGAGCAGTTCATCGCGGCGTGCCGTTGCGGCCGGGCCGTCGATGGCGCCGGTCTGCATGTCGGTGAGGAGGCTGAGATACCTCTCGCGGATGTGCCACAGCTCGTCGGACGTGCGCTTATGCTGCTCCGACACGGTGCCGAGGTCGAAGTCCTTGGTGTAGGCTATGAGGGCCGTGAGGAGCGCAGAGCAGATGGCGCTGATGACGAGGCCGATTTTGTCGTCCTTGCCGAACAGCGAGACGATGAGCCCGGTGGTGGTGATGGCGCCAAGCGCTATCTGGCCTGTCTTAATCCACCAATTCTGGTTCTGGTACTGTCCGGCCTGGATGATGTGCGTCTTGTGGGAATACGCCGTGCGCCCGTAAAGCTCGCGCAGCTGGTCCTCCAGCGGCTTGGCGTCACGAAGGGAAACTGGGTCCGAAGATTTCACGCCACTTGAGTTTTGCTGAGAAGGTATGTCCTTGCTGCTCATACTGGATCGCCTCCTTGGCGATGTTCTCGGCAACGCGGGCCTTGTATTCAAAGAGTCCGTTGCGGGTCACGGATCGCCTGCTGCCCGGCGCGGGCCACGAGTTTATGTTACGGTCCCCATCGGCCATGAACTTGAAGAAATCCCGACACATGTAGTCGTAGTAGAGGAAGGACTTGTCCTTGTGCTGCCAGTCGCCGATGAAGCGGTAAGCCAAGGTGTCAATGAGCAGGCCGCCCATGGGCACGGTGGCCCTGTCCTTCCACATGCGCATCATCCGACAGAGCCGCTTGAGGTTGCCGTTGGTGGCGTCATTGCGGGTTTTGATTGCGGCGATTTCCGCGCGCGGGTTGGATACTTTCCAGCTGCCGCCCCCGTTGGAGTCCGGGTAGATGAAGCTGGAACCATCCGAGTGTGGGAAGCAGGGGAGAATCTCGAACTTCACATTGTCGGTGAAATTGATGACGAGCACCTGCCCGTCGGCGGCGATAGCCGTCTTGTCGTAGGTCTTCTGTACCGAGTTGCGCACGGCCTGCAGCAAGGCCGATTGGCCGTTTCCGGCATGAGAGTTGTACTGCTGGTACAGCGCGACGGGCAACTGATAGGCCATGTCGAGGTCGCTGACCTTGCCGATGCCGGTGTCCCGGCCGTACGACCCGACATAGATGCTGTTGGCGGTGTCGCTGTTGGTGTTGCGGAAATCCGGGTTGAGGCGCCCCGTGATGCGCTTGTAGCGATAGGAGATGTCATCGCCGTTAGTGATGGCAAGGTTTGCATGGAAGACTTGAAACCAGTCTGCGACGCTCATGGCAGTATGGCCGTGTGCTGAGTTGAAAATAGCCGGTGAAATCGTGCGATTCGCGACACCTGACAAGCAAAATAAGATGGTGACGACGGCGGGACTTGAACCCGCATCTCCCGGCCCGTATCTTGCGGCTGCGACACCTATCAAGACACGTAGAAAGCCGGTGCTCTATCCATTGAGCTACGCCGAATTCGGTTCAGTCGTCTGACTTGACAACGTGGAGCTTTGGGGGGCCGCGCCGCTTGGCTCGCGCGGCCCGCTCCTCGGCCCGTTGCTGCATCTTCTCGTACTTCTCTTGCGCGAAGGGCTTAGCCGCCTCGATGAGACCGTCGAGGTGGTAGATGTTGGACTTGCTCCCCTCGCCCTTGATGCGCCGCTGCTGCCGGCGGATGTACTTCGCCTTTTCCATGGCCGCGATACGCCGCTGGACGGTGCGCGGGTTCACGTTGATGGCGTTGGCGATGGTGACCTTGCTCGGATGCGGTTTACCCTCCGGCTCCCACCAGTACGATGCGATGTGCAGCAGGATGTTTACATCGAGCGGGTCGAGGCCGAGGTTGGACTGGTTCTCGAACAGGACGTTGGGAAGGACGGTCCAACCGGCTCGCATCAATTCCTTGGTCCACTTGGCCTCGTTGACCTTCAGGGTCTTCTCGGCAGTCTTCGCGGTATTGGCGCTCATCGGCGTTCTCTGCGTCTCGTGTCGTCGTTGATCCTGATATCGGCGAGTTTCTGCGGTCTGGCAAATGGACCCGGGAGGCGCGGGGACCTGGGGCCCTACGGGTTATTGGCGTACTGCGATACGTGCTGATCGGCGTATGGATGGGATGACTGTGTTTTGCCGGGCGTGGACGTCGCCCGGTGGGACGACATATACGACGTGCGGGTGAGTACAATGAGTCCAGGGGGAGAGGCAATACCGCCCCGGGGGTGGCTTCACTTTTTCTGCTGAGATCGGTTTTTGGGGACGTGGCAGATCGCGACCGCCCCAGTTCAGGCGACGGAGAGGGGACCACGGGTGCTCGAAATCTCTGCGCAGCGCCATTGCCTGCCGCGAGGGGAGCATCATCTAGGGTCTGCTTCGGGTTATCAGCGTCGGTTCGGCTGGTGGATGGCAGCTTCGACTCAACCTCTATGAGCGGATACCGCCGACAACAGGTGCCATCGTCGCGATGGGCCACAATGAAGACATGCGCGCGTAGCAAGCCCAGTGTAGCATTCTCGTATGCGACCGAAACTCGTTCCAGAGCTGATCTGCTCTAACCTCGACCAGAGTCTGGAGTTCTACCTGGGGCTCCTTGGCTTCCGCATTTTGTATGCGCGCCCGGATGAAAGATTTGCCTATCTCGATCGAGAGGGGGCTGAGCTTATGTTGGAGCAACCAACTTCGCATGACCGCCTGTGGCCTAGGGCAGAATTAGCTAAGCCGTTTGGGCGAGGCATGAATCTTGAGATCCATGTATCAGACGTTGATCAACTGCACTCCGTTGTCACCGCGTCGGGCAAAGAGTGCTTTCTTCCGATCGAAGAGCGGTGGTATCGGCGCGACGATCACGAGTTGGGTGTCCGCCAGTTTGCTGTCCAAGATCCTGACGGCTACCTCATCCGCCTATCGCAAAGCATAGGCAGTCGCTAAGGTTCAAATGACTGTTGCGGGTCAACTACACGCAACCGGGTCGACCTGCGCTCACGTCCGCTGTTCCCCCAGACCGAAGAATGCCCGCGGGCCTCAACCGCTGTTCTTGTCCAGATCCGGCCTTCTTTCAGCTCAAAACTCCATTTTGCTATGAGGGAGCGAATACTCGGCTTTTCTTGGCGTCGCTAGCATCATGGCCGAGCCGATTTGAGGGGGATTGCGGCATGACGAGCTTTGCAACGAGGGCGGCTGCGACACCAGTGGTGCAGAGCGCTTCAAGTCCGAGGGCCGCCATATACCTACGCGTGTCCACAGGACGCCAGGCTGAGCACGATCTATCTATCCCCGATCAGAGAGCCCAGACGCAAGCCTGGGCGGCGCAGCGCGGCTGGCCCGTCGTCGCCGAATATGTCGAGCCCGGCGCTTCAGCCACCGACGACAAGCGGCCCGAGTTCCAGAAGATGATCGAGCGCGCCTGCGATGGCGAGAATGCCTTCGACGCCATCGTCGTGCACTCATTCTCACGCTTCTTCCGTGACGCCTTCGGCCTCGAGTTCTACGTGCGCAAGCTCGCCAAGCATGGCGTCAAGCTGGTGTCGATCACCCAAGAGCTGGGGGATGATCCGGCCCAGGTGATGATGCGCCAGGTCATCGCCCTGTTCGACGAGTATCAGTCGAAGGAAAACGCCAAGCACGTGCTGCGCTCCATGAAGGAGAACGCACGCCAGGGCTACTGGAATGGTGCCAAGCCGCCGTTCGGCTACACGACCGTCGAGGTGGAACGGCGCGGCAACCGCGTCAAGAAGAAGCTCGCCGTCGATCCGGTTGAGGCCGAGACCGTGCGGCTGATGTTCCGGCTGTTCCTGGAAGGAGACGCAGGCTCAGGCCCGATGGGCGTCAAGGCCATCACCGTGTGGCTCAACGCGCAGGGCTATCGCACGCGCGGCGGGGGCGACCTGGGCAATCGGCCCCGTGCACGCCCTGCTTACGCATCCGGTCTATGGTGGCCGCATGCGTTTCAACCGCTATGAGGCGCGCAGCGGCCGGCGCAAGAGCGACGCCGAGCATGTGTTTGCCGAGGTGCCGGCCATCATTGAGCCGGAAGTGTTCGGGCGCGTGCAGAGCCTGCTCAAAGGGCGCAACCCGCGCGTGACGCCGCCGCGGATGGTCAGCGGTCCGATCCTGCTGACGGGCCTTGCCGTATGCGGCAGCTGCCATGGCGGCATGACGCTGCGCACCGGCACGTCCAAGAGCGGCCAAGTGCATCGCTACTACACCTGCTCGACCTGCGCCCGGCAAGGCAAGACGAAGTGCAAAGGCCGCTCGATCCGCATGGATAAGCTCGACACGCTTGTCACCGGCCAGCTTGTGGACCGGCTGCTTGAGCCGAAACGCCTTGGCGCCATGCTGGCCTCGTTCGCCAGCGGCCGGGCGGCCAAGGCGAGCGCCGTCGACGATCGCATCATGGCGCTGGAGCGGGAGGCGCATGAGGCCACCGAGCGGCTGTGCCGGCTCTACAAGGCGATGGAGGACGGTGTTGCCGAGATGGATGACATCCTGAAGGACCGCATCACGACTTTGAAGGCAGATCGGGACCGTGTGCATGGCGCCTTGGAGCGGGCGAGATCAGGCGTGCGGCCTGCGGTGAATATAAGCCCGATCGTCATTGAGCGTTTCGGCTCGGCGATGCGCGAGAGGCTGACGACGGGCGAGGTGCCGTTCCGCAAGGCTTATCTTGGCGCGCTCATCGACCGCGTCGAGGTCGACGACCGCGAGATCCGTATCGTCGGGCGAAAGGACGTGCTTGAGCAGGGGGTTCTGGCGAACGGCGGCCCCGTGCCGGGTGTTCGCAGTTTTGTTCGCAAATGGCGCTCCCTAGGGGAGTCGAACCCCTCTTTTCAGATTGAAAATCTGACGTCCTAACCGATAGACGAAGGGAGCGCTGCGGGCCGGTATAGGAAGGATTTGGCCCCCTGGCAAGCGACCGCTGCGTCAGCGGCACTGCCTGGGATCGGCCGCATCGTCGATGAAAAGCTCGAGCCGGTTGCGGCCGCCCCAGGTGTCGCGGCGCAGCGTGCCCGCCACATGCAGCGGCAGGCCGCCCGTGCCCTGCAGCATCTCGCCGAGCGGCTGGTCGGCCGCCCGAAACGCCACCGCGTCGAGGCGCGAGCCGTCGCCCGCTTCGAGCACGCAGCGCACGTGCGCCTCGCCCACCACCTTCGCAAAACGCACCCGGTGCGCCGGAAATGCGAAGCGCGGCGCCGGATTGCCCTGGCCATAGGGCCCCGCCCGCTCGATCAGCGCCATCAGCTCGTCCGTCACCCCGGCCGGCGTCAGCGCGCCGTCGATCGCGAGCCCCGCCCGCTCGCGCGCGATCGCCGCCGACGAGCGAAGCTGCGTGGCGAGAAACCCTTTGAGCGCCTCGAACCGCGACCGGCTCACGGTGAGCCCCGCCGCCATCGCATGGCCGCCGCCCTTGACGAGATGACCCGCCGCCGCCGCCGCCCGCACCGCGCCGCCGATGTCGACGCCCGCGATCGATCGCAGCGATCCCGTGCCCTGCGCATCTCCGCCGGCGCCATCCCAGGCGATCGCGCATGCCGGCCGCTGGAAGCGCTCGACAAGGCGACTAGCCACCAGGCCGACGACCCCCTTGTGCCACTCTTGCGAGCCGAGAATGAGGATCGCGGCATCGGCGTCGGCGGCGAGCGCCCCCTCGGCTTCGCCGATCGCCTCCTCCAGCATCTGCGTCTCGATCGCCTTGCGCTCGCGATTGAGCTTGTCGAGGCTGACCGCGATCCGCGCCGCCTCCATCTCGTCGTCGCCGGCGAGCAGCCGCGCCCCCAGCGCCGCGTCGCCGATGCGCCCGCCCGCGTTGATCCTGGGCCCCAGCACGAAGCCCAGATGATAGGTGGTCGCCGCCTGCGCGAGCCCGGCTGCATCGGTCAGCGCCCGGAGCCCGGTGTTGGCTCGCGCATGCATCACCTGCAGGCCCTTGGTCACGTAGGCGCGGTTGAGCCCGACCAGCGGCACCACATCGCACACCGTCGCCAGCGCCACGAGATCGAGAAGGCCGAGCAGGTTCGGCTCGGCTCGACCGCCGCCGTAGTGACCGCGCCGGCGCAGCTCCCGCGTCGTCGCCACCAACACCAGGAACGTGACGCCCGCCGCGCACAGATGCCCGAGGCCCGACAGGTCGTCCTGCCGGTTGGGGTTGACCACGCCGGCGACGTCCGGCAGCCGCTCGTCGGCCTGGTGGTGGTCGATCACCAGCACGTCCGCGCCGAGCGGCCGCGCCACCGCCAGCGCCTCGAAGCTGGTGGTGCCGCAATCGACCGTCACGATCAGCCGCGCCCCTTCTTTGACCAGCGCTTCGATCGCAGCGGCGTTGGGGCCGTAGCCTTCGAACATGCGGTCGGGAATGTAGATGCGGCCGTCCAGCCCGTGATGCGCCAGATAGCGCGCCATCAGCGCGCTCGATGCGGCTCCGTCGACATCATAGTCGCCGAAGATGGCGATCCGCTCCGCCGCCATGATGGCGTCCGCCAGGCGCCCCGCGACCCGGTCCATGTCGCGCAGGACGCTGGGGTCCGGCATCAGCGTTTTGATGGTCGGATCGAGGACGACGGGCACCTCATCGACCGTGATGCCGCGTGCCGCCAGCACGCGGCCGAGCAGATCGGGCAGGCCGTGGCGCTGGCTGATGGCGGTCGCGACGTTGGCCACGCCGGGCTCGAGGCGCTCGCGCCACACGAACCCCTTGGCCGACGCGCGCACACCGAGGTAGGCTCCCGCCTCCCCGTCGGCCTGTTCCATTATTTTCGCGCGTGCCAAAGCCATGTGCCGTCACCCTACTCTTGGGTTGTAGAGCGATTCCAGGCGCGACGGCGGCAAGCCACGCGGACCCTGTGGATGAGTGGCCGTCGCGCCGACGGGAAACGGACGCGCGACGGCGCACCTTTTTGTCATCCTCGGGCTTGTCCCGAGGATCCATCTCTCGGCTGGGCGGAGGGCAAGACTGCTGGCCGCAAGCGTCAGCGAGGCACCTCGCCTACTGCGGGGTCTTTCATGGAACCCTGGATCCTCGGGACAAGCCCGAGGATGACACTTTGTGGAATCGGCACGCCCTCTGCCGCCTGCGTTCCCGGCGAGCGAGGCTGACCGCGTGCCCATACGGCGACTGGGAAAGGCCCCGGCTCGCGGCGTGCCGCCGCGTCAGGGGGCGCAGGAGAGAAAGGCGCGAGACAGCCCCCGCCCCTAAAGCCCCGCGAGCTTGGTCCCGATGTTGCGGAACGTCGTCTTGATCCGCCGCACCGTGCCGGTCTTGGACCGCATCACCACCGTCTCCGTCTCCGCGAAATCGCCGCGGAAGTGCACACCGTCGAGCAGCGACCCGTCGGTGACGCCGGTCGCCGAGAACACCACATCGCCGGAGGCCATGTCCTGCATCGTGTATTTGCGCTTGATATCGGCGCCCATCTTCTCGGCGCGCACCCGCTCCTCGTCCTTCTGCGGCTTGAGCCGGCCCTGCATCTGGCCGCCGATGCACCGGAGCGCCGCGGCCGCGAGCACGCCTTCCGGCGCGCCGCCCGAGCCCAGATAGATGTCGATGCCGGTCTGCTCCGCGTCGGTCGTCCAGATCACGCCGGCAATGTCGCCGTCGGGGATGAGCTGCACGGCGGCGCCCGAATCGCGCACCGCCTTGATCAGCTCGGCATGCCGCGGACGGTCGAGGATGCACGCGCAGATCTCGCCGATCGGCACGCCCTTGGCCTTGGCCAGCGCGGCCAGGTTGGCAGCCGCCGGCGCATCGAGATCGACGATGCCCTCGGGGTAGCCGGGGCCGATCGCGATCTTGTCCATGTAGATGTCGGGCGCATGCAGCAGCCCGCCGCGCTCGGCGATCGCCAGCACGGCCAGCGCATTGGGCATCGCCTTGGCGCAGATGGTCGTGCCCTCCAGGGGATCAACCGCGATGTCGACCTCGGGACCTTCGCCGACGCCGACCTCCTCGCCGATGTACAACATCGGCGCCTCGTCCATCTCGCCCTCGCCGATCACCACCCGTCCGCGGATGTTGACCCGGCCGAGCTCGCGGCGCATGGCGTCGACCGCCGCCTTGTCGGCCGCCTTCTCGTTGCCGCGCCCGCGCAGCTTGGCAGCCGCGATCGCCGCCGCCTCGGTCACCCGCGCGACCTCGAGCACCAGCACCCGATCCAGGCCGTCCCTGCTCTTGTCCAGTGCCATCGCTCCATCCTCCCATGGACCGCGGGCGTATGCCGCGGCGCCTGTTATAGCTTCTCGATGCGGATCATCTGCGGACGCTCGGAAACGTTGCCATCCTTGGTGATGGCGTCGAGCGCCTTGCGGATCGCCGCCTCCACCGCCTCGTGGGTAATCAGCACCACCGGCGTCGGCGCCCCCGGCTCCGGGCGGGCGCCGATTCCCGGCAGCGCCATGCGCGGCCGGCGCTGCACGATGCTTTCGAGCGAGACCTCCTGGTCGGCCAGGCGCTTGGCGATGCCCGCCAGCGCACCCGGACGATCATACACCGCCATCCGAATATAGTAGGCGCCTTGATGCTGGCCGAGCTTGGCCCGCGCATAGGGCTTGAGCCGCGACGACGGCGTGATGAACGGCGGAACCACCAGCCCGCGGGCGACGTCGCACAAATCGCTGATCACAGCAGAGGCCGTCGGCTTGGCGCCGGCGCCGGCGCCGACCAGCAGCAGATCCCCGATGCCATCTCCGTCCACGGCCACGCAGTTCGTGACGCCCGACACCTCCGCGATCGCCGAGTGCTTGGGAACCATCGTCGGATGCACCCGCTGCTCGATGCCGGTAGCTGTCTTGAGCGCGACGCCCAGCAGCTTGATCCGGTAGCCCAGATCGTCGGCGGCCTCGATGTCGGCCGGCGTGATCTGGTCGATGCCCTCGATATGGATCTCGTTGAAAGCCACCCGCGTCCCGAACGCGAGGCTGGTGAGCAGTGCCAGCTTGTGCGCGGCATCGAAGCCGCCAATGTCGAACGTCGGATCGGCTTCCGCGTAGCCCTTGGCCTGCGCCTCCTTGAGCGCGTCGGCGAACGACCGGCCCTCGTCCTGCATCGAGGTCAGGATGTAGTTGCAGGTGCCGTTGAGGATACCGTAGACGCGCCAGATGCCGTTGCCGAGCAGCGACTCCCGGATGGTCTTGATGATCGGGATGCCGCCGGCGACAGCGGCCTCGAAATTGAGCGCCACGCCCTTGGTCTCGGCCAGCTTGGCGAGCGCGATGCCATGACGGGCGAGCAGCGCCTTGTTCGCAGTGACCACATGCTTGCCGGCATTGAGCGCTGCCTCCACGGCAGCTTTCGCGGGACCGTCCTCGCCGCCAATCAGCTCGACGAAGACGTCGATGTTAGGCGCCGTCGCCAGCGCCACCGGGTTTTCGTACCACCTGAGCCCGGCAAGGCTGATGCCGCGATTCTTGTTGCGGCTGCGCGCGCTCACGCCGGCAACGCGTATCTCGCGTCCGAGCGTCATCCCGAGGCGAGGGCCGTGCTGCTCGAGCAGCTTGAGCACCCCTGTGCCGACCGTGCCGAGGCCGGCCAATCCAATGTTCAACGGCTGTTCCATGCGGCCTACGATCGCGATGCCTTCTGCGGCAGCGCAATGATGTTGTGCATCGTGTCCGGAGGCTGCGACAGGAACTTCTTCAGATTGCGTGCCGCCTGACGGATGCGGTGCTCGTTCTCCACCAGCGCGATGCGCACGTAGCCCTCGCCGTGCTCGCCGAAGCCGAGGCCCGGCGAGACCGCGACATCGGCCTTCTCGATCAGCAGCTTGGCGAACTCCACCGATCCGAGCGAGCGGAAGGGCTCGGGCACCGGCGCCCATGCGAACATGGTGGCGGCCGGTGCCGGGATGGTCCAGCCCGCGCGCGCGAAGCTTTCCACCAGCGTGTCGCGGCGGCTCTTGTAGATGCCGCGGATCTCCGCAACGCAATCCTGCGGCCCGTTGAGCGCGGCCGCGGCCGCCACCTGGATCGGGGTGAACGCGCCGTAGTCGAGGTAGGATTTCACGCGCGCCAGCGCCGCGATGAGCCGCTCGTTGCCGACCGCGAACCCCATCCGCCAGCCCGGCATGTTGTAGGTCTTGGACAGCGAGGTGAATTCGACCGCCACGTCCATCGCACCCGGCACCTGCAGCACCGACGGCGGCGGGTTGGCGTCGAAGTAGATCTCGGCGTAGGCGACATCCGACAGAATGATCAGGTCGAGCTTCTTGGCGAGTTGCACGGCTTCCGCATAGAACGCCAGATCCGCGATCATCGCGGTCGGGTTCGACGGATAGCTGAGCACCATCGCGAGTGGCTTGGGGATCGAATGTTTGGCCGCCCGTGCGACGCCGGCGAGGAACTCCGCGCCGTTGCTCGCCGGAATGTGCCGGATCGCGGCGCCGGAGATGATGAAGCCGAACTCGTGGATGGGATAGGTCGGGTTCGGCACCAGAATGACATCGCCGGGCGCGGTGATGGCTTGCGCCATGTTGGCGAAGCCCTCCTTCGATCCCAGCGTCGCGACGATCTGGGTTTCGGGGTTGAGCTTCACGCCGAACCGGCGCTCGTAGTAGGCCGCCTGGGCGCGGCGCAGGCCCGCGATGCCCTTCGAGGCGGAGTAGCGGTGGGTGCGCGGCTTGCTGACCGTTTCGACCAGCTTGTCCACGATGTGCTGCGGCGTCGGCAGGTCCGGGTTGCCCATGCCGAGATCGATGATGTCGGCGCCCGCTGCTCGCGCTCCCGCCTTGAGACGGTTAACCTCGGCGAAGACATAAGGGGGCAGTCGTTTGATGCGGTGGAAGTCCTCGTTCACGGCTGTCTCATCGCTTGTTTCGCGCCGCTGGAGCGCTTGTTTCCCGCCAGGTGTTTAAGGCCTGCTGCGCCAAATCGTCCAGTCGCGAGTTTGCCTGTTCACCTTCCGGCCCACCCGGCTGTCCTAGTGCTTTTTGTCCTGCTCGATCTGCTTGATCGCGTCGGCCTCGTGCGTTTCCTTCTTGCGGGAGAGTTCCTCGATCGCCTTCTGCTGCTCCTCGCTGGTCAGCACCTTGCGCTGCGGCAGGCTCAGATCCGGCAGAATCGTCGGCAAAACCTGCGTGCACGCGGTCAAAAACAAAAGACCGCCAAGCACAAGTCCGCAGCTCATCCTCAGCCACGCCATTGCCATCGACATCCCTGGTTCTTGCGCCGTCAGCGCCATTTTGATCGTCGTTCAGTAACTCGTCTACTGTAATCCAGCCTTGTGCAATTCGGATGCAAAAGAAGGGGTGCCCCGTTGTGTGCGCCCTTGCACACGCCTAAGACCAATCCTAGCACTAACTGTGACGCCCATCTGTCCATGTGTAGGACCGCACCGATCCACCATGCAAAAATCCAATCCCGCCGAAAAGCCCGACCCGACAGCCTACAAGATTAGCGATCCCGAGGAGTTCGCGCGCAATCTCGTGCGCCTGTTCGAGGAGGGCGGCAAGGCCATGTCCGGCTTTCTCCAGAGGGCCGATGCCGGCAACGGTCCCTATTCGGCCGCCGCCGAGGTCGGCGAGGCCGCCAAGACCCTGTCCGACGTGTGGCGGCAATGGATGACCGACCCCGCCAAGGTCGCCGAGGCCCAGAGCGAGCTGATGCGCGGCTACATGGAGCTGTGGAACGCCACCTCGCGGCGCATGTTCGGCGAGCAGGTCCCTCCGGTCGTCCAGCCCGAGCCTGGCGACAACCGCTTCAAGGATCCCGAGTGGTCCTCGAACCCGTACTTCGACTACTGGAAGCAGGCCTACCTGCTCGCCACCGCCTGGGCCGAACGCGTGCTGGATCAGACCGAGGGTCTCGACGACCGCACGCGGATGAAGGCTGATTTCTACCTGAAGCAGCTCGCGGGCGCCCTGTCGCCGTCGAATTTTCCGATGACCAACCCCGAGGTGATGCGCGAAACCTTGGCCTCCAACGCCAAGAACCTCGTGCAGGGGATGGAGCAGCTCGTAGCCGACATCGGCCAGTCCGGTGATCTGTTCAAGATTAGTCAGACCGACGTCAAGGCCTTCGAGGTCGGGCGCAACCTCGCAGTCACCCCCGGCAAGGTGGTGTTCCAGAACGACATCTTTCAGCTCATCCAGTACCAGCCGACGACCGAGAAAGTCCGCGAGGTTCCACTGCTGATCATTCCGCCGTGGATCAACAAGTTCTACATTCTCGACCTGACCCAGCCGAAGTCGTTCATCAAGTTTGCGGTCGACCAGGGCTTCACGGTTTTCATCGTGTCGTGGGTCAATCCCGATGCGCGCTTGCGGGACAAGACCTTCGAAGACTACATGCGCGAGGGCGTGCTGGCCGCCACCGACGCGGTATCACGGGAGACCGGCCAGGAGCAGATCAACGTCATCGGCTATTGCGTGGGCGGAACTCTGCTCGCCACCACCCTTGCCTATCTCGCGGCCCGCGGCGAGGACCCGTATCGGTCCGCAACGTTCCTGGCCGCGCAGGTCGACTTCACCAAGGCCGGCGATCTGCTCGTTTTCATCGACGACACTCAGCTCAAAGCCCTCGAAACGATGATGGCCGAGCGGGGCTATCTCGACGGATCCCGGATGGCGACCGTCTTCAACATGCTCCGGCCGAAGGATCTGATCTGGCCGTACATCGTGAACAACTATCTCCTGGGCAAGAAGCCATTCCCCTTCGACCTCCTGTTCTGGAACCAGGACTCGACGCGAATGCCGGCCGCCAATCACAACTTTTATCTGCGCGAGTTCTATCACGAGAACAGGCTGGCCAAGGGCGAAATGTCGGTCGGCGGCGTCCGCCTCGACATGAAGAAGGTGAAGCTGCCGATCTACGAGCTGGCGACCCGCGAGGATCACATTGCGCCGGCCAAGTCCGTCTTCATCGGCTCCCGCCTCTTCGGAGGGCCGGTTGAGTACGTCCTCGCCGGTTCGGGCCATATCGCGGGCGTCGTCAACCCGCCCGATGCGAAGCGGGTGAAGTACCAGTATTGGACCAACGGCGATCGCGTCGACAACCTCGAGGAATGGCTGGAGGGTGCCAAGGAGACACCCGGCTCCTGGTGGCCGCATTGGGCCGAATGGCTCACGAAGCGTTCGGGCGACTGGATCCTTCCGCGCGAGCCGGGCGCCAAGTTGGGTGTCATCGAGGATGCGCCCGGCAGCTACGTCAAGGTGAAGAGCTAGCCGCCACCCTCAACGGAGGCTGGCCAGCGCCTGATCGAGATCGGCGATGATGTCGTCTTTGTCCTCGATCCCGACCGACAGTCGCACGACATCCGGACCTGCGCCCGCAGCGATCCGCTGCTCGTCGGTGAGTTGGCGGTGGGTCGTCGACGCGGGGTGGATCACCAGGCTGCGCGTGTCGCCGATGTTGGCAAGATGGGAAAAGAGCTTGAGTCCGGACACCAGCTTGACGCCGGCCTGGTAGCCTCCCTTCACGCCGAACGTCAGCACCGCGCCGGCCCCCTTGGGGCAGATCCGCTTGGCGACCGCATGGTAGGGACTGTCGGGCAGGCCCGCGTAGCTGACCCAGCTCACCTGGCTATGTTTGGACAGGTAGCCGGCAACCGCGAGCGTGTTCTCGCAGTGCTTGGCCATGCGGAGCGGCAGCGTCTCGATTCCATTGATGATCAGAAAAGCGTTCATCGGAGCGATTGCCGGGCCGATGTCGCGCAGCCCCATCACCCGCGCCGCGATGGCAAACGCGAAATTACCGAAAGTCTCCGCCAACCGCATCCCGTTGTAGCTGGGATTAGGCTCGACCAGCGTCTTGTAGCGATGCTTGGCGGCCAGCCAATCATAGGTGCCGCAGTCGACAAGCGCGCCGCCGATCGAGTTGCCGTGCCCGCCGAGGAACTTGGTCAGAGAATGCACGATGATATCTGCACCGTGCTCCTTGGGCCGGCAGAGATAGGGCGTGGCCAGCGTATTGTCCACGATCAACGGCACGCCCGCCTTCTTGGCGATGGCTGAAATCGCCGGGATATCGATGACGACGCCGCCCGGATTGGCAATCGACTCGCAGAAGATCGCCTTGGTCTTTGGCGTCACCGCCTGGGCAACGCTGTCCACGTTGGTGGCATCCGCCCAGCGCACAGTCCAATTGAACTTCTTGAAGGAGTGATTGAACTGGTTCACCGAGCCGCCGTAGAGCTGTCGGCCCGCGACGAACTCGTCTCCCGGCTCGAGCAGCGTGTGAAACACGAGGAACTGCGCTGCATGCCCTGACGCTACGGCGAGCGCCGCGGTTCCGCCCTCGAGCGCGGCGAGGCGGCCTTCGAGCACCGCCTGGGTCGGATTCATGATGCGGGTATAGATGTTGCCGAAGGCCTCGAGACCGAACAGAGCCGCGGCATGATCCGCGTCATTGAATACGAAGGAGGTTGTCTGAAAGATCGGAGTCGCGCGCGCGCCGGTGGACGGATCGGGCGCTGCACCGGCATGAACAGCCAGAGTCGCGAACTTGGGCTCGGTCGAGGGGCTTCCCTGCATGATTGGACCTCTTGAGGGGATGATCTGGAGGCCACTGGACGCAAGAGTGGGCGTTGATGTCAAGAACCCACGGGAACCAGACGCGTTTGCCCCGGCCCGAGGGCATGGTGAACGCGCGTTGTTGTCGTGAGCCGTTGACCGCGACGCGGAGAGCGCGCGGCACGTCGGTTGAATTTTACGTTTCAGTGACGGCAACGACGCCGGGTAGTGTCGACAAGGAGCCCTTCTGGACGGGCGAGACGTCGTAGCGGCCAGGCAGCACCATCTCGAGCTCGCGCTCGTGCAATAGCAAGACCAGGCGGATCTCGCCCCTGCCTGGCTTCAGGTGCGCACGCAGCCCATCGAGCTTGACCTTGCCGGTCGCGAGGAGATCCGCGTTCAGCACCACCTTCAGTCCACGCTCGAGGCCCTGCGCCACCTTGTCGAGCGCCTCCAAGGATTGCACGCGCATCTTCACGGTCTCACCGTCGCGCTCGGCTTCGACGGTCAAGAGCACCGGCGTACCGGGCTCCAGCAGATCACGGCACTGTGCCAGTGTATCGGAAAAGATCACGGCCTCGAACTGCCCGGTCGGATCGGAGAACATGGCAAAGGCGAACTTGTTGCCCTTCTGCGATCGGCGCTCGCGCGCCGACAACACGATCCCGGCCAGCCGCCCCCCCGCCGATCCGCGTTCCGTCGCCGCCTCGAAGTCGGCCCACGATCGAATGTTGAGCGACCCAAGAACGCTCTCGTACTCCTCCAGCGGGTGCCCCGACAAAAAGAAGCCTACCGCCTCCAGCTCCTTGTCGAGCCGCTCCATCGGCGTCCACGCTATCGCCGGCCGCAGATCGAGACCGGGCTCTGCCGCAGGGCCACCTCCGAACAGATCGCTGGTGCCGGCAGCCTCGTTGGCCGCGATTCTCTGCGCCAGAGCCAGCACGGTATCGACATTGCCCGCGACGAGGGCGCGATTGGTATCGAGTGCATCGAAGGCGCCGGCCATGGCCAGCGTCTCCAGGGCGCGCTTGTTCACTGCCTTGGCGTTCAGCCGGCGCCCGAAATCGGCAAGATCGGAGAAGGCCCCTTTCGCCTCCCGTGTCTCGACAATTGCTTCAACCGCGCTGCGCCCGATGTTCTTGAGTGCGGCCAGCGAATAGCGAATGGCGCCGGGCGTTTCGAGCGTCCCGGCCTCGGCACCGAACTCGACGTGAGAGGCATTGACGCACGGCGGCTTCACCTCAATGCCGCTCTTGCGCGCCTCGGCCGCGAACATCGCGAGCTTGTCGGTGTTCGCCATGTCGAGCGTCATCGACGCGGCCAGGAACTCCTCGCGGTAGTTCGCCTTGAGGTAGGCCGTATGATAGCTGACAAGGGCATACGCAGCGGCATGGCTCTTGTTGAAGCCGTAGCCTGCGAACTTGTCGACCAGCTCGAAGATGTACTCCGCATCGGCTTTCTTGACGCCGTTCTTCATCGCGCCTTCGACGAAGCTGGCCTGCTGCTTGGCCATCTCCGCCTTGTCCTTCTTCCCCATGGCGCGGCGCAACAGATCGGCGTCCCCGAGCGAAAACCCCGCCATGACTTGGGCAATCTGCATCACCTGCTCCTGGTAGATGATGACGCCGTAGGTCTCCTTCAGGATCGACTCGAGCAGCGGATGGAGGCAGTCGACGGGCTCCTCGCCGTGCTTGCGGTTGATGTAGGTCGGGATGTTGTCCATCGGACCGGGGCGGTAGAGCGCCACCATCGCGATGATATCCTCGAAGCGGTCGGGCTTGAGCCGCTTGAGGCTTTCGCGCATGCCCGTGCCTTCGAGTTGGAACACACCCACCGTATCGGCGCGGGCGAGCAACTCGTAGCTTCGCACGTCGTCGAGCGGCAGCTTCGCGAGATCAATCTCGATGCCGCGCCCGCGCCGGATCAGCTCAATGGCCTTTTGCAGAACAGTCAGGGTCTTGAGACCGAGGAAATCGAATTTGACCAGGCCCGCCGCCTCGACCAGCTTCCAGTTGAACTGCGTGATCGGAAAGTGCGATTTGGGATCGCGATAGAGAGGAACCAGCTCGTCGAGCGGCCGGTCGCCGATCACCATGCCTGCCGCGTGGGTCGAAGCGTGCCGGTAGAGACCTTCGAGCTTCTGGGCAATTTCGAGCAGACGGGCCACCAGCGGCTCGTTATCCCGCGCTTCCTGGAGCCGCGGCTCGCCCTCAATCGCCTCCGTCAGCGTGACGGGATTGGCCGGATTGTTCGGGATGAGCTTCGTTAGTTTGTCGACCTGACCATACGGCATCTGCAGCACGCGGCCGACATCGCGCAGCACGGCGCGCGCCTGCAGCTTGCCGTGGGTGATGATTTGAGCAACCCGGTCTGCGCCGTACTTCTGCTGCACGTAACGGATCACCTCGTCTCGACGATCCTGGCAGAAATCGATATCGAAATCCGGCATCGAGATGCGTTCGGGGTTCAGGAAGCGCTCGAACAGTAGCCCAAACCGCAGCGGATCAAGATCCGTGATGGTGAGCGACCATGCGGTGACCGAGCCCGCACCCGAGCCGCGTCCCGGTCCCACCGGAATGCCCTGAGCCTTCGCCCACTGAATGAAGTCCGCAACGATCAGGAAGTAGCCCGGGAACTTCATCTTGGCGATGATGTCCACCTCGAAGGCGAGCCGTTTCCAGTAATCCTCCTCCGTAAAGCCCGGTGCCAGCGGCGTGACGGCGAGGCGCGCTCTCAGTCCCTCCTCGGCCTGACGCCTGAGCTCGACCGCCTCCGCCGCCAACCGCTGCTCAGGCGAGGCACCCTCTTCGAGTTGCACGTAGTTGGGTAGGATCGGCTTACGCCCTTTGGGCCGAAACGCGCAGCGCTTGGCAATCTCGATCGTGTTGTCGAGTGCCTCGGGCAGGTCCTTGAAGACCTCAGCCATGTCGTCCGCACTCTTGAAATAGTGCTCTCGCGACACCCGGCGGCGCTTGTCTTCGACGACGTAGCTGCCCTCCGCAATGCACAGCAGCGCATCGTGCGCCTCGTAGTCGTCCGCCGTTGCGAAATACGCTTCGTTGGTCGCGACCACCGGCAGTTCGAGGCGATAGGCCAGACTGAGGAGCTGAGGCTCGACCTCGATCTCCGGCGCCAGGCCGTGGCGCTGAATTTCGACGTAGAGGCAATCGCCGAACAAGGCCTTGAGCCGCATCAGGCGTGCGTCGGCCACCGGGCCCTGCCCCTCGCACAGAGCGCGATCGATCGGTCCCTCCGGACCGCCAGTGAGCACGATCAGGCCATCTGCGTGCCGCGCGAGATCGTCGGCTAAGATATGAGGATCCTGATTGTCTGCCGTGCCAAGGTGGGCGCGGCTGACGAGCTTCATCAGGTTGGCGTAGCCCCGCTCGTTCATCGCGTAGAGCGCAAGCCGGCCATCGCGCAGCGGCGACATGCGCGCCGGCTGGGCGCCGGGGCTTTTCTTGTCGCACGGGCTATCCGCGAAGTCGGTCGCCAGCGTCACGCCGGCGATCGGCTGAATGCCCGCCTGCGCCAGTTTCTCGGAGAAGTCGAGGATACCGAATAAATTGCTGGTGTCGGTCAACCCCACCGCAGGAAAACCGAGCTTGTGCGCCAGCTTAGCAAGCTGGCCGTTCGGCAACGCTCCTTCGAGCAGCGAATAGGCCGAGTGAACCTTGAGATGGACGAACCGTGCCTTGGCCGGCGCTGGTGCGGCTGCAGGGGTCGCGCCTTTGGGTGTTCGAATCGGAGCGTTCATACCCCGAAGTTAGCCTGACCATTGCGGCCTTGCACGAAACGACGAAGTGAGGGTCAGACGATGCACACCCCATCCACAGGTGTCCATGCGCCGCCGGCCGCCTAATTGACGGAATGGGGGTTGATCTCCACGAGAACCCCGTTCTCCAGCCGCAACACCCGGTGCATACGCGAGGCAAGATCCATGTTGTGGGTCGCGATCAGCGCGGCAACACCGGTCCGCACGATCAGCGCGATGAGCTCCTGAAAGACGTATCCCGACGTCTTGGGGTCGAGATTGCCTGTCGGTTCGTCCGCAAGCACCAGCTTGGGCGCGTTGGCCAGTGCGCGACCGATCGCGGTGCGCTGCTGCTCGCCGCCCGACAACTCTGCTGGCCGGTGATCGAGCCGCTCGGCCAATCCTAGGGACGAGAGCAGCTCGCGGGCGCGCGCCACGGCCGCGCGGCGCGGCACCCCCCGGATGAGTTGCGGCATCACCACGTTCTCGATCGCCGAGAACTCGGGCAGAAGCTGATGGAATTGGTAGACGAAGCCCATCTCGGATCGGCGAACCCGTGTGCGCTCGTCATCCGACAGCTTGCCGCAATCTCGCCCCGCCACCAGGACTTGGCCCTTGTCGGGGCTCTCGAGCAAGCCCGCGGTGTGCAGCAGCGTCGATTTGCCGGCACCGGAAGGGCCGACCAAGGCGACCGCCTCTCCGGCGCGAAGCACGGCCGATGCACCCGCCAGCACCTGGATCTCCCGGCTGCCCTGCCGGTAGGTGCGGTAGATGTCTCTGAGCTCGAGGATCGGCACGGCGGTCAGCATACCCCTCTCACTCGTATCGGAGCGCTTCGACGGGATCGAGGCGTGAAGCGCGCCACGACGGATAAATGGTCGCGAGGACTGACAGCACGAGCGCCATGATGACGATCGCCGCCGTCTCCTTCGGATTGATCGAGGCCGGCAGCTTGGTCAGGTAGTAGACTGTCGGATCCATCAGCGTCGTACCCGTGAGCCACTGCACGCCTTGCCGAATGGACTCGATGTTCCAGCAAAAAACGACGCCGAGGACGAACCCGGCGAGCGTGCCAAACACCCCGATGGAAGCGCCGGTGATCAGAAAGACCCGCATGATCGCACCCTTGGTGGCCCCCATGGTCCGCAGGATCGCGATATCACGACCCTTGTCCTTCACCAGCATGATCAGGCCAGAAATGATATTGAGGGCGGCAACCAGCACGATCAGCGACAGAATGATGAACATCACCGTGCGCTCGACCTCGAGTACCGTGAAGAAGGTCTGGTTACGCTGCCGCCACGTCGTGAAGGCGAGCTTTGCATCGGGCCCCGCCGCGGACTCCATGGTCTTGATCCGCTCGTCGATCCGCTCCGGGTCATCGATGACGACTTCCAGGACGTCCACCTGCGCGCCGCGCGAGAAATACTTTTTCGCTTCTCCGAGCGGCATGAACAGCATGGTGCGGTCGTACTCCGCCATCCCCATCTCGAAGATCGCACTGATGCGGTAGGGCTTGGTCCGCGGCGCCGTGCCGAACGGCGTGCTCGAGCCGCGCGGAGAAACCAGCGTGATCGCTTCGCCGAGCTGCACGCCGAGGCTCTGTGCCAGGCGGCTACCGACAGCAATACCGTCTCCTTCGTCGAAACCGTCGATCGTCCCGGCGATGATGTTGTCTGCGACCAGCGGAAGGCCGCGAACGCCCGCTTCCGTCATGCCACGCACGAGCCCGCCCAGCGCCTGCGTCGGCGAGGACACCATGACCTGCCCTTCGATCAGCGGTATGGCATGGCGCACACCCGGCACCATGGCGATCCGCTTGGCGATCTCCTCGTAGTCATCGAACGGGCCGGCATTGCCGAGCTTGTAGACGACGGCATGCCCGTTGAGACCCAGGATCTTCTCGAAAAGCTGGATACGGAATCCGTTCATCACCGCCATGACAATGATCAGCGTCGCGACGCCGAGCATGATGCCGATGAACGAAAAACCGGCTATGACGGAAATGAACCCTTCCTTGCGCCGCGCCCTGAGATAGCGCAATGCCAGCATCCACTCGAATGGTGCAAACGGCCGCGTGTCGACGCTGCTGCTCATACGCCGGCCCGTCCTCTTCGCTTCACGCGAGCATACGCCCGGTGCGAACCAGCTCGACGAGCCGCGCCACGGCCGCCTCGGGGCTCAGAGACTGGCGCTCACCGCCCTTTCGCTGCTTGAGCTCCACCTCGCCGCTCTTGACACCCTTCGGCCCGACGATGAGCTGAAAGGGCAGACCGATCAGGTCCATGGTCGCGAACTTGCCACCCGCACGCTCGTCGGTGTCGTCGTAGAGCACCTCGATACCGGCGTTCTCGAGCTGCGAGAGAAGAGCATCACAGGCCCCGTCAGTCTGGGCATCACCGGCCTTGAGATTGATCAGGCCGACCTCGAAGGGCGCAACCGGCACCGGCCACACGATGCCAGCGTTATCGTGGCACGCCTCGATGATGGCTCCGGCAAGGCGCGACACGCCGACGCCGTAAGATCCCATCTGCACCGTGATCATGGCGCCATCCGGCCCCTGCACCCGACATCCCATGGGCTCGGAGTACTTCGTGCCGAAGAAGAAAATGTGACCGACTTCGATCCCGCGCGCGGAAATCTGCTTGTCTTTCGGGACCTCCGCGTCGAAACGCGCCGCATCGTGCTTTTCGTCGGTGGCGGCGTAGAGCGCGGTCCATTGCCTCACGATCGGGCTGAGATCCCCATCGAAATCGGTATTGGCCGGCGGAATGCTCCCCTCGATCAGATCCTTGTGACAGAACACCTGGCTCTCGCCCGTGTCGGCAAGGATGATGAACTCGTGGCTGAGGTCACCACCGATGGGCCCGGTTTCGGCCGCCATGGGAATGGACTTGAGTCCCATGCGTGCAAACGTCCGCAGGTAGGCGACGAACATCCGATTGTATCCGCGCCGTCCGTCTTCCGGTGACAGGTCGAAAGTATAGGCGTCCTTCATGAGGAACTCGCGCCCCCGCATCACGCCGAAACGGGGGCGGATCTCGTCACGAAACTTCCACTGGATGTGATAAAGATTGCGAGGCAGATCCTTGTAGCTCTTGACCCCGTCGCGGAAGATCTGAGTGATCAGCTCCTCGTTGGTGGGCCCATAGAGCATCTCGCGATCGTGGCGATCGACGATCCGCAGCATTTCCTTGCCATAGGCATCGTAGCGGCCGGACTCGCGCCACAGATCGGCTGCCTGAATCGTCGGCATCAACACCTCGATGGCGCCGGCCCGATTCTGCTCCTCTCGAACGATCTGCTCGATCTTCTTCAGAACGCGAAAACCGAGTGGCAGCCAGGAGTAAATGCCTGCGCTGGCTTGTCGAACCATGCCTGCGCGCAGCATGAGCTGGTGGGATACGATTTCCGCTTCCTTGGGCGTCTCGCGCAAGACCGGTAGAAAGTAGCGGGAAAGGCGCATGGGACGTCCGTTCCTATAGAATGCAGGCAAGGCGACAGAAAGGCCTTTCGAGGCCCGCACCATCGCGTCACCCGATCGGACATGCGACAACCAGCAAGCACCCTTAACGGCTCATAGCCGGTTCGCCAATTGGAGGCAATCCCGCCGACCGTGCGACGCTCGATCGTACCGTCCGCGCTGCGCGCCAGCCGTGCTCAGCCGCCGGCGCCGAATTGGAATGCCACCACGACACCCTTGGAATCGACGGACACGTTCGTGATCGCCACCTCACCAGCGGGGCCGAGGACAAGATAGCGCTTCAGGCTGTCGGCGAGGCTCTGCTGGATGCTTGGATCGTTGACCCGCTCCTTGAGGATCGCGTTCAGATCCTTGCGCACCGTCTGTATCGTCCGCTGCGCCGCCGGGCGCGCAATCTGGCAGGTGCTTTGCGCAATGACGCCGGACGAGCTGCGGCAGACCGGCTCGAGCGAGCCCCCAATCTCCACGCTGCGCACCTGGAGCGACACGCTGCCGTTGAAGCGGACGGGAAATAGATCGATGTGGACCTGCGGGCGCCCCCACTCGATGTCGGGCAGAACGCCCGCCAAGCCACATCCGCCGGAGATGCAGCCACCGACCAGCTCTGGTCCCTCGCTCTCGAATTCCACGGTGAGACGAAGCGCTCCGGAGACGGGGCTCACCCGTATCGCCGTCGAAGTCACGTCATTGATATAGTAGGCGTAACTCGACCCCAGTATCTGGAAGGATTTGACGGGAACCGGCACCGGCAGCAGCTGGTTGCCCAAGGTCACCGACGAAGACGTGCCGACCAGTTGGAGCAATCCGCCCGGCGCGTTGTTAAGATAGATCTTGCCGTCGCCGACGACCTTTTGAACAACACTGGCCAGCTCCGCGAAACTGACTCTGAGTTCCGCCGCTGCCACGGGGCAGATGGCCACTAGAGTGGCACCAAAAATCGCCAGTAGAGCTTTGAAGAACGAACGCAACGCACCAATCCCGCCGAGCGACCACGGCCGCAGAGATTAGCAGTGTTGCACGCCCATCGGCCCATCCGTCGCCATCTCGCGACGGGCAATCTGCAATTCGAACACATCCCGTTGCGGCATGGACACAGCGTCCGGATCAAACCTGTGCGTGCCCGGCCAGCGCGCACTGCCCAGAAGAGCGCCAATCCTTCCTTTGAATGCAATACTGCCTTGCACAGGGGCGAAATATCATAGGCGGTGGGTGACAGATGGTCTCGCTTTAGCTATTGTCACATGCGTTGCAGCGTCACGGGGTGAACGGCCGGAATTTCACGGCGCGATGCCCGAGTCTAGGGAAGAAGCACGGGCGTGCGCTCTGAGCGTGTACCCGTTGATCCTCCGGTAAAAGCCGGAGAGGAGAGCGGTAGAAAGTCTTCAAAAGCAAGCCGCCGACCATCAAAACGGGATGACGAGCACAGAGAGCAAGGCCCAAAGCCTTGCTTTCGCTTTTTGCGCGTCCGCGATCACTGCTGCAGGAGCGGAAAGGTGTCGAGCGGCAGGACCCGATAGACAATCGCCGCCCAGACGCAGCCAAACACGACGGCCGCGACCAGCGAATTGACGAGGAACAGCCGTAGCAGGCGCGGCCGCACCGGCGCACTCCCGGGCGTACCCGGCACCACCACGCCCTCCTCGGCTTGGGTTCGCACGCCAAAGGGAAGGACGGCGAAGAGTATTGTCCACCAGATAAGGAAATAGAGTGCGATGCCAAGCGCGAGGCTCATGACGTGTGACCTGCCGCGATCCGTTGTCAGGCTTGCTCGAGTTCTACGAGTGTCCCGCAGAAATCCTTGGGATGCAGGAACAGAACCGGCTTCCCGTGAGCGCCGATCCTGGGCTCTCCATCCCCAAGGACACGCGCGCCGCGCTCCTTGAGATGATCGCGCGCAGCGAGAATATCGTCCACCTCGTAGCACACATGATGTATGCCGCCATCCGCATTTCGCTCGAGAAATTTGGCGATCGGCGAGTTTGGGCCCATCGGTTCGAGCAACTCGATCTTGGTGTTGGGTAGCGTAACGAAGACAACCGTGACGCCATGGTCGGGTTGCGGCAGCGGCTTTGATACGTGCGCCCCGAGCGACCCGGAGTAGATGGCGGCCGCCGCCTCGAGATTTCGGACGGCAATCGCAACATGGTTGAGGCGTCCGATCATGACCAGTTCCTCGTCCGAACCTGCACGGTCCCACACCCCGCATCGAAGGGTCATCTAGAGCGCTTCCGGAAAAGTGTTAAACGGTTTTCCGACAAGAAGCACGACAAGGCAATGATCTAGGGTCATTCCAAGATTCAACAAAGAGCGGCAACGGCCCTAGCCACGCCCATCGAGAACAGTAATGAGCACCTTGGCAATGGGCTTTTTGCCCCACACCTGCTCCACCGCCGCGCGAACGGATCGCCTGACGGCCTCGCGCAAGACGTTCGGGTCCCTGCGCCGCGCCGATGGCGTGCTTCGGAGGGTCCCGTCGACCGCATCGAGCACGAGATCCTCCATCGCGTAGCCGTCATCGGTCTCCTCGGGCACGCCGTCGATGGCGACGACCGGATCCCCTGCAATCTCGCCCTTGCGCGTAAGCACGAGGGCCACGGCCACCACGCCGACGGCCGACAGTTTCCGCCTCTGACGGACCGGGCCATCCCCGTCGGCAACGATCAGTCTGCCGTCGCGGAACTGCCGGCCCACCGGTGCCTCGTCGATGACCATTGATGGTGCGGGCGCAAGCCGCACCATCTGCCCATCCGTGAGAGCGTGAACCTCGGGCACGCCAGCCGCCCGGGCAATCCGCGCATGCTCACGCAGGTGGCGCGCCTCCCCGTGCATCGGGATGGCAACACGCGGCTTCAGCCATCCATACATCAGCTTCAGCTCCTCGCGCCGCGGATGTCCGGTCACATGGACGAGCGCATCGCCATCCGTGACGACATCGCATCCGAGCAGGGCCAGATTATTCTGCACGCGCGCCACAGCCTTCTCGTTGCCGGGAATGGTGCGGGAGGAAAAGATCACCAGATCCCCCTGACCGAGCTGAACGTCGGGATGCTCATCCTCGGCGACCCGCGCGAGCGCGGCTCGCGGCTCGCCTTGGCTTCCCGTGCATAGCACCAGAACGTCGCGCGGCTCGAGGCGGCTGAACTCCCTCTGATCGAGATAGCTGAACGTCTCGGGCAGATAGCCCGTATCCATCGCGACCTGGATGATCCGGTGCATCGCTCGCCCGGCGACGACAAGGCGTCGGTTCGTCGCCTTGGCGGCATCCGCGACCGCTCGCAATCGCGCGACATTCGACGCAAAGGTCGTGATCGCAACCCTTCGCTTCGCCCGTTCGATGATCTTGGCAAGCGAGCTTGCAACGTCGACCTCGGACGGCGATCGTCCATCGCGGAAGGCATTGGTGGAATCACACACGAGCGCTGCAACGCCTTCCGCACCCAGAGCCTGGATCTTCGCTTCGTCGGTCGGATCGCCGATGAGCGGTGTCTGGTCGAGCTTCCAGTCTCCGGTATGAAAAACGGTGCCGTGAGGAGTTCGGATGGCGAGCGCGCTCGGCTCGGGGATCGAATGCGCCATGGTCACCAGCTCGACATCGAAAGACCCGACCTTGAAGCGCCCGCCGAGCTTCACCTCGTTGATCTGAGGCTTGATGCGCGGGCCTTCCGCAAGCTTGGAACGCAACATCCCGGCCGTGAACGGGGTCGCATAGATCGGCGCCTTGAGACGCGGCCACAAATCGATGACCGCACCGATGTGATCCTCGTGCGCGTGCGTCAGGACGATGCCGGCAAGCGAGCTTGCCTCATCCTCGATGAACTTGAGATCAGGTAGCACCACATCGACGCCCGGCTCATTCGGGCCTGGAAACGTGATGCCGAGATCCACCATCAGCCACTGCCGGCGATCGGGAGCACCCAGCCCGTAAAGATAGGCATTCATGCCGATCTCCCCGAGCCCGCCAAGGGCGACAAAAACCAGTTCTTCCCGAGCTGTTGCCCGGCCGTCCGTCGTCCGACCCGCCATGCCTGCGCCCTCGTGCCGGGACCCTTAGGCCCCGAGCGTAACGTCTCCATAGGTGAAGCGGTGCTCGCGACCCTGCTCGTCGCGCACCAGCAATCCACCATCATCATCGATGCCAGCGTAGGTCCCCTCCATACGCCCTGCACCAGTGTCGACGGCGATCGCCTCTCCCGGACGTCCGGCGCGCTCCAGCCAGGCAGCGCGAACGGCGGAAAACCCAAATCCTCCATTCCAACGTGTCAGCCACATATCTATGGCCTCATCCAGTCTAGCGAGCATTATCTCGGGCGTCACCTGAACACCGTGCTCGGACAAATGCGTCAGCTCTCGGTTAAGGCCGCTCGGGTGGTGGTCGAGATTAATACCGACACCGATGACGGCGAGCAGGCCGCCTCCCGCGGATGCCGAGCTTTCGGGCAGAATGCCGATAAATTTTGCCGACCCGATCAGGACATCGTTCGGCCATTTGAGGCGTAAGCCCGCAATGGCTTGCCCTTCCGCCTGGGTAAGGTCGCGCACGGCGTCGAACACCGCGACGCCAGCGAGTAACGATAGGTGGTGGGCCACCCGCGGCGGCGCGTCGAGCGCGATCAGAAGGCTCGCATAGAGATTGCCAGGCTCCGACGTCCAGTTCCGCCCGTTTCGCCCGCGCCCGCGCCGCTGGCGATCGGCCAAGATCCAAAGCGGACCCCGTTCGCCCAGAACCGCCCGACGCAATGCTTCCGTATTGGTGGAATCAACCTCTGCGAGACGCAGCACCCGACGTCCAGACGGCAGAACACGTTCGCTGTCGGCCATTGGCCCTGTCAGTACCGGAAGCTGCGAGCCGCTGCCTCGGCCGCATCGAGCAGCGGGGCAGGCACCCGAGGAAGAATGAAGAAGAGCAGAACGAGCGCGCCGGCAACACTCATGACGAGCTGCGTCTTCCCACGCACGGGAAGAAACGCCTCCTTGGGAGCATCGAAGAACATGAGCTTGACGATGCGAATGTAGTAGTACGCACCTACCACGCTGGCCAGCATACCGACCACGGCCAAAGTGTAGAGCTTGGCGTTGATGGCTGCCAGGAAGACATAGAACTTGGCAAAGAACCCAGCCAGCGGCGGAATGCCGGCCAGCGAGAACATCAACATCGCAAGGATGAACGCCATCGGCAGGTTGGTTTGGGCGAGCCCAGCCAGTTCGTTAATGTCCTCGACCGGTCCATCCTCGCGTCGCATGGCGAGGATGCAGGCAAACGTGCCGAGCGTCATGACAAGATAGATTGCCATGTAGATCAGGATGCCCTGCGTCCCTTCCTTGGTGCCCGCCGCAAGGCCAACCAGGGCAAACCCGATGTTGGCGATCGACGAATAGGCCATCAGCCGCTTGATGTTGGTCTGGCCGATCGCCGCAAAGGCGCCCAGAAGCATGGACGCGAGGGAGAGGAAAACGACGATCTGCTGCCACTGCGGCGCGAAACCCGGAAAGGCGCCGAGTACCACGCGGATGAGCAGCGCCGTCGCCGCGATCTTCGGCGCAGCAGAAAAGAACGCCGTCACTGGGGTTGGAGCGCCTTCGTAGACATCCGGCGTCCACATATGGAACGGCACCGCCGACACCTTGAACGCGAGGCCGACCAGCACAAACACGAGCCCAATGATCAGCCCGATGTTCTGCGCCGCGGCCGCGCCCGTCGCCACGCGCGCGATCACGCTGAAGCTGGTGGAGCCGGTGAAGCCATAAACCAGGGAGGCCCCGTAGAGCAGCATCCCCGACGACAGTGCGCCGAGCACGAAGTACTTGAGCCCGGCTTCGCTGGAGCGCAGCGTGTCGCGCCGGAAGGCCGCAACGACGTAGAGAGCCAGACTTTGCAGCTCGAGACCTAGATAGAGGGAGATCAGATCACCGGCCGAAACCATCATCAGCATGCCGGCGGTCGCCAGCAGAATGAGGACCGGGAACTCGAACTTCATCTGTTTGACGTCGCTGAAGTCGTCGAAGGCCAGCAGCAGCGCCGTCGCCGAACCGGCCAGCACAAGCAGCTTCATGAATCGCCCGAAGCCGTCGATGACGAACGCCCCGTTGAACAAAGTGATCGTCTCGGACGGCTGCTGAAGGATGAGCAGGGCGGCACCGCCCAGCACCGCGATCGCCAGCCATCCGATGAAGCGGCCCTCGCGATCGTTTTCGGGCCGGAACACACCCAGCATGAGCAACACCATCGCGCCGACCGCGAGCGTGATCTCTGGCAGCAGCGGGGTATAGGTCGGTGTCTCGATCATGACTGCACGGGGGTTCCTGTTTCCGGCCGCTATTGCGCCATTGCGGCGGCTGTCCGGATCGCGGCTTCATAGTTCTGAACGAGTTTCTTGACCGACGCCGCCGTCACGTCGAGGAGCGGCGAGGGAAAAAAGCCGAAAAGTATCGTGAGGATCACCAGCGGCGCCATCACCACGATTTCCCGCAAGTTCATGTCCGTGATCGCGGCAAGGCTCTTCTTCTCGATCTCCCCGAAAATCACCCGTCGATACAGGTAGAGAGCGTAGGCGGCCGACAAGATCACGCCCGTTGTGGCGAAGAACGCGACCCACGTATTGGCCTTGAACGCACCGAG